>Ga0137382_10001546_pt1 | contig 10217 bp, 8 predicted proteins | sample SagtaG_15_FD_104816 | JGI IMG/M metagenome (GOLD analysis project Ga0137382, IMG submission 104816) | Vadose zone soil microbial communities from Sagehorn Ranch, Mendocino, California, USA - Sage2_R_20_16 metaG | ecosystem: Environmental > Terrestrial > Soil > Vadose zone | place: USA... | reverse complement strand
TTCAGCGTCTTGGCGCCGGCCAGCGTCCGGATCGCCTGATCGTTCTTGCCGATCTCGGCGCGGCCGCCGGCGAGGTCGACATTGGTGCCGCGCAGGCTTTGGCTGACGTTGACGGCGGTCAGCCCCGCCGCCTGCAGCCGGTCGGGATCGAGCGATACGAGAATCTCGCGCTCGACACCGCCGATGCGCTCGACCTGGGCGACGCCGCGCACGCCCTGCAACGCGCGTTTGACGACGTCGTCGACGAAGTAGGACAGCTGCTCCGGCGTCTTGCCCGGCGAGATCGCGGCATAGGTGACGATCGGCAGGCCGATCACGTCGACGCGCTGGATCAGCGGCTCGTTGACGTTTTGCGGCAGGTTGGCGCGCACCCTTGTGACGGCGTCCTTGACGTCGTTGAGCGCCCGGTCGGTGTTGGTCTCAAGCGCGAACTGGATCGTGGTCAGCGATAGCCCGTCGGTGATCGACGATGAAATGTGCCGTACGCCCTCGACGCCCGAGACGCCGTCTTCGATGGTCTTTGTAACCTGCGATTCAAGCTCGGCCGGAGCGGCGCCGAACTGCGATACCGCGACCGAGATCACGGGGATATCGGCGCTGGGCAGCCGCGTCACCGCCAGTTTTGTGAAACTGACCCAGCCCAGCACCAAAAGGATGATCGAGAACACCACGGAAGGCAGCGGGTTTCGGATCGACCATGCCGAGATATTCATAGCCATCAGCGTACCCGCGTTCGATCGAGTTCCTCGGCGAACATGGTCTTGATCTGGTCGCCGTCATGCAGCGAGGAGCCAGCATCCGCCACCACGATTTCGCCAACGTCGAGGCCTTCAAGGATCTCCGTGGAAGTGTCGGACACCAGTCCGACCCGAACCCTTCGCGTCTCAACCGTATTGTCTTTGACCACTTGCACGGTCAGATGGTCAATGGCGGTGCGCGGAATGGCCACGCCGCAACTGCGCTTGGCGTCGATGTTGGCGCGGGCAAACATGCCGACCTTGAGCGAGGGGTTGTTGGTCAGCGATATCCTGATATGGCCGAGCTGGGTGGCGCGATCGATTTGTGGCGACACCAGCCTGACCCGTCCCACCAGATCAGGGGCATTGTCCCGGCTTATCCGCGCCGTCGCGCCTGGATTGAGTTTCAGCATGTGGACCGCCGGCACTTCGGCATCCAGTTCGATTTCGTTGTTGACGGAAATCCGAAACATCGGCCCGGCCTGTGGCGAGGCCGGCGCTCCGACAATGGTCTTGACCTCGGTGACGAGGCCGGCAGCCGGCGCGCGCAACGAGGTCGGCGCGGATTGCTTTGCGCCGGCGCCGGGTTGCGCCGGAGGCGGCGTCAGCCGGGCCAGTTCCTGATTTTCGGTGACCGTTTCGCCTTCGCGGACCAGAACATCGGCGACCTTGAATCCTTCCTGATCGACCCCGACCACCGCTTCTCTCCGCGGCACGATGAATCCGGTGACCCTCACCAAATCGGAGAAGCAGGCATTGGTGGCTTTCGTCACAATGACAAGGGCGTTGCTCGGCGTGTCCTTCTCCTCGGGCCGCGGGCGATGCTCGAACCAATACCATCCGCCCACCAGCGCGGCCGCAACCACCACTCCCAGCGCAGGCTTGAGGTATTCGGAGAACATCATCGCCGGATCAATCCAGAACCAAAGTCGTGGGGAGGAGTAGCTAGCAGGATGATATTAGATCGAAACGGCACCCTCAAACCATTCCGTTCATCATGTCGCTTTTTCGTCATGGCCCGGCCTGGTCCCGCCCATCCATGTCGTTCTTGCTTTGCCGCGCCAAGACGTCATGCCCGGCACAAGGCCGGGCATGACGAGCTAAACGGGGAGCGTGACCACTTCACTTGGAGGCGGTGGTCTTGTTCGCCATGTTAACGACTTGCACGCGGCGGTTCACTTCCGAGGTCGGATTCTTCGGGTCCTTGAGCTTGGTCTCGCCGTATCCGACGGTCACAAGGTCAGCGCCGGGAATGCTGTACTTTTCGACCAGATAGCGCTTGACCGAGTCCGCGCGCCGCTCCGAGAGATCCTGGTTATAGGCGTCGCTACCGACAGCGTCGGTATGACCCGCGACAACGAAGGTCGAGCCCTTCAGATCGGCGTTGGTAAGCGCTTTCCCGAGCGCCTGAACCGAGGGCAGCGATTTTTTGCTGATATCGGCCGAATTGTAATCGAAGTTGATTTCCAGATCGATATTCGGCTTGTCCTTGGCGATGGTGGCGATCTCTTCGCGCTCGCTGCTCGAGAGCGAGCGCGTGGCGCGGCCACGGATAGTCTGAACAAAACGGCCTTCCGCGGCAATCTTCGCCGGGTCGGCCTGGGGACCGGACGACAGGCCTCTGGTCAGGGGTTTCTTCGGCGCCAGCGCCCGGACGATCTGATCCTCGGTGACGTCATCGGCGGCAACCGCTTTGCCCAGGCCAAAGCAAAGCCCGGCGCCAAGCGCGAGCAGCGAAAGGATCGCGGTGAGGCTTCTCCTTCCAGACATTTTCGACATCGCCAGTCCCTCCTGCGCTGCCCGCGCGGTTCCAATCATTTGCAATAAGCTTTCGGACGAAACGGCCGCGGGCTGGTAAATCGTCGTTTCAGCCACTTCCCGTTGGTATCCGGCGCCCGTCCCGGGGTTCGAGCAAGTGCCGGCGCCCCTCAAATTATTGTCAATTTACCCCGTAACTGGCGAATTCCTTGGCAATATTCGGGTCCATGGCCTTGGCATTGGTGATATCCAGCTCACCCTCCGAGACTGCCCCGCTGCGCTGCTTGGCGAGGCCACGGCCATAGAGCGATGACGTCAATCTCGGATTGATCTTCAGCGCGGCGTCGAAATCCGCAATCGCATTTTTGGTTTGTCCGCTCTTCAGGTTGACGAGCCCGCGGCTGTCGAGCGCATCGACGAAGTTCGGCCGCAGCCGAAGCGCCTCGTTGCAATCCTTCAATGCCGCTTTCAGGTCGCCAATCACGGTGCGCGCCCAGCAGCGATTGTTGAAGGCTTCCACGTCCTTGGGGTTCAGCCTGATCGAGCTATCGAAGTCCTTGATGGCAAGGTTATACGCTCCCTTGCTGGCATAGACCTGTCCGCGCCGATAGAGCGCGCTGGCGTCGTCGGGATTGTCCGTGAGCTTGGCGGTCAGGTTCTTGATGAGGGGGTCATCGGCAAGAGCCACCGCCGTCGATCCGTCATTCTTGTCCGCCGGCTTCTCGGCCGGCGTGTCGGGAGGAGGAATCGAGACTTCGACCGGCTTTGGCGGCGGCGGCAACGGATCAACGCGCGGCGGCGGCGGTTCGGAGGGTGGGGGAAGCGTCGCCACCGGGCCGGGAGCGGAAGGCCGCGATCCACCCGCGCCTGGAATAAACGAAAAATCCTCGGCCAGGGAGGACGAAATCCACGGCACCTGCTCGCTGCGGGATGCGCGGGTGACGCCGACCCGCGTCCGATTGAGGGTCTCTTCGGCCATCAGGTCGGGAACGCGGATTTCCTTGAGCAGCTCCTGTACGAACAGGCTGTGATCGCGGCCATTGTCGGAGATGACGGAAGACAGCGCCGCCGAATACATCACCAGCGTTCCATTCGGCGCAATTACTGGCGCCAGGCCTGCGGAAAAACTGCGGAAGCGGCGCTCGAACGGGTTGCGCCTGGAGGCGTCAATCAGGGCGATCTTGACGCCTGCGCCGCGGCTGTTGATTTCGCCCAGTACCGTCTCCAGGCTTATGCCATCGCGGCGAACATCGGCTTCGGTCCAGATCTGTGCGTCGATCGGGATCATGTAACTTTGACGGCTTGACTGGACGCCAAATCCGCTAAAGAAAATCAGCGCGACGGAGCCGGGCTTGATGCGTCCGTAGAGGCGCTCGAAGGCGCGGTGCATCGCGTCACCGGTCAGGTTTTCTCCGAGCTCGACGTTGAAGCCGTCGCGCTTGAGTTCTTCGGCGATGTCACGGGCGTCGTTGATCGGCTCTTTCAGCGGCGCGTCGGCGTCGGGATACTTCGCGTTGCCGATCACAAGCGCAAATCGATCGGCGCCCGCAGCGGCGGACGGGACGATCGGGGTGACCGACAGCACAAAGATCACAAGCAGTGCGAGGCGAATTATCATTCCACGGCGGTCCAACCAACAAGGCGCCGATTTCAGCTTGCGCCGCGGCGACCTTACTCTACGAAAACCGCATTATCAAACCGGGTCGGCAAGCCCTGTCAACTGTTTGCAATGCCGCCGGTAATCGCGACAATTCACCGCAATAAAACTGACACGCGAGGCGAAGGGGTTCCCCCGGCGGTCAAGCCTATGACGGCTCTCACGTGGCAAAAAGGAGGGTTGCCCAGAGCGGACGGCAAGGCACGTTTGACCTTTTGACGTGACGGTGGCTTGCTGCGCGGCTGATCGCGCACCTTGAGAAGAAGTGTACCAATGGGAAACGCCTACGAAATCTACGCCATCCGCTATGCGACGATGTCGCCGCGAACGCCCCACATGAATCACCTGCTGCCCGATCCGCATGAGACCTCCGCGCAAGATCTCGACTACTTTGTGTGGCTGATCAGGGGGGAAGGCCGCGATATTCTGGTCGATACCGGTTTCAACGCGGCGGAGGCAAGCTTACGAAGCCGCAAGCTCACGCTCAATCCGGTCGAGGCGCTGGCGCGCTTCGGCGTCCGCGCCGAAGTCATCAGGGATGTCGTGGTCACCCATCTGCATTACGACCACGCCGGCAACCTCGACCTGTTTCCCAACGCGCGATTTCATCTGCAGGACCGCGAAATGAGCTACGCCACCGGGCGCTGCATGTGCCACGGCGTGCTGCGTCATCCTTTTTCGGTGGAGCATGTCACGCTGATGGTCCGTCACGTCTTCAGCGAGCGCGTGACCTTTCACGCCGGCGACGGCGAGGTGGCGCCCGGCGTGACGCTGCATCGCGTCGGCGGTCATTCCGACGGCCTGCAGGTGGTGCGGGTTGAGACCGCGCGCGGCCCGGTGGTGCTGGCATCGGACGCTTCGCACTATTACGCCAACATGCATCGCAAGAGCCCGTTTCCGATCCTCTATAATCTTGGCGACATGTTCGAGGGCTGGAACATTGTGGCGCGTCTGGCCGGCCATGCCGACCGCGTGATTCCCGGGCACGATCCGATCGTGGCCGAAATCTATCCGCGCGCCAGCGACGAGGTCGACGCCTACGCGTTGCACCTGCAACCCTCGCGCTCGTTCGCGAAATAGCGGATGGCCGGGCGGCGCCAAATTCCGTCATTGCGAGCCAACGGGTCGCGCGAACGCGCGCCCGATGACAGGCTCAGCGAAGCAATCCAGATTTCGAATCGGGTGGTGAATGGATTGCTTCGTCGCGTTGCTCCTAGGAAGAAAGTGGAAAACCTCCCAGAGTCCCTATCGCCTTGATCCACCACACTTTCATCCATCAGGGTCGACCCAAAGGTCGGTACGGAGCTCGCAATGACGGAAGGGGCGGCGCTCACGTTGAGGGAGCAGCCCTCAATACGCGCCGGTCTTGTCCGCTTCCCTGCTGGTCTGCACGAGACCGAGGCTTCTCTCGATCTTGCCGAGCACAACCGCAAAATCCCTGCGTTCCTGCGCGGAGAGACAGGACAGGATCTGCTGCTCCTTGCGCTTCAGCCGCGGGATCAGCTCCTCGTACAGTGCCTTGCCCTTTCGCGTCATGCGCAGCCGGAACTCGCGGCGGTCGTCTTCATTCTCGACGCGTTCCACCAGTTGCCGCGTCATCAGCGCCGTGACCGCGCGGCTGATGGTGGATTTGTGGGTTCGGGTACAATGCGCAATGTATTGCGCGCTGCACGCATCGTCGCGGAAGCCGAGCGTCGCCAGCACGCGCCACTCCGGAATGTCGAGCCCGTAACGCTGCTGATACTCGCCCAACAGCACGTCCGAAACCTCGGCCGCCAGCCGGTTCAGCCGGAACGGCACGAACCTGAACAGGTCGAGCCTGGAACCTTTGTTGGAGGCGTTGTCAGCACGCCAACCGGTGGCTTCCTGGCCTGAAAACGCTTTTGGCAAAAATCGCTCCAATTTGAGTTGACGCCGCAACGTCAGAGGCGTTTAGATAGTTGCAGATGCGACTATCTTAGCGGGGACGAGGTCCCTTGGCCAGAGCAAGGTTTGAGTGCGTGGCGCAGTCCAAAATTCAGTTCGGCTATCGCCGCCATCCCGATCAGGACCGCTCGGGAGCGAACGCGGCCGAATACCCCGTTGTCGTGGTCGGCGCCGGCCCGGTCGGGCTGTCGCTTGCGATCGATCTGGCGCAGCGCGGCCAGCGCGTGGTGCTGCTCGACGACGACGACAAGATCGGCGATGGCTCGCGCGCGATCTGCTTCTCGAAACGCTCGCTGGAAGTCTGGGATCGTCTCGGCGTCGGCACGCGCATGGTCGAGAAGGGGGTGGTCTGGAAGACCGGCAAGGTCTTCCTCGGCGACATGATGGTCTATCAATTCGACCTTCAGCCGGAAGACGGCCACAAGATGCCGGCGTTCATCAACCTGCAGCAATTTTACGCCGAAGCCTACCTTGTGGATCGCGTGCAGCAATTGTCCAGCGTCGATTTGCGCTGGCGCAACAAGGCGGTCGGTATCGAGCAGCATAACGATCATGTCGTGTTGACAATCGAGACGCCGGACGGGCTGTACCGGCTGCGCGCGGGTTATGTTATCGCCTGCGACGGTGCACGATCGGCGCTGCGCGCCATGGTGGGAGCCGATTTCGCCGGCGAAGTATTCGAGGATCAATTCCTGATCGCGGACGTCAAGGTGACCGAGGAATTTCCCGCCGAAAGGCGGTTCTGGTTCGATCCGCTATTCCACGCCGGCCAGTCTGCACTGTTGCACCGGCAGCCGGACGGTGAATGGCGCATCGACCTGCAGCTCGGCCCGGATGCCGATCCGGTTGTCGAGAGGCTGCCTGAAAATGTGCGCCCGCGGGTCGAACGCATGCTGGGGCATCCGAATTTCGATATCGGCTGGGTCTCGGTCTACAAGTTCCAGTGCCGGCGTATGCAGCGATTTATCCACGAGCGCTTGATCTTCGCCGGCGATTCCGCCCATCAGGTGTCGCCGTTCGGCGCGCGCGGTGCCAATTCGGGTCTCGAGGATGGCGAAAATCTTGCGTGGAAACTGGCCATGGTGCTGCGCGGTGATGCGCCCGGCGCCTTGCTTGCCAGCTATGAGATTGAACGCGGTGCGGCCGCGGATGAAAACATCCGCGCGTCGACGCGCTCGACGGATTTCATCGCGCCGCATTCCAGGCAGGAGCGTCGATTGCGCTCCGCGGTTCTTCGCCTCGCCGGCGAAACCGAGTTCGCCAAGCGGATGGTGAACAGCGGCCGGCTTTCGGTGCCCTCGGTTTATGACACGCCGCTATCGACGACCGATGTCGATTCCTGGGCCGCAGGTCCGCAACCGGGGGCGCACATGGTGGACGCTCCGCTGGCGCGCGCCAACGGCGAGCCGATCTATTTGACCGAATCGTTCAAGTCGGCCGGCGGCGGATTCGTGCTGCTGGAAAGCAGCAACGGCGCGGCATGCGATGCGCCCGGTGGCATCGGCCGTATTCGCATCGGCGCCGATGCGCCGCTAAACGATACTGCCGGATTGTTCACGCGGCGGTACGACGCAACTCCCGGCTCGGCATATCTGTTGCGCCCGGACGGCTATGTCGCCGCGCGCTTCAGGCATCCGACGCTGCCTGCGATCGAGCAGGCGATGGTGCGCGCCAGCGGGCGGGCGTAGGAAACGATCATGGCACTTTCAACGCGATCGAACTTCGCCGATCCCGATGCCGCCTATCGGCTGATCGTCGAAGCACATCGCGGCGTCAGCGATGCGCAGAGCGCCGATCTCGATGCCGCGCTGGTCCTGATTCTCGCCAACCATATCGGCGATCTCGAGGTGCTGCGCGAGGCGATCGCGTTGGCGCAGCGGCGGATGCTGGCTGCCGACCAGCAACAGCAGCAGCAATAATAAGCGTGGAAGGAATTGAATTGATGGCCAAGGGTTTCGCATCCACCTCCGACATGGCGGAGAAAAAGGTCACCTTCTCCGAGATCGGCACCGATCTCTATGCCTTCACCGCCGAGGGCGATCCCAATTCCGCAGTGATCGTCGGCGACGACGGCTGCCTGGTGTTCGACGCCCAGGCGACGCCGGCGATGGCGAATAAAGTGATCGAGCGGGTACGCACCGTCACCGACAAGCCGATCAAATATGTGGTGCTGTCGCATTATCATGCGGTGCGGGTGCTCGGTGCGTCGGCCTACAAGGCGCAAGGCATCATCGCATCGCAGGAAACCTACCGGTTGATCGAGGAGCGCGGCCAACAGGACTGGGATTCGGAATACGGCCGGTTTCCGCGCCTGTTCGAGGATGCCCAGAGCATCCCGGGCCTGACCTGGCCGACGCTGACCTTCGAAGGCGAGATGTCGATCTATCTCGGCAAACGCGAGGTGCAGCTGATGCAGCTTGGCGCCGGACATACCTCCGGCGATATCGTGGCATGGGTGCCGGATGCGGAAGTGATGTTTTCCGGCGACCTGATCGAATACCATTCGGCCTGCTATTGCGGCGACGCGCATCTGCGCGAATGGCCGGCAACGCTGAACGAAATACATGCCTTCAATCCCAAGGCGATCGCGCCGGGGCGCGGCGATGCGCTGAAGGGCGTTGCAACCGGGCGCGAAGCGATCGCGATGACGCGCGATTTTGTCACCACGCTCTATGGCGCGGCCGAAGCAGCCGTCGCGAAAGGCCGCAACCTCAAGGAGACGATGGCGGCAGCGCGCGAGGTGATGGACCCGAAATTTTCAAGTTTTGCGATCTACGAACACTGCCTGCCGTTCAATGTCTCGCGCGCGTTCGATGAAGCCTCGGGGATCGACGATCCGTTGATCTGGACCGCCCAACGCGACCTTCAAATGTGGGCTGCCTTGCAAGGAGGATGACCATGAACATTACCACTTCTCCCGATGTCGTCAGCCGGACATCCGTCAATATCACGCCCGGCTATATGTCCGGCTTCGGCAACAGCTTCGAGACCGAGGCGCTGCCCGGCGCGCTGCCGATCGGGCGCAATTCGCCGCAGCGCTGCGCCTATGGGCTGTACGCCGAACAGCTTTCGGGCTCGCCCTTCACCGCGCCGCGCGGCAGCAACGAACGCTCGTGGCTGTACCGGATCAGGCCATCGGTGAAACATTCCGGCCGCTTCAACAAGGTCGATGCCGGGCTGTGGCGCAGCGCGCCGTGTCACGAAGTCGACTGGGCGATCGCGCAGTTGCGCTGGGATCCGGCGCCGATCCCGAAGCAGGAGATGACGTTCCTGCAGGGCGTGCAGACCATGACCACGGCGGGAGACGTCAACGCCCAGGCCGGCATGGCCGCGCACGTCTTCCTCATCACAAAGTCGATGGTCGATCAGCATTTCTATAATGCCGATGGCGAGATGATGTTCGTGCCGCAGCAGGGCAATTTGCGTTTCGTCACCGAGTTCGGCCGGATCGATGCCGAGCCCGGTGAGATCGTTGTGATTCCGCGCGGCGTGAAATTCCGCCTCGAGATTCCGTCGGGCCCCGCCCGCGGCTATATCTGCGAAAATTACGGTGGCGCCTTCACGCTGCCGGAGCGGGGGCCGATCGGCGCCAATTGCCTTGCCAATTCGCGCGACTTCCTGACCCCGGTCGCGGCCTATGAAGACAAGGACACGCCGACCGAATTGTTCGTGAAATGGGGCGGGCAACTATTCGCGACCAAACTGCCGCATTCGCCTGTTGATGTGGTGGCATGGCACGGCAATTACGCGCCGTATAAATACGACCTCCGCACGTTCTCGCCGGTCGGCGCGATCGGTTTCGATCATCCCGATCCATCGATCTTCACCGTGCTGACGTCACCGTCGGAAACCGCCGGCACAGCGAACATCGACTTTGTGATTTTTCCGGAGCGCTGGGCGGTGGCGGAAAACACCTTCCGCCCGCCCTGGTACCACATGAACACCATGTCGGAGTTCATGGGCCTGATCTACGGCGTCTACGACGCCAAGCCGCAAGGTTTTACGCCGGGCGGCATCAGCCTGCACAATTGCATGCTGCCACACGGCCCGGACCGCGAGGCCTTCGATCACGCCAGCAATTCGGAACTGAAGCCGGTCAAGCTGACCGGCACCATGGCCTTCATGTTCGAGACGCGATA
>Ga0137382_10001545_pt1 | contig 10218 bp, 12 predicted proteins | sample SagtaG_15_FD_104816 | JGI IMG/M metagenome (GOLD analysis project Ga0137382, IMG submission 104816) | Vadose zone soil microbial communities from Sagehorn Ranch, Mendocino, California, USA - Sage2_R_20_16 metaG | ecosystem: Environmental > Terrestrial > Soil > Vadose zone | place: USA... | reverse complement strand
GACGAGACGAAGCTGCTCGAGGTGGAGACGAGCAAGAACCCTATGGCCTACCCCGAGGCCGCCGAGCTCGCCACTCAGAGCGCCAAGTCGGACAGCGAGAACTTCCGTCGGCGCTCAGCGTTTCGCCCGAGTGGGACGGGGGTCGAGGAACCCACGGACAACAGACACCTCTACAACTTCACCGACGACGGCGACAAGAGGAGTCTGCGTTAGATGCCCGTGCTCGGCGACCTAAGTGATGTGAGGCTGGGAGCAGCGTCGGGCCGTAATCAAGAAGATGATCGAATGATTCGAGCGGTCCGGTGGATCATCGTGCATGCGTGAACCGCATACCTGCGCTGCAAATCGACACGTTCGACGCGAAGACCGAGGACTTTCGAATCATGGTCGCGTGGCCGTCGACATCGCTTCCGGACCTACGCAGAGCTTGACGTTCAGCAAGTCTCTCTCGTAGGTGCGCGCGGCGGCAACGAACGTCGCGGCCGCAAGAACGCAAAACGATGGCACGACGGACAGCGCGACCGGCAATCCGTAGGCGTCCGAAAGAAAACCCGTCAACAGTGGCCCCGCAGCGAGGCCGAACAGGTTTTGCGTGAGCGCGAGAATGGAGGCGGCCGTTGCCCGGAGCGCGGGATGGACCACTTCGATGACGACGGCGGCCACGGGGCCGACTGTGCCGGTCATCATCGTTGCGCCCGCGAGAATGAGCGCTAATTGCGCGTCGCTCGGTGGAACGCGAGCGAACGCGATATACATCACTGCCGCAGTCGTCACGGAAGCGATCGCAGCTACGTAAAGGCGCGCACGGGCGAAACGCATGGTCATGCGATCGGCCACTACGCTGCACAGCACCGCGCCGACTCCGCCCATCAGAATGACGACCCCGGTCGCGAAGCCCGCTCGATCGGGAGCGAAGCCGTAGACCCTGTTCAGGTAGCTCGGCATCCAGGCGTAGGTCGCCGAGACCATCACGAGCTGGAGTCCCGCGCCGATGCAGGTCACGATCGCTGTGCGCCGACGCAGCAATAGAGCGACGATCGCGCCTGCCGACATCGACGCCCTGCCTCCGGCGCGCGGCATGGACGGAAGTGCGACCGTCCGGTAGTCGCGCACGATCGCGAGAAACAGTACCGCGAGGATCAGACCCGGTATTCCTGCCACCCCGAATCCTGCCCGCCAGCCCCAGCGCTCCGAGATGATCCCGCCCAGCACCGTACCGACGACGGAGCCGACGAGCGCCGCCGCCAGAAACGCGCCAAGAACTGTGCTCCGCGTACGCGCCGGGAACAAGCTCGAGAGCAGTGCGGCACCGACTGCGCCGTACGCGGCTTCTCCGAGACCAACGATGCTTCGCGCGGCGAGGAGCTGCGCGTAGTCCTGGGCAAATGCACATGCGACTGTCGCGCAACTCCAGACGATCGCCATCCAGAACATGCTCCTGACGCGGCTCCAGCGGTCGGCCAGCAGCGAGAGCGGCACGGTAGCGAGCGCAACGCTGATCGAGACGATGGACACAAGGGCGCCGAGCTGCCCGTCCGAAAGGCCCCACTCCACTTTCAAGTAGGGGAACATTGAGACGACGATTTGGCGATCGATATAGTCGACGACCATCAATGCGAATACGATCGCGAAGACCGAATACGCGTAAGACGGCGCGTCGGCGCCCTCGCGCAACGGATCTTCCCTGCCATCGACCATTCGTTCAACAGCCATCAATCTTCCCGCATGAAATGGGTCCGCAACCGGCATTCCCGGTGAGTGTCGAGAATTGCGAGGACGCAGCCGGCATCCGCGCCGGAGCATATGTGCCGCACACGACACATAATGTTCGGGCGACCCGCATTGGTCGCGGAACAGTACCATCTGCGCGGATTGAGCATTCGTCCGGAATCGACACTCGCTATCGCGTGCGCAACGTGTTCTATCTCGTCAAGGCGGCGGCGGTTGCGCCGTGCCTCGTCGTCTTCGCCGCTCCGTCATCGGCGCAGGACATCGAGCCGCGCAGCTATTCGAATGCACCGATCGGGGTGAATTTTCTGATCGCTGGATACGCGTACACGCGCGGCGGCCTCTCCTTCGACTCTTCGCTGCCGATCACGAACGTTCACCTGCAAACGTCGAACGCCGTCGCGGCTTATGCGCGTTCGCTGGATCTTTGGGGAACGTCGGGCAAGTTCGATGTCATCGTCCCATACTCCTGGCTCTCCGGGACCGCGGAATACGCGGGCGATTCGGTGCGCCGCGTCGTCAACGGTTTTAGCGATCCGCGCTTCCGCTTGTCGGTCAATCTCTACGGCGCGCCCGCGCTGACGTTGAACGAATTCAGGGATTACCGACAAGACCTGATCGTCGGCGCAAGCCTGCAGATATCCGCGCCGTGGGGTCAATACGACAGCGAGCGGGTCGTGAACCTCGGCACCCACCGCTGGTGGTTCAAGCCGGAGCTGGGCGTGTCCAAGGCAGAAGGTCCCTGGACGCTCGAGCTTTCCGCCGCCGCGACGTTCTACACCGATAACAACAATTTCTACGGCGGCAACGAGCGCTCGCAGGACCCCGTCTATTCGTCGCAGGCCCACGTGATCTACGGATTTCAGTCGGGCGCCTGGCTCTCCGTCGACGCAACCTACTTCGCGGGCGGGCGCACGACGGTCAACGGCGTGCTCGACAACAACCTCCAGCAAAACTGGCGCTTCGGCGGAACGCTCGCGTTCCCCCTCGACGTTCGCAACTCGATCAAGCTATATGCGAGCAGCGGCGTGTCGGCGCGCACGGGGAATAACTTCGATTTGCTTGGCATCGCCTGGCAATACCGGTGGGGAGCCGGAATCTGAGATGGCTACGCTGCCAAGCATCGGCCGCAGTCGTGTCTTGCGAGCGCAACGATATATCAGGCACAGCCTCATATGGGCGCACGTCTATCGCGCGGCGAGCTATGCCAAATCGGCGCTTTGGATCGTTCCGTTCATCGCCATCGTATGCGTGTTGGTCGTTGCCCCCGTGCTGCGCTGGCTCGACATATGGTTGGGATGGCGATTCGTCGGGCTGGCAATCGAAGGTGCCCAGGCGCTCTATCAAACCGTCATTACGCTGACGCTGTCATTCATGGTGTTCACCTTCGGTTCGTTGCTCGTCGCAATTCAGGTCGCCAGCGGTCAACTGACGCCCCGGATCATCGCGACGACGCTGCTACGCGACAATGTCGTGCGCTACAGCGTCGGCCTGTTTGTGTTCACGCTGGTCTTCGCGGTGATGGCACTGGATCGACTGCAGACGACGGTTCACGAACTCGTCGCCCTGATCGTAGCGTTCCTCGGCATCGCGTGCATGGCGACTTTCCTGTTCTTGATCGACTACGCCGCGCGCCTGCTCCGTCCGGTCAGCATTCTCGCGCGGATCGCCAACGAGGGACTGACGGTAATCGAATCGGTGTTCCCGGACCCGGTCGACGCGCTCGAGGAGGGAGAAGTCGGATCGCCGACACCGCTCGGCCGCGCTCGACGCTTCGTGCAGCACACCGGCAATTCCGAAATCGTGCTGGCGGTCGATCTCGAAACGCTCGTTGAGGAGGCGCAGCGATCCGATGGCGTGATCGAATTCATGCCGCAGGTCGGCGATTTCGTCGCTTACGAGGAACCATTGTTCGCGCTCTACGGGGGCGCCGCGGTCATCGACGACCAAAAGCTTCGCGCAACGGTGGCGTTCGGTCCCGAGCGCACGATGGAACAGGATGCGATGTTCGCGTTTCGCATACTGGTCGACATCGCGCTGAAGGCGGTGTCTCCCGCAATCAACGATCCGACGACCGCGGTGCTTGCGCTCGACCAGGTCCACCGTCTGCTGAAGGCCGTCGGCCGGCGGCACCTTCGACGCGAGCAGATTGCCGATGACGCGGGTCCGACGCGCCTGGTCTTTCGGACGCCAAGCTGGGAGGATTTCGTCAACGTCGCGTGCAACGAGATTCGCACCTGCGGCGCGACGAGCGTCCAGGTGGCGCGGCGGATGCGCGCGATGCTTGACAACCTCGTCGGCTCGCTGCCGACGCATCGGCACGCAGCGCTAGTGCACGAACGCGATTGCCTCGATCACATGCTCGAATCGCGGTTCACGATCCCCGACGATCTCGCGCTCGCGCGCATTCCCGACTTGCAAGGCCTGGGCGGATCGTCGAACGGGCGATCAACAGCCCTGGGGAAGACCCGATGCCCGTAGCCGGCGCGATTCCCGAGCAGTTGCTGACCGTCGTCGCCGCGGCGACGGTATTCACGATCATGTTCGATGTCGGTTCGGGAATCGTTCCGCGCGAATTCCGATGGGTATGGCGTCATCCCGGCGTCATCGCAAGAGGACTCTTTTCCGTGTTGATCGCCGTACCAGCGATCGCGCTCGTCGTCGCGCGAACGTTCGATTTGCCGCGTCCGGTGGAAATCGGCATCGTTTTGATGTCGATCTCCCCGGGCGCGCCGGTGGCGTTGCGCCGATCGCTCGGCGCAGGCGGACATCGTTCGTTCGCGCCGGCACTGCAGATTCTCGTCGCGCTGCTGGCGGTCGTATCGATGCCGGCATCGATCGCGCTGCTCGACGAGCTTTATGCGGGGCATGCGAGCATCGCGCCCGGCCACGTTGCCAGACAGATCTTCATCGCGCAGCTCTTGCCGCTCGGTCTCGGCATCGCGTTTCGCAACGCATCGCCGACTGCCGCCGCACGATTTGCCCCCACGCTCTCGCGTCTGGGCACGATCATGCTGATCGCGCTCGTGATCATCTCGCTCGTTGACGTGTGGCGCCCCGTCGTCGATGCGGGACCGCGGATCGTGGTCACCATCGTAACGGTCACGGTCCTCGCGCTGGCGGTCGGACACTTGCTCGGTGGCCCCGATCAAAGCACGCGCACCGCGGTTGCGATCTCGAGCGCAGCGCGCAATCCCGGTCTCGCGCTGCTCGTCGCGACGCTCAACGCCGCGTCGCCGGAGATCACTGCGACCGTGCTCGCCTATCTGGTCGTGTCGGCTCTTACCGTATTGCCGTACGTGCTCTGGCGCCACCGCACGCGCCAAGTCACCGCAGTCAGCGAACCATGATCGACGCACGCAATTATGTTGCGCGCGACTCGCTTCGTAACGGTACACCCGTAACGATTCGTGCAGTCCGGTCGGGCGATCGCGATCGCGTCGCCAGGGCCTTCGGCAACCTCGAGCGCGACTCCGTGTACACGCGGTTCTTCACGTACAAGAAGGCGCTGAGCGATGCCGAGCTCGCGAGCATCGACGCGATGGATTTTGTCAATGATGTAATGCTGATCGCCACGGTTGCACGCGACGCCGATGAAATCGTGATCGGCAGCGCGCGTTACATCGCGCAGAACGCGCCCGACGGAAACCGTGCTGCCGAAGTGGCGTTCACGGTCGAGGAGGACTACCAGGGCAAGGGGCTTGCGGGGCGTTTGATCGGACACCTGATCGGCATCGCGCGCCAATTGGGCATCGCGCGCTTCGAGGCCGACGTGCTGTCGGGCAACAAGGCGATGCTTGCGGTGTTCGCGCGGAGCGGGCTGCCGATGCGTCAGCGACGCGAAGGCGGCGTCGTGCACATCACGCTGGCGCTGGCGGGCACGCTATGACCGCGGGCGATCGGTCCCGCCCGCCGACATGCAGATCAGACCACGACTTTGACCAGGCACGCCGCAACGCCTGAAACAGCGGCCCGCCGATGACAATCGAGAAATCGCCCTCGAGCTGCGACGGCAGCATCCGCCTCGACAGGTCTTCCGAATTCATGCTTCTTGTCCGCCATATCTGCGGCGAGTGGCGGGCAGCGACTTCCTCAGATCCACGCCGCTGGTACAACCGGCGCGACCGCGAGGCACTTGGGCCAGGCGGCTTTATTGCTGCTTGCCGCCCTTGATGTTGCCGACGACGCCACCCACGACGCCGCCGACAGCCGCGCCGGTCCAACCGCTGCCGCCCGCGATGGCTGCGATGCCTGCGCCGGCCGCGGCACCAATCGCCGCACCCGTTACCGTCCCCTGCTGCTGCGGCGTCATCGTCGTGCACGCTGTGAAAGGTGTGACTATCGCGATTGCTACGATCATTCCGAGTCGTTTCATGCCCCGCCTCCGCTATTTGGATTTCTGTAGGCCCGGCACGACCAATTCGAACCAAATCGTTTCGATGACCGGCCGCTGCAATCGATCAGGGTGCGCGGCATACCAGGCGTCCAGCGCGTCCCGCACACTGTCGAGCGTATGACCCTTCAACCCTTTCGCAAGACGTGGAACTACGCTCTGCGCTTCGGCAGGAGGGTTTGATCCTGCGTAGGCGGTCTCGACCTGCACGACATTGGCGATCCCGACAAGATAAGCCTTCTTCAGCTGTTCCGACGATTTGGTCCAGTGCTCTCCGGTGATCAGAGGCACTTCATCCGCCCGAACGCTTCCCGACATCATCGCCAGCATGATCATGCAAGCGACGAAGATCACCGATTGCCACTGCGTTTTGATCGCCATTACGTTCTCCTCAGGAAAGGCTGCCGCCGCATAGCGTTCACGCCATGATGTTCACGCCACCGTCGACGTACTGCGTCGCGCCGGACAGTCGCCGCGCGTAGGGTGTTGCGAGAAAAGCGCAGGTGAAGCCGACGTCCATGATGTCGACCAGCTCGCCGATCGGCGCGCGCTGCGCTGCCTCGTTCAACAGCAAGTCGAAATCCTTGAGTCCTGATGCCGCGCGCGTCTTGAGCGGCCCCGGCGAAATTGCGTGCACGCGAATGCCCTTGCTCCCCAGCTCATAGGCGAGATAGCGGCACGACGCTTCGAGCGCCGCCTTGACCGGGCCCATCACGTTGTAGTTCGGCACCACCTTGTTCGCGCCGTAATAACTCATCGCGAACATCGTGCCTCCCTCTTTCATCAACGGCGTGGCGAGGCGCGCCATGCGCACGAACGAATGGCACGAGATGTCCATCGCCTGCTTGAATCCGTCGGACGAGCAGTTGACGAGCGGCCCCTGCAAATCCTCCTTGGGCGCCCACGCGATCGAGTGAACGAGAATGTCGAGCTTGCCCCATTCTTTGGTGATTTTCTCGAACACCGCCTCGAGCATGCCCGGCGTTGCGACGTCGAGCGGCATGAAGATCGGCGCGCCGAGCTCCTTCGCCAGCGGCTCGACGTAGGTCTTCGTCTTCTCGTTGAGGTAAGTGATCGCGAGCTCGGCGTCGAGCTTGTGAAATGCTTTCGCGCAGCCGTAAGCGATCGAATGCTGGTTGGCGATGCCGACGACAAGCGCCTTCGTGCCGGTGAGCACGGGACGTGGGACGTTGATGGCCATGATGCGAATCTCCTAGATCTTCATCGACAACACTTGAGGCGCCACGGTCAGCTCGGACTCGGTCGCCGCAAGAACCTGTTCAACCGTTACGCCCGGCGCGGTTTCGACGAGCGTCGCGCGGCCGGCGGTATATGCGATCACCGCGAGCTCCGTGACGACAAGATCGACGGAACGGGCGGCCGTCAACGGCAGCGTGCAGCGCTTGACAAGCTTCGGCTTCCCTTTCGCGGTGTGCTGCATCGCGACGATGACGCGCTTGGCGCCGGACACGAGGTCCATCGCGCCGCCCATCCCGGGGACCATCTTGCCGGGGATCATCCAGTTGGCGAGCTTCCCTTGCTCGTCGACCTGCAAACCGCCCAACACGGTCACATCGACATGACCGCCGCGGATCAGTCCGAACGACATCGCGCTATCGAACGTCGAGGCGCCTGGAATCGCGCTCACTGGCCGCCCGCCTGCATCGGTCAAGCGCGCCTGCGCCAAACCTTCCTGCGGTATCGGACCCGTGCCGATCAATCCGTTCTCCGATTGGAAAAAGATGTGCGTGCCCGGAGGAATATAGTTGGCGACGAGCGTTGGAATGCCGATGCCCAGGTTGACCAGCATGCCGTCGCGGAGCTCGAGCGCGATTCTTTTCGCGATGATCGTCTGTGCATCCATCGTCACGCTCCGGAAACGAGGTAATCGACGCGGGGCGCCGGCGTCATGACCTGGTCGGGCGAAATCATTCCGACCGGCACGATGTGCTCGGCGTCGACAATGACCGTCGCAGCGGCCATCGCGATCACCGGATTGAAGTTGCGGGCGGTGAGCGCGTAAGTGAGATTGCCGAGATAGTCGGCAAGAAATGCCTGCACCAGCGCGAAATCTGCGCGCAACGGAACTTCGAGCAGATACTCGCGACCCTCGACTTCGACCTTCCGTTTGCCTTCTTCGACGACTGTGCCGACACCCGTCGACGTCAGGAAGCCGCCGAGCCCGTAACCGGCGGCGCGGATCCGCTCGATCAGCGTGCCCTGCGGCACGAGCTCGACTTCCATCTGGCCTGCCAACATCTTCTTTTGCGTCTCCGGATTGAGGCCGATATGGCTCGCGATCGCTTTGCGCACGAGGTTCGCGCTCACGAGCTTGCCGATGCCTACGCCCGGAAGCGCGGTATCGTTGCCGATCACGGTGAGATCGCGCTTGCGCTGCCGCACCAATTCGTCGACGATACGCTCGGGCGTGCCGACCCCCATGAATCCGCCGACCATGAGACTCGCGCCGTCCGGAATGCGCGCGACGGCGTCCTCGAGTGTGATGGTCCGCATCGGAAGGTTTCGCCTATTGCGCGAGCCAGCCGCCGTCGACCGGCATCGCTGCGCCGCGGATTTGCGCGGCGGCTTCGGAGCACAGGAACGCGGTCAGCACGCCGATCTGCTCGGGCGTCGCGAATTCCAACGAAGGCTGCTTTTCGCCGAGGAACCGCGCTTGCGCCTGCGCGCCGGTGAGCTTCTCGCGCGCGGCGAGATCGTCGATCTGCTTTTGCACGAGCGGCGTCAGCACGAAGCCGGGGCAGATCGCGTTGCATGTGATGCCCGTGGTCGCAGTTTCCAGCGCGACCACCTTGGTGAGGCCCAGCACGCCATGTTTCGCCGCGACATAGGCAGCCTTATGCGTCGACGCGATATTCACGATGCCCCGCAGTTCCGTTTTTTCATCTGCGGCAGCACCGCACATGCTCGATCATCGCCACGACATCCGCGGCGCTCGACACGTCGGCGCCGCTGTACCCAACTCTCACGCCGCGCGCGCCGAGCCGCTTGCGCAGTGCTTCGATCGACGCCGCGTCGCCGAAGCCGTGCACCATGGTGTGGGCACCTTCCGCGACCAGCGCTTCGGCGATGCCGAGCCCGATGCCGCTCGTCGACCCCGTGACCAGTGCCGATTTGCCGCGCAGTCGGCCCTGCAATGAATCGCTCATGCGACCGCCCTCTGCGCCTGCGTCGCGAGCAGCTTGCTCGTGTGGCGCGCGATCATCAGCTCTTCGTTGGTCGGAATGACCCACGCGGAAACGCGGCTCGCGTCGGCGCTGATCCGTATTGCATTACGCGCGTTCGCGTCACCGTCCAACTCGACGCCGACCCACGCTGCGTCGCGGCAGACACGTTCGCGAAGCGAGTGGCTGTTCTCTCCGATTCCCGCGGTGAAGACGACGGCGTCCAGACCGCCGAGCGCGGCGGCGAGCGACCCGAGCTCGCGGCCTATTCGGTAGATATAAAGGTCGATCGCCGCCTTGGCGTTCGGGTCGTTGCTTTCCTGAAGTGTGCGCATGTCGCTCGAAATGCCCGACACGCCGAGCAGACCCGACTGCTGATAGATCAACTTTTCGATCGCCCTGGCGTCCATCTTGAGCTCGTCCATCAGGTATAGCAGGACCCCGGGATCGAGGTTGCCGCAGCGCGTTCCCATCGGAAGCCCGTCGACCGCGGTGAAGCCCATCGTGCTCGCCACGCTTTGCCCATTCGCCATCGCGCACATGCTCGACCCGTTGCCGAGATGCAGCACGACCGCTTTGCCTTGCGCGGCGCGCGCATCGTGATCGGGCAGGACGCTCGCGATGTATTCGTACGACAATCCGTGAAAGCCGTAACGGATCACGCCGCGATCAGTGATCGATTTGGGCAGCGCGAATGCCTGCGCGACGCGCCGCTGAGCGCGATGGAACGCGGTGTCGAAGCAGGCGACCTGCGGAAGCTGCGGCAGTCGCTCGAGCAACGCACGTATCGGCGCCAGGTTGTGCGGCTGATGCAACGGAGCGAGCGGTATGTGTTTCTCGAGCGCGCTGATTACGGACGCATCGACGCGCACGGGCTTCGTGTATTCGAGCCCGCCGTGGACGACGCGATGCCCG
>Ga0137382_10001544_pt1 | contig 10224 bp, 9 predicted proteins | sample SagtaG_15_FD_104816 | JGI IMG/M metagenome (GOLD analysis project Ga0137382, IMG submission 104816) | Vadose zone soil microbial communities from Sagehorn Ranch, Mendocino, California, USA - Sage2_R_20_16 metaG | ecosystem: Environmental > Terrestrial > Soil > Vadose zone | place: USA... | reverse complement strand
CTGGCCGCCCACCGTGACCGTCGAGTTTCGCGGTATCGCGCCTGCCAGCGGGTTGACGGGGATCGACGTGATGTAATCGTCGATGGTGGATCTGAGCGTCGTCAGATTGGGTACGCCGGGCGACACCACGTTGGGCTCGTCGGGCGGCCGGAGCACGTTGCTGACGAAGCCGCCGTTCTGGGTGAACCCGGCCGCCAGGTCGTACACGCCGCCGCTCAGGAAGTAGCACCCCGCGCTCCCCGCGAGGTGGGGGTCGGAGTTGTAGGTCCCCGGCGACTCAGTGCTCCCGTTGGCCGATGCCCACGTCCTGGTCGAGGTGTTCAGAGCCGGCTGCGGGTAGCCCGGGTCAGGGATGTTGAAGCCGTTGGCCTGCGAGCCGGTAACGCTGAAGTTTGGCAGCGCCGACGGCGGATACGTCGGACAGATGTCGATCACATTCCCGTTCACCGAGCCCGAGGCCGAGCCGTTGTCGGTGATGCTTCCGTTCGACCAGACATCGCCCGTGATGCTTGCGGTCGAGGTTCCCGTGAATGTCAACGAAGGCGCAGAGCCGTTGCAGCTGCCGGGGCTCAGGGTCTGGATCGCGGCGCCGTACTGGCCCGGCGGCCTCGCCACCGCCGTGGCGGTGGCGCCCACCCGCATGCTCTGCCCGGCTCCGAGCACCTGCATGATCGTGACCCCGACCTGGTGAACGGCCGTGACCCGGAAGCTCACACCGGCGATGGAGTGGTCGACGGCGGTCAGCGTCAGCGCCTGGCTGGTGGGGTCGCTGAAGGTGCAGGAAACGGACATGGTGCCGTATCCGCTGCAGCTTGGCGTCATGTACAGGCGCTCGTTATTGGCGAACTCAGTCACCGCGGCGACTTCGGCCTGCGCGTAGTCGTGGTGATTCATGTAGTTGTAGGCCGCGGCGAGCGCGGCGGCGTCCACCGAAGCTTGCACGTGGCGCCGATCGAGGTAGCCGCGGCCGCCGTCCATGGCCAGCCCGACAAATCCGAAGAGCACGGTCAGGATCATGGCGACGAGGACGATCGCTTGGCCGCGTTGGGCACCGCGTCGCATCTTCAAGTCAGTACTCGGTCTGGTAGGTGGCTGCCGCGTGGATGACGATGTGATTGGCCGTCAGCTGCTGGATCAGCGGGGTGATCGGGACAAAGTTGTAGTAAATCGTGACTTGCAGCGGAGTGTGGTTGAATGCCGGCAGCGTCGCGCTGCAGATGCCATCTGTTTCAGCCCACATCTGTCCACCAGGGGCATTCCCGGCGCCGACGTCCAACTGCGCCACGCTCTGGAGACCCGCGAGCGACTCCAGCGTCGTTGCGTTTGGCTCCGTGATGTAGATCCAGCCCCGGTTGGCCGGCGGCGTGGCCGTGGTGACCGGTCCGTTTGGGCAGGGGTTGGCAAGGGAAACGTCCACGGCGTGTTGGCGCACCGCCGTTTGCACGTCGACGTTGGTTGGCAGCAAGGGCGAGTCACGGATCGCCATCCGCGCGCCCTCGTTGACGGCCTGGTTGAGCGTCGCGTAGGTATATATGAGCCGGCCGAAATCCACGATTCCGAACAGCAGGACGATGAGAATCGGTGCGATAAGCGAGAACTCGACCATCCCCTGCGATCGCTGCGGTGCGCGGCGCCAGGCCGCCAGCAGTTCCTGCACTTCAATAACCGCCCACCGTCATATGTGTGTTCGCGACGATGTGGATCGAGTTGCCGAAGAGGCCGTCCATCAGGCCCGAGGCGAACCCAAATCCCATGACAAGAACCACGTTCACGTCGGTGCCCTTGAAGCTGTTATCGGCCGGCGCCGAGGCAAGGTCGAGACCAGGCGTGTTGGCGTAGCAGATGTACAGCACCGGTGAATTTACGTTGGTCGGATACGTGGAATCGCTGTAGGGCGGATTGAAGGCGGCGTTGCCATCAGACGTGGTCGGACACGTCGTCCCCGGGTTCTGGAGCACCGAACGCGGCAGGCCCGATTTGTACAGATTGCAGTCGATTGACTCCTTGATCCCAGGATGATCATTCGGATCCTGGCAAGGAATTCCTGCCCAGCCATCCGTGTCGTACAGAGAGGGGTTGGTGCCGGGGCCAGGGTCGAACCAGCTCGCCTGCCGCGCGCCTTCCCGCGTGGCGCCCTGCAGCCCGACGTCGAAATAAAAGACTCGGCCCAGGTCGATGAGCCCGAACAGGAGCAGGACGAGGACGAGCGCCGACGCCCCGAACTCCACCGTCGACTGGCCGCTCTGGCCATCTTCACGCTCGTTCATTGCTACCCGCCGTTCCGGAGGAAGTGCAGGGCGAGAAGCGCCGCCGGCCCGAGCAGGATGACCCAGAGCGTGGGAAAGATGCATCCGAGCATCGGGAGCAGCATCTTGAGCGACGCCTTCGCGCCGCGCTCCTGGGCGGTGACGAGCCGCCGCATTCGGACCTCATCGGACTGGATTCGCAGAATGCGGGCGACACCTGACCCAAGCTGCTCGGACTGGACGATCGCCTGCACGAAGTTGTTCAGATCGTCGACTCCCGAACGGCGCCCCAGATCTTCGAGCGCTTCGAGGCGTGGGCGGCCCAACCGAATCTCCTGCATCGCCCGGCCGAACTCGTTCGCCAGGGCGTGGTCGTACTTCTCGACCACCCTCTCGATGGCCGCTTCGAAGGTCAGTCCGGCTTCGACGCAAACCACCAACACGTCGATCACATCAGGCAGGTCGATCTGGATCTCGGCGCGTCGCTGGTCGCGTCTCCAGCGCAGCCAGAACACCGGCGCGTACAGACCGACGATCGCGCCCATGGCGGCGCCCGTCGCGAGCACGATCCGGTTCTGGGTCATTCCGCCCACCAGGATCCCGACAGTGCAGAGGACACCGGTCAACACGTACCGGATCGCGATGAAGTCACCCGCCCTCATGCCGCCGGGGCGTCCCGCGACCTGCAGGTTCGCGTGGATCTGCTTGCGCGCGTTGTCGGGCATGGCCCGCTCGATGAGCTCGCCCAGCCGCTTGATGGCTGGCCGGAGCACGCGATCCTTGAATGGCTGGCGCAACTCGATGTCCGCCAGCGTGAGCGGCAGCCCGGTCTCGTAGACGTGCAGGCGACCCTCCACAACATCGGCGTTGGTGGGTCGCCGCGGCATCAGGCTCCAGACGCTGATGAACGCGCCGGCTGCGGCCACGACTCCCAGCAAGATCGCTACGTAGACGACCTCCACCGGCTAAACCCTGATGTTCGTGATGCGGCGAACCATGAAGTTGCCGAGCACGATGGATATTCCGGCGAAGATCAGGAGGGCGCGACCGGCCGGTTCGGTCAGCATCACGCCAAAGTAGCTCGGGGTGATGATGTTGAGGATCGCTGCGACGATGAACGGGAGCAGCGTGATGATCCAGCCTGATGCCCGCATCTGAGCTGTCATGGCGCCGATCTGCGACTTGATCTGTACCCGCTGCCGGATGGTGTGCGAGATCCCCTCTAGCACCCGCGCCAGGTTGCCGCCGACTGAGGACTGGATCGCGATCGCGGTCACGATGAGATCCAGGTCTTCGCTGCCGACCCGGCGCACCATGTTTGCCAGCGCCGCCGGTGTCGAGGTGCCAAGCTTGGTCTCTCGGATGACTCTCGTCAGCTCGTCGGCGATCGGCGGCGAGCCGGATTGGGCAACCGACTCGATGGCCTGAGGCAGCGACAGCCCGGCTTTCATGGCGTTCGACAGCAGGCTCAGTGTGTCGGGAAGACGGGAGTTGAAGGCCTTCAGGCGGCGGCGCTGCCGCCACTTCACATAGCGCATCGGTATCAGGTAGGCGACGACGCCCGCCACCACGAACTGCGGTGCGAAGCCAAAGCGCCACAGGGAGATCAAGGCAGCCGCCACCAGGAGCCCCACCTGGACCATCACGAACTCCGACGTGCGCAGCTTCAGGTCTGCGCGCGCCAGGTGTTCGGCCAGAGTCAGCCCGCCGTTGAGTCGATGCTGCCGATTGGATCGATCGGCAATCGCCTGGAATGGGCGATTGATCCTGTCGCGAAGAGACGCCTCTTGAGGGGTGATCGCGCTCTCCCAGCGGGGAGCGCCGTCCTTTGCGCTCCGGGCGGAGGGCATGGCGAGGGCGAAGCCGGCGAGCAGCACGCCGACCCCGGCGATCAGCGAGATGAGGAAGATTCCGCTCATCTCACTGACTCATGCCCGCAGCGGGTTCAAAAGCTGTCGAAGGCAGCGCTTCACCGCGCTGGGCGAAATGCTCGAGATGCACCGACTGGTTCCCGGTCGCGGTGTGATACCCGGTCGCGTTCCCCTCGTGGTCGAGCCCGGTCTGCCGGAAGTGGAACAGCTCCTGGAACTGCGTCTCGCCGTTGACCAGGCCGGTGACTTCCGCGATGCTCACGATCTTGCGCGCGCCGCCGCGCACACGCTCCGCCTGGACGACGATGTCGATCGCCGAGGCAATCTGCTTCTGGATCGCCCGCGCCGGCAGGTCGGCGCCGGCCATCAGCACCATCGTCTCGAGACGCCCGAAAGCGTCGTAGGGAGTGTTGGCGTGAACCGTGCTCATCGAGCCTTCATGTCCGGTGTTCATGGCTTGCAGCATGTCGAGCGCCTCGCCGCCGCGACACTCGCCGACGATGATCCGGTCAGGTCTCATCCGCAGGGCGTTGCGCACGAGGTCGCGAATCTCGATCGCGCCTTTGCCCTCGACGTTGGGAGGCCGCGACTCCAGCCTTATCACGTGTTCCTGGCGGAGCTGAAGCTCAGCCGAGTCCTCGACGGTGACGATGCGCTCGTCCGGAGGGATGAAGCTGGAAAGGATGTTGAGCAGGGTCGTCTTGCCCGAGGAGGTGCCGCCCGAGACGAGGATGCTCAGCCGGCTTCGCACAGCGGCCCGCAGGAAATCGATCATCTGCGGGCTCGAGCTTCCGATCGACAGGAGGTCCTCCGGTCGGAGCTTGTCACGGGAAAACTTGCGGATCGTCATGCACGGCCCGTCGATCGCAAGAGGGGGTAGCACCACGTTGACCCGAGACCCGTCGCGCAGCCTTGCGTCGCACATCGGCGAGCTTTCGTCGACGCGACGGCCGACGGTGCTGACGATGCGGTCGATCACCTGCCTGAGCTGGCTCGAGCTCTCAAAAACCACCGGACTGAGGCTCACGCGTCCCGCGCGCTCGACAAAAATCTGATGCGGGTGGTTGATCATAATCTCGGTCGTGGCAGGGTCTTCGAGAAGCGCCTGCAGCGGGCCCAGGCCGAGTACCTCGTCGAGGAGCGCATCCACCAGGTGCCCGTAGTCGAGACGGTTGAGCGTGATCGAGGCTGTCCTCGCATACTCTTCGGCCAGACTCGCGATCCGCGACTTCACGCCAACGCGGTCGGTGATGTCGATCTCGTCGGCGTGCCTCTCGACGAGCATCTCGTGTATCGCCCCCTTCACGGCGGCGAAGGCAAGCGGGGTCCGGGTCGACTTCTGAGCCTGATCGTCAGGCGCGCCGGGTTGCTGGGGCGCGACTGGTGGCGCGCCGCGCACGCCTTCGAGGACTGTCAGCTGGCCGTCGCCTGCCCCATCGAAGCCTTGCCGCCTCGCCTCGAGCCTGTCCTTGAGAGCCATCAGCGAACGCCTCCTTGGACGCTCGCTCCAGCCTCGATCTGGCGCAGAGCTTGCCTTGCGGCGGCGCGCACACGCGGGTTGCGGTCGGCGAGCAGATAGCGGATCTCGTGCCTCGAGTCTCGCGCCCGCAGCGCCCCGAGCGCCTTGGCGGCCGACACCCTCAACTTCCACTCGCGGTCGTTCAGAGCCTCGGTGATCACTGGGATTGCGGTGGTGGCTCCGATCCAACCAAGAGCGCGGCAGCTGATCACCCGTTCGCGGCGGCTGCCGCCGCGGACCAGGGCGGTGAGCTGGCTAGTCGCCGTGTGCCGCCGCCGCAGCCCGGCGGCAAGGGCAAGGGCCGGCCGAGCGCCCGGCTTCTGCGGCTGCGCCAGCGCAACCTCGATGAACAGGTCGGGGGCACCTCGCGCCAGCTCCGCCACAAGCCTGCGGCTGATGCCTCGACGCTGAAGGGCAAACAGCAGAGCGCCCGCGCTGTGCGCCCCGCCGATCCTGCCGAGGGCGCGGGCGGCGGCGTCCGAGACCTGACGTTCTCGCGCTGCGAGCAGCGGAGCCACGCTGGGAACTGCTTCGTAGATGAGAAGCGCGCCGATCGCCCGAGCGCCGGCGGCACGATGATGGGCGCTCTTCGCCTCGAGCCCTTCGACCATCCGGTCGACGGCGCCGGAGTTAGTGAGCGCCACGACCAGACGCTCCAGCGGAAGGCTGTCCGGCTTTAGTCCGAGCGTGAGCTCTTCGATGACGCCCGCCACGTCGACGCCAGGCTCGTCGAACGTACTGGAGGCGGTATCGGCTTTGCCCGACGCGACGGCCTCCAGGCGTCTGCGCACCGCTGCACGGCGGACGCCGTCTCGGGCTCGCTGGATCGCCGCCACGGGAGCGAGCGCTGCGCGTATCAAGACGGCTGCACCGCATGCTCGGCGCCGCCGGGAACAGAGGCTGAGTCGGCCGCGACGCGCGGTCGAGCGTGCTTTCCGTCGAGCAGCGCAGCCAGCGCTTCGGCGCCCTGAGCAATCGCGCTCTTCGGGTTGGTGATGCTCAAGATGGCGCCGTCGACGGCGGCCTGTTCGGGTCGGGTGCCGTCGAACTCGATCTCGAGGTCGACGTCGCGCTTGAGCGCCCGTTCCACGGCCGACTTGCTCACCGCGGGTTTCTCGGAGCGGTGGTTGAGCACGACGGTAAGGCGATCGTGCGGAGTCCCAAGCTGACGCAGGATGTCGACCGCGTCCGCCGCGCTCTTGACCGCCGACAGCTCAGGGGCCGCAATGAGCACGACATGCTGGGTCAGATCGAAGAGCGCAAGCGTCGAGTCGGTGATCGTGACGCCGAGGTCGACGACGATGTAGCGGAAAGTCTTCCGAAGCGCCGCGATCGCCTTGTTCACCAGCTCGGGGGTGACCTCATCGGCCTCTTCCGGTCGTAGAGCGCCCGGCAGGATCATCGGCCCGCCCGAGTCGTACAGGACGGTGCTGAGAAGTACGTCTTCGAACGACTCCTGAGGCACGGAGGCCGTACGGGCCAGGCAGCTGGTGGGCACCAGCCCGGCGAGCAGCGCCGAATGCGAATAGGGGAAGTCAAGGTCGAGGAGCAAGACCTCACCCGGGAAGCGACGGGAGAGCGCGCCAACAAGGTTGAGCGAGATGCACGTCCCGCCGGACCCGCCTTTTGGTGAGTACACGCCGATGACCGTGGCCTCCTGCAGCAGCTGGCCCCACGTGGCCTGCACGCTGATGTCAGCAAAGAGGCTGAAACGCTGTTCTGCAAGCCGTCGCAGGTCATCCATCCCGTCGCTCTCGCGCCCGGCCATCACGGCGTGCAGGCTCTGCCTGTCGATGGCGAGGAGGTAACACTCGGTCTGGGCGTAGACAGAGGCCTGCTGCGACCTGCCCAGGACGCACGCCGCCTCGCCGAAGAAGTCGCCCTCGGCCAGGACCGCGACGGTGACGATGCTCGGCGGCTTTTCGATCACCAGCCGGCAGCGGCCGCGCTCGATGAAGAAGATCGTGTCTCCGACCTCCCCCTGGCAGATGACCATCTCGCCGGCCGGGATCCTCACCCTACGCACCCGCCTGGCGATTGCGCGCAGCGCATCCTCTGGAAAGGTGAAGAAGACCGGTGCACGCTCGATCGCGCTCAGGCGCGACGTCATATCGTGAAAGGACGGCCGGGGAATCTCGACGGGCCGCTTTTGGACCGGCGGCTCCGCACGCAGCCCCTCCGTTGCGACAAGCGCAGGCCGGCGCGGGCCTGGGTGCCTTTGAATCACGTCTAGCCCTCCGTGAAGTGCCATCGCGCCTCGACCTGGGCCGGGCCGACGATGATCGGCGCCGCGGTGGATGGGCACGAGGAATCCGGCGCCGGGGGCGCTGTGTTGTAGTCGTGGAAGGCCAGCAGGGTGTACTTAAGCGTCGCGTTGATCAGCAGCCAGTCCATGTAGTTCCAGTCGCATTGGGTCATGACCAGCGTGATGCTGCTGGCGAGGCCCTGCACCTGCCCCTGGCTTTGCACGAGCGACTGCGGACCGACCCTGATGACATGGATGCTGGAGAACACCGCCCGGGCCACAGAGCGCGGATTTTTCTGCGTGAACAAGGCGGTGTTCACGGCCGCGATGACGTTGATGTAGTCGCCCTGGTGGATGTACCCGGCGACGCCTTGCTGCTCACTCGTCGGCAGGGTCGCGGCCACGTACCCGTCGGGGATCGGCAGGTATGCCGAGGCCGAAGCTGCCAGATCGTCTGGGTTGGGCGCGACGAGGTTGGTCGAGATCGGCTGGCCCTTGTAGATCTGCACAAGGGCAAAGCCGCTGACCTGCGAGATGTGTAGGACCGCGCTGGGCGGGACCGCGCTGGCGGGGAGCGAGACCATGGTTAGGTCATCCGCCGTGATCGGCGCCCTGGCGTCGATGTTGTTCTTGGCGACCACGACCGGAACCGTGCCCGTGGGCTGCGTGCGGCTCACGAAGACGATCCCGAACGCGAACATGACGAGAAAGGCGACGAGGGCGAGGGCGATCCCAAAGATGAAAATCGGCGTCCGCATGTTGGCCGTGCCCAGTGGCTTGCTCTGTCCAATCGTTGCCATGTCTATGACTTCTCCAGTGGCGGCGCTGAGGCCACCCAATGCGCGCCGTCCCAGTGCTCGCCTGGCTCGGAGGGAGCTTCGGGTCCGATCACGAGGTAACGAACTTCTCGCAGCACGAGCGTCCCCGCGAGCAGGTCATGCAGCGCCTGCTTGCGCGGCGTGAAGGCGGCCATCAGCCAGCCCACGAAAACGAACAGCGTCGACAGGATCTTGAACAGGTCCCGGAAGGTCGCCCGCCGGAAGGTGATCGGGTCCCCATGCGTGTCGGTGACGCGGAGGCTGAGCGAGATTTTGCCCAGCGTGCCTTGCGCGGGGGAGCTCTCCATGACGACGAAATAGGCCCACCACAGGGCGGCCGAAACCGGGGCCACGTTCGCAAGGGCCTGAAAGTCGTTTGGTGTGAGAACGGCGATGGATCTCGCCATCGCGATCTCGACTCCGGCGAGCAACGTGGCGTCGATGACGGACGCAAGAACTCGCCGCCAGAACCCGGCGTAGGCGATCTCCGTTCTCATTGCCTGCCGGGGCACGATCGCCGAAGACTGACCGATCAATATCGTCGCGACCTCACTCAGGAATCCAATCCGCGAGTGGGCGAGAGGCGCCGATGGCAAGGCACGCTGACGATGCGGCTGCAGACGCGACAGCACCTGCCGGCGTGCGATCACCTCCCACCCACCCAACTGCGGGTTACGTGGACACGTTAGTAATCACAGGCGAGGACAACAAGGGGACATTTGACCCATCCGGAAGTCATGGGCCGGGATGGGACAGAAGGCCTATTGAGCGCGGCGGTTTTGCGAGTTACGTTCCGAGACCGACGTTGGCGGCACGTCAGGCGGCGGGTCGGCCGAAATCGTTCGGCCCTGGGAGGGGGGTTCGCCTTGCCGGAGGGGGGCCCCTCCCTTCCTTGTTTCCTCGGATAGCTCCTTCCCACTCATGGGGACGGGGGATCGGGCTTTGGGTCCCTATGGGACCAGGCGAATCAGCGGCGGAGGATGAACAGGCCCCAGACCGCGATGCCGATCACCAGCACGATGAGCGCGAAGACCAGGATCCGCTGAATCCAGGCCCCGAGGTCATCGGGATTCGATGCCGCCTGGGCTGCGACAGGCTGGGTGGTCGGTGACGGTGACGTTGCTATGGGCGAGCTGTCCGGGCTGGGGCTCGGCGACGGGGACTCGGTCGGCACGCCGATTGGCGTTGGCGACGCTAGGCCGCCCGGGGCCGTGGTCGGGCTCGGAGATGGAGATGGGCTACGTGAGGCAGTGGGCGAGGGCGAGGAACTGGGGGAGGGCGAGGGCGAGGGCGAAGGACTGGGCGAAGGCGAGGGGCTGGGCGAGGGCGAAGGGCTGGGCGAGGGCGAGGGGCTGGGCGAGGGCGAAGGGCTGGGTGACGGCGATGGGCTAGGTGACGGAGAAGGACTGGGCGACGGAGAAGGACTGGGCGACGGGGATGGGCTGGGCGACGGGGATGGGCTGGGTGGCGGAGAAGGACTGGGCGGCGGAGAAGGGCTGGGCGACGGCGGAGGGCTGGGCGGCGG
>Ga0137382_10001542_pt1 | contig 10227 bp, 8 predicted proteins | sample SagtaG_15_FD_104816 | JGI IMG/M metagenome (GOLD analysis project Ga0137382, IMG submission 104816) | Vadose zone soil microbial communities from Sagehorn Ranch, Mendocino, California, USA - Sage2_R_20_16 metaG | ecosystem: Environmental > Terrestrial > Soil > Vadose zone | place: USA... | reverse complement strand
TTACGCAACAAGCGCGTCATCGCGCTCGACATCGGCTCGATGGTGGCCGGTTCGAAGTACCGCGGCGAGTTCGAGGAGCGCTTCAAGGCGGTGCTCAAGGAGATCGCGGACTCCGAAGGTGAGGTTGTCACCTTTATCGACGAGCTGCACACCCTGGTGGGCGCCGGCGCCGCCGAGGGCGCGGTGGACGCGTCCAACATGCTGAAGCCGGCGCTGGCGCGCGGTGAGCTGCACGTCGTGGGTGCCACGACGCTGGACGAGTACCGCAAGCACATCGAGAAAGACGCGGCGCTCGAGCGGCGGTTCCAGCCCGTGTTCGTGGGCGAGCCGTCGGTCGAGGACACGATCGCGATTCTGCGCGGACTGAAAGAGCGCTACGAAGTTCACCACGGTGTCCGGATAACGGATAACGCGCTCATCGCCGCCGCCACGCTGTCTCACCGCTACATCGGCGATCGCTTCCTGCCGGACAAGGCGATCGACCTGGTGGACGAGGCGGCGAGCCGCCTCCGGATCGAGATCGACTCACTGCCGCAGGAGATCGACGAGGTCGAACGCAAGATCGTACAGTACGAGATCGAGCTGGCGGCGCTCGCGAAGGAGAAAGACAAGGCCTCAAAAGAGCGCCGCGCGAAGGTCGAGCAGGAGCTGGCCGAGTTGCGCGAGCGCTCCAAGGTGATGAAAGCACAGTGGCAGGCGGAGAAAGACGCCATCACCGGGCTCCAGGCGAAGAAGGCGCAGCTGGAACAACTGCGTACCGAGGCGGAGCAGGCGACACGTCGCGGCGACCTGCAAAAGGCCGCGGAGATCAGCTACGGCCGCATCCCGGCGCTCGAGCGAGAGATCGCCGACGCCGAAAAGCGTCTGGCCCAGATCCAGAAGAAGGCCAAGTACTTGAAGGAAGAGGTCGACGCCGAGGACATCGCCGAGATCGTGGCCAAGTGGACCGGCATCCCAGTAACGAAGATGCTCGAGTCCGAGCGTGAGCGGCTGACCCGTCTGGAGGCGGAGCTGGAGCGGCGCGTCGTGGGCCAGCCCGAAGCGCTCGCCGCCGTCGCCAACGCGGTGCGCCGGGCCCGCGCCGGGTTACAGGACCCCAACCGGCCGACCGGTTCCTTCATCTTTCTGGGACCCACCGGGGTTGGGAAGACCGAGACCGCGCGCGCGCTCGCCGAGTTCTTGTTCGACGACGAGAAAGCGATGGTACGGCTCGACATGTCGGAGTACATGGAGAAGCACGCCGTCGCGCGTATGATCGGCGCGCCGCCCGGGTATGTCGGCTACGAGGAGGGAGGCCAGCTGACGGAGGCGATCCGGCGGCGTCCGTACGCGGTCGTCTTGTTCGACGAGATCGAAAAGGCGCACCCCGACGTGTTCAACGTGCTCCTCCAGATCCTCGACGATGGCCGGCTCACCGACTCGCAGGGCCGCACCGTCGATTTCCGGAACACCGTGCTCATCATGACCTCGAACATCGGGTCCCAGTATATCCTGGAGATGGGCACGCAGAATTGGGAGCAGGTCGAAACCAAAGTCCTCGAGCTGTTGCGCCAGACGTTCCGGCCGGAGTTCCTGAACCGGGTGGACGACGTGATCATTTTCCGGCCGCTCTCGAGCCAGGACATCGCGAAGATCGTGGATCTTCAGATCAAGCGGGTCGAGCGACTGATGGCCGAGCGCAAGCTACGGCTCGAGGTCACCGCGGCGGCGAAGCAATTGATCGTCACGGAGGGCTACGACCCCGTGTACGGCGCCCGGCCGCTCAAGCGCGCCATCCAGCGACTAGTGCAGAACCCGCTGGCACTGGCAGTGCTCGAAGGGCAATACGCGGAAGGGGACACGGTGCGGGTGGACCGGGCGAAAGACGGGACGCGTCTCACGTTCGAGCGGGTCACGGCTGGAGCGGCCGAGCCGGCGCGTGCGTAACGCCGCGAAGCGGGAAGCGGGAAGCGGGAAACGGCCTCGCCCCACCTCCCCTGCCGACGTCTCCGGCATGAAGGCAGCGATCGCCGAGGCACGCGAGGCGGCATCGGTGGGCGAAGTTCCCGTGGGCGCCGTTGTGTATCGGGACGGCACGGTCGTGGCTCGCGCGCACAACGAGTCCGTCGCGCGGCGCGATCCCACGGCCCATGCCGAGCTCCTCGCCGTCCAACGGGCCCTCGGTCAGTTGCAAACCGATCGCCTCAATGACTGCACCCTGTACGTCACGCTCGAGCCGTGCGCGCAGTGCGCGGGCGCGATCGTCCTCGCCAAGGTGGGGCGGGTGGTGTTCGGAGCGTACGATCCCAAGGCAGGGATGGCGGGATCGGTTGGCGATCTGCTGCGTCACCCCCGCTTGAACCATCGGGTCGAGGTGGTGGGTGGAGTCGAGGCCGACGCGTGTGGCGAGGCCCTGCAGGTGTTCTTCCGCGCCCAGCGCTAGCTCCGCTCGAGCGTCCTGATCAGGCTTCCCAGGGTCTCCATCGCCACATCGAGCTGTTGGTCGGACAGGTAGGGAGCGGGCCCCAGGCGCAGCACGTCCCCGCGGTAGTCGGTCAGCACGCCGCGCTCTCGGAGCCCGCGGCAGAGCTCGCTCGCGTGGGGTGACTGCAACGCGAGAAAGCCCCCGAGCTCCGCTAGGGTGACGGCCTGGTCACGCGTGACGAGTCGCGGATCGGCGTCGAGCGCGTCGAATCGGTCGGCGAGGCGGCCCACCTGATGCTGGCTCACCCGCCGCAGCAAATCCGGGCTCAGCCCGTGCCCGTCGAAGAAATCGAACACGCGCGCCCCCCGATAATGGCTGGTCGGATCGTACGTCGCGCCGGCGAACCGAGCCGCACCCGCGCCGTAACTGACCGGCGTCGCCGGCTCACCACGAGCGACCGACTCGAACTCGCTGAACCAACCGGTAATCACGGGTCGGAGCGCGCAGTCGGGAGGAATCCGCAGGAAGCAGTTCCCCTCGCCCAGCTGGCAGTACTTGTACCCGCCGCCCACCACGAACGCCTCTGCAAGCCCGTTGTCTCCGAGTGAACAAGGCACGACGCCGAGCGCGTGATAGACGTCCACGAGCAGCTCCGCGCCCACCCGCTTGCACGCTGCGAGCACCTGGGCGAGCGCGGGCACGATGTGGGCGGTTTCGTACAGCACGGCCGACACGAGCACCGCGGCCGTCCCGTCGTCCACGCTCCGCGCGAGGCGCTCGGCGAGTGTGGCGGCCGGGGGCGCGGTGACTTTGACGACCGTGACGCCTTCCTCGGCCAGGCGGTCGAGCTGGCGGCGGATCGTGTGAAACTCTCCGGTCGTCGTCACGAGCCGGGGTCGTCGGGCGAGGGGCAGGGCGGAGAGCCAGCGCACCACGAGCTCGTGTGTGTTCGCGCCCAGCGCGATGGCCCCATCCGCGTCGTCGAGCAGGCGGGCGAAGCCCTGCTGCACGCGATCCGCCATGGCGAACGCGCGCTCCCACTTGTCATCCACGTACTCGGCGGCCTCGAGCCAGGCGCGCTGCTGGGCCTCGAGGCCCACGTCCGGCCAGGCCTGATGCGAGTGGCCGGTCAGGAGCAACCGCTCGGCCACTCGAAACTGGCGATAGTGGGGCGCGAGCGCGTTCGGGCTCGCGTACAGCGCTTCGGGCGTTGTCTTCACAGCTCCGTGCGGATCGCCCAGAGATCGGGGAAGGCGGGCTTGTTCAGCGTCGTTTCGAGGTATTCGGCGCCCGCGGATCCACCGGTACCGGGCTTCGTGCCGATGGTGCGCTGCACCATCTTCACGTGCCGGTAACGCCACTCCATGACCCCCTCATCCAGATCCACCAGGCGCTCGCACACCGACGCCACGGCAGCGTCTTTCCGGTAGACACTGATCAGGATCTGTTGCATCTCGCGCGAGGGCTCGACCGGTCGCGTTACGTCTCGAGCGAGTTGCGCTGGCGGCACGGTGTACTGGTTGCGCGCGAGATACGCAAGAAAGGCGTCCCACAGCGTCGCCCCACGATATCTGGCGTCGAGCCGGCGACGGGCCTCGCTCCCCTCGGGGTAGCGGGCGATGGCCTCGAGGTTCTTCGTGCCGAGGACGAATTCGAGCTCGCGGAACTGGAACGACTGAAACCCGCTACCGGATTCGAGGCGGTCACGAAACGACAGGAACTCGAGCGGCGTCATGGTTTCGAGAACGTCGATCTGCGCGACCATCACCTTCAGCACGGTGAGGATGCGCTTCAAGGTGTGGAGCGCGCGCGGTGTCGCGTTGTCGCGCAGCAACTTCTCGAGGTAGGCCAGCTCGTGAAGCATTTCCTTGAACCACAGCTCGTACACCTGATGGATGACGATGAACAACATTTCGTCGTGCTCGGGGCCGGCGGAGCGCGGCTGCTGCAGCGCCAGCAGCTCGTCGAGCTTCAAGTAGCTGGAATAGGTCACGGCCATCGGGCGACCCTCAGGTGAACCGCGGCTTGTAGGAGTCGAGCGTCGAATACTGCGGCGGCCAAGGGAGCGCATAGCCCATCTCATGCGCGGCGTGGCGGGTCCAGTAGGGATCCCACAAATGCGCGCGCGCCAGGACGCAGAGGTCGGCGCGGCCCGCGGCCAGGATCGTGTTCACGTCGGTGTAGGATGAAATGTTGCCCACTGCCATCGTGGGGATTCCCACCTCCTGCCGCACCCGGTCGGCGAACGGCGTCTGAAACTGGCGTCCGTAGACCGGTTTTGCATCGGGGACCGTCTGGCCCGCGGACACGTCCACGATGTCGCAGCTGTGGGCGCGGAGCAGTCGGGCGATCTCGACGGCGTCGGCGGGCTCCGTGCCACCGGGAGCCCAGTCCACCGCCGAAATGCGCACGGAGAGTGGCTTGTGCTGTGGCCACACGGCGCGGACGGCGTCGAACACTTCGAGGGGAAACTTCATTCGGTTCAGGAGCGGACCGCCGTACTCATCGGCGCGCCGGTTCGTGAGTGGCGAGATGAAGCTCGCCAGGAGGTAGCCGTGCGCGAAGTGGATCTCGAGAATGTCGAAGCCCGCCTGCTCCGCCATCTGCGCCGCCCGCACGAAGTCGCCGCGTACCGCATCCATGTCCGCGCGGTCCATCGCGCGGGGGATCTGGCTGTGCGGGAAATAGGGGATGGGGGAGGCGGCGATGATCTCCCAGTTGCCCTCCGGCAGGGGCTCGTCCATTCCGTCCCACGCGAGCCTGGTGGAGCCCTTGCGGCCCGCGTGACCGAGCTGCAGCCCGATCTTCGCCTGGCTGTTGGCGTGGACGAAGTCCACGATCCGCTTCCAGGCCGGCACATGTTCCGGCTTGTACATGCCGGTGCACCCGGGCGAAATCCGGCCCTCCCGCGAGACGTCCGTCATCTCCGTAAAGACTAGGCCCGCGCCGCCCATGGCCCGCGCCCCGAGGTGAACCAGGTGCCAATCACTGGGCGTGCCGTCGACCGCGCAATACTGGCACATCGGGGACACGACCACACGGTTCACGAGCAGCAGGTCGCGGAGCCGGAACGGCGTGAACAGCGGCGGCGGTGGCGGGCCGCCGGGCACGGCGACGCCGCTCTGCTCGGCGGTCTCCGCGGCGAACCAGCGGTCCACCGCGCCCACGAACGCGGGGTCGCGGAGCCGCAAGTTATCATGCGTGATCCGCAAACTGCGCGTCAGGAGGTTGAAGGCGAACTGGACCGGCACGAGATCCATGTAACGCTCGGTGTCCTCGAACCACTGCAGGCTTACCTGCGCGGCGCGCTGCAAGCTCTCGACCGTGGGTCGTCGCTCCGCCTCGTACGCCGCGAGAGCCGCGGGGATGTCGCCCGCAGGGGCGCGTAGGACCGCGCGGGCCAGGGCGACCGCGTCCTCCATGGCGAGCTTCGTGCCGGATCCCACGGAGAAGTGCACGGTATGAGCGGCGTCGCCCAACAGCACCACGTTCCGATGGTGCCAGCGCTCGTTCCGCATAGTCCCGAAGTTGCGCCACACGGAGCGGTTCGTGAGCAAACGGTGGCCCTGGAGCTCCTCGCGGAACAACGCCTCGCAGAAGGCGAGCGTCGCACGCTCGTCGGCGCGATCCAGCCCCGCCGCACGCCAGGTCGCTTCGGTGGCTTCAACGATGAACGTCGAGCCTTCAGGCTCGTACTGGTAGGCGTGGACTCGCCACAGGCCGTGCTGGTCGCGCTTGAAGTAGAAGGTGAATGCGGGGAAGGGGCGGGTCGTTCCGAGCCACACGTAGCGATTGGGACGCCAATCCACGGTCGGCTTGAAGCGATCGGCAAACTGCCCGCGTACAACGCTGTTGAAGCCATCGGCGGCGACCACGAGGTCCGCTCCCAGGAGCGGGCCCACGTCCGTTACCTCGGTGCCGACCTCGAGGCACACCCCGAGCGCTTCGGCGCGGCGCCGCAGGATCGCGAGCAGCGTCCGCCGCGACAGCCCGCTGAATCCGTGGCCGGTGGACGTGACCACGGTGCCGTTGACGTGGACCGCGATGTCGTCCCAGTGATGGAACTGCCGGACCATCTCGCTGTACGTCTCGCGATCCGCCTCCGCGAGGTTGTCTTGAGAGGCGTCGGAGAAGACCACGCCGAACCCGAAGGTGGCCTCGAGCGGGTTCCGCTCGATCACCGTGACGTGGTGCGAGCCATCCGCCAGCTTCGTTTGGATGGCGAAGTAGAGCCCGGCCGGCCCGCCGCCCACCACGACGAATCTCATGCCTTGCTTCCCGCCTGCTTCAACAGCTGCCCAGCCACGATCAGATGTTGAATCTCCGTTGTGCCCTCATAGATCCGCAGGGCCCGGATGGCGCGGTACAGCCGGTCCACCGGGTGGGACGCGAGCACGCCGCGCCCTCCCAGGATTTGTACGGCGTCGTCCACGATCCGCTGGGCGGCCTCGGTCGCGAAGGCCTTCGCCATCGCCGCTTCGATGGTTACCCGTTCCGCCCCGCCATCCTTCTCCCACGCCGCGCGGTAGGTGAGCAGCCGCGCGGCGGTGAGGTCCGTCGCCATGCGCGCGAGCTTCTCCTGGATCAGCTGGAACTCGCCGAGCGTGCGTCCGAACTGCCGGCGGTGGGTGGCGTGTTCGAGGGCTTCGTGCAGCGCCCGCGCCGCCATCCCGCACGCGGCCGCGGCCACGGTCGCCCGCAGCCGGTCGAGCGTCGCGAGTGCCAGCTTGAAGCCGTCGCCCTCGGCGCCAAGACGGCTGGACGACGGCACGCGGCAGTCGCGAAAGGCGATCTCACCCAGCGGATGCGGCGCCGAGAGCACGAGGGGACGCACGAACGTCAGCCCGGGCGCGTCCGCGGCCACCACGAAGGCCGAGATCCCCTTGTTGCCCTGCGATGGGTCGGTTGAGGCAAACACGGTATAGAAATCGGCGAGACCGGCGTTCGAGATGAAGGTCTTGGTGCCAGAGAGCACGTAACCAGAGCCGTCCCGCCGCGCGCTCGTCGCGATCGCCGCGGCGTCCGAGCCGGCCTCGACCTCGGTCAGCGCGAAGGACGCCATGGCCCGGCCCGCGAGCGCCGCGGGGACCCAGCGGTCCTTGAGCGCGCGGTCGCCGGCCAGGAGAATCGGGACGGTGCCGAGGGCCTGCAGCGCGAACACCGCGTCGGCGAGCGGGGAGGCGCCTGCCAGCGCTTCCCGCACCAGACATGCGGTGCGCAGATCGAGGTCTCCGATCGGCGCAAACCATCCTGCCTCGCCGAGGCGCACGAGCAGCTCCCGTGCCTGGACCCGTGCCGCTCGGTCGTCCGGGGGCTCGGCGAGGGACGAGAGTTCGGCGGCGGCGTAGGCCGTCACCCGCGCCGCCAGGGCGACGTGAGATTCCGTGAGGAACGCGCGGATGGCGGCCGAGTCAGGCACGGTCAGACAAACTTGGGTTGGCGCTTCGCCTTGAATGCGTCGTAGGCCTCGCGGAAGTTCGGGTTCCGCATGCACACGGCCTGTGCCTGAGCCTCAGCCTCGAGGGCCGTGGTGAGATCCATGTGGGCTTCGCGGTTGAGCGCCTCCTTCGTGATGCCGAGCGCGAATGACGGTCCGTGGGCCAGCTGCTCGGCGAACCTGCGGGCCTCCTCCAGCACGTTAGCCCTCGCGACCACCCGATTGTAGAGGCCGATGCGCAATGCCGTCGGGGCATCGATGAAGTCGCCGGTCATGAGGAGCTCGGTCGCGTGTCCCAGCCCAACGAGGCGAGGCAGGAGCCAGGCTGCGCCCATGTCGGCCCCTGAGAGGCCGACCTTGGTGAACAAGAATGCGATCCGCGCGGAGTCGGCGGCGACACGCACATCACAGGCGGCGGCGATGACCGCGCCAGCGCCGGCGACCGTACCGTTCAGGGCCCCGACGATGGGGCGGCGGCATTGCCGCATCGCGAGAATCAGGTCACACGTGAGCCGCGTGAATGCGAGCACGCCCGCGTCGTCGCGCTCGAACAGAGCGCCGATGATGTCTTCAACGTCGCCGCCCGAGCAGAAGGCCCGTCCCGCGCCCGTGATGATGACGGCCCGGACGCCCGGTTCGGTGTCGAGCGCGCGGAACGCGTCGTGCAGTTCGCGGTAGACGTCGAACGTCAGCGCGTTGAGTCGATCGGGGCGGTTGAGCATGATCGTCGCGACCCCGGTGTGGGAGTCCGATTCGTACAGGAAGGACTTGGGCGCGAGCGGCATGCGGTCGACCTCCGGGAAACCGGTCAGGGCAGGACGGCGGTGGCTTCGATCTCCACGGCGGCGTTCGCCTCCACGAGCGCCCGAACTTCCACCAGCGACATGGCGGGATAATGCCGTCCCATGAGGCGGCGATGGACCTCGCCGAGCGGCTTGAGGTTGGCGAGGTAGGCCTCACGGTCGACGACGTACACGGTCAGACGACCGATGTGCTCGGCTCCACCGCCCGCTGCTCGCACTACCTCGAGCACACACTCGAGCGCGCCGGCCCACTGCTCAACGAGCCCCCCGCCACGCTGGGGAGCGGGGGCCGTCTGTCCGGCCACGAACAGCACACGCCCTCCTGCCGGCGCGAGCATGCCGTGATTCCATCCGCTCGGCCGGCCGAGGGCGTCGGGGTTCACGATCCGAAACGTCATCGGTGGGCTCCCCCCACCCCCTTCTCGCTTCCGTCGGCGATGACCACGGTGTCTCCGTTGCTCGCGCGCTCACCGTCGTTGCACAGCGTCAGCACGGCGCGGGCCACCTCGTCGGGTGAGATCAACCGCGCCTGCCCGGTGGTCGCGAGTGCCGCGTGCAGCGCGGCCTCGGATGACATGCCGGTCTTCGCCGCGATGCGGGCCACCGATTCGCGCGTCATCTCGGTGTCGACGTAGCCGGGGCAGACGGCATTGACGGTCACGCCGGTCCCCGCGACCTCCGCGGCTACCGAGCGGGTCAACCCGATCACCGCATGCTTCGACGCGCTGTAGGCGGTGATGTATTTCCCCCCCTCCAGCCCCGCGACGGAAGCGATGTTCACGACCCGCCCCCAGTGGCGCTCGAGCATCCCGGGTAGGAAAGCCTGGGTGCACAGGAACGTACCGGTCGCGTTCACCGTCAAGATGCGGTTCCAGTCGGCGAGGGTGGTCCGATGCAAGGGCGCGGAGTGGCTGACACCGGCGTTGTTCACGAGAATGTCCACATGCCCGAGATGGACCTCGGCGGCGCGGGCGAGCGCCTGCACGCTGGCCGGGTCGGTGACGTCGCACGATACCGCCCAGGCTCCCCGCGCGCCGGCGGCACGCAGGTCGGCGGTGACCTTCTCAATTGCCTCCCGCGTGCGGGCAGCCACCACGACCGCGGCGCCGGCCTCGACGAGCGCTTGTGCCACCGCCATGCCGATGCCGCGGCCCGCGCCGGTGACCACCGCGCCCCGTCCAGCGAGCGTCAAGGGCCGAGCTCCGCGAGCACCGCCTCCTCGAGGATCGCACCAAGGGCCTCGATGGTGCGCGCACCCTCGGCGGCCCCGGCGGCGGCTGGCGCGCCGAAGTACGCGCGTGGCCCGCCCGCTGCTTCGAAGCTCGTCTGCCCGGACCGTATCGCCACGCTGAGCGAGCGCGGGTTGGCGGGTAGCGACCGGCGAATCGCGTCGCGGACGAGCTCCGGGCGCGCCGCCATTACGATCGAGCTCTCGTACTGCCCAGCGTGGCACGCGCCGCTCTGGAATTCGTCGGTGAGCCGTGGGGCCCAGGGCCTCCGCGTGACGTCGGGAAACACGATCCGCGCGCCGTCCTCGTGCCGAATTTGCGCCACCGCGGCTTCGATCGCCCCCAGATGTGCGG
>Ga0137382_10001535_pt1 | contig 10250 bp, 8 predicted proteins | sample SagtaG_15_FD_104816 | JGI IMG/M metagenome (GOLD analysis project Ga0137382, IMG submission 104816) | Vadose zone soil microbial communities from Sagehorn Ranch, Mendocino, California, USA - Sage2_R_20_16 metaG | ecosystem: Environmental > Terrestrial > Soil > Vadose zone | place: USA... | reverse complement strand
GACAAATTCGATGTCGATCTGACGCTGGATGACGCGCGACCGGAAGAGTTCGACGCGCTCATGATTCCCGGCGGCTTATATAATCCGGACGCACTGCGGTTGAATGAAGACGCGCTCGATTTCGCGCGTCAATTCTTCCAGGCGGGCAAACCTGTGGCTGCAATTTGTCACGGGCCCCAAGTACTGATCACCGCTGACCTTGTCCGCGGCAGAAAAATGACATCGTGGCCGGCAATCAAAGTCGACATGCGCAACGCCGGCGCACGATGGGTGGACGAAGAAGTTGTCGTCGATAACGGCTTGGTCTCAAGCCGCAAACCGGATGACATCCCGGCCTTCAATAACAAGATGATCGAGGAATTTGGCGAAGGTCGACACGAAGCGATGGCCGGACGGGCCGCGGCGGCGGGTTTGGAAACGTAAGCGGTCGAGCGGAAAAGGCGGTCGGGGTCGGCGCTCACAGAGGGCCGCTACAGGGTTAGCATTGCGCGAAGAGGCCTGACAGGAAGGACAAAAACGTCCAACGCCCAACGCTCAACATCCAATGTCCAACTCGGAAGCTCTGAATTGAGCGTTGGGTGTTGGGCGTTGAGGATCGTGTCGCGCGCAAGCTCTCTCACGCCGATACGTCAGGAGATCATCCGTTCAGCTTCGCTCAGAAGAGCTTTTGCGCTACGTTCCGTCCGGATGACGACCGCGAACAAAATCACAATCGCCCGCATCGCTTTGATTCCGCTCTTCGTGCTTATGGCGATATACTACGGAGAAAGCGTTCAGCGCGGCGCCCCCGAGGAATGGCAACGTTATACCGCTATTGTGATTTTCCTAGTCGCTGCGGCGAGTGATGGGCTCGATGGATATGTCGCGCGGCGCTACAATCAACGCAGCGCACTCGGCGTAATCCTTGATCCGATTGCAGACAAAGGCCTTCTTCTCAGCGGAATCATCACCTTGAGCATTAGCAACTGGAGCGAAGTCGATCCCAACTACGGGAAGTTTCCGCTTTGGTTCCCGGTGCTGGTGATTACGCGCGACGTGGTCATCCTGGTCGGCAGCGCCATCCTGCATTTACTGAACGGCAAAGTTCGGGTAAGAACGAGTTGGACCGGGAAAGTCGCCACCGTCCTGCAAATGGCGGCCATCGCCTGGGTAATGTTGCAACTGAAATTCCCCCCCCTCTTCTACGTGGTCGTGGCGGCGGGCATTTTCACCCTCGTCTCCGGCTTGATTTATGTGATGGACGGCGTTCGGCAACTGCAAGCTGAGGGACACGCCAACGCGAAAGTCGATTAACATTGGGCGTCTTGCTGCATGAACGACAAAAGCAAGACGCCGAACGTCGCAATTGTCGGCCGGCCTAATGTTGGCAAATCTGCGTTATTCAACCGGCTGGTGGGTCGAAAGATAGCAATTGTGCACGATCAGCCGGGTATTACGCGCGATCGAATTTCGGCAGTATGCAATCGCGCTTCGCGACCTTTTATGGTCTGGGATACCGGCGGTGTCGGCGGCGCGGGCGAATCAGAATTGCTCGCCCAGGTACGGGAGACGGCGGAAAAAGCGATCAATGAAAGTGAGCTTTTGCTTTTGCTCGTTGATGCCCAGCAAGGTCTGTCGCCGATCGATGAAGAACTCGCACGGATGTTGCGCAAATCGCGCAAACCAATCGTCCTTGTCATTAATAAAATAGACGACCCTAAGCACGAGGATCTGGCGACTGATTTCGCGCGCCTCGGGTTCGAAACAAGTATTTCAATCAGCGCAGCCCACGGCCGCGGCATCTCGGAATTGCTCGAGGCAATCGATAAAATCCTCCCGCCGCCCGGCAGCCAAAATGGCCGCCCTACAACAGCTTCCCCGATTCACGATTCACGGATCACGAGTCACGAAACCCCACCTCTCGCGGTTGCGGTGATCGGACGGCCAAACGCCGGAAAATCATCCCTCATCAATGCAATCGTCCAGAACGAGCGCGCGATCGTGAGCGAACTCCCCGGCACGACGCGCGATGCTGTTGATATTCTTTACCAACGGGGCGCACATCAATTCACTTTTATCGATACGGCCGGAATTCGACGGCGCGGCAAACATTCCAGCTCCGTGGAAGTATTCAGCGTCATGCGCGCGGAGCGAAGCATTCGGCGCGCGAGTTTATGTGTGCTCATCGTCGACCTTACCACCGGTGTCACCGCTCAGGACAAAAGGATCGCGGGCCTGATTCAAAAGGCGCACAAGGCATCTATCGTTGTCTTGAACAAATGGGACTTGATTAAACCGAAACGTGGCGAAAAACAGTCCATCGCGGCACTTCTCGCTGAAACTCAGCGACGCCTGTTTTTTCTCGATTCCGCCCCAGTGCTGATCGCATCCGCACGCACCGGGCAAAATATCGAAAAGTTGTTTGGGCTCGTTGAAAAAATCCGGCGTTCGGCCAGAAAGCGCATCGGCACCGGTGTCCTCAATCGTTTATTACGCGCCGCCTTCGCCGCCAATCCGCCCCCGATGGTTTCTGGTCGACGACTGAAATTATTTTACGCCGCCCAAGCCAGTGGAAATGATACACGAGAGCTGGAGCCGCCGGAATTTGTGCTCTTTGTGAACGATCCGCGTCTGCTCAATGAGACATATCGGAGATATCTTGAGGCGCGAATCCGACAGGCCGAACCTTACCCCGGATTGCCTGTGATCTTGACGCTGCGTCCGCGCAGCGAAAAGTTGTAGCGGCGGTCGGTGACCGTGGCTCGAATAGCCAGGAGAATTGCGGCGGCGGTCACAGACCGCCACTACAGATAGGATCGAACATTTTCCCTCGCACCTCTGTCTCATCACACACATGAAATCTACTCAGGAAATCACGCAAGAAGTCCACCAGCTCGGCCAATGGATTCCGGCCGTTCGTGAACAAGTTGGTCACGTCGTCGTCGGTCAGAAATATCTGGTCGATCGACTCTTACTCGGACTGCTCGCGAATGGGCATATCCTGCTCGAAGGCGTCCCTGGCCTGGCCAAAACGTTGACCGTGAAAACGATGGCAGCCTGCATTCAAACAGGATTTCAAAGACTACAATTTACTCCCGATTTATTGCCGGCGGATTTAATCGGCACATTGATTTACAATCCACGCACGGGCGAGTTCACAACAAAACTAGGGCCAATTTTTTCTAACCTGATTTTAGCGGACGAAATCAATCGCGCACCGGCAAAAGTACAGAGTGCGTTGCTCGAAGCCATGCAAGAACGGCAGGTCACAATCGGCGAGCAAACATATCCTCTTTCCGATCCATTCTTGGTGCTGGCCACACAAAACCCGCTGGAGCAGGAGGGGACGTATCAGCTACCGGAAGCGCAGCTCGATCGCTTCATGTTCAAATTGAATGTCGGTTATCCGCAGAAGGCAGAGGAAAGGAGAATCCTCGATCTGATGGCAACGTCTGCCCCCGACCTGCACGTCAATGCTGTTATAGAACCGAAGCAGATCATTGCTTCACGGGATGTTGTAAACACAATTTACATTGATGACCGGGTCAAAGACTACATCGTTGACGTCGTCTGGGCCACGCGCAACCCGGCGACATATAACCTCAGACTTGAAGGATTGGTGCGATACGGGGCATCGCCGCGCGCCACGATTTATCTTGCTCTCGCGGCGCGTGCTCATGCGTTCCTGAACGGTCGCGGCTACGTGACCCCCCAGGACGTCAAAAGCATCGGGCCCGATGTTTTGCGCCATCGCATCATCGTGAGTTACGAGGCCGAAGCGGAAGCGGTGACGAGCGAGACGATTATTGAGAAGATTTTCGCGGGGTTACCAGTGCCGTGATCTGGAAATGAAACGTGATTGGTGATTGGTGATTAGTGATTGGAAACGCAATCGTATGGCAGCCATCAAATCATTCCGTGAACTCAACGTTTATCGCTTATCGCGCGAAGGCGCACGGGGGATTTTCAAACTTAGTAAAACCTTTCCAGCAGAAGAGCGTTATTCGTTAACCGACCAGATTAGACGCAGCTCGCGTGCAGTAAAAGCGATGATCGCAGAGGCCTGGGCCCGCCGCCGGTACAAGGCAGCTTTTATCAATAAAATCGACGAGGCACTCGGCGAATCCAATGAGACGCAATCTTGGTTGGATGACGCTTTGGATTGCGCTTATATCTCTTCAGCGCAGCATCGCGAACTCGACAATGTCTTTCGCTCAATTGGAGCAATGCTCGCCCGCATGATTGATCGCGCGGAGGACTTCTGCAAGCATGTTGCATCTACGGATTACCGGTCAATCAGAGACCGAGTAAAGGAAGAGGCTGTTGCCGACGCCGAGGATTCATTGCTCCACGAATTCTTTGACCAATCACTAATCACTAATCACGGCGCATGATGGCCCAGACTCGCAAAACACCAGCCGAGATTTTGAAGAAAATCCGCACCTTGGAGATCAAAACCCGCGGCCTCGTCGAAACCGCCTTCGCCGGCGATTACCACAGTGTCTTTAAAGGGCGCGGGATGAACTTTGAAGACGTGCGCGAGTACCAACCGGGCGACGAAATTCGGGCGATCGATTGGAACGTGACCGCGCGCATGGGAACCGCCTACATCAAGAAGTTCACTGAGGAACGAGAGCTCACCGTGATGTTGATCGTCGATGTGAGCGCCTCGGGCAATTTCGGCAGCACCTGGCAATCGAAGCGGGAACTTGCGGCTGAAGTGGCTTGTCTTCTCGCCTTCAGCGCCATTCGCAACAATGACAAGGTCGGTCTCCTGCTTTTTACCGATCGTGTCGAGCTCTTCATTCCGCCAAAGAAAGGACGCTCGCACACCCTTAGACTAATTCGTGAAATTCTATTCTTTGAACCTCAAGGACGCGGCACGCAGCCGGGTCTTGCGCTCGATTACCTCAACAAGATCGTGACACGCCGCGCCGTCGTCTTTTTTATCTCTGATTTCCAGGCACCGGACTTTTCCCAGGCCCTGGCCGTCAGTGGGCGCCGCCACGATTTCGTTGCCATTCACATTCATGACGAGCGGGAGAAGATTTTTCCCAATATCGGAATCATCACGCTGGAAGATGCCGAAACCGGCGAGCAAGTAGAGGTAAATACGGCCAGTCGCAGCATGCGGGCAGAGTTTGCTGATCTTGTCCAGAAACAGGAAGCGGACCTTTCGCGCACACTGCGTCGTAATAACATTGACGCAATTGCGTTGCGCACCGGCGACGACTACTTGCCGGCGCTGCGCGCGTTCTTCAAACAACGCGAGCGCCGCCTGGCGATCAGGTGACGCGCGGACAAATGTTCGTTTCTTTTATGTCCACTCCTTTGACGTTGCTTTTTATGCCGATGTTTTTAGCGCAGGAATTTCACGATATTTCGCCGCCGGTTAATTACTCGCTGGTTCCGACCTGGCTAATCTTTGTGGCAGCATTTGTGGCGCTGACAATCGTGGGATTGTTCATCTGGCTGATGGCACGGCGGCGCAAAGCAGCGGCCCCAGCGAAATCACCCCGCGAACGCGCGCTTGAAGCACTCGTTCGAATGCAAGATCAACTGGAAACTTTGAGCCCTTATCGATTTAGCATTCGCGTTTCGGACATCCTGCGCCGCTATGTTACAGACGAACACGATTTGCCGGTCACGAGGCAAACGTCTGTCGAATTTCTGGAACGGCTCAGCAAATCATCACCGTTTTCGGAAGGTGACAAGGAGTTGTTGGAAGACTTTTTGAATCGATGTGACTTGATCAAGTTCGCGCGTTACAACGCAACAACAGCGGACAGTCGAATGTTGCTCGAGGAAGCGACGCGCTTTGTCCAAGGAGGTCAACTTGCAACTGCCTGAATGGTGGCCAGCCAATACCGCCCTGACGTTTGCCAGGCCCTGGCTGCTTTTGCTCCTTTTGGCCATCCCGCTACTGGCATATTTGCGCGGAAAACGAGGCGGCATCGCCGCCTTGCTTTTTTCTTCGACGAGTCCACTCGCGCTAATCGGAAAGCACAGCGCGTCGCGGGCGGGGAAAATCCTTCGCTCCCTGTTACTAGCAACGTTGGCTGTTTTTGTCTTGGGGCTGGCGCGTCCGCAGCTCGGCAAGAGCCTTACCCAAATTGAGGCGAGCGGAATCGATATCATGCTCGTCCTCGATGTTTCAGGGTCAATGCTGACCAAAGACTTCACGATTGGTGGAGAACAGGCCACGCGCGTGGAGGCCATTCGCGAAGTGACCCACAAGTTTATTGAAGCTCGACCGAACGATCGGATCGGCATCATTGCGTTTGCCGGGCGTCCCTACGTCGTCAGTCCGATGACGCTGGATCATGATTGGTTGATTCAAAATTTGGAAAGAATCCGGATCGGATTGGTTGAAGACGGCACGGCTATCGGATCGGCTATGGCTGCCTCGGCAAATCGACTTAACGACAAGCACTCCAAAAGTCGCGCGATTGTTTTGCTCACCGACGGTGAGAACAACGCCGGGAAAATTCCGCCTAACACCGCCGCGGAGGCCATCAAGGCGCTCAAAATCCATTTCTATGCCATTGGTGCGGGAACCAACGGCATCGCGCCCGTTCCGGTCTTTACGCAGCGCGGCCCAGCGACGGACGCAATGGGGAACATCTATTATGAGAACCGGCCAGTTGAATTCAATGAGGCCGGCTTGAAGGAAGTTGCCAAAATTGCCGACGGACAGTTTTATCGCGCCACCGATACGAAATCGCTGGAAACAATTTACCGCGACATCGACAAGATGGAAAAATCGACTGTCAGCGTGAAAAAATATCAGCAGTACCGTGATCTTTTCCCGCTTTGCATCATGAGTGGATGCGGTTTGTTGATCGGTCACATTCTGCTCTCGCACACGATCTGGAGAAAACTGCCGTGAAATGTTTCCAATGTGGGAGGGGCCTTGGTGCCCCGAAAATAAACCAGAGAAAAGGAGAAAGCAGTCGCGGCGCTGAGGCCCCTCCCACTTTATGAGCTTCGGCGCACCGCAATGGCTTCTAGGATTATTGGTGCTGCCCGCGCTGGTCGTACTTTTTGTTTGGACCGAGCGAACGGGTGCGCAGCATTTGCGCGATTTCGTTTCACCTCGCTTGCTGCCCCAGCTCGCCGGAAACGTAAATCGATTTCGTCGCATCTTACGTCTCGGCCTGCAGCTGTTGGCGTTGGCCCTGGCTTTGATCGGCCTGGCGCAACCTCGCTGGGGCTACACCTTCGAAGATGCGAAACGGAAAGGGATCGATCTTTTCATCGCGGTCGATACCTCGCGCAGCATGCTCTCGAACGACGTGCAACCTAACCGGCTCGAACGGGTCAGACTCGCGACCCAGGACTTGATCAACCAATTACAAGGCGACCGCGTCGGTTTAATTGCATTTGCCGGACGGGCTTTCGTGCAAGCGCCGCTCACCATTGATTATGACGCCGTGGTGGAAGCGATCAACGATCTCGACACGAAAACCATTCCGGAAGGAGGGACAAACATATCAGAAGCCATCATGCTGGCCGATAGAACCTATGGCAAAAGCGCGACCGGCAACCGCGCGCTTATCATGTTTACTGATGGCGAAGAATTGAGCGGCGACGCCGTCAAGACGGCGAAGGCCGCGTCCGATGCGGGAGTGCGCATCTTCACGGTCGGAGTCGGCACATCGGAGGGATCGCTTATTCCTCTCCATGGCGAAGAAGGAGACACCGCGTTCGTCAAGGACGCGAAAGGTCAAGTGGTCAAATCAAAACTCGACGAAAACCGTCTTCGCGAAATCGCCGAAGCGACGGGCGGCTTTTACCTTCACCTGGGAAACGGCCCGCGAACGATGCAGCAATTGTTCACGGAAGGCCTTGCTAAAATGCAAGCAGCCGAAATTGACGTCCGCTTGTCGCGCAGGCCGATCGAGCGCTACCAATGGCCGCTTGGCGCTGCCATTATCGCGTTGGCGATATCGTTCCTCATCAGCGAACGCAAGCGCACACGCCAGACAGTTGCAGCGCCTGCGCCGCGCGCGGCACTCGCAAGCACTGCTGCCATAGCGGCGCTGCTTTTGTTGTCATTATCACAAGCATTTGCCGCTGCCCCGGGTCTCGACGCTTATCATGAGGGAAAATTTCCTGATGCCTACCAGGAATTTCAGCAGACCTTGAAAGCACACCCTCAGACAGGCGCGGCCGACAAACTGCAATTTGATTCCGGCGCCGCCGCCTACAAAATGAAGGATTACAGCAAAGCGCTCGAGTCTTTCAGCCAGGCGCTCCTTTCACCCGACATGGGATTGCAAAGTAAAAGCCATTATAACCTTGGAAACACGCTTTATGAGCACGGCGAGACGCAACAAAGTGACGACAAAAAATTAACCGATTGGACAAATGCGCTCCAACACTATGAGCAGACCCTCAAGCTCGAACCGCAAAACAAAGAAGCGAAGGACAACTATGATTACGTAAAGAAAAAGATCGAGGAGCTAAAGAAAAAGAAGCAGGAACAACCTCCGCCACAAAACAAACAGCAGAAAAACGACAAGCAGGACAAACAAGATAAACAAGACCAGCAGCAACAGAAGAAGCAGGATCAACAGCAGTCTTCACAGCAGGATCAACAACAGAAACAGGACCAGCAGCAGCAGAATCAGCAGCAACAATCGTCACAACAAGATCAGAAACAGGATCAACAACAGCAGCAATCGCAGGCACAGAATCAGCCAGGAAAAGGAGAAAATCAGAAGCCGGAAAATAAACAGGACCAGTCGCAAGCCAAAAATGAGCAGCAGAAAAACCAGCAACCAAAATCTGGCGAGAGTCCGTCCCCTTCTCCATCTCCCTCGGCAACGCCACAACAAGGTCAACCCTCGCCATCGCCCGGCGAAGGGAAAAAGGAGCAGCCAGAGCAATCCCCCACTCCAGGCGAGGGTCAAAATGCGACGCCATCGCCGTCACCCGGTGAGGGTGAAGGATCGGGCGAAGGGTCCAGCCCATCTCCAACCCCGGAAGGATCGCCGCGTAAGAAACTCGCCGGCGAAGTAAAAGGAGCGGCTGGCGACAAATCCGAAAAGCCGGACGAGACTGCACAAATCGCCGAAGCAGAATCGGAAAAAGACGGACAACTGAGCGAACGCCAGGCGGAGGCGCTTTTGCAATCGATGAAGGACGAAGAAGCCCGGGTACAGCTGGATGAACGCAGGGCCACGCGCCGTGTCTATAACGACTGGTGAAGTGATGTTTGAGGTTTGATTTACGATGTCGATGGGTCAAGCACGTTTTGGATTTTTGCTCGCCGCGCTGAGCGCATTTATCGCCAGCGACTACGCGTTCGGCCAATCGCCGAGTGTGACCGCGGTCTTAAGCAATTCCGAAGTGACAGTCGGGCAGATGGTGCAGATGGAAATAAAAGTCACCGGCGCGAGTAAAGCCCGTGTGCCGGAAGAAATTTCCGTGGACGGGCTAGAAATTCATCAAACCGGCCAAAAATATGAATCGCGTTTCAGTTTTGGCACCGGCACTAACGAGAATTCAGCATCGGTGATTTACGACTATACGGTGATGCCGCAGAAGCCCGGCACTTTCAAGATTCCGTCGCAAACAATCCGCGCGGGGAGCACTTCGTTAACGACACCTGAGTTGACGCTCCATGTAGTCGGCTCGCCCGGGCGTCAAGCTGCACCGAACCGTGGCAGCAGCGGGTCAAATGTTAGCCCTGGGAAGCTGCTATTTGCTGAGCTGATCGTGCCGAAAAAGTCGGCATATGTCGGCGAGGTGATTCCGGCCGTGGTGCGACTTGGTTTTGCCACACGTTTGGTATCCCTCGATGGACCGCAGATAGCCGGCCAGGGATTCACCATGCAAAAATTGCAAGGCTCGGAGCAGCCGCAGGTCGAACTGATCAACGGCAGACAGTTCGCCGTTTACACATTCAAAACTGCCATCGCTGCGGCTCGGCCGGGTAAGCTCGACATCGGCCCAGTCAAAGCCACCGCCAGGCTTCTTGTCCCCAGCCATTCCCGCAGTTCCCGTTCGCGTTCCCCTTTCGACACTTTTAACATGGACGACTTTTTCTCGGATCCTTTCTTTGCGGATCCTTTCGGAAGATCCGCGGAGAAACAGGATCTACCGATCGAGAGCGAGCTGGTGACACTCGACGTAAAGCCTTTGCCGGCTAACCCGCCGGCGGACTTTTCCGGGGCGATCGGGAATTTCTCCATGACGGTCGATGCCAATCCGAAAAGTGTGCAGGTCGGAGATCCGATTACGGTGACGGCGGCCGTGTCTGGCCG
>Ga0137382_10001528_pt1 | contig 10272 bp, 9 predicted proteins | sample SagtaG_15_FD_104816 | JGI IMG/M metagenome (GOLD analysis project Ga0137382, IMG submission 104816) | Vadose zone soil microbial communities from Sagehorn Ranch, Mendocino, California, USA - Sage2_R_20_16 metaG | ecosystem: Environmental > Terrestrial > Soil > Vadose zone | place: USA... | reverse complement strand
TGCGCGCCGAACTGGAAGGCCTGGGTCATCGCTTCGAATCACATTCCGACACGGAAACCGTGCTGCGCGCCTTCCTCGAATGGGACAAGGACTGTTTTGCCAAACTCCGCGGGATGTTCGCGGCCGCGCTGTGGAGCAAATCCCAGAAGCGCATCGTCCTTGCCCGAGACCGCATGGGAATCAAACCGCTGTACGTAGCGCGGAAGGAGGAAGAGCTGTTTTTTGCCTCCGAACTAAAGGCCCTCTTCATCCATCCCGAGATGGACCGCCGGCTGAGCCTGGCCGGGCTCGATTGCTACCTCGCTTTGAACTACATCCCTTCTCCCTGGACGCTCGTTGAGGGCATCGAAAAGCTCGCGCCGGGAGGGTGGTTGGAGTGGCGGGACGGCGAGGTTTCTACCGGCTCGTATTGGAGCCTGCCCTTCGGCGTCTCCCGTGCTTACACGTTGCGATCCGCGAAAGAAGAGCTCGATGCTTTGCTCGAAGACGCGGTGCGCGAGCACTTGATTTCCGACGTGCCCTTGGGCGTGTGGCTCAGCGGAGGGATTGATTCGACGACGATTCTTCACTACGCCGCCAAGGCTTCGCGCTCCCAGCTAAAAACATTTTCCATTTCGTTTCGTGGTCGCAGTTTTGACGAAACGCAGTACATTCAGCGCGCCGTAAAGCAATACGAAACCGATCATACCGAACTGGATCTGACCCCGGCTGAAGATCTCGGCGGCGCGATCGAGGAATTCGCCTACTACTCGGACGAGCCAAGCGCAGATGCGGGGGCTCTCCCGGTTTGGTTCCTGTCAAAACTATGCAAAACGAAAACCACGGTCGCTTTGAGCGGAGAGGGCGCCGACGAACTGTTCGGGGGTTATCTGACCTACCGTGCGAATCGTCTCGCGAACAAGATGCGCCGCTTTCCAAGCTCCCTGGTGCGAACCGTTCTGCGAGCGCTTCAGTATTGGCCTGTCTCGGACGACAAGATCAGCTTGGAATACAAAGTGAAGCGCTTCCTGGAAGGCACACTCATGTCGCCCGCGCGCGGTCACGTCTACTGGAACGGCACTTTTTCCGATAGGGAGAAGAAGGCGCTCGTCTGCCTTCCTCTGCCTTCTTCATTGCAACAAGTCTTGAGCGAATGGGATGGACTGCCGGCAACTTCCGATGATCTTGCGCCGTACCTCTGGCTGGACCAAAAATACTACCTCGCGGACGACATTCTGACGAAAAGCGACCGCATGAGCATGGCCCATTCCGTCGAAGTGCGGCCGCCATTTCTGGATCATCGCGTCGTCGAGTTTGCCGCCAAGCTGCCCGCCTTCCTGAAGATTCGCGGCGGGCAACAAAAGGTAATTCTGAAAGAATTGATGAAAGACAGGCTGCCGCCGGCAATCCTCGAGCGGCCCAAAATCGGCTTCGATATTCCAGCACATGAGTGGCTGCGCGGGCCGCTCCTCCCCCTGCTGACCGATGCTCTGCACCATGGCGCCAGCCAATACGGCGACGTTTTCCGCCCGGAGGTCATGCATAACCTCCTCCGGCTCCATTTGGAGCGGAAAGCCAATCTCGGGTATCACCTGTGGGGGTTGCTGATCCTGTTTCTATGGATGAGAAAATGGCGAATTCAGGCGGCGTCCTCGGAGACGCCGAAGGTTTTATTACAAGTCAAAGCTGGCGCGTCTGCCTGACGACCCTGCTCGTTGCCGGAATCATTTATCTGGGCTCGATCGTTTCTCCACCTTCCTTGATGGATGATGTGGACGCGATTCAGGCACAGATTGCGCGGAACATGCTCAAGTCGGGCGACTGGGTAACCGGGAGACTGGACCACGTCGCTTATCTCGAAAAGGCGCCGCTCGTCTACTGGATCATCGCTATCTCCTACAAGGTCTTCGGCGTTCACGACTGGCCGGCGCGCATTCCCATTGCCCTTTCGGTTATGGCCCTTGCGTGGCTCACCGCCGCCTTTGGGACTTGGGCATTTGGCAGGCGCGCCGGGCTTTACGCCGGCCTGTCGACGGCCACATGCGTCGGACTTTTTCTATTCACGCGCATCTTGATTCCCGATGTGATGCTCACACTTACCATCGCCCTCGCGATGTGGGCTTTTCTGCGCGCACTGGATGAAGAAGAAACGCATCCCCGATGGTGGGCATTTTTGTTGGCGGCCAGCCTCGGCACGGGGTTGCTGCTGAAAAGCCTGATCGCTCTGGCCTTTCCCATCGCCGCCGGAGTGATTTATCTGTTCCTGACGAAGCAGTTCTTTCTGCGCCGCACCTGGCAACGTCTCCGCCCAGTGAGCGGCTTGCTTGTCGTCCTGGCGATTGCCGCGCCGTGGCATGTCCTCGCCACCTTGCGAAATCCGCCGTATTTCTCCTTGGCGCTTCACGGCGGACCAGGTCAATACCATGGCTTCCTTTGGTTTTATTTCATCAACGAGCAGGTGCTCCGCTTCCTGAACCTGCGCTACCCGCGCGATTACAATACGGTCCCCCGAGCGTGGTTTTGGCTGCTTCATTTCGCGTGGTTGTTTCCCTGGAGCGTATACTTTCCCGCCCTCGTCAAGCTTTCCTATAAACCGCTGGACCGCGCAGGCCGAACACGACTGCTCGCGCTGTGCTGGAGCGGATTCATCCTCGTCTTTTTCACGTTCTCGACGACACAGGAATACTATTCGATGCCCTGTTATCCGGCGTTGGCGTTGCTGCTCGGCTCGGCGATGGCCATGGGCGGAGCCTGGGTTCAACGGGGAACGCGCGTTCTTTGTGCCGTAGCGATTCTTGCCGCGCTCACGACACTTGGAATCTTTGTTGCCGTGCGCCATCTGCCTACCCCAGGTGACATCTCGCAGGTCCTCGGCCACCACCCTGGCGCCTACACGCTGTCGTTGGGCCACATGTTGGACCTTACGTTCGCTTCCTTCGCCTACTTGCGGCTGCCCTTGCTTGTGGCTTCGCTGGCGTTTCTTGCCGGGGCCATCGGAACGTTTCGCTGGCGGGGCGAGCGCTCTTTCCTGGCGGCAGCCGTGATGATGATCATCTTTTTTCACGCCGCACGTTTGGCGCTTGTGGTCTTTGACCCCTTTTTGTCCTCGCGTCCGCTTGCCGAGGCAATCCGGCGCGCGCCCGAAGGAACACTGATCAATAACCGCAACTACTATGAGTTTTCCTCGATTACGTTTTACACGAATCAAGACGCGCTGATTCTGAACGGCCGGTATTTCAATCTGGAATACGGGTCTTACGCCCCGGGAGCACCCAAGCTATTTATCGACGATGCGGAGTTCAAACCTCGTTGGCTCGAGCCCCAGCGCTATTATTTGCTGGCTTACGCCAAAGCGTTCGGTGATTTTGAGAAACTGGTGGGAAGGGAGCGGCTAACCGTGGTCGCTTCTAGCGGCGGAAAAATGGTGATCACGAACCATCCTTTCCAAACAGCCAGTCAGCCCGCCCGTTCGCCGTGAGTCAATCTATCGCCCAGGCCAACGCGCGGTCTGCCTTCTTTGTGGGCACTCGACAAAAACCTGCTTGCAAAGGGCCATGGTATACAGGTAAAAAAAGAAGTCCCGGTCGAAGTCGTGTGTTCTCCTGTTTCTTGCTGGGTTCTGCAGCGGTCAAGGCGCGCCCGGTTCCCAGAGCCGTAGACATTCAAACGATGAGTAACCTGGAGGAGGGTTCATGAAGATTGCCGTGCTCGGTGGGGACGGCTATTGCGGTTGGGCGACGGCGATTTATCTTTCGCAGAAGGGCCACGCCGTCGCCGTTATTGACAATTATATACGGCGGCTGTGGGACCACGAACTGGGCGCCCAAACGCTTACACCCATTCGTCCGCTGACCGATCGCCTGCGTGTGTGGCAGAACCTGACCGGAAAGACCATCGAGACGTTTGTCGGTGACGTCACCGACTACGATTTTCTGTCTTCCACCTTTAAGTCGTTCGAACCGGAAGCCATCGTGCACTTCGCCGAGCAGCGTTCCGCACCCTACTCGATGATCGACCGCAAACACGCGGTATTTACGCAAGTGAACAACGTCGTGGGTACTTTGAACGTGCTCTTCGCCATGCGCGAATTCCTGCCCGATTGCCATCTCGTCAAGCTCGGCACGATGGGCGAATACGGCACCCCCAACATCGACATCGAGGAAGGTTACATTACCGTCGAACATAACGGTCGCAGGGACACCGTTCCCTTCCCCAAGCAGCCGGGGTCCTTCTACCACCTTTCCAAGGTTCACGACAGCCACAACATCATGTTCACCTGCAAAATCTGGGGAATTCGCGCTACGGACTTGAATCAAGGTGTCGTTTACGGAACGATGACCGATGAATGCGCCCTCGACGAAGCGCTGATCAATCGTTTCGACTACGACGATGTTTTCGGGACGGTGTTGAACCGCTTTTGCGTGCAGGCTGCCATCGGCCAGCCGCTCACCGTGTACGGGAAGGGCGGACAAACCCGCGGCTTCCTGGACATTCGCGATACGGTTCGCTGCATCGAGATTGCCTGCAACAACCCCGCGGCGAGGGGCGAATGCCGCGTGTACAACCAGTTTACTGAGCAATTCTCTGTCATGGACCTCGCTCGGCTTGTGGAAGGGGCGGCAAAGAAGATGGGCGTCCCCGTTGAAGTTGACCACATCCCTGATCCGCGGGTCGAGGCGGAGCAGCATTACTACAACGCGAAGCACTCGAAACTCATTGACCTCGGTTTGAAACCGCATTATCTGTCGGATTCTTTGCTCGATTCGCTGATGAACATCGCCCTCAAGTACCGTGACCGAGTGGACGCTTCCTTGATGCTCCCGCAAGTGAACTGGCGCGAACCGAAAAACGAGCGGCGCCTGCAGATGAGCATGCCCGCGAAGTCGTCCGGCATGGAGACGCGCGTCGAAGCCAAAGCCAAGAAAGCTTGAATAAGTCACCGAGGACAGCGCGCCTTGTTGGCGTCGAGCTGATTCGCCACACGCAAGACAAAACCCAGATCGAAGGGAAAGGCCGCGGGTTCGACGGCGGTCTCTACTTTTTTCATGAAGTCCTGAATGATGAGCCCGCTGCCTTTAAGCAGGTCAATCGCGGCGGTTGCCCCTAGATTGCTGGCCTTCCCGCAAACCTTCGCGCCCATCTCACCCTTCGGGGAAATCAGCGTGCCTCCAACGTTATCTTGGGGAATTTGACGCCGGGTTGGGTGCAACGGGTACGAGTATGCCATCCCGAATGCGGTAATCGACGTTGCGCCACCGAATCCGCCTGCGTCCGAAGGATAACAGCCAGATAAAAAAAGCCGAAGCGTCCCAGACGAAGACGAGCGGCATCTTCTTCCAAAGTTCGCGCTGCTGCAAACCCCATGCGCCCACAAGCCAGGTGATCGCTAAGCGGGACAACGCATAGGCGCCAATGTACGCGGCGCCAATGCCATCGGCCGGATGCGTGAGGAGCATGGCTAAGGACCACGGCAGGCCTTGCGTAAAGGTCAGGCCAATGTGCCCCCAGGGCCGCATGTGGCGCATGACCGTCAGCCAGCGGAGGCGCTTGATGAAAAGGCCTTTGAAGGAATCATAATCGGGGACGGTTTTGACGGCGTACGGCAGCAGCTCCACTTCGTAGCCTTGTTGCGCGATGTACCGGCCAACCAGCAAGTCGTCCGCGGGACGGTTTTCGATAGACTCGTAGCCACCAAAGGCCTGCAGGCAGGATCTGGTCGTAACAATCGTCTGGCCAAAGGCAAACTTGATGCCGTCCAGCTGGCGCGCCACAAAAATGCCGGGGAAAAAATCGCAGATCATACCGATGGAGTGCAGGTGTTGCGTGAAAGTCCTATCGTCTGTAGAAACGTAAAGACAGGTCACGCCGCGCACTTTCGGATCGCGCAAAGGTGCGACTACCGTTCGCAGGTAGTTTGGTTCCACGCGAACGTCGCTGTCGTTAATGACCAGCACCTCGTGGCGCGCTTCCTCCACCATGCGCACGAGTTTGGCCACTTTATCGTTGATGGCCTTGCGTCCGGAGCCAAACAGGATGCGAATCTGCCGGTCGGGAAAATCGTGTTTCAACTTTTCGAGGACCGGCACCGAGGGATCGTTCTCATCGCCGACGCAGAAAATCAGTTCATACTCGGGATAGTCTTGGCGGCAGTAACTGGCCAGGTTCTCGTAGGCTTCGGGATCCAACCCGCGAAGGGGTTTCAGGTTGCTGATAGGAGGAGTGAAATCCGAATCCTGAGATAAACGGCGGCCGGCGCCACGGAAGAATCGCCAGGTGCTAAACAATACGAGCAAATAGTAGATAAAGGGTGTGGCTGCGAGTGTCCGAAAGAGATAATCCACAGCCTGGGAAATCATTGCACCCCTTTAGCGTCCCTATTCGCTTTGCCGGACCTTTGTTTCGAAGGAAGAGCATAGCAAAAAGCGAACCTTTTCGCCCTCTTGGAGCTTTAGAAGAAGGCCTGACATCGAGTAAGATGAATGCCCGTATCTTTTTAAGGGGAAGCGCCGAAACCGGGAATCGCATGAAAGACTCTCCAGGCCTGCACCTCAAGACCTACACTCTCCTTCTCTTCATCGCTTTCTTTGCTCCCCTCGGCAACGTCCTGCTTAGCAAAGGGATGCGCGGCATCGGCTCGGCGCAAGATTGGGCGCCTCAAGGACTGTTTCACATCTTGATGCGAATTTTCATGTCCGGCTACATCTGGCTGGGTATCGCCTGCTTGCTCGCCTTTTTCGTGGCCTACATGCTGGTGCTGACCTGGGCGGACTACAGTTACGTCCAGCCCGCTTCCGCTTTTTCCTATGCCGTTGTAGCCGTTCTTGGTCTATTTCTCCTTGGTGAGCGAGTGAACCTCTTGCGCTGGTCGGGCATCGTGGTGATTTGTTTTGGCGTCTTCATTGTCGGTCATACCCATCCGCGAACCACGGAGAAAAGGTAAACGTGCTGGAGATCGTTTTTCTGACCCTGATCGTCGCCGCCGGAACGGGCGGAGAGCTATGCGTTTCACACGCCATGAAAGCGGTCGGCGAAGTCCACGACTTCCACCCCGCGGCGCTGGCGCGGTTTGTGTGGAGCGCCGCGCGTGTCGGATGGATGTGGATCGGGATCGGCATGATGACCGTGGCATTTTTCTCCCTGCTGGCGATGCTCTCCATGGAAAATGTAAGCTTCGTTGTGCCGGTGACCGCGCTGAGTTACGCAGCCGGCGCCATCGGCGCGGCGCTATTCCTGCGCGAAAAAATAAGCAAGCAACGTTGGCTGGGCGTGCTGGTGGTGTGCCTTGGTGTGACGCTCGTCTGGCTCAGCCGGAGGTAAGCAACTTTCCGTATCGCCGTCGCTGGTACTTAGGGCTTCGGCTGATCGATTTGCGTGGCGTTTCCGATCTTGATGGTCGTGCTAAAGCGCTTATAGTTCGAATAGTGGACCGCAATGCGTACGTGCACTGCTTCGCCCGTTTTGAAATGCAGGATGTCGTCCGCTCGCGTGTACGACGGAAACCAGTAGTGCCCTTCGATATTTTCGCGGTAGTTCTCGAAACGCGGAAAAGCCTGGTCTTCCTTCTTCTTTAAGAGGCCAGTCGAGGTTCCCGAGGTCTTCACGATCTGCAAGTCCTTGTCGTCTACCCACACGCGCCCGCGAAAGTAACGCTGGCCTTTTTCCAGTTTCTTGGGCTCGAGATCAAACACATAGGTATTCAGTTCATCCACGTGCTCGCGGCCCACGTATTTCACGTCGTACTTGGGAAGTTCTTCCGTGGTCATGACAAAGGGCCACACTTTCTCAATATCGTCAAAGTCCTGCTGCGTCATGATCAGGCGCGTAATCGTGGTAACCGGTGCATAGGTCACTTTGTCGTAGCGCTTGCCACCCGGCGTGAAAAGAATGTCGCGAACCTCCCGGAATTCCCCGTCCACCTGGCCGTCTTCGTCAATGGTTTGAAAGCCGACGTCCTGGGTGTAGGTGAAATTGTCGCGCTCCTTCCGGAAGTCTTCTTCACGCTGCGCGAATTTCTGGATAATTTCGTCCACCGGCATCGCCGGTGGTTCGTTGATGATATGCGAGGTTGGCTCGCGCGGCCCGGTGGAAGACTGAGTCGCTGGCCCGGAAGCCGTTATCGTACCCGCAGGCGGTGCCGGCAATGGGCCGCCTTGCTGGGCCGCAAGCGGAAGCGCAGGCCGAGCTATCGCAACAACGCATAAAGCGGTAAAGCATGCGCTCTTTAAACAATTCCTAGTCGCCGCAGCCGGGGGGGCAAACATTTTCGATCCCTCCTCAAAGCATTCTCTCTTATTGTACTGTAAGCTTCGATGCGAAATCCGGCCGGGGCGTCGCCAGTGCTTCCCAAAAAGGAGTCGCCTTCAGGTCTGGTAAACGGTCCATTTAAGGATATTCAAGACGGAATTCCTGCCCGTGGCAGTACAATCGTTGTCCACACGAGATGGGTGACTCACCGCGGGAGGAAAATTGAACTCATACGCGAGTGCTCATGGGCCATCCGCTTCTTGACCTGACCAACAAGACCGCCGTCGTAATCGGCGGAACAAGCGGGATCGGGCTGGCCCTTGCCCGCGGATTAGCGCAAGCGGGGGCCAATGTCGTCCCGACCGGCCGCCGCGCGGAACTCGTGCGCAAAAGCGCCGCGGAAATGGAGGCGCTTGGCCGCCGCTCGCTTGTCGAGACCTGTGACGTCACCGACAACTCGAGTATCGAGCGCCTGCTGCAGGCGGTCTCGGCCGAATTCGGCAGCGTTCAAATCCTTGTCAATTGCGCCGGTCGCACCAAGAAAATGCCCACACTCGACTTCCCCGAGTCCGCCTGGGACGCCATCTTTGAGACCAACCTCAAAGGAACCCTTCGCGCCTGCCGGATCTTTGGTCGCCACATGATCGAGCGGCGCTATGGGCGCATCATCAACATCGGCTCGCTTTCTTCTCTGGTTGGACTCTTTGAAGTCGCGGCTTACGGCGCCAGTAAGGCCGGAGTGGCCTCCCTCACCAAAACGCTGGCCATCGAATGGGCCACTTCGGGCGTGTGTGTCAATGCGCTCATTCCCGGTGTGCTCCGCACGGAGTTGAATGCGGACCTTCTTGACGGCACGGAGCGCGGCAAAGAATTCCTGCTGCGCACGCCAATGCGCCGCTTCGGCAAGCTCGACGAGCTTGCCGGTGCCGCGGTGTTTCTTGCCTCCGATGCCTCGAGCTTTGTCACCGGCCATCTGCTCGTCGTCGATGGCGGCATCCTGGCCAGCGGCGTGAATCAATAACCCAAGTCGCCTGCCGATCGCAAAAAGAATGCAAGCGCTCAGCAGCTTCCTTTTGCAGCGGCGCTCGCCGTCATCCGCGCGCGCGCTTCTTTCACAACCGCCAGGAACTTCCTGGCGTTCTCCACAATAACCTCCGGTTTGCCAGCCCGCAGCGCGTCGGATTGCACCAATTCCCCACCAACACCCAGTGCGGCAGCCCCCGCTTCAACGAACTCCGCCGCCGTATGGAGACTCACGCCGCCAGTCGGCACCAGCGGTACTTGTGGAAGCGGCCCCCGCAAAGCCTTGATGTACTTTGCTCCTCCCAGCTGGCCGCAAGGGAAAACCTTCACCAAATCCGAGCCCGCTTCCCAGGCCGTAATCACTTCGGTCGGCGTCAGCGCCCCAGCCATCATGAGTTTTCCCTCCGCGACCGCCAGATGGATCACTTGCAGATTGAGCCCGGGACTTACCAGGAACTGCGCACCCGCATCCAGGCATCGCCTTGCTGCTTCCGCATTAAGAACGGTTCCGGCTCCAACCAGAACATCAGCCGGGCTGCTTTTGGCCAGCTCCCGGATCACTTCGACCGCCCCCGGTACCGTCATGGTGATCTCCACAATCGGAATCCCGCCCTCGCAAACGGCGTCCGCTGCCATGCGCGCTTCCCACGCCGACGATGCGCGAACCACCGGCACCACTCCAATCTCAACGATCCGCTCGCGAACTTGTTGTTTATCCATCTTTCCGCCGCCTCGCGAAACTTGTCCTTGCCGTCATCGCGCGATCCGTGCACCCACGCCTTTCATCACCTGCACCACTTCCTCGAAGGTCACCATCGAAGTATCACCCGGAGTCGTCATCGCCAGCGCTCCGTGCGCCGCTCCGCACTCCACGCACCACTGCGGATCCTGCCCTGCCAAAAATCCGTATACGAGGCCCGAAGCAAACGAATCGCCGCCGCCCACGCGATCGAAAATCTCGAGGTTCTCTCGATTCCTCGCCTGATAGAATTTCCCTTCGCAAAAACAAATGGCACCCCAATCATT
>Ga0137382_10001525_pt1 | contig 10277 bp, 13 predicted proteins | sample SagtaG_15_FD_104816 | JGI IMG/M metagenome (GOLD analysis project Ga0137382, IMG submission 104816) | Vadose zone soil microbial communities from Sagehorn Ranch, Mendocino, California, USA - Sage2_R_20_16 metaG | ecosystem: Environmental > Terrestrial > Soil > Vadose zone | place: USA... | reverse complement strand
ACGTGATTGAAAATTAGTGCAACATTTTGCCGCAACGTTCTGAAATTTCGGAAGTCGTCATGCAATTGATAAAAAGCACAAGACAAGTCATGTCCTTCGCAGCTCCTTTAGATTCGAAACACTATCAGACTTGAGTTCAGCAATTAAGTAGTGCTCGCGCTTCAATTCGGAATGAAGGAGCATTGTATTTGCGCAGCGATGGCTGGAAGGTCGGAGATACTGAACGGATCAGCGGAGTCTAGAACTAACCTTTTTATCGCCAAATTTTCGATGAGATGGTTATCGATATTGTATCTGTGTCCCCGTGCTATCGGATAACTTCTGGCGCAACAGCTGAAGCGCTGACGGGACGCGAGGCAAACCGTGACAATAGACATTGTAAGCCAGGGCTTCCAGCTGCCACTGACTTGCAGAGTGGCTAAGATGCCATTCCGTTTACACAGGAATTAGGGAACACGAGGCGGAGGAGATGGAGATGGATGCGATGGCCCCGAAAGAGCTCCAAAGACCAACGGCGATGCAGTCCGTTTTTCCAATCAAGCAAATTCCCCGCGAGATCCTAGCAGAAATATTCTGGAACAGCATGCCGGAAATAGCATCAGATCAAATGCCGGCACAGATGTTGAGACGTGCTGCTCCTCTTTTGCCATGCTCCGTCTGTTCGTCGTGGCGAGAGCTCGCATTGGCTATGCCGGAGCTATGGAGCTCTGTGGGCATCATGATTCGTAATCCGGACATGGATCCATCGGCCGCTGCTCATATCATCGACACCTGGCTCAAGCGTTCGGGGACTCTCCCTTTGACGCTGAATATAGGGCAACTTTCATTAGTATATGATAATCCTCGGTCAAGAGCCAAACCTGCCCTTGTCAAATCCATTTTAGCTGCCTTCTACTCGCATTCATCCAGGTGGCAGCATGTAGCTCTCTATTTGTATGACACTCGGTCGTTGTCACTTCCGCAACTGAATGCACCCCTCTTACGGTCACTCGAACTCGCAGGAATCATGGACAAACCGATCCGTTTCCCGTTCAGAAGCTGTCCGCGTCTCACGCATTTATCATGGCCATTTCGACTCGAAGCATCTAAGAACCCGCAAGTTCCCTGGTGTCAAATTTCTTACCTAAGCATTTCAAATGGAATGACGCTTTTCTCTGCGTTGGAAACGATACGCTTGTGTCCACAGCTGGAGGAATTTACAGTAGACAGTTCGGGTTCCCGACGAGGATGCAAATCTCCCTCGTGAACCCATAGTGGAGAACCGCCGTTTACGGAAACTGAAGCTTAATGTCTACGAAGATAGCAGCCCGTTGTTGGACTCGATGATATTACCAGCGCCGGAAGAATTCAATTATCACTTTCCAGAAGTTGATGATGACTTCTATACCTCTGTACAACAGTCGCTTTTGGACTTCCTCACGCGCTCCAACTGCAAGTTGAAGAAATTGGGGCTTAGCGATTGTAAATTCAGTGCCGACGAGTTTCTAGAGTGCCTTGAACACAAGGCTTCTGAAACCATCCGGGAACTGAGCATTGGAGAATGGCCCAAGTTGACTGACGATGTGGTTCTTCGCCTTACATATCCCCCGTCTCCCCCTGCATCTCACATATTATTACCCAAGCTGACACACTTGGCGCTTGAATATTGTCTGGATGCATCACCTGGAATTCTAGGAGAAATGGTGTTTTCGCGGTATCATGCCCGGACAGATGAAGTGGAGAAATTCGAGGATTTAGTGCTTTCATTGCAGGACCTGGACGAGGAGGATGAAACCATCATCCGAGATATGATTGCAGATGGACTTAATACAAAGATTGACATCTTGTCATGTCAAAACTGAAGTCTCCGTAGTTGGCAGCAATGGTGCACTTTTCGATCGTTATCCTTATTCCTTCTTCGTACTTTGGCGTCTGATATTAGCATCGATTAGCATGTTGTTGTCATTACATAGGTTCGATAGTAAAAGGCCAAAAACGATCTAAAACGTCGAGTGTGTTCACTATGATATTCATACCGTATACGACAGACAAAAGGCGAGTCCACAATCCATATGTTATAAAGCGTTCGGGTGGGGAAAAGAACAATTCTATATGGGCTCAATGCGAAGTTCCGCGCGTCCAGTAGGTCTTGTGGCTTATATAAAAGAGTATCCAGACCAACATGACGCAGGCTACGATCGTTGGTGAGGTGACTACGGTCGACAGGGCCAAGTTTATTGGCGAATAATCATCAAGGGTAAGGGAAGAAAGGTGGGGTAACACTGGGGTTGGAATCGAAGAGTTACTGTGTGCAACAAGTCGACGCGTCGATCATTCAAATGCACGACCGCGAATAAGCCCGAGTCGATGCCATACAACTATACCCTCGGAAATGCGTGCAGCGGGCAATGAAACCAGTTCATAAAGAGGCAGCATGCGTGGGTCCCGTGGGCTCGTGGACCATCATCCAAAACCACTGATGGTGTCATCGGAAGAGCGCTGAGGAGGCGTGCCGTGCTGATGATGTTCAATCTGTCGTAAGAGATGATAAGCATGAGTCATCCAATTTTTTTTTGCTTGCAATACACCCGAAAACGTTCTTTACATAGCCCTTCTGGACCGGCAAGATCCACGGGTAAGCCTTGAAGCTCGAAAGCAGGCGCGGGCTTCAATTTCCCCCTCGACTCGGTATCGTTCTCACTTGCGTTCACCATTCCTTGCTCAGCCCCGCGTGGGTCGTTACAGCGCATTCGTAACCAACCAGTGGACGTGAGCCTGTAACCTGGTGTTGTGGTGGGACATATTGTGTGCGCGTGTATGTTTGAATCCTTGATCTTTCCACATACGTCATTGAACTCATATATCACAGATTCTCATGATGGTTGACACTGACATACGTCCCGAGTCCACATTTAACATTATATATTGCGAGCTGCCTGATAGGTCAACAAACACTGGTCTGGATTGCAAATAACGGTAGCGTTAACGTACGGTTGATGGGTTAGCAAATTCATTCCGTGAATGGTGCTGAAACTGAAAGAGTACAGCTTCGCACGGTTAGCGTCGTCGTGATGACAACGAGAAATACTTACTATCAGTGAATTGAAAATGGGCTCGGGAAGAAGGGAACAACCCAAGCCTGCCAAGGACAGAAATCGGATATTAGACGCTCCTGTCAGTGGAGAGTTCACAGGGTAAAATTTTTCTGACATTTGGCCGGCCACAAGGTGAAGTGGATTGGTAATAGTGGCGGGACCAAATTCGACTTGAGATATATATATTGGGGTAGATATACAATTGGAACTACTGGGTGCAGCGAGGTTTAGAATTGGAATGAGATGGCGACGTTGGGCGCAGGTTTGTGACGAGAGTCAAACTTAATCTTGGCAGAGTCGCCAATTTGGGACTGGATTCATCAATGCTTATGCGGCATTACGGAATGGACTTCAAGCTTCAAGATTGCCCGTTTTTTCCCTTCACTTGGCTTAGCTTCCATCATAATCGTAAATGCTTCATTTGCTTGACCAGACACGAAAAGCGATGGAGAGGAATAGCCTCTCGGCGCGCAGAAGAGCGCTCTAATTTTTCTGAACCAGAATGCACGACATTCTTTTTGTTTTGGATCAAATCGCACAACGGGTACTGAATGCAATCCGTAAGTGTATAACTATAAGCGCCGAAAGCTTCAAAATATAAAGAACCCTGACTCCATTCTTCCCTCATTCTTCTCCTAGACTGTCTCTAGTATCTACCCCATCGCTCGTTACTATCGCTCCTTTATATTCAATCCAAGGGTCATGTTTAACAAATTCGGCTTGGCACTCTTCGTCACAGTGGCCCTTGCAGCATTCACTGCTGCTCTTCCTCATTTCCAACCCCATCGCAGGAACATAACGCCACTCACCACCGTTTCCCTTGGCAAACGAAACACTTTGACACGGGATGACGACGTAATCGATATGGAAAAAGCCGTGCATTCCGTACTCAAGACCAAGAACAAGCACAAGCAGAACCTCCTCAATCTTCAACGTAACTCAGCGCTCGGCCTGAATTTGCCAGGAAATGTGCGTGATACTTTTCGATTTGTACCATCGTCTTCACCGACATGGTTATCAGATGATCGGCACCGTCGCCCACGTTCCACGTTCGGAAGAACATTACAAGACTGGTTCAGAACCGCTGACGGACCAGCTACAAGGGACCGATTGGACCGGACCAATAACGATTGGTGCCCCTAACCAACCTTTCACCATTGACTTCGACACCGGTTCGGCCGACCTCTGGGTCACTTCGTCTTCGTGCAACAGCAATCTCTGTAAGGGGAAGAAGAAATATGACCACAGTAAATCAAGTACGTCCAAGACGGAATCCGGAACCTTTTCCATTCGATATAACGACAACTCGACTGTGAAGGGAGACATATATACGGACACAGTAACCGTTGCGGGGATCAAAGTGAAGAACCAATATTTGGCTGCTGCTTCAGAGATCTCTCCGGTATTCCAAAATCAGCCAGAAGACGGGTTAGTACACCTCTCACCCTTTTCCCTCTAGGTTGTTTGTTCATTCATGCTTCCTAGGCTCCTCGGGATGGCTTTCCCTTCCGTCTCCAATCTCGGGAAACCCACTTTCATACAAACCGCCATGCAGCAAAAAGTCATCTCCGGTGTCTTTGCTTTCTTTCTTGCCTCGAAGGGGTCTGAACTCCACATTGGCGGGACAAATTCGAACCACTACTCTGGTTCTATCGAATACCACCCGGTCGTCAATCTCGCAAACCAATCGCAACCCTCGTTCTGGCAGATTGGCAATGGCGAGATCGAGGTAAACGGACAGACCGTCGCGTCATCTTTCAAGACGATAATAGATAGCGGAACCACTATCATCTTCGGTCCTCCGGGACCGGTCAAGGGACTCTATGACAAGATAGGAGGTCAAGCAATGACTGGTCAAATGGCTGGGTTCTATGAGTTTCCCTGCAACAGTACACCGAACATTAGCTTCAAGTGGGGTGGTAAGGCGTGGGCGGTTAGTCAAGCCAGGTGAGCGATTTCGGCTGTCGTGCTAGACTCGATGTACTGATCATTTGCATAGCTTTAATCTCGGCCTGGTAAGCGCAGGAAGTTCGATGTGCGTCGGTGCGATTGCAGCAGAGAGCCTTCCCTTTGGAGATGACGTGTGGTTGTTGGGCGACTCGTAAGTTGCGAACGTTGTCTTAAATTTCATTATACTAAATTGGTTGGTAGCTTCATGACGAACGTCTATACTGCGTTCGATATGAACAAAAACCAAGTTGGGTTTGCGCAGCTTCGTTAGAGAAATGCTTCATGTTTCTTGTGAATGGTTTATCCTTGCTGTTGCGTATAAGGTTTCATGATGTGTTTTACCGAACTCTGAATCGAACTCTTACTGTATGTACTCTGAAAGCCTGTAAGGATATCCTTGGCTGGCTGACATCATATATGCGCGCTCAGGAACAGGCAATACCTTTAGATGTGACAGGAGGTAAATGCCCCGGCAGTGACTGTTATATTCATGACGCAGATTGAGCGACTCCAACGACGTCGACGGTGCCTCGCAAAACCTTATGGCACACTTGAAAAGCTACGAGGAAACAATCGCTCTCTTCGATTATAACTTCTCATCCAGTTGGTATAATATATACGACAGTAGAGTACTAAACTATTGGCACGTCACTATATGTCGGTTATCCTACCGAGTGAAAAGTCATTTAGTAAGGCGCGCTAGTTCCGGACTTCCCCAAACTGTCTACACTCTAATGGTTCCGCCATTTTTCTAATTCAAGTCGTCAGGCGAACACTTTGGGCGGCAATTCATAAAGCACCCCAACCATTCAAGTCACACCACCCCGCTTCACACTCCGCTCGGATCTCTCCGCTGCTGCCTCTTACCAACTTCCGAGTTACTTCCAACTCGACTTCGGAGTCTCGGACCTTGCTCACTGCACGTAGTGTCTCAAATATCGCAGCTCCCTCTGCTGACTCCCCGGAAGACTCAGGTATCGAGGTTCTTTTTACCCGTCTCCATTTCAGATAGTTGACCTTTTTCTCTGTAACGGGCAGGGTAGAATGAATAATCGAATACCAGAATTGCACGCGCAGCTGACATTTTGCTAAGACATTATGTTGTGGATCCACCGAGAGTCGCTTTGGAAGAGCTAATCTATTCCAATGACAAATCCAATAGGTATGTATTGATCCTGAACAACCGGGCTTTCGCTTCTTATTAACGCTCTTGGCACAGTCCTATTTTTTAAGCCCTGTCGCCGGTTTGAAACCATCTTTCCCTCCCATTCCATCCGTTTCCCGGAGCGCAAGGGTGACCTGCCTTAGCCATGAAATTCTCATGGATCATCGCCTCGGCTGTCCTTCTATGGTCAAACATCGGAAGAGTACATGCGCAGCCGATAATGTCCGACTCAACTACGCCATCAATATCTATGACAAGGTTTTTGGAAGCATTTGCTCGCATATTCTCAACGCTCATTCTTTTCAAAAGCATACCAGAGCCGACAATGGAAGTGGTAGTTGTATTCGAGAGTGAACGTGAACCGAACGGGATGTGAGTTTTACTTCTGGTGATATGCGTTCATTGCAAAGCAGGATAACTAAATTGTCATTGTGATTGTTTTCAGGACTAGTGATAAAATGTCAGCAACTGCACAGGCTTTTACTGCCGAACGGTCTAATGAAGCACAACCCACGACTTCTCTGCTCTCTGTCGAAGCATCCAGTGTTCCAGAGCCCAGTATGGGCATACCCTTACAAATATCAATGTCAATGCGGAGCGAGAAACGACGGCGTGTGGGCATAATTACAGGTGGATTAGCAGCTGGAATTACACTGTTGACCTTCGCGTCAATGATCGCTATGCTATATCATAAAGCTCTGCAGAAAAGGCGCAAGGAAGGAAATAAATACAGGACGAAGGATTTGGACATCGACGACTACGACGATATTGATGGTGAGTGTTTTTCGGATTCCTGATTAGCGAAAGGTGACAATTCCTTTACTTCTTCATAGACCAACAAGATACTTCTCGAGAACCGCGCCAGAGCGCTCCATCGCAGCAGTACCAAGCTGGGAATCATATTCCCCGTCACGGTAGTCAGACAGATGGTGCATTAACGGTCCAATCATTTGACGTCCCTCCCTGTTATGCCATGGCCACTCTACATCGATCGCTTGACCAAAGTTCCCCTTTCAACGATCATGGGTCAATAATAACAACATCGAGCTCTCGTAGCTCCACATCCGCTCCCCCCGCGTATGGGCCGCCGGGATATGGAGACGTGGTTCTTTCAGCTAGATGAGAGAGATTTTTTCATACCTCTGCCTTTCGAAAAAAGGGCACTATGCATGTACCACGAATGTGGGCACCGTTCAGAACGTTCATTTGCGGCGAGCACGGGGACCATATGTATCTTCTTTTTTTGGGGCTTTTGGTTGTCATTGGGTTACAAAGTTGTTTTATGATTGTTTTATTTAAGTAAAATCAACTGCGGCGAATAGCTTAGAGTCGGACTGATCGAAGCGGAGGTCAGCGTGAGTTGCGTACAAATTTATGTTGGTATACGCACTTGGTCGATTGTGCCGTACTCCTTTCTTCGTCTTTCCGGCTCCCCTTGATGCGTCCTGAGGCATTTCTAATGATCTGCTCCGGTTCCGGTAAGTAAGGAAATGTATATTGACGAAGTTTTTAAGACTTACATCATGCAGAACATAAAGCCTGGGAGGGGCGGCGGCGGCGAACCAGATCAGCGCTTGATCAGCTCCACGGCGCGTCACGCGTGCACTTGGAACTGTGGATTGAATGAGATGCCGCGAACCTACAGGGCCACGGTAAAGATCCAGAGAATGTGGTCGGGGGATGTCGGAAGGATGATGACTCTGGGTAGCGTGAATTTAATGGTAGATTTCGGGTTGCTGTCTGTGTATACTGGAATTTATAGCAGCGCCTTCGTCACATACGTGTGCCCATCAGTCCTTGGAATGAGTGCCTTTTTGGTCCACTTTTGCGACATATAGCTTGGGATGATCGAATGATTCATCTTTCGTGGTAGAACAGCGGCAAGCCATATTAATGTTGATGAATTTGGATGCTAGGCCCGTCGTTCGATCCAAGCACCAACGAGATAGGGAGAGTAGAATTGGGAAGCCGAAGAGCAGTAAGCACTCAAGCCTGAGCTCAATCAGCTGAAGGCGAGATCCGCGCAGCATGAAGAAAAAGAAGGCTCGGACTGTCATTCAATCCATGAGTCCTTTCACTTCAGCATATTTGTTTGAAAGGCTTCCGCCCTGCCTTGCCTGGCGTTGTGCCTCTGGGCTCCTTTTCGTATGTGGTCATGTATTTCGGAACGCACTTTGCCGAGAGTTCAGTTTCACGAAGTTTCCTGTGACATGTTACATCACAGCCTTTCAATTCTTGGCCACGACTCTTACTTGAATCATCCATCATGTCGTAATCAGGTGGTAACTGCCTTTATTTGAATCATGCCAAACATATGTATCTCATGGTTCCACTATTTACTATTCTGTTAGACTGTGACCATCATGTCATCAGATTGGGAATACTACTGGTAAGTCACTTCACTGACAACCCTATGGTCTCTAAGTGTTCAAGTCTAGCAAAGCATTTATACACAAGTAGAGAAGTGCAGTGGTATTACATCTTAGTCTTGTTGTTGCTCATTTTGTCATACAATTGCTAGCTGGTTGCCAGACTTAGACTCAATCTATGTTAAAGGTAAGACCAGGCCTGACATTTGACTCAATGAGTGGAGCTGACCATTGGTGCAATTACTTGTTTCTGTTCTTCCTGCATGGTCTGTTCATGGGGCTTGCAAGAGAAAAAAGGTTAGATGTAAAACCAAAGGTAACATGTGTAGTATACCATATTTTCAATTTGAGCCAAACTATGCATGCTGGTGGGAGTATCCAGATGCACTGTACCAAGTTTTGTTTTTCTTGCATTCAAGTTGATCTCAAGGTTTTCAGCCTCTTGCAACTTTCCTAGATTCCTGTATGTGGATGCCAAATTTGCCATACTGGTTAGAGTGTCTGGGTGCTCTGATCCAAGTTTTGCTTTCCTTGTATTAATAACATCCAACTGCAGCCTCTCTGCGTCATCCCACTTTCCCTGATTTTGGTATGTCAATGCCAAATTGGCCATGCTAGTGAGAGTGGATGGGTGGTCTGGTCCAAGCTTTCCTTTGAATGCATTCATTGCATCTGCCTGAAGCTTCTCTGCTTCATCCAACCTCCCCTGCTTAGTGTATGTTGATGCCAAATTAATCATGCTTGACAGAGTGGATGGGTGGTCTGGTCCAAGCTTCTCTTTGAATGCATTCACCACATCCACTCCAAGCTCCTCTGCCTCATCCCACCTTCCTTGATCCCTGTATGTTGATGCCAAATTGGCCATGCTGGTGAGAGTGGATGGATGATCAGATCCAAGCATTTCATAAAATGCATTCACCACATTCACTTCAAGTTCCTCAGCCTCATCCCACTTTCCCTGTTTACTGTATGTTGATGCCAAATTGGCCATGGCAGCAAGAGTGTCTGGATAGTCTGATCCAAATTTTGCTGCAAATGTATTCATCACATACACTTGCCGCTCCTCAGCCTCATCCCACCTTCCTTGATTCATGTATATTGATGCCAAGCCAGACATGCTGGTGAGACTGGATGGGTGATCTGATCCAAGCTTTGTTGTGAATGCATTCACCACATCTTCTTCAAGTCCCTCTGCCTCGTCCCACTTCCCCTGTTTTCTGTATGTTGATGCTAAATTGCTCATGGTTGTGAGAGTTGATGGGTGGTCACTTCCAAGCTTTGCTTTGAATCCATTCATCACATCCACTTGTAACTTTTCTGCCACATCCCACCTTCCCTGATTGGCATATACTGCTGCCAAATTGACCATGATGGTGAGGGTGGATGGGTGATCTGATCCTAACTTTCCTTTGGATGTATCCATTACATCCACCAACAGTGTCTCTGCCTTATCCCACTTTCCCTGTTTCCTGTATGTGGATGCCAAATTGGCCATGGTGGTAAGAGTGGATGGGTGGTCTGACCCAAGCTTTATTTTTTCTGCATTCATTACATCCACTTGCAGCTTCTCTGCCTCATCCCACCTTCCTTGATTCATATAAGTTGATGCCAAATTGGACATGGTGGTGAGAGTGTCTGGGTGGTCTGATCCAAGCTGTGCTTTTCTTGTATTCATCACTTCTGCCTCCAGCTTCTCTGCCTCATCCCATCTTCCCTGGT
>Ga0137382_10001523_pt1 | contig 10281 bp, 10 predicted proteins | sample SagtaG_15_FD_104816 | JGI IMG/M metagenome (GOLD analysis project Ga0137382, IMG submission 104816) | Vadose zone soil microbial communities from Sagehorn Ranch, Mendocino, California, USA - Sage2_R_20_16 metaG | ecosystem: Environmental > Terrestrial > Soil > Vadose zone | place: USA... | reverse complement strand
GTACCCGAGCTCCTTGAGCAGAGCTCTCTCGAAGGAACGCAGCGCAGGGGCCGAGCTGCCATGGGGCGCGAGTTGCTGGAGCGTTTCCCAGTATCGCGAAAACAAGGCTTCGTGAGGGTCTTCGCGGGGCAGCAGCCGCAGCAGGAGCTCGTTGAGGTAGAACCCGCACATGAGCGCTTCGCCGTGAAGCAGTGGTTGTCCGCCGATCCACTCGGCGCGTGCGAGCGTCCGCAGTTCGCCCTTGCCGAACCAGGACAGGGCGAGCGGCTGAAAGGCGAGCAAGACCCCGCGCAGGGGGGAGCGCGGGCTGCGCGCTCCCCGCGCCACCATCGACACCCGTCCGAATGCACGGGTAAACGTTTCGAGCAGCAGGCTCGTTTCGCGATAGGGGTAGCCGTGCAGGATGAAGGCTTCACGACTTTCCTGTCTGGTGCGCTCAGCCATAGCCCATGCGTCTCAGCGCCGCTTCGTCGTCGGTCCACCCGCTGCGGACCTTGACCCAGACCTGCAGATAGACCTTGCCGCCGAAAAGCGTCTCCATGTCGAGACGCGCGGCGGTGGCGATCTGTTTCAGCTTGCTCCCGCCCGATCCGATGACGATCGCCTTGTGTCCCTCTTTTCCTACCACGATAGAGGCGTGAATGCGCCGCATGCTGCCCTGCTCCTCGAATTTCTCGATTTCCACGCCGGCGCTGTAGGGAAGCTCCTCGCCCAGAAGGCGAAACAGCTTTTCGCGCAGGAATTCCGCGGCGAGAAACCGCTCGTTGCGATCGGTCAGCTCGTCCGCGGAGTGGATCGCCGGCTGCTCCGGCAAGTGGCGCTTGAACGCCCCCAGCAGCTCATCGAGCCCGCTGCCACGGCTTGCGCTGACCGGAACGATTTCCTCGAACTTCGCTTCGCCCGCCACTTTTTTCAGGAAAGGAAGCAAATCCGCAGCTTCGGTCGTGTCGATCTTGTTCACGACCAGGAACAGCGGAACTCCCGCAGGCGCGAGTTTCAGCAGTGCGCGATCCTCCGCCCCGAAGCGCTTCGCTTCGACGACCAGAGCCACCACATCGACTGCCTCGAGCGCTGCGCGAATCGTGCGGTGCATCGCGCGGTGGAGAGCGCCGCGGTGCCGGGTCTGGAACCCCGGCGTGTCTACGAGGACGAACTGTGCTCCCACGGTCGTGAGGACCCCGCGAAGGGATTGTCGCGTCGTCTGCGGCTTGCGCGAGGTGATGCTGAGTTTTTGTCCCAGCAATGCGTTCAGCAGCGTGGACTTGCCAACGTTGGGGCGCCCGATCAGAGCGATCGCTCCACAGCGATACGGCTCCGCAGCCATCACGGCACGGCCGTTCGACGCCGGATCTGCTCGAAGGCGCGCAGGGCGGCTTCCTGCTCGGCGTTTCGCCGGCTGCTTCCGCTTCCTTTGGTCCGCACCGAGAGCTGCGGAATCAGGCACTCGACCTCGAAATTCTGGGTGTGAGCCGCCCCGTGGGTTGCGAGGACGGAATATTGAGGCAGCGCGATCTTCCTGGCTTGAAGCAGCTCCTGCAGAAGCGTCTTCGGATCCTTGCCGAGCGCCGTCGGATCCATCGAGGCAAGCACCGGCTCATACAGGCGCCGAATAGTTTCGCGGGCCGCCGAAAAACCCCCGTCGACAAAGACGGCGCCGATCAGGGCTTCGAATGCATCGGCCAGAATCGAGGGCCGCGCGAATCCGCCGCTCCTCAGCTCGCCTTCGTCCAGCTGCAGGTGATCGCCGATGCCGAGCGTCTGCGCCAGCTGATGCAGGGTCTCCTCGCGCACCAGCTGCGCGCGCAGCCGCGACAGGTCTCCCTCGGAAAGCTCGTCGAAGCGCTCGAACAGCTCGGCCGCGACCACGCAGTTCAGAATCCCGTCGCCCAGGAACTCCAGTCGCTCGTTGTGAAGGGCGCTGTGGCTGCGGTGCGTGAGCGCCCGCAGCAGCAGCTCGGGTCGGGAAAAACGGTATCCGATCTGCTGCTGAAGGCGCTCCCGGTCCACGGGCCCTGCCGAAGAGCGGGTCGAGCTCGCGGCGGAACCCGGTCCCGACGTGTCGCTAATTATTGCTGCTCGCAGCAAAATCGATCACGAGACTGACGTTGCCAAATAGAGGGATCCGCTTCGGATAGGCAACCGAGATCACGATATCGTTGCCCTCCTTGGTGACCTCGAGATCCCCCGGTCCGATCGCGTCGATGCTGTCTATCGCGGAGCGCAATTGGAATGCATAGCGGACCTCCGCCACGGTGGATTTGCTGTTGGCCCGAGCTATGGCGACTATCGCCTTCCTGATGGTCAAGTACTCGATGTAGGCGGGGGCGATCTTCAGGCCGCCTATGGCGACCAGCACGATGACGATGCATACCACCACCATTCCAATCAGGGTAATGCCTCGCTGGCTCTTCATGGATACCCCTTCACTTGAATGTTCCGAAGCGCCGTGGCTCGCTGAAATTGAACCAGATGAAAAACGCCTTCCCGACGATATTCTCGTCCGGCACGAAACCCCACACCCGGCTGTCCGCCGAGTTGTCGCGGTTGTCGCCCATCATGAAATAGTGCCCGGGGGGCACGGTGCAGGTCACGCCTTCGCTATTGTAATTGCAATTTTCGCGAAACGGGAATGACTTCGTGAAGGGGACCGCGGCAGGCGCATCGCCCTCGAGGAGGATGGCGTGCTCCACCCCGTTCACCGTCTCGACGAACTGAGCCGAGTAGTGGATCCGCTCGCGGTTCAGATAATCGGAAATCTGCTTGCGGGGCTGCGCGACTCCGTTGATGGAGAGTTTCTTGTTCTCGTAGACGATCTTGTCGCCGGGAAGGCCGACCACGCGCTTGATGTAATCGAGCGACGGATCCTCCGGAAAGCGGAACACCATCACGTCGCCTCGTTTGGGCTCCCCGATGTTGAAGATCTTCTTGTTGATGAGCGGAATCCGGATGCCGTACGCGAACTTGTTGACCAGGATGAAGTCCCCGACCACCAGCGTCGGCACCATCGAGCCCGAGGGAATCTTGAAGGGCTCGACCAGGAACGAGCGCAGCAGGAAGACGATGAGAATGACCGGGAAGAAGCTCTTCGGATATTCGATCCACCAAGGTTCCTTGTCGTCCTTGCGGCGTTGCTTCGAGAAGTAGACTGCGTCCGCAAGCGCGAACACCCCCGTAATGACCAGCAAGACGAAGAGTATCAGCGCGAAATTCATTTGCTCTCAACCTGCAGGATGGCGAGAAACGCCTCCTGGGGTATCTCCACCGTGCCCACCTGTTTCATGCGCTTTTTCCCCGCTTTCTGCTTTTCCAGCAATTTTCTCTTGCGGCTCACGTCGCCGCCGTAGCACTTCGCGAGCACGTTCTTGCGCAGCGCCTTGACGGTCTCGCGCGCGATGATGTGCGAGCCGATCGCCGCCTGCACGGCGACGTCGAACATCTGCCGCGGGATCAGTTCGCGCATCCGCGAAACGAGGTCGCGGCCGCGGTATTGGGAATTCTCCCTGTGCACCATAAGCGACAAGGCATCGACGCGCTCGCCGTTGATGAGGATATCGAGCTTGACCATGTCGGCGACGCGATACTCCTTGAATTCGTAGTCGAGCGAGGCATAGCCGCGGCTCGCGGATTTGAGCTTGTCGAAAAAATCCATCACCACCTCGTTGAGCGGCATTTCGTAGGTCAGCATCACCTGGCGTCCGTGATATTGCATGTTCTTCTGCACTCCGCGCTTTTGCGTGCACAGGGTCATGATCGCGCCGACGTACTCCTGCGGAACGAAAATGACCGTTTCGATGATCGGCTCGCGGATCTCTTCGATTTTCGAGGGATCCGGCATCTTCGCCGGGTTCTCGACGCGCGTAACCGCACCGTCGCGCAGTTGAATCTCGTAGACGACGGTGGGGGCGGTGGTCACGAGCGCCATGCCGTACTCGCGCTCTAGGCGCTCCTGCACGATGTCCATGTGGAGCAGGCCCAGAAACCCGCAGCGGAATCCGAAGCCGAGGGCCTGGGAGGTTTCCGGCTCGTAATGCAGCGACGCATCATTGAGCTTCAGCTTCTCCAGCGCATCGCGCAGCGCTTCGTATTCGCTCGCCTCGACCGGATAGAGACCGGCGAACACCTGCGGCTTGATCTCCTTGAAGCCCGGAAGCGGCGCGGCCGCGGGACGATTTACTTGGGTGATGGTGTCGCCGACGCGCGCGTGCTGCAGCTCCCTCACTCCGGCCGTGACGAATCCCACCTCGCCTGCGGAAAGCTGCTCCCGGGCCTGCGACTTGGGCGTGAATACGCCGACCTGCTCGCACAGATGGACCGCCTGCGTGGACATCAGCAGCAGCTTGTCCTTCGGCCGGATCATCCCGTCCACCAGGCGCACGAGCATGATCACGCCGACGTAGTTGTCGAACCAGGAATCGATGATCAATGCCTTCAGCGGCGCATCGGGATCCCCCTTGGGGGGCGGCATTCGACGGATCACGGCCTCGAGAACTTCCTCCACCCCCTCTCCGGTCTTGGCGCTCACGAGCAAGGCATCGCTTGCCTTGATGCCGATGACGTCCTCGATTTCCTGGATGGCGCGCTCCGGATTGGCGGAGGGCAGGTCGATCTTGTTGAGCACCGGCACGACCTCGACGCCCTGCTCGATCGCGGTGTAGCAATTGGCGACGGTCTGCGCCTCCACTCCCTGGCTTGCGTCCACCACAAGAAGCGCCCCTTCGCACGCGGCAAGCGAGCGCGACACCTCATACGAGAAATCGACGTGCCCGGGAGTATCGATAAGATTCAAGTTGTAGGTCTTTCCGTCGCGCGAAGTGTATTGCAGCGCCGCGGTCTGCGCCTTGATGGTGATGCCACGCTCACGCTCCAGATCCATCGAATCGAGCACTTGCTCTGACATTTCGCGCTCCGACAACCCGCCGCAGCGCTGGATGAAACGGTCTGCGAGCGTCGACTTGCCGTGATCGATATGGGCAATGATCGAAAAATTGCGGATGTGCTGCATTGAGACTGCCGGTTATAAAAAAAGGTGCCGCCGAGCACCCTTTTAAGCCACAAGGCTTTGAATTTTAGCGTATTTTTGCGGTGTATGCAGAAAACTTCGCGGGGTCGTAATGGTGACGGAAGAGTTCGGTATCGCCGTCCATCAGAACCGGCACGTGTTCGCCGTAACGAGCCTTGAGCGCCGGGTCGCTGTCGACGTCGACGATCTCGACGCGAAAACCCGCTCCCATCTGCGCCCGCAGCGCAGCGAGCATCTCGTCGCAGAGCCGGCAGTCGCCGCGGCTGTACAGGACGTAGCGCGAGAGCCGACCGCCCTCCCCCGGCGGCGGCGAAACCGCGCTAACCGGGCGCACCTTCACCCTTGACGGTTACGAACAGGTTGCTTTCGCCGCGGCGCACGTGGAGGGTCAGAGTGGTGTTGCGCTCCAGCTGCGCGAGGAGCTTGTTGAACTGTTCCGTGGATCTCACTTCGGTGGTCTGGCCTTTGCTGGTCACAGCCGTGATCACGTCGCCCGCGCGCACGTCCGCGCGGCGATTGTTGCGGACCTCTTCGACGATCACGCCGCCTCCCAGCTTCAGGTCGCGCTTTTGTTCTGCAGTGAGATCGACGACCGCGAAGCCGAGGCGATTGGCTGCCTGCTCCGGCGGCTTTCCGCGCCGCTCGCTGCGGCTCGCGACCCGATCCTCGGGCAGCTCCCCGACCGTGACCGTGATCTCCCGGGTCGCGCCTTTGCGCCACAGCTCGATGGGTGCCTTGATCCCGGGCTTGGTGCTGCCAACGATGCGCGGCAGCTCGTTCGAGCTCGATACAGGCTTGCCGTCGAACTTGAGAATGATGTCGCCGGTCTCCACGCCCCCCTTCTCGGCGGGGCCGCCCTTCTCGACGGAATTGACGAGGGCCCCGACGGGCCTGGAAAGGCCGAACGATTCGGCGAGTTCCTTCGAGACTTCCTGGATCACGACGCCGATTCGCCCGCGGCTGACGCGGCCGAACTGGCGCAGCTGGCTCTGTACTTCCATCGCGACGTCGATCGGAATTGCGAAGGAAAGCCCCATAAAGCCGCCGGTGCGGCTGTAGATTTGCGAGTTGATTCCCACGACTTCGCCGCGCATGTTGAACAAGGGCCCGCCGGAATTCCCCGGATTGATCGCGACGTCGGTCTGAATGAAGGGAACGAAGTTCTCCTGCGGAAGGCTGCGGCCTTTGGCGCTGACGATGCCCGCGGTGACGGTGCTGTCGAAACCGAAGGGCGAGCCGATCGCGACGACCCATTCGCCGACCTTGAGCCGGTTCGGATCGCCCATCCGCACGGCAGGCAGCCCGGTGGCATCGATCCTGATCAGGGCGAGATCGGTGCGTCTGTCGGCGCCGATCACGCGAGCCTTGAATTCGCGCTTGTCGTTCAGGCGAACGGTGATCTCGTCGGCGGAATCGACGACGTGCGCGTTGGTGAGAACGTAGCCGTCGGTACTGATGATGAAGCCCGAACCGAGCGAGCGGCTCTCGAAATCGCGCGGGCCCTGGCCGCCCGGCCCCGGCGGGCGCGGGATGAAGCGCCGGAAGAAATCGTAGAGCGGATCGTCTTCCTCGAGATTCGGAATCTGCGGCGACGCGCGGCGCTCGCGCATCTGGGTGGTGCTGATATTGACGACGGTGGGGCCTTGCCTCTCGGCGAGCTCGGTGAAATCGGGCAGCTCGCGTCCCTGCGCGATGAGCGCGGAGGGCAAGCCTAGCAACAGACAGATGAACAGTACTCTCGCCATCAAAATGATCCTCGGAATCGAGCCGGCAGAAAACCGCGACACCAGCCGGCTACCGGGAGCCGGACCGATTCTAATGGAGGTCGCCGGGTTTTACTTGCGGTATTCGACCGCGTTGGCGATGTATTTTACGCTCTCTGCGGGCGCTTCGCCGACCACCGTGACCCAGTAGCCGCCGACGGGGCGCATGTAGACGTTGACCGCCCCCTGCCGAACCAGACCCGGCTGCGGCGCCGGCTGCCTGCTCGTCGCGGGCTCGATGAATACCGAGATGGCTGCAAGCCCGTCGGACAGGACGATATGGCCGACTCCTCCGATGCCTCCCATGGTGCGCATCAACTCGGCGACCGTGCGAAAACCCGCGGGACTGGAACGGATCGTCCATCCGGCTTCGGCCAGGTTGGCGCGTTTCGCGCCGGAATCCTCGACGCGCCAGTCCCGGCTTTCGCGGGAATAGCGTGCCTTCAGCTGATCGCGGCCGATGTGGCCGCCGATCTTGATCTGCGTGAATGCGAACTGCTCTAGGAGCTCGTTCTTCTCGTCGAAGGTCTTCGCCTTGAGCAGCATGCCGGTATTGAGATCGGCCCAAAGCCGGTGACCGTATCGCATCCGGTCTTTCGGCTCCAGCGCGAGGACCTGGCAACTGTAGCCTCCGACGCGCTCGATCTCGCCTTTCCTGATGGTGTAGTTCTCCGACACGTCCTTGAGCTGCTCCGAAAGGATCGCGGGAAACGGCCGGCGGCCGGGTTGCTTGTCGATCTTCACCGTCAGGCTCGCGGGCAGGTAGCAAACGACTTCGTCGCCGGTACGGATGATCTCGCGTGGTACCCCGTCCAGCGTTTCCAAGCGCTCGCGCGGTCCCGAAGCCTCGACGACGTGGGTGATGCGCGAGGTTTCGACCTGCTGGCCCTGCTGGTAGACGAACGTGCCGGAGTAGCTGAGCTTTTCCGTTGCGGCGTAGATGCGTTGAGGCCACTGCAGCGCGGTGGGTTCCGTCTGGGCTATTGCCGCCGATACCTGGAGCAGGAACAGCGGGATTCTTATCCCCCGCCACACGCACGACGCGAAGGGAAGCGTCATTCCCTTGCCGCCCTGCGCTCGTGAGCCACGCTGTGGCCGTAGGGTGCGATTCCTTGCATGGCGCTCGTGTGGGAATAAGGCCGATGGGCGAGCAGGTAATTCTCGATTTCGGCGGGCGCGACACTGGAGGAGACCAGGGTGACCGGGGCCGCCGTGGCGGGCGCCTCCGGACCGCCTGCGAGCTGCGGCTCGGCGCGCCAGCCGGGGGAAGCAGTCCACACGACGAAAGCCACCGCGGCGATGCTGGCGGCTGCGCTCATGGCGTACCAGCCGAGGCGCCTCGAAGGGCTCCTTTCCGGCCGCGGGGCAAGGACTGTCGGCTCCTCGCGAAGGCGGTCGAGCACGCGATCGGCGATCCTCGGGCCGACCTGGCCCCTGAGCGCGTCGCCGATCAGGTGGTAGGTATCCCATGCGCCGCGCAATTCAGGGTCTGCTCGGAGCCGTTCGAGGTGCGCGTGAAGATTGTCGCTCTGGAGCTCGCCGTCGATCAGCGCCGATAGCTTTTCCTTCATGGTCACCACCTTTGGTCCTTGCGTGTGTCGAGCAGGGGTCGCAGCTTTTCGGCGATTGCCTCGCGCGCACGGAATATCCTCGAACGAACCGTGCCGATCGGGCAATTCATGATCGTTGCGATATCCTCGTAACTCAGGCCTTCGATCTCGCGCAGCGTGATGGCGTTGCGCAGCTCTTCGGGCAGGTGCATCAAGGTGTCGTTGACGGTGTTCGCGATCTCCCTGGACATCAGCATGCTCTCGGGCGTGTTGATGTCGCGCAACTGCTCGCCGCCCTCGAACCCTTCCGCGTCCTCGGAATCGAACTCGGTCGTGGTCGGGACGCGCCGCCCCAGCGCCACCAGGTAGTTCTTCGCGGTGTTGATGCCGATCCGGTACAGCCACGTATAAAACGCGCTGTCTCCCCGGAACGAAGGCAGCGCACGGTAGGCTTTGATGAATGTTTCCTGCGCGACATCCTCGACCTCTGTCGGGTCCCGGATGAACCGGGACAGCAACCGCGCCAGCTTTCGCTGGTATTTCGACACCAGCAACTCGAAGGCATGCTTGTCGCCTCGCTGCGCCTGCTCGACCAGCTGCTGGTCGAGATCCCGCTCATCCATCCGCCGCCTTCCCTGACGAAGCGGTGTTGCGCTTCTGTTCTAAGTTGTCCACAGGCGGCGGCCAGTATACCGCAGTACGTGCGCGGACCCTGGCACCCTGCAGCTAGAGACTCGCCCCCCGAAGAATAGTTCAGCCTCCCGCAAGCTTATTCCGGGCTGGCCCGAGTCCGGTCCCTTCCGGATCCGACATCGCGGCGCCAACGAAGCCAGACCCGAAGGCGCCGAAAGTCTTCGGGCAGGGCCGAATCGCCCAAGAGCACCAGCCATTTGCGGCCGTGCCCGGCCACATCGAGCCCCAGGACAACGAGTACCGCGGAAACAAAATGGTCGCTGCGAAGCCTGCCTTCATGCCAAGCACCGCTGCGGTCCCGCCAGAAAGCGCCTCCGTCCTCCCGCAACTCGAGCGCCACCGCCGCCCGTAGGGATCGCTGCAGGACTTCGGCAAGGCAGCCGGCGCCCGAGAGCAGGATGCCAAAACCGACCAGAACCCGCGGCCAGCCGGGCAGGCTCACGCAGGCAGCGACGAGCGCAAGAGCATGAACGGCAAGAAGCAGACCCGCAAGCCTGAGCGAGGGCTTGAGATCGAGCTGCAGCGTGGGCGCAGCCGACAAGAGCGTTCGCCTTCACCCCTTTCGGGATCAAACGCGTTTGAAAATCAGCGTTCCGTTGGTCCCTCCGAACCCGAAAGAGTTCGACAGGGCGGAGCGCAGCGGCATGCGCCGGGCGGCGTTGGGCACATAATCGAGATCGCAAGCCGGGTCCTGGTGGAACAGGTTCGCGGTCGGAGGCGCGACCTGATCGCGGATCGCCAGAACCGAGAAAATCGCCTCCACTCCTCCTGCCGCGCCGAGCAGGTGCCCGGTCATGGATTTCGTCGAGCTGACGGCGAGCTTCCTCGCGTGATCGCCGAAACAGCGTTTGACCGCTATGGTCTCGGCGAGGTCGCCCAGAGGCGTCGAGGTTCCGTGAGCATTGATGTAGTCGATGTCCTCGCGATTGAGACTCGCGTTGCGCAAGGCGTTCTCCATGCAGCGGGCGGCCCCTTCTCCGTCCTCCTGCGGCGCGGTCATGTGGTAGGCGTCCCCGCTCATTCCGTAACCGGCGAGCTCCGCGTAAATCTTCGCGCCGCGCCGCTTCGCGTGCTCGAATTCCTCGAGCACCACCACTCCCGCTCCCTCTCCCAGAACGAATCCGTCGCGGTCCCTGTCCCAGGGACGGCTCGCCGTGGCTGGATCGTCGTTGCGCGTCGACAGCGCGCGCGCCGCGGCGAAACCGCCCACCGTGAGCAGCGTAATGGTCGCCTCCGCGCCGCCAGCGACCATCGC
>Ga0137382_10001517_pt1 | contig 10292 bp, 8 predicted proteins | sample SagtaG_15_FD_104816 | JGI IMG/M metagenome (GOLD analysis project Ga0137382, IMG submission 104816) | Vadose zone soil microbial communities from Sagehorn Ranch, Mendocino, California, USA - Sage2_R_20_16 metaG | ecosystem: Environmental > Terrestrial > Soil > Vadose zone | place: USA... | reverse complement strand
GAGGGGATGGCCGTCGTGCTGCACCTGGCCGCCAAGCCGGGGGTGCGGCCGTCGCTCGAGAATCCGGCATCCTATAGTGACGCCAACGTGACCGGGACGGTCCGCGTGTTCGAGGCGGCGCGGCGCGCCGGAATCGGCAGGGTCGTGTTCGGGTCGTCGTCGTCCGTGTACGGCGACGCGACGCCTGCGCCGTTCGCCGAGGACGCCGCGGCGGTCTGGCCGATCTCGCCCTACGCCGCGAGCAAGCGCGCCGGAGAGCTCATGGCGCACGCCTTTGCCCACCTGTACGGCATGCAGATCGCCTGCCTGCGCTTCTTTACCGTGTACGGGCCGCGCCAGCGTCCCGACCTGGCGATCCATCGCTTCACGAGCCTCATCGCCCAGGGCCAGCCCGTGCGGATGCACGGCGACGGCTCGAGCGAGCGGGACTATACCTATATTACGGATTGCGTGGCCGGGGTTCTTTCCGCGATCGAGTGGACCGGCCGTTCGCGCGCGGGCGGACGGGCCGAGCCGCTCAACATCGGCGGCGGCGCGCGCGTGCGGCTGGACCGGCTGATCGAGCTGATCGGACGGGCGGTGGGGCGAGGCGTGCGCATCGAGCGGCACGCCGACCAGCCGGGGGACGTGCGGCTGACGGCCGCCGACCTGCGACGCGCGGAACGCGAGCTCGACTACCGGCCCAAGGTCGGCATCGAGGAGGGGATCCCGCACTTCGTACGATGGTACGAGGAGGTCCATGGACGTCAGTCCTGAGCACCTCGTGGCCCAGGCGGGCGAGCGCTTCCAGCTCCAGGACTACTACGGCGCCATCCACCTGTTGGAGGAAGTCGTCGCCAGCGGGCGGGCGTTCGCCGACGCGCATCACCTGCTGGGCTTGTCGTACTCGCTCGTCGGCCAGCAGGAGCAGGCCCTGGCCCAGCTCGACCGGGCCCTGGCCCTCAATGCCCGCTACGTCGAGGCGCTGATCCATCGGGCCATCGTCCTGAACGAGTTGGGGCGCGAGGCCGAAGCGGATGCGGCGTTCCGGCGGGCGGCCCAGGTGGGTGGCGAGTCGCGCCAGGGCCTGCCCTCCCATGTGGCCGCCAAGCTCGCCAACCAGCACGCCGCGCTGGGCGACGCCTACGACGAGGCCGGAGCGCTGCCGCAGGCGATCGACCAGTATCACGCCGCCCTCGCTCTCGGACCCGGGTTTCACGACCTGCGGTATAAGCTGGGGCGCATGCTGCTGCACGCCGGCCGCGCGCTCGACGCGCGGGAGCATTTCGAGATCATCGTGCGGGCGCGCCCGACGTACCTGGATGCCGCCGCCATGCTGGGGCTGGCGTGCTACCTCGCGGGCGACGGGCTCGGGGCGAAGCAGGTGTGGGAGGCGTGCCGGGAGCGGCGCCCGGAGGATCCGCGCGTGGAAGCGTATCTCGCCATGTTGGCCCGCAACGATACCGCCGTGGCGGCGGTGGGCGCCGACGATCTCGCCTCGTCCGACTCACCCCCGCCCGCCGCGAAGGGCCGGGGAGGCAAGCGGAAGAGACCGTGAGACCGCTCGGGGTCGCCGGCCTGATGCTGGTGTGGGCCTGCTCGCGCAGTGCGGCCGATCATGAAGAGCTCGGCGACCGCGCATATGCGGCGGGAGAGTACCGCAACGCCCTGGCGGAATACCAGCTGGGACTGAAGGCGCACCCGGGGAGCGCGGACCTGTCCGCGAAAGCGGGCGCGGCCGCGCTGCACACCGGCGAGTATGCGCTCGCCGTCGCGCAATACGTCGCCCTGGGAGAAGAGGACCGCTCGCGCGCGGCCGAAGCCGCCGACGGGCTGGAGCGGCTGGTGCGTGCCGCGCTCACCGCCAACGACCGCAACGCGGCGGCGAACGCGCTGCAGGGGCTGCGCACCGTGTCGCCCAGCCGGCCGCTGGGCAGGTACACCCGGCTCGCCGCCCTGGACGCGGCGGAGCGCGGTGACACGAGCGCGGCGCTGGCGCTGCTGCCGAGTGCGGTGGCCGCGGCGGGGAACGCCCGCAGCGCGGATTCCTTGCTCTTCGTCTATGGCATGGCCGCCGTCCGGGCGCGGGCGTGCAGCACCGCCGTGCCGGCGTTCGAGAGCGTGATCCGCCGCCAGCACGAGCCCGCGGTCACGGAAGCGGCGCGGGAAGGGCTGGGGCTGTGCGCCCTCGTCGAGGGGCAGCGCCTGCTCGCCGACGGCAAGCCCACCGAAGCCGAAGACTGGTTTCGCCGCGCCTCCGCGCCGGGCTCCCCCCCCGAAGTGGTGCGCGGCGCGTTCCTGGGCCTGGGGGACGTCAAGCTCGCCCAAGGGGACATCGCGGACGCGCTCGACAACTACCAGCAGGTGCTGTCGGGCGGGCGGCCCGGGGACACGCTGTCAGTGCGGGCGCACGAGAAGATCAACGCGCTGGGGAAGGCCGACGCGCCGTCGACCACCCCGCCGAAACTGTGAGGACGATGGCGCGACTCCGCTTGATCGCCTTGGCCGGCCTCGTGGCCTGCGGCCACGCGCCGACGCTGACGCCGGCGTCGCAGCCCGACGTCGAGCTGGCGCGCGCGCGCCGGGAATTTCACCGCGGCGATTGCACCCACGCGACGGTGACACTGCGGCGCCTGACGTACGAGCTCGGGCCGACACAGCCCGAGCTGGCGGAGGTGCGCTACAGTCTCGCGGAGTGCTACTTCCAGACCGGGGACAAGGTTCAGGCCGCCCACGAGTTTCGCCAGGTCGCCGACCAGTATCCCACGAGCGAGTACGCGCCGCTCGCCCTGCTGCGCGCGGGCGACGCCAACCTGCGCCTGTGGCGGCGCCCCGAGCTCGATCCGACGTATGGCCAGTCAGCGCTCGCGATCTACCAGGAGCTCGCAGGACGGTACCCCGGCACGACGGCGGCGGCGCGCGCCCAGCAGCACGTGCAACAGCTGCGGGAGTGGTTCGCGGAGAAGGACTACAAGAACGGGATGTTCTATCTGAAGCGCTTCGGCGTGCACGCCTATGATTCGGCGATCATCTATTTCAAAGACGTCATCGCGAGCTACCCCGGCACGTCACGCGTGCCGGACGCCCTGATGCGCCTGGTCGATATCTATCGGGCGATCAACTACGCGGACGAGTTGAAGGAGACTTGCACCCACCTGCGCCGCTTCTATCCCCGGGCGGACGGTTTGGAGAAGACCTGCCCGGCCGACACGAGCGGCGGGACGGCGTCTACGCCCGCGCCGTCCTGAGCCCGCGTGGCGGTCCTGTTCGGCGGCTCATGCGACCCGGTGCACCGCGGGCATCTCATCGTGGCGGAGGCAGCGGCCGAGCAGCTCGGGGAGGCCGTGCGTTTCGTGCCGGCGCGCGAGCAGCCGTTCAAGCGGGCCGCCCACGGGGCGACGCCCGAGCAGCGCGCCGAGATGCTCGACCTCGCCGTGGCGGGCAATCCGCGGCTCGCCGTGGAGCGCATCGAGCTCACGCTCCCCCCGCCGTCCTATACGGTCCGGACGCTCCAGGCGCTGGCGCGGCGCGAGCCGGGGAACCGCTTCACGTTACTTCTGGGGGCGGATGCGGCGGAGGAGCTCTCGAGCTGGCACGAGGTCGAGGCGCTCCCCGGGCTCGCCGACCTCGTCGTGTTCGCGCGCCCCGGCGCCGCCGTGCCGCGCCACCACCTGATCGGGCGCGTGCTCGAGGTGCCGGGCGTGGCGATCTCGGCTACCATGCTGCGGGAGCGGGTGCGGCGCGGCGGATCCATCCGGTATCTCGTTCCCGACGCGGTGCGCGACTATATCGCCGCGCGCGGGGTGTATCGTTAGAGGACTGATGTTCAAACGGCTCGTCACCAGGCTCGTCGGCACGCGCTTCCAGCGCGAGCTCAAACGGATCCAACCGCAGGTCGACGCGATCCACGGCCACGAGGCCCGGCTCAAGGATCTGTCCGAGGCCGAGCTCCAGGCGCAGACGCCCAAGTTCCGCGCCCGCATCGCGGAGCGCACCGGTGCGCTCGAGGCGGAAGTCGAGCGGCTGCGGCGCGCCAAGCACGACTGCCCCGAGGCCGAGGAGCGGCTGCGGCTGTCCGATCAGCTCGGCAAGGCCGACCAGGCGCTCGCCACCGCGGCGCAACACGCGCTGGACGAGCTCCTCCCGGAGGCCTTCGCCACGGTGCGCGAAGCCTGCCGGCGGCTGCTGGGCAGCAAGGTGGTCGTGACGGCGCACGAGCTCAGCTGGGACATGGTCCCGTACGACGTGCAGCTGATCGGCGGCATCGTGCTGCACCAGGGCCGGATCGCCGAAATGGCGACCGGAGAGGGCAAGACCCTCGTGGCCACCCTGCCGCTGTACCTGAATGCGCTGGCCGGGCGGGGGGCCCACCTCGTGACGGTCAACAACTACCTCGCGCGGCGCGACTCGCAGTGGATGGGCCATCTATTCAGGTGGCTCGGCCTCACCGTCGGGTGCATCGACGATACCGAGCCCGGCACGCCCGAGCGGCGGCAGGCCTATCTGTGCGACATCACCTACGGCACGAACAACGAGTTCGGCTTCGATTACCTGCGCGACAACATGGTGATCTCGCCGGACCACCGCGTTCAGCGGGGGCACGCGTATGCGATCATCGACGAGGTCGACTCGATCCTGATCGACGAGGCGCGCACCCCGCTCATCATCTCGGGACCAGTTGGCACGGAATCCAACGAGAAATACGCGCTGTACAACGCGCAGGTCGTCCAGCTCGTGCGCAAACAGACGGCGGTTGTGAACGACCTGATCGCGAAGGCCGAGCCGCTGGTGGCCGACGAGAAGACCGCCTACGACGCCGCCGTGCTGCTCTACAAGGCGCAGCTAGGCATGCCGAAGAACAAGAAGCTCATGAAACTGCTGCAGGAGACGGGCGTGAAGTCCGCCGTGCAGCGCGTGGAGCTCGACCGCTTGGCGGACCGCAAGCTCCCCGCCCGCGATCAGAAGATGCGGGACGTCGAGGACGATCTGTACTTCGTGATGGACGAGCGGGGCCGCTCGGTCCACCTCACCGACAAGGGCGTCGAGACGATGTCACCGCAGGACCCGACGTTGTTCGTCGTGCCCGATATCTCGCATGCGGTGCACGAAATCGATCACGATGAGACCCTGTCCGCCAAGGAGAAGGTCGACCGGCGGTACGTCGTGGAGTCCGAATACGCTCAGAAGAGCGAGACGCTGCACATCATCCACAAGCTGCTGCAGGCCCACGCGCTGTACGACAAGGACGTGGAGTACGTGGTGCAGGACGGGCAGGTCCTCATCGTCGACGAATTCACGGGCCGCCTGATGCACGGACGCCGCTGGTCCGACGGACTGCATCAGGCCGTGGAGGCGAAGGAGGGCGTGGCGGTGCGCGAGGAGAACCAGACGCTCGCGACGATCACGATCCAGAACTACTTCCGCATGTACCAGAAGCTCGCCGGCATGACCGGGACGGCGGAGACGGAGGAGCGGGAGTTCTGGGAGATCTACAAGCTCGACGTGATGGTGATTCCGACCAACCGCCCGGTGCGGCGCATCGACAAGCACGACCTCATCTACAAGACGCGGCGGGAGAAGTACAACGCGATCATGGACGAGATCGAGCGGCAGCACCAGCGCGGGCTCCCGGTGCTGGTCGGCACCGTGAGCGTGGACGTGTCGGAGACGCTGTCGCGCATGATCAAGCGGCGCGGTTTGAAGCACGAGGTGCTGAACGCCAAGCAGCACCAGCGCGAAGCCGAGATCGTGGCGCAGGCGGGTCAGCCGGGCTCGATCACCATCGCGACCAACATGGCCGGCCGCGGCACCGACATCAAGCTCGGCCCCGGCGTGAAGCGGTGTCAGGTGTGCGGCATCACGTCGCACGAGCCGGCGTTCGGGCAGCAGGTCGAGCGGCCCGACCTGACGCAACCCGAGATCAAGACGCTCGGCTGCTACGATGACCCACCGTGCGGCCTCGTGATCATCGGCACCGAGCGGCACGAGGCGCGTCGCATCGACCGGCAGCTGCGTGGCCGCTCGGGCCGCCAGGGCGATCCGGGACAGAGCGTGTTCTTCCTCGCCCTCGAGGACGACCTGATGCGGCTGTTCGGCTCCGACCGCATCGCCCGCTGGATGGACCGCACCGGCGCCGAGGAGGGGGAAGTCATCACGCACCCCTGGGTCACGGGCGCCATCGGCCAGGCCCAGAAGCGCGTCGAGCTGCAGCACTTCCAGGCCCGCAAGAAGCTCCTCGAGTACGACGACGTGATGAACCAGCAGCGCGAGGTGATCTACTCGCTGCGGCAATTCGCCCTCGAGGGGGGCGAAGAGCTGAAGGCGGAAGCCTTGCATATGGTCGAGGCGGCGGTCGAGCGGCTCGCGGACGGGCTCGTCGCGGAGTTCGACGACCCCGCCCAGTGGGACCGCCCGCTCTTCGAGACCGAGTTCCTGCAGAAGTTCCTGATCTCAGTGCCCGGCGTCACCGATCCGACGGTGATCCACAACCGCGACGATCTGGTGCGGGCCGTGCAGCAGGCGGCGCGCGAGACGTTCCAGGCAAAGCTCGACAACCTGAAGGGCATGGAAAAAGACGTCGAGGCGCAGCTCGGCGCCCAGGCCGGGTCCGTGCGGCTGGGCGAGCGCGCGCTTTCGCGCTTCATGCTTGGTGTGATCGACGAGAAATGGAAGGACCACCTGTACGACCTCGATCAGCTGCGCGAGGGCATCTACTACCGCTCCTGGGGTCAGAAGGACCCGCTCGTCGAGTACAAGACCGAAGCGTTCGAGATGTTCAAGGGCCTGATGAGCGACGTCGAGAACACCTTCGCGGAAGGCTGGTTCAAGGACTGGTGGCGCAACATGCCGATCGAGATCGCGGTTCCGGGCGGCGCGCCCCCCGCCGCGCTGCGGCCGCCGGCGCGCACGCTGACCGGGCCGGCGGGCGGGCAGCCGGGAGGCGGGGGACGCCGCCCCGCGCCGGTTTTGGCCACCAAACCGGCGGCCGATGGCCTGATCTCGTCGACCGAGCCGGCGCCTACGCGCGCACCGCGGACGGCCACGCCCGAGCCGGCCTTCGCCCGCAATCCCTACGCGGGCGTGGGCCGCAACGATCCGTGTCCCTGCGGCAGCGGCAAGAAGTTCAAGAAGTGCCACGGGGCTGCCTAAACGCGGAACGCGGAACGCGGAAGTCGGAACGCGGAACGGTCGGGTGAAGGGGCACGCGTCACGAAGCTCGCAGTGATGTTCCGCGTTCCGCGTTCCCCCTTCCGCGTTGTTCGGGTACCTGATATCTCCCGTCCCCACCTATGTTCCCCCCATGCCGCTGCGCCTTGCCGAGCACCCCGAGTACGACCGCCCCCGCGAGCGGCTCTGGGCGGTGGGCGCCGCCGCGCTGACGGGACAAGAGCTCCTGGCCATCCTCCTCGGGACGGGTTGCGCCGGTCGCGACGCGTTGGTCGTCGCGGGGGAGTTGCTCGCCGTGGTGGACGGCTCGCTCCGCCGGCTCGGCGGCCGGCCGCTCGCCGAATTGGCTCGCATCCCCGGCGTGGGCCGGAGCAAGGCCGCACGGGTGGCTGCCGCCTTGGAGCTCGGGCGGCGGGTCGACGCGGAGGCGGAGCCCCCGCCCGAACGCATCCGGGGGCCGACGGACGTGCAGCGCGTGTACGCCGCGCGGCTGCGCGATCTCACGGTCGAGGAGTTCCACGTCCTGGCGCTGGGGAGCCAGAGCCAGATCCTGGGCGACCGGCTGATCACCCGAGGGATCCTCAACAGCTCGCTGGTGCATCCGCGCGAGGTGTTCCGGGCGGCCATCGCGGAAGCCGCGGCCGGCATCATCGTCGTCCATAACCACCCGAGCGGCGACCCGACCCCCTCGGCGGACGACCGGGCGGTGACGCGGCAACTGGTCGAGGCGGGGCGGCTGCTCGACCTGCCGGTGTACGACCACGTGATCGTGGGGGGCGATCGCTACGTGAGCTTCGCGGAGGCGGGGTTGCTCTAATATTGCCAAGGCAGGTGCGGTCTTGACGGGGCTGTGCGGGGGGTCCATGTTGCAAGGCTCGCCAGTGCGAGTTGACGGTACGCCCTGTGTGTCTCCGCCGTGCGGCGTGCAGAACCGAGGGGGCGCAGGACAATGGTAGTGGGCTCGTGGCTCATCCCGACCAGCATGGCGGTGCTCGGCCTCGCTGCCGCGCCGCTGTGCGCGCAGACGCCGGTGGACTTTCACGGCACCGCACAGCCGCCGCTTGCGACCGGCAACCGCCCCGGACTGGGGGCCCCCCAATTCACATTGAAGACGCTCGCCGGTCCCGAGGCGAGCTTGTCAGACTACAAGGGCCACCCGGTGCTCATCAACTTTTGGGCATCCTGGTGCAAACCGTGCCGCGGCGAGATGTCGGACATCGTCGCTGCGTACCAGGCGCACAAGGAAACCGGGCTCCAAGTGCTGGCGATCAATTTGACGGATCAGGAGGGGATGAAAGCCGTCCGCAAATTCGTCGCCGAGTTTCAGATGCCGTTTCCAGTGCTGCTCGACGACCAGGGCCGGGTGCGCAGGCTGTACGCTCTGATCGGTGTCCCGACGTCGGTGTTCATCGGGACCGACGGCATCGTGCGACTGGTCAACCCCGGTCCCATCACCAAGGAAACACTCGAGCGGGGTCTCGCCGAGATCCTGCCGGCGCGATAGCGGCGCCGCCGCTGCAAACGATAGGGAGACTCAGAATGCGATTCTCATCAGTGGTGCGGATGCAGGGGGTGGCGGCTGGGCTGGCGATCGCGGCCGGTCTCCTTGCCCTTCCGAGACAGTCGTTCGCGCAAGGCTGAGAGCCGATACGATTCTCAACGCCCAGTTTGGGCGGACAAGGTGAGTCGTTCCGTTACTTGAGACCCCACGGATGGCAGTTGAGCGTCGGATATCGTCGCCTGACCGCCGACCAGTGGTTCGTGGGCGCCCAGATCCGTCCCGATCTAGTGCCGGGCGGCGAGCCGTTGAACTTCGAGATCCACACGGTGGATCTCAACGCCACGTTCGCGGTGACCGAGCGATTCAACGTGACCCTCACGGTCCCCTTCATCAGCGGCAGGTTCTCGGCGAAGATATGGCCCGATGGGATTCGGCACACGCAATCATCATCCGGCCTGGGTGACGTGAGCGTCGTGGGCAGTGCATGGCTCTTCAATCCCCGCACACATCCGGAGGGAAATGTTGCGCTCGGGCTCGGTGTCAAGGCAGCCACCGGGAGCAATACGGTGAGCAGCCCTTACTACGCGGCCACCGGTCCAGTGCCGTTCACGGCTCACCAGGGCATTGAGCCCGGGGATGGGGCGTGGGGGATCATCGTCCAGGCGCAGGCTTACCAAAAGGTATTCAGGAAGGCCTTTGCGTACGTCTCGGGGTCCTACCTCATCAGCCCGCGCGCGCTCAGCGGCGTAGCAGCGAGATTCCCGGGCGACGTGTCCTGGTCGGTGCCGGATATCTATTCCGGGCGGCTGGGGCTTGCCTATGCTCTGTGGCCGGATGAGGGCATTTCCGTCAGCCTCGGGGGTCGGATCGATGGGCTGCCGGTCCACGATCTCGTGGGCGGCGGAGACAACGGTTTCCGGCAGCCGGGCTACGTGATCTTGGTCGACCCCGGGGTGGCCGTCACGCGGGGCCGGGAAGCGTTCACGCTGAGTGTACCGGTCCGAGTGCACGCCAAACGCCAACGGAACACGCTCGAGTGGCAAGGCGGCAAGCCGGGCGGTGGAGGGGATTTCGCCAAGGCGCTGGTCTTCCTGGGGTATTCGCACCGCTTCTGATGGACCAACTTCGTCTGCTGATGTTTGGCTGCCTGAACGTTCTGGTGAGTGGCCACGCGACGACTGGGTCGGGAACGCGCCGCCGTCGGTTGGCCCTCCTGGCGCTGCTTGCCATCGCGCGTGACAGGGGGCTGAACCGCGACAAAGTCCAAGCGTATCTCTGGCCCGAGAGCGACACCGAGCGGGCGCGTCACGGGTTGAACCAGCTGGTCTATTTCCAGCGACGCCACGTCGACAGCGGGGACCTGTTCCTCGGCAAGAAGACGCTCCGTCTCAATCGGGCGGTGATCACGACCGACGTGTGGGATTTTGAGGACGCTCTCGACGCGGGCGCCCACGAGGTGGCCGTACGGTTATACGCTGGCTCGTTTCTCGACGGCTTCTTTCTGCCGGAGGCGCCCGGGTTCGACCGGTGGGTTGACGACCACCGTCGGCGCCTTGCGGAACGATGTGCTCAGGCTTTCGGCCTGCTCGCGGCGGCTGCGGCGACACAGCACCAGGCAGTGGAGTGGTGGCGCCGCGCCGCCGAG
>Ga0137382_10001512_pt1 | contig 10309 bp, 7 predicted proteins | sample SagtaG_15_FD_104816 | JGI IMG/M metagenome (GOLD analysis project Ga0137382, IMG submission 104816) | Vadose zone soil microbial communities from Sagehorn Ranch, Mendocino, California, USA - Sage2_R_20_16 metaG | ecosystem: Environmental > Terrestrial > Soil > Vadose zone | place: USA... | reverse complement strand
GCGTGCCTTCAGGAATTGAAGGCGCCCCAGGAAAAATTCCCGCACGGTGCGATTCGGGATGCCGGTTACGGAGTGATCTGGCATGGACAGAAGAGCTGGAATGGGGTCGCCATCCTCGCTCGGAATTCCGAGCCGACCGAGATCAGGCGAGCGCTTCCGGGCGATGCGGATGATGTCAACAGTCGCTATATCGAGGCGACGGTCAATGGCGTCGTAATCGGTTGCCTGTATCTACCGAACGGCAACCCCGCGCCGGGTCCGAAGTTCGACTACAAGCTGCGCTGGCTTGATCGCCTGATCGCTCATGCCGCCGAACTCATCTCCAGCGGCTCCCCGGTGGTCCTTGCCGGCGATTACAACGTCATCCCCACGGAGCGGGATGTCTACAAACCCGAGCGCTGGGTCGACGATGCCCTCTTCCGGGTCGAAGTACGTGAAGCGTTCGCACGACTGGTCGGCCAGGGATGGACCGATGCCATACGAGCCCTGCATCCGGATGAGCAGATCTACACGTTCTGGGATTACTTTCGCAACGCCTATGCGCGCGACGCCGGCCTGCGCATCGATCACCTGCTTCTCAACCCCCCGGTCGCGGAGCGACTGGTGAGTGCGGGCGTCGATCGAAATGTGCGAGGGTGGGAAAGAGCGAGCGATCACGCGCCCACCTGGGTCGAGTTGCGGGACCCGCAGGCATGATTAGAAGGACTAGACTCGAAGCGTGCGGCGTTGCCGGTCGGTGCCGGCGAAAATCCCCGAGCGACCGTCACGCTGGTTACCCAGTTCCTGGGCAAATGAGCGCCCGCCGCGCCGCAGCATTCCCTTTGCTCTTTTTGAACGGTGGCGTCGGCCGCGCCGCTGTCACTGCCGCAGCTGCCTCACCCGCGGCGACGTCGACGCGCAGGCGGGCACCATCAATGGTTACGCCCAAGCACACGCTTCAGGATGCCGTATCACATGACAGCCTGCGATCCCTCCGGTCGCCGATTTATTTACCTCGCGGGCCTGTGCGCTGGCGCACACTGACGCCGGCGCCGCGGGGGCGGTCGAGGGTCTGCGCTTGGCCACTTGGGGTTGACGGATTGTGCCGATTCGCATTCTTGTGAAAACCACGATCGGTCCGGTCGCGGACGACTGGCATGTCGGCCGCTTCTCGCTGCTCACCGATCACCTGCGCTCGCTCAAGGACTCATCTGGCGGCTCGCACTACGATGTTGCCGCGCGTGACCGCCGCGTGAATCAGGAGGGCGACGATACCGACCTCGTGCAGCTTGCTCACGCGGCTTATGACCAGCTATGGCTGATTGGCGCAGATGAAACGGGCGCACTGACCTCCGGCGACGTCGAGAACGTGGCACGGTTCCGCAGAGCTGGAGGCGCAATCCTGCTCACCCGCGATCACCAGGACCTCGGCGCCTGTCTGGCACGACTTGGGGCGCTCGGGGCAACGCAGCACTTTCAAACGGCTAATCCCGATCCCGAGGAGTCTCACCGGAGGTGTGACGATCTCGAGACACCCTCGATCAGCTGGCCCAACTATCATTCCGGAGCCAATGGCGACTTGCAGGAAATCAGCGTCACCCGTCCCATCCATGCTCTGATGAAGACCGCCTCAGGGGCGGCCATCCGTCACCTGCCCGCTCATCCACACGAAGGATCCGTCGGTGTTCCGAGCGCGCTTCATCAGGTCGGGCGCGTCGTTGCCCAGGGGCGCAGTCTCACGACCGGCGCGACCTTCAATCTATGTGTTGCCGTCGAGGAGCGCGGCATGGGGCGCGCCGTCTCGGATTCGAGCTTTCACCACTTCTGCGATTACAACTGGAATCCACGCATGGGGTGTCCGAGCTTCGTGAATGAGCCCGCTGGCGAGGGTGTTCTCTCGAGCTCTGACGCACTGGACGGTACCCATCGCTACGTCGAGAACATTGCCGCCTGGCTTGCAGGACGGATCTGATGGAAGACCGGAGCGTTGCGGTCGCGGCAGGTATGACTGAATCAAATCTCATTCCTACGAGAGGAACGTCATGAACAGCAGCAGAGAAGATCTCGTGCGCAGACAGAGCGCTCCACTGGCGACGCCCACCGACCTGAAACCCGCCGCGACCAAGGACATCGCCGGTGCCATGAATGCCATCCTGGCCGATGTGTTCGCGCTTTATCTGAAGACCAAGAATTTCCACTGGCACATGAGCGGCCCGCACTTCCGTGACTACCATTTGCTGCTCGACGAACAGGCGGATCAGTTGTTCGCGATGACCGACGCCATCGCCGAGCGGGTACGCAAGATCGGCGGATCCACGCTCAAGTCCGTCGGGCACATCAGCCGCTTGCAGCGCGTACAGGACAACGACGTCGACTATGTACAGCCGCAGGACATGCTCGCCGAAGTGCGCGAGGACAACAAGGAACTCGCCGCGCGTCTGCGCGAAGTGCACAACGTCTGCGAGGAACATCGCGACATCGCCACCGCCAGCTTGCTCGAAGTCTGGATCGACGAGACCGAGCGACGTACCTGGTTTCTGTTCGAGGCTGCTCGGCAGGCAGACTCCGGCAAACCTTAAGCAATCCTCAGCGGCCGGGGGTTTGGCGCGAACGCCCGGCCGCCGCCGAGGCTGCCGGAGTCGTCGACTAGGCGTGGATCCGCTTCAACCCGGGGTCATAGAGTGGCCTGGCGGAAACGATGGCTGGATAGAGCCTTCCGGCGATATCCACTTGCCACTCTCCGCTGTTGAGGAAGGCCTCATCGACAGGCACCTTCGGCTCGATCATCGCCAGGCCCACGGCGCCGCCCAGGGTATGGCCGTACGATGCCGCGCGAACGTAGCCAACTGCAACGCCGTCGCGGCGTACGACCTCGGCGTGGAACATGAGCGGCTCGGGATCCTGCACCAGCACCTGGACGAGGCGGCGAGTCAGCGGGCCCTTGGCCCTGCGAGCGAGCACCGCCTCCTTGCCGATGAAGCCGCCCGGTTTCCTGAGGTCCAGGGCAAAGCCGAGGCCGGTTTCGTACGGCACATCGGTATTGTCGATGTCGTGGCCGTAGTCGCGGTAGCCCTTTTCCATGCGCAGACTGGAGAGCGCCTTGAGTCCGGCGTGCACGAGTCCGAATTCGCGTCCCGCTGCGACGATGCCGTCATAAACGTGCGTCGCCTGCTCGGCGGGGATGTAGAGCTCGTAGCCGAGCTCGCCCACATAGGTGATGCGAATGCACAGTACCCGTGCGAAACCGATGTCGATCTCGCGCGCGGTGCGGAACGGGAATGCCGCGTTCGAGAGATCCGTGGTCGTAAGCTTCTGCAGGAGCGCGCGTGAATTGGGACCCTGCAGATTGAGCTGGCCGTAGGCCGAGGTCACATCCGTGATGACGGCGTGCGCCCCATCGGGAATATTGCGCTTCATCCAGGTTTCGGCATGACGCACCATGGTGTCGGTGACGACCACCAGATATCTTTCACTGCCGAGCTTGGTCACCGTGAGATCGGCTTCCAGCGTGCCGGCCTCGTTCATCCACTGTGTATAGGTGATCACGCCCGGCGCGCCGTCGACCTGGTTGCCTGAAATGCGGTTGAGGCAGCGGCCGGCATCGCGCCCCTGGACCAGGAATTTCCCCATGAACGACATATCCATGAGGATCACGTTCTGGCGCGCGGCGTGATGCTCCTGCTGCCAGCGCGAGAACCAGCTCGGCCGGCCCCAGGTCAGGGCACCAGGGTCGGGTTGCGTGCCGGGCGTGCCGTACCAGTCCGGGCTTTCCCACCCGCTCACCTCCTTGAAGTACGCGCCGGCCGCGGCCAGGCGATCATGAAATGGGGATTTGCGCACACCCCGCGCCGTGGCCAGCGACATCCCGGGGTAGTGGCACTTGTAAACCATGCCGAGCGATTCGACGGTCCGCTGGCGACGGTACTCGGGATTCGCCTGGTAGACGTGCAGGCGATCGATGTTGAACCCGGTGACGTCAACATCGGGATTTCCCGTGACGATCCAGTTGGCCAGCACGCGGCCCAGACCACCGCCCGTCAGAACGCCGACGGAATTCAAGCCCGCCGCAACGAAGTAACCTTCAAGCTCCGGTGCTTCGCCGACGATGGGGCGTAGATCCGGCGTAAAGCTCTCGGGACCACAGAATAACTTCTTCATGCCGACTCGGGCTGTGATCGGCACGCGCGACATGGCGCGCTCGAGAAAGGGCGTCATGCGCTCCCAATCCGGCGGCAGCTCGCCGAAGGAAAAATCGTCGGGAATTCCTGCCACTCTCCACGGCGCACAGAGCGGCTCGAACAATCCCACCATCAACCCACCGCCCTCCTCGCGGTAGTAACCGTAGGCGCCCGGATCCTCGAGCACCGGCATGTTCGGCGGAAGATTCCTGATCGGCTCGGTGATCAGGTAGTAATGCTCCGCCGCTTGATTGGCGATCGTGACGCCCGTGAGCGCACCGAACTGACGCGCCCACATGCCGGCGCAGTTGACGACGACCTCGGTCTTGATGTCGCCCAGCGAGGTGCGAACGGCGGTTACGTGCCCGTGGTCGTGCAGGACGCCGGTCGCAGGCACACCCTCGAGGATTTTCACGCCCCGTGTGCGCGCCCCCTTGGCGAGAGCCATCGTGACGTCTACCGGATTCACCCGGCCGTCCTCCTTCACGTAGAAGCCGGCCTCGATGTCATCGACTTTCGCGAGCGGAAACAGCTCCTGAACCTCGCGCGGCGAGAGCTCCTGTACGTCCACGCCACAATAACGATTGAAGGCTGAGACACGCCGATATTCCTCGAGCCGGTCCCTGTCGGAGGCGACTTCGATGAAACCGATCGGCGCGAATCCGGTGGCTTGGCCGGTTTCCGCCTCGAGCCGACTGTAAAGAGCGCGTGAGTATTTGCGCATTTCGGTCGAGGTCTCGGAGGTTGAGCCGAAGGTCACCATCAGCCCCGCGGCGTGCCAGGTCGTCCCGCAGGTGAGCCGGTCACGTTCCAGCAGGACAATGTCCTTCCAGCCCATCAGAGCAAGGTGGTATGCGACGGAGGTGCCGATGACTCCGCCCCCCACAACGACCACGCGGGCGTGGGCGGGAATGCCGGCGCGGGTCGAATTGGCGGCAGTCACGGGCGGTGGAGGTCCGGGTGAAAATGCGATCTTGGCATCATCCTACGGATGGCGCTCATGGTTTTTAACGGCCGCGCCGTAAGATCCTGTTGGCATCGAGCTACCACCGCACGCTCACGTCGACGACGGGTCCGGTGCGCGCCGAAGGCAAGCTTGTCTCGATTGGCAAGCGCGTGGCAGCGAACACGCGCTCCGATCCTGCCGCTGGGCGTGACCGATCGTCCCCTGGACGCAAGCTTGGGCCTGTCCAGGAGAGGTCCAGTGCCCGCGGCCGAAACGCCTGCAAAAAGCCCGTCTGGTGCGGTGTCCTACACCATGCTGTGCCGAGCATCACACAATCGAGCGTGACCTCGTGCTTCATTTCACGGACTGCTCGACAATGCGACGACTAATGTCACACCACCGTAACGGGAATTTAACAGTTTACCAACATGCAGTTGCTGATCGTCGAGGACAACGTGTCCGACGCCGAGCTGACCGTACGGCAGTTGCGGGCAGCCGGCCTTGACTGCACCTGGACGCGCGTGGCGACGGAGGATGCCTTCCGTGATGCATTGCTGTCGGCGCCCGACCTGATCATCTCCGATTGCACCCTCCCGTGCTTCGATGGCATTTCGGCTTTCTCGATTGCGGCTGCCGAGACCCCGGAAATCCCGTTCGTGTTCGTCTCGGGAACGCTCGGTGACCAGCGGGCTCGCGAGGCGCTCAAGCACGGAGCGGCCGGCTATGTCGCCAAGGGTAATCGTGAAGACCTGGCGCAGACCGTCCGCAGTGCGTTGCAAAGGGGACCCTCGCGCCACCGCAGAGAGAGCGATCGATCCCCGCTGTGTGGCGACGCTGACACCGGCACGGGCGCGGCTCAGCATCTGCTCGCCCGGCGCAGGGTTTTGGACGAGACGCTCCAGGAGCGGGATTCCCCGGCGATGACCAGTATCATGCTGCGCAGGGCGCCGAGTCCTGCGGCGTTGCTGGTGATCGAGGCGCAGCTGACGCGGGTTCGGTTTGCAAAGCTGCTGCCGATGGCAAACCTCGGGATCGACACGGCGCAGAACGTCGACGAGGCGCTCGAACTCCTGGCCACTCGCGTTCACGCTGTGATGTTCACGGACAACATCGACTTGATACGCCGTGCGCGCCAGCTGCCCTCGGGCGAGGCGACCCACGTCGTCTTCGTGAGCTCCGGCAGATTGTTGGAGCAGGCGGACGCCCTCCGTGTGGGGGCTAACGACTGCGTGCCGAGCGATACGCGTGGCGAACACTTCTGGACGCACGTGACCACCGCACGCCGCATCGCCGATTTTGCGGCCTCGCTGCAACTGGCGGTGCGCGACAACGGCGTGCTGTCGACTCTCGATGAACTCACGAGTGCCGGACGCCGGCACTACTTCGAGCAGCAGTTTCCGCGCGAAGTTGCGCGAGCCGGGCGCCTCGGCCGGCCACTGGCCGTGCTGATGGCCGACATCGATCACTTCAAGCGCATCAACGACGATCACGGGCATCAGATCGGAGATCAGGTACTGAAAGAGTTCTGCCAGCGCATCAGTGACGGCCTGCGTCTTGGGAGAGACTGGGTGGCCCGGCTCGGGGGCGACGAATTCGCCATCGTGCTTCCCGACACCACTGCATCCAAAGCGTGCGCGGTGGCCGACAGGTTGCGCGAGAGTATCGGGGCGGGCGCGTTCACGAGTCGATTTCGCGAGATCTCGATCACGGCAAGTTTCGGAGTCTGCGCACTCGATAAGGTCTGCGGTTCCAGCAGCGATCTCGCACAGCGGATGGTCAGAGCAGCCGATGCAGCTCTCTATGAGAGCAAGCACCTGGGCCGCAATCGTGTGACGGCGGGCTGTATCGCCGATACCGACGAGCGCCTCAGCATCGCGTAGACTTAGCTGAACCCGCGTCCGCGGCCACCGCGAGCGCTCCCAGCGGGCCCGCCCGCGTGCCCAGGCCCGGCGGCGCGATGTATTCCTCGAGCCGGCCGGCGGCGTGCTCGATGTCCACGTAATCGTTGAGGCTGAGGCGCAGGTACTCTCGAATCCGGGGAAAGAGGTGGGTGCGCTCGCTCACCACACCACCGCCAATCAGGATCCGCTGCGGCGCCAGCGTCAAAACCAGACCGTGCGCGAGTTGTGCCAGCGCGTGGGCCACCGTGTCCCATACGGGGCTGTCGGCCGGCAGGTCCGCGGGCGGCGTGCCGCTGCGCGCTTCGATCGCCGGTCCTGAGGCGAGTCCCTCGACGCAAGCGCCGTGAAAACGGCAGCCCCCGGGCCAGTCATCCCCGGGAGCGCGCGCTATGCGAATGTGTCCGAGTTCGGGATGGTGCCACCCGATTAACGGCTGACCCGCCGCAATGAGACCGACACCCACGCCGGTACCGACCGTGACGTACGCATAGTCGGTCAGCCCCTGGCCCGCGCCCCAACGGCCTTCGGCCAGAGCCGCGGCGATAACGTCGGTCGTTATGCCCACGGCGTCCGCAAACCGATCGGCAAAGAACCCTGCGACGTCCACATTTTTCCAGCCTTCCTTGGGCGTCATACCGATCCTGCCGAATTCAGGTGATTCAGGCCGCAGCTCCAGCGGGCCGAAGCATGCGAGCCCGAGGGCGCTGAACGTGCCGTGTCTGGTCCTCCAGTCCCGCAGGACCGCCGCGATGCGCCGCAGTGTTGCCGCCGCGTCGCGCTCAGTCTTGATCGTGATGCGCTCGCGTATGTCATCGGGCGCGGTGCCGACCAGGCATTCGCATTTCGTTCCGCCCAGCTCCACTCCACACATCAGCGGTTTCGGATGCGTCATCGTGGTGAATATCGCCTCGTCAGCAGCCAAACACAACGCCGACGTGGCAATTTCCCTGGCAAATTTCCCGTGCTCGCCTCATCGATCGTGCACAATACCCGTGGCCATACGGACCGACGAGGCCCCATCCATGAAACTGTTGCGCTATGGCCCGGCGGGCCGTGAACAGCCGGGGATGCTGGATGCTCACGGCATCATCCGCTCCCTCTGCGGCCACGTCGGCGACATCGGGCCCGAGGAAATCTCCCCCGCCGGTCTGCGCAGGCTCGCCGCGATCGATCCTGCCTCGCTCCCGCCGGTCCCGGGAAGTCCGCGACTGGGACTGCCCTGCATTGGCACGCGCAAGTTCATCGCCATCGGTCTGAATTATGCCGACCACGCGGCGGAGACGAATGCGCCGATTCCATCCGAGCCGGTGGTGTTCACGAAGGCCATCAGCTGTCTGCAGGGACCCTCCGACGAGGTGATGATTCCGAGGGAATCGAAGAAGACCGACTGGGAAGTCGAGCTCGGTGTGGTTATCGGAACGACCGCGCAGTACGTCGAGGTCCACGCCGCCCTGGAACATGTCGCAGGGTACGTCCTGGTCAACGACATCTCGGAGCGCGAGTTCCAGATAGAGCGCGGCGGCACCTGGGATAAAGGCAAAGGCTGCGACACCTTCGGCCCTGTTGGGCCATGGCTCGTCACGCGTGATGAGATCGGTGACGTCCAGAATCTCGGCCTGTGGCTCGATCTCAACGGCAAGCGCATGCAAACCGGCAATACGCGCACCATGATCTTCGGTGTCGCCACGCTTGTCAGCTACGTCAGCCGCTTCATCACGCTCGAGCCCGCAGACATCATCACCACCGGCACGCCCCCGGGTGTCGGTCTCGGGCAGAAGCCGCAACCCTTCTACCTCCAGCCCGGCGATACCCTGCGTCTCGGGATCGAGGGGCTCGGTGAGCAGCAGCAGAAGGTCGTCGCCTGGCGGCGGCCGGACAGCCGGTGACGCGCGACTCACGGGGTTTCTACCGGTTTTGAGCTCGAATTGGAACTGGACTACAGTGGCGTCTGTCAGCGCGGCCGGAGAACAGATCTGTGAGCACCAACCCTGCTTCCGTCAGACGCGATCCCGGCTATGCCGGCCTGACGGCCACCGTCGCGAGCCTTCCGGCGTCCTTTTATTTCGATCCGGCGCACCACCAGCGGGAAATGACCCAGATCTGGCACCGGAATTGGATCTACGTCTGCCGTTCGAGTGACATCGGCACACCGCGCACCTTTCGCACCCTCGAGGTGGGTGACCAGTCGATCCTCGTGGTACGCGGCGAGGACGGCGTGGCGCGCGCCTTCCACAATACCTGTCGGCATCGGGGAGCCGCGCTGTGCCGGACCTCGGAAGGCCGATTCCCCTCTGCCGGCATCGTGTGTCCATATCACAGCTGGAGATACAGTCTGCGCGGCGATCTCCTGCAGACCTCATCCAGGCAGCACGGCGACGGCTTCGACATGCGCGATTTCCCTCTGTACCGCCTGCCGGTGACTGAGTGGAGCGGTTTCATTTTCGCCGCACTCACGAATGAGCCGCCGCCTTTCGCGGCGAGTTTTGATCTGCCACTGAACCGCCTCGATGATTGGCGCTTGGGCGATCTGGTCGTCGGGCATACGCTGCGCAAGACGATTCAGTGCAACTGGAAGGTGTTCTGGGAGAACTACAACGAGTGCCTGCACTGCCCGGGCGTCCATCCCAGGCTGGCACAGCTGGTACCGCTCTTCGGCCGAGCGCTTCTGGAGCGCCGCGACGATCCGAGTTGGCAGGATCACGCCGACGACGACGATCCGAAGTACGGCGGCGGATTGCGCCGCGGAGCCGAATCATGGTCCATGGACGGCAAACCGGTCGGGGTGCCGTTCCCGGCCGTGAGCCCCGAAGACCGCAAGGCCGCGCACGTGTATCTGACGTCCGTGCCTTCGATGTTCATCGTGGCACACGTGGACTACGTGCGTGTCGTGCGTCTGCGGCCGCTCGGACCGGAGCGCACGGAGATGAGCATCGAGTTTCTGTTCCTGCCCGAAACGCTGGCCGATCCGAAACGCGACCTCATGAACGCGGTTGAGTTCACAAACATCGTCATGAGCGAGGATGCCGAAATCTGCGAACTCAACCAGCGCGGGTTGCGCGCCTTGCCTCATGCCGGGGGCGTCCTGATGCCCTAGGAGTACGCAATACGGCAGTTCCAGAACTGGGTGAGGTCCGAGTTGACGCGGACCTGAGCGCAGATCAGCGCGGCTCAGGAACGCGCACCTGGACGCGGATCAAGAGCGGACTCTAGGCGCGCGGGGCGGCGCGCTGGGCTTTCACCACTGGTCTTGCCGGCGGTCGCGCAAGCCGGCATGGACGAGCCCGATGCGGCAGACGCGGCTATTG
>Ga0137382_10001511_pt1 | contig 10309 bp, 8 predicted proteins | sample SagtaG_15_FD_104816 | JGI IMG/M metagenome (GOLD analysis project Ga0137382, IMG submission 104816) | Vadose zone soil microbial communities from Sagehorn Ranch, Mendocino, California, USA - Sage2_R_20_16 metaG | ecosystem: Environmental > Terrestrial > Soil > Vadose zone | place: USA... | reverse complement strand
GGTTGAGGAGAAGAGCGAGGACCAAGGTGCAATCGGGAGAGATCCATTCTTACCCTTCCCGCCGGGATAACCCACCGAGGTTGCGGGCAGAAAGTGTCTCGCACCGGCGCTCACGAAGTCAACGTGATGAACGGCAACATTGTCGCTGACGGCAGTCGAAAAGGTGACATTTCTTACCAGCACTGAACCGAATTTTGGCAGGAGCGAACTCAGTGTAGGAGCGGTGCTATTCCCCTGGAGAGCCAGAGCGGTCGCCGCAGGGGCATGCACTGGTCCAAAGCCGGACGTGAGGTTGAAGCTTGTTGCATCGCCCGCCGATGATTCGATCATGCCCTTCACCTGAGTTGCCGTGAGGGTCGGATTTCTCGACAAGATCAGCCCGGCCAGTCCGGCGACAACCGGCGTCGCCATTGATGTGCCGGAGAGCGCGTCATAGTTCATCTTGTAGCCATACTGCGTATTAAGCGTCACAGGATAGGTCGGCATGGTGGAAAGCACGGCTACTCCCGGGGCAGTCACATCGGTTTGAAGGCCGAAGTTAGAGAAGGAAGCTTTCGCTCCTTGTTGATCGACAGCTCCAACGCTTAATGCACTATACCAATAGGATAAGTCTCCAACATTGTCTGTATTTGCGTTGCCCATAGCCACAACTGGGAGAACGTTGTTGCTTAATGCATAGTCGAGGGCGTCGCGCATGATAGTGCTGCGCGAGGAACTTCCTAAAGATAGGTTGATGACACGCGCCCCGAAATCTGTGGCATAAGTGATACCGGAAACAACGTTCGAGATCGTACCGGAGCCATCTGCGCCCAGAACCTTGACTGACATCAGGCTACAGCGACCACAGATTCCAGCGATTCCGGTGCCGTTGTTGATTTGAGCAGCCGCGATACCAGCCACATGCGTACCGTGACCGAATGAATCCGAGACGCGCTCGCCCTTAACAAAGTTCTTAGCCAAAACAACTTTGCCAGTTAGGTCTGGATGATTCGCATCAACGCCAGTATCCACGATAGCAATAATGATGGACGGATCGCCCACTGTGCTGTCCCAGGCTTGCTCCGCTCCAATGAATTGCGTAGCCCACTGAGCGATATTGCCATACTTGGACGTTGGATAAGGCGCGGAGTAATAAGGATCATTTGGGATAAACATCGTATGCACGACATAATCGAGGGCCACAGACTCGACGCTGGAATCCTGCTTAAGGCGTGCCATCAGACGACCCAATGGCTCAGCCCCCGAATAGATGAGGTTTAACGCATCGTCATTACTCTGCTCTATTAGCGTAATTTGCTGTTCAACGCCCGGCAAAGTGATCTTGTGCCAGGAGTTAATCGCCGCAGCTGGGTCTCGATGCCCACCTGAGGCCACGATGCTGCGAAACCCTTTGACGCCAAAGTCTCGGCAAATCACATCAAGGGATGCTAATCCGGTCGCCGAGGGGTTCACGTCTTCGCCCACGACTTTGAGCTTTCCGCGGGCTTGCGCTGTAAGCTTCACCAGTATCGTGTTAGATATGAAGCTTACTTTCTCTCCACGGTCGCTGCTGCTAACATCTTGACTGCCAGCTCCGCCTGGTAATGTCCTCACGTCTGTCATCGCAAGAGCATACACGGTCAGGAAGATCGCGATTACTCCGAACACGACACTTGTTACAAATTTGCCTATCATTAGGCTGTTTCTGGTTCGAAAATCGATGAGTCAGATAAGCAAGTTTAGTACCGGTTGGTTTTCTGAAGCTTTGTTGAATACGCTCAACCTCATAGCGCTCAACCTCATAGAGAAATTTTGCTGTCCTTTTCTTCCAGCATTGATTCGGATATATTGTCGCAAGATTAAGTCGCTACTGTGAGAGCGATGCTGGCGGCTAGGTAGTTTCGCCAAACAGGGGTTCGATTTGTCTCGCCTCCATTATCCGATTTACTGCATGTCCGGTGGCATCCGACATAAATGTAAGGTTCGCTTCAACGGAATTTGCTGCTTCTTTGTCACTTGAAGGGTCCTATTAAGTAGATGCACGCCTCCTCAGATATCCTCCCAGTGGAGGTGGTCGTTGGAAAATCGGACCGAAGTCGAGTTTTTCCCGCCGGAGCTTCCCGTGTCGGACTGGCAGCTGGCTGCGCGGCCCTCATCGGGCTGCTGGGATATCTGGATTATCTAACGGGATACGAACAGTCCCTGTTGCTTTTTTACCTGGTTCCAATTGCGCTCGCGACTTGGTTTGGCGGCCTCGTCTTTGGATTAATGTTTTCAGTTCTAAGTGTAGCGGTCTGGGTAACCTCGGATCTGGTCGCGGGAATTCCGACGGTCGGTGCTTGGAACCTTGTCATGGCATTGGCCGCGTACGTGGTTTTTGCGGTTTTATTGTCGAAGCTGCGAGCTGTGTTGGGCGACTTGGAAAATCGAGTCCGCGAACGCACCAAAGCTCTGCGGCGCGAAATCGCAGAACGCCAGCGGCTCGATCGCGAAATTGCTGAGGTTGCTGACCGCGAGCGTCGACGTTTAGGTCAGGATTTACATGACAGCTTATGTCAGCACTTAACCGGCACGGCACTCACGGCCCAGACCTTGCGAGAGAAATTAGCGGCCAGATCGGCGCCGGAAATTGGGGAGGCCGACAAAGTGGTTCGTTACATTGAAGAGGGAATAGATCTGAGCCGCAATCTGGCCCGTGGTTTTTTCTCACCGGAGTTGGAGGCCGAGGGGCTGACGTTTGCGTTGCAAAGCTTGGCCGAGAACACGAGCGAGCGATTCCAGATTGCTTGTGAATTCGAAAGTGATGGAGTGGTGCCGGTGCCCGATTCAGCCGTCGCCACCCAGCTCTATCGCATTGCGCAGGAGGCGGTGATGAATGCGATCAAACATGCAAACGCGGAGAGCGTTCACATTTGCCTAATAAAAAGCGACGATAGCCTCACGCTAACCGTCAGCGACGATGGAATAGGGCTGCCCGAAAAACTGCCACAACTGGAAGGCTTGGGAATGCGTTTAATGTCCCATGGCGCCGCTTTCATCGGTGCAGAGTTTCACGCCCGTCGAAATCCACACGGAGGAACAATTGTCACTTGCCGAGTAGGTGTCACCAATGAAGCCGGATCACACTCTTATGAATAAAAAACCAGCCGAAGAACCAGTTACTAAACGCCGCATCTTTATCGTCGATGATCATCCGCTCGTCCGAGAAGGTCTGGCTAATCTGATCAATGAACAGCATGATTTAACCGTGTGCGGGGAAGCGGAGGATGCCGCCCAGGCGCTTGCTGGGATCGGCGTGAGCCGTCCCGACCTCGCCCTAATTGACATTTCGTTGAAAACCGCATCGGGATTGGAACTGGTGAAGGATGTAGGTGTTCATTTTCCATTGGTCGCCGTGATCGTCTTGTCGATGCACGATGAGCTCTTGTATGCCGAACGCGCTTTGCGCGCCGGCGCTCGCGGTTACGTGATGAAACGTGAGACAACCAAAGACGTTCTGACCGCCATACGCCAGGTCGTGGGGGGCGATGTTTATGTGAGTGAAAGGGTGGTAAATGCCATGGCGCGTCGGCTCGGATCATCTCGAAAACCGCCGGCCGCTTCGCCGGTCGAGCAATTGAGTGACCGCGAACTCGAAATATTTCGATTACTTGGCCAGGGTCTGACCACCTCGCAAATTGCGAATGACCTGCACCTGAGTTTGAAAACAGTGCAAGCGTATTGCGCGCGGGCCAAAGAAAAGTTCGGCGTCAATTCCTTGAGCGAGCTGCTCCGTGCCGCCATCCGCTGGGAAGACGCGACCCATGTGAAATGAGGCGGTAGAGCTTCGGCCTGCCGCGGCGGTGTTCGATTTCTAATGGGAGGGACGAGCTCCGTCTCGTCCCTGACATATGGGCCGCCACAGAGGGCGTCCCTCCTTTTTGGATTCGACGGTTAAGGACCGTCGCTACGGTGCGTTGTAACCGAGTCTGGCTATGGCAGGATAATGTGAAACGAGTTCACGCACTTCCTCTTCGGAAAGAAGGTGCGAATCTTTGGAATATTCCGGCCTAATATTCGCAGCTGATTTGATTAAGCCCGCGCTGGTGGGGCATAAGCCACAGAACTCTGCGAGTTCCTTAAGTGCCTGGGCTGGATTGGCCTGAATTTCTTCAAAACGAACACGTCGATAATGACTTGCTTGGCCGCCAAGACGTTCTCCCAAATCGACGTAGGTAAGAGCGAGACGCAGGCAGTAGTCCAACTCATCAAGCTTGGGCACGGGCGAATCCCCGGCGGCGCGAAAATTTAGTTCACGCCGGCGAATGCTCGTGGCCACAGCCAAGGGATGCCGAATCACATCGATGACTCTCGCGTTTGGAAAAAGTTGAACCCATAATGAACCGAACAGAGTTGTCCTCGGTTCCTTCCAACCCCAGACTGCTCCCATCTTAAGCCGTGTAACGAGCCAGAGACCTCGGGGGTTTTTTCGGTAACCGAAAATACGAGTAAATTCGCGTTCGGTGTGTCTGCACAAGTACTCAAAACATTCGCGTTTTCCTTCTGGCGTTTGGATCCAGTTTAAAAATGGGCCGGGGCTGTGCCAGGCCGCGCCGAGCCGCTGCAGGTAATTGTCGTGAAGGCGCTGCAAGGCTTTGGATTCCCGATGACTATCGAGCTTTTGCCCGATTTGAACGCCCAGACGTTCCAGGGCGCGAGCGGTCGCGGTAGTTCCAGATCGGTGCGCGCCCACAATGATGATGGGCGCTCGTTGCCAACGAGTTTGGGTAATAGATTCGTTGGAATCCATGAAATTCAAACAGCTGGCTATCCTCTGTAAGCTGAGTCAACAGCTGTGTTCTGGGCAACTTCGCGCAAAAGTCTGACGTAGCTTTGTGTGAATTCTTCCAGAGAATAGCGATGTTCCACTAACTGCCGGCCACGTAATCCGAAATTTCTTCGCTGCTCGGCATTTTCGATCAGACTGGCAATCGCTTCGACCCAGTCGTTTTCCGTGCGAGCAAGAAAGCCGTTTTCGCCGGAGCTGATAATTTCGTTATTAACTCCAACGTCCGAGGCCACGACAGCCGTGCCGACGCCCATATATTGCAAGATTTTGTAACCGCACTTGCCGCGCGTCCAAAGGGAATCCCAAAGCGGCATGATGCCGACGTCGAAACTCGAAAGATTTGCTTGTTCAGTTTCAAGCCGCCACGGCTCGTTTTCAACGACCACGTCTTCGAGTTGAAGCGGCTTATCCGAGATCACCTTCAACCGCAAGCCGGGAAAGAGTTTGGTCAGCCGCTTAAGCGCCGGCTGGATATGTCGCAGATAGGGCAATCCGTCGCTGAGTCCGAGCCATCCGATGGTCAGCCCGAGGCCTTCCGAGTTTTGTTTCACCCGGTACTTCGCCACATCAATTGAAGTCGGCAGCACGACCGTTCGCCGGCCGCACGCCTGGGCAAAGCAGGCCAGAAAATCGTTACCGGCCACAATGGCCGCACAATATTTCGCTGTGCGCAGGAATTTTCGGAAATTTTTCCCGTCCAGGGGGCGGCAATGCTTTTGTTCCCGGAACATGACGGCGTCGTCGAAATCGAAAACAATTCGCGGATTGGCGCGGCGCAGGAGGGTGAGCTCTAAGGGGGTAAAGCCAAGCGTCTTAAAAAGCAGGACCACGTCGTGGCGTCGAGCTTGTTGGATTATTTTCAACTGACTGGTCATACTGGAGCGCCGTGTTGTCAGCACTGTGACTTGGACGTCCAGGCGCGCATAATGATCGAGACAGTCGCGCAGTCGCAGTCGCGTACTCGGGGCATCACCATGTTCAACAACACAAAGAGCTCGCATCGTTAGTCAGCGAGCAATATCGCCGTCAGTTGTCGCGGGTTAAAGCCGATTATCGATGAAGGCCCAACCGCCTCAATTGGTCCGTCGATCTATCGATTCGACATCGGAATAGCCTTTCCTGGTTTTGCTGCGATAAATCACAGTTGCAGGCTTGGGCAAACAAAGTGCTGTCTTTTAAGGGGAAGCCTGCGTGATGGAACCGCCGCAGAACAACGACGCACCGGACCTCGTTTCAGGTCCGTTTGAAGCATTCAATCGTGCAATTCTTGATACGGCCCTTGATGGCATCATCACGATGGATGCCACCGGTCGCGTCCGCGAATTCAATCCCGCGGCCGAACGTATTTTCGGTTTTACCCGCGCCGAAGCAGTCGGAAAAGAGTTAGCCGAGCTAATTGTTCCGCCGGAACTGCGGGCGCAGCATCGCCGCGGCCTGGCCCATTACCTTAAAACCGGCGAAGGCCCGGTCCTGGGACATCGGATTGAGATCACCGGCCTTCGAAGCGACGGCTCGCGGATCCTTGTCGAGCTGGCCATTACCCCTTTTAAGATTAACGGTGCACCCTTTTTTACTGCTTACCTGCGCGATATTACTGAGCGTAAACGCAACGAAGAGACGAGTCGTCATCTCGCCTCGATCGTCGAATCTTCTGAGGACGCGGTTATCGGGGAAAATCTTACTGGGATTATCATGAGTTGGAATGCCGCAGCGGAGCGACTCTTTGGATACAAGGCGGAGGAAGTGCTCGGCAAACCTGTCTCAGTTCTAATTCCGCCGGATCGCCGCGATGAGCTCCCCAACATTCTCGAAAACATTCGGCAGGGCGGCCGCGTCCGGCACTACGACACCATCCGTCTGCGAAAGAATGGATCCGTGCTCAATATCTCGTTGACGGTTTCGCCCATTAAAGACGGACGCGGCCACGTCATCGGAGCTTCGAAAATTGGGCGGGACATCACCCAGCGCGTGCGAAGCGATCGCAGGCGCACTGCGCAATACGCGATTGCGAGTTTGCTGGCCGGATCCTGGACATTGGCAGAGGCGAGCGCAGCCATTCTTCAGACTATCGCCTCGATTGGAGATTGGGCTTTGAGCGCGATCTGGCTCTACGATGAAAAAGCTGGAGTGTTGCGCTGTAAATCGGTTTGGCACTCTGGGGCTGAAAATCTTGAGCAGTTCACTGAGTTTTCCCGCTCCACGACATTTCAAAAAGGCGAAGGCCTGCCTGGCCGGGTTTGGGATGCAGGAAAGCCTGACTGGATTTCTGATGTGACGGTGGATCCGAATTTTCCGCGCGCGGTCCCGGCTGTGCATGCGAGGTTACGCGCCGGCTTTGCCTTTCCTCTTTTTGCCGGTCGTGTCGTTAACGGCATCATCGAGATGTTCAGTCAAAACGAGGTCGCGCCGGACGAAGATTTACTCCAGTTGGTCGATGCGCTTGGCACTCAGATCGGGATGTTCATTGAACGACGCAGGATCGAACAGGAGTTGCAACAGGAGAAGGAAAGCGCGGAAGCGGCTAACGCGGCTAAGGACCGTTTCCTGGCGATGTTAAGCCATGAGTTGCGCACGCCGCTGACGCCGATTCTGATCTGGGCGGGCGAAACGGCCAAAGAGGCCGACCTCGGCCCTGAGATACGAGAGGGCCTGAGAATGGTTTGCCGTAATGTGGAACTGGAGGCGCGGTTAATCGATGACATGCTCGACTTAACCCGGATCACGCGCGGAAAATTAAAGCTGCAACTCGGTCCCGCCAATATCCACGAACTGGTTCAGCACGCCTTGGAAATCGTGCAAGGCGAAGTTCAAGATCGTCATGTCGAAGTCTCCGTCGCTTTCGAGGCAGCACGGCGCGGTGTGGTGGTCGATGCGCCACGGTTGCAGCAGGTTTTTTGGAATATCTTTCGCAACGCTTTCAAATTCACGCCTGAAAATGCTGTCGTCTCGGTGCGATCTCACAATCCCGCCGGCAACATTGTCTGTATCGAGATCAGCGATAGCGGTATTGGGATTGAGCCGCAATTTCTCGGCAAAATCTTCGAAGCCTTTGAACAGCTGGACAAAAACCGCGAAGGGCTCGGTCTCGGTCTGTCCATCAGCAAAGCCATCATCGAGATGCACGGCGGAACCATCTGTGCACGCAGCGACGGCCTCGGCAAAGGCGCGACCTTCGTCATCGAGCTGCCGACGGCGACATCCGCCCAGTAGGTCTACCAGGTCATTCTGGCTCGGCTGATGCCGGGCCGAATGATTGGCGGCCAAGGCCCGTCGCCGGCCCCGCCCAGCGCGGTCGTTTGCCTAGCGATGTTCGGCGGCTCGGGCGGCGCCGCTGCAATCATAAAAAAACTTGTATTCCCATTAAATCAGTATAGATTTAAACCATACTATATCAGTAGACTTTAAACTGGGGCTCACCAAAGCGGTCAGATGAGAACAATGAAATTCCTAATTGGATTGATTTCCTTGGCCGGGTTCTGTGTGATCGCGGCGCGCGTCGAGTCCAAGCTGCTCCTGCACTTCGGGAACGTGCTCGGTCTTTTGGCGGGCACTTTTGTTCTGATCGCGCTGTTGACGGCGCTGTGGCGCGCGCCGGAAGGCTACGAGGACGGTGGTGGGTTTCATATTGGGTCACGCCACGGCCAAACTGAACATCCCCGCGATGTCCGACTCGCCCAAGCCATGCGGGCGTTGAAGATGGACATGACCCGACTTTTCAGCAGCTCCTGAGCATTCTGCCTTAACCAAAGGAAATGAAACTTTCGAAACGAGGAGAGTACGCACTCAGGGCCCTGATCGATCTTGGGATCGCGCAAGAGTTGGGTTTTTCGATTCTGCAGGCGAGCGAATTGGCCAGGAAGGAAAAACTCCCCGTAAAATTTCTCGAGCAGATTTTGGCGCAATTAAAACTGGGCGGATATGTAAAAAGCACCCGCGGAAAGCTGGGCGGATATTCTCTGGCGAAGCCAATGAGGCGGATCAAGTTTGGATCGGTCATTCGCTTTATTGAAGGACCACTCGCGCCCATTCGATGCGTGAGTCGAACGGCTTACGCGCGCTGCAGCTGCCCGGACGAAGTGCACTGTGGTTTGCGCATCCTCATGTTTGATGTGCGCAATGCCATCGCGAGAATTCTCGATCGATACACGCTCGCCGACATTGTTCAAATCACCCTGCGAAAACTGCGCCGCGATAACGTTAAGCCTCCGTTTCTTCCACCATCCGCGCGACTCTGGTCTGTCTTGCCGATTGCGGTGAACCCGCCGAGTCCCGGCGGGGAAAAATTAGACTCGTTCAAGCAACTGTCGGGACACGCGGGAATCATAAAACCTAGAACATCACGGGAAGCAAAAACCCAACGATAAAGAGGAAGAAAATGCTCATCAATGGAATTCGCAATCAGCAGACATTTGCCAGGCACGAAGATCTGATCGGCCTTCATGGGCTGAATAAAATGTCAGAGCACAAGTCGGATAGAGTCACTTTCTTTGGCAACGATTACTTGCGAATCGTGCCGGACGATGACGGCGGTCTGGCCTGTTCCAGCACGTTCTCCTATTGAAAGTACAACTATGAAGATTAACACATTGCTAGCACTTGTCGGATCACTTGCGCTTTCCGCGCAAGTCGGCCGCACGGAAGAGAAAACCGTGATTCGTTTCGGACATTTTCCGAATATTACCCATGCCCAAGGAGTAATTGCCCACGCGTTTACACGTGAGGGTAAAGGTTGGTTTGAGGAGCGGCTTGGTCCAAATGTGCAGATCCAATGGTTTACCTATAATGCGGGTCCTTCTGCCATGGAGGCGGTTTTTGCCGGTTCCCTTGACGCCACTTATGTCGGTCAGGGACCAGCTCTGAACGCGCACCTGAAATCGAATGGTGAAGAAATTCGCATTATCTCAGGTGCCGCCAACGCCGGTGCAGCATTAGTCATTAAATCTGACGGGCCCATCAAAACTGCCGCGGATTTTCGCGGAAAGAAAATCGCCACACCCCAGCTTGGCAATACCCAGGATATTTCATGTCGTGCCTGGCTAAAGGCGCAGGGATTCAAGGTTACCCAAACCGGTGGGGACGTGACCGTACTGCCCACGGCCAATCCGGACCAGCTTGCTCTTTTTCAAAGCGGCGGCGTGGATGCGGTTTGGACGGTTGAGCCTTGGGTGACGCGACTTGAGCGCGAAGCAAAGGCGAGGGTCTTTCTCGAGGACAAGGATGTTATCACCACCTGGCTGGCCTCGAGCGGGAAGTTCCTAAATAGCCATCGCGACTTGGCTAAAAAGATTGTGTCTGCCAACAAGGAGCTGACCGATTGGATACAGGCTCATCCTGACGACGCGCAAAAGAAGCTGATCACTGAATTGAAAGAAGAAACCAAAACTGAATTTGCCTCCGACGCGGTGGCGCACGCCTGGAAGCGCATTCGTTTTACCACCGACGTTCCCACCAATTTGGTGGCCAAAGCCGTCCAGGATGGCAAAGACGCCGGATTTCTCAAAG
>Ga0137382_10001506_pt1 | contig 10318 bp, 8 predicted proteins | sample SagtaG_15_FD_104816 | JGI IMG/M metagenome (GOLD analysis project Ga0137382, IMG submission 104816) | Vadose zone soil microbial communities from Sagehorn Ranch, Mendocino, California, USA - Sage2_R_20_16 metaG | ecosystem: Environmental > Terrestrial > Soil > Vadose zone | place: USA... | reverse complement strand
GCGCCTTGTTGGCGACCTGCGGCTGCAACCTGCCGGGCGTGCCGAGCCACTGTTCGAGGAATGCCACGCACTGCGGATCGGAAAGCCGGAAGAAGAAGTGCTCGGAGGTTTTCAGCACCGGCCGCGCGCCGCTGAGCGCTGAATATGGGTTGATGAGATCGGTCGGCGCATACACCGTGCTGCACACCTCGCACGCATCGCCGTACTGATCCTTGGAATGGCAGTTCGGGCATTCGCCCTTGATGTAACGGTCCGGCAGGAACATGCCCTTCACCGGGTCGTAGAACTGCTCGACCGCCTTGCGGTAGACGAGGCCGGCCGACTTGAGCCGCGCGTACACGTCCTGCGACAGGCGCGTGTTCTCCGGCGAGTCGGTCGAATGCCAGTGATCGAAGCTGATGTGAAAGCCCTGCAGATAGCGAGGCCGGCCGGCCGCAATGCGCGCGATGAGCTGCTGCGGGCTGATGCCCTCGCTCTCCGCCTTGAGCATGATCGGCGCGCCGTGCGCGTCGTCGGCGCAGACGAAGTGCAGCTCATGTCCCTGCATTCTCTGGAAGCGGACCCAGATGTCGGCCTGGATGTACTCCATGATGTGCCCGATGTGGAACGGGCCATTGGCGTACGGCAGCGCGGTGGTGACGAAGATCTTGCGGGGCATCCGCGCTAGTCTACAGCCTCATCGGCGTCCTGCCGACGTCAGCGCGTCAGCCCGAATCCTTCAAGTCCTCGAACTTCGCCTTGTTGATGGCCTTCTTGTAGGCCTCCTTGCCGCTGATCTGGCGCTGATCCAGCAACTGTTGGATCGCGGTGTCCATGGTACGCATGCCGAACTGCCCCCCGGCCTGCATGGTGTTCTCGAGCTGGTCGAGCTTGCCCTGGCGTATGAGGTTGGAGGCGGCCGGCGTGTTCACGAGAATCTCGAGCGCCGCCACGCGCCCCTGCCTGTCGGCGCGCTGCAGCAGCTGCTGCGAGACGACGCCCCGGAGCGACGTCGACAGCATGGTGCGCACGTGCGACTGCTTGTCGGAGGGGAACGCGTTCACCATGCGGTCGACCGTCGGCGCCGCGCCGTTGGTGTGCAGCGTTCCCATGACGAGAATGCCCATTTCCGCCGCGGTGACCGCGATGCTCATGGTCTCGAGGTCGCGCAACTCGCCGATCAGGATCACGTCCGGGTCTTCGCGCAGGGCCGAGTGCAATGCGGCCGCGAAACTCGGGCTGTGCACGCCGATCTCGCGCTGGCTGACGAGGCAGGCCTTTCTCTCGTGCACGAACTCGATCGGGTCCTCGACGGTGAGGATGTGGCCCTTCACGCGGCGGTTGATGTCGTCGATCATGGCCGCGAGCGTGGTGGACTTGCCCGAACCGGTCTTGCCGGTCACCAGGATCAGCCCGTTATTGGTGCGGCACATCTGCCGCACGGCCTCCGGCATCTTCAGGTCATCGAGCGTGAGCGCATTGGAGGGGATCGCGCGGAACACGGCGCCCATGCCGTTCAGATGCCGCATGACGTTGACGCGAAAGCGCCCGCGATCGGCGATCGTGTAGGCGAAGTCGGCGCCGTCCTTGGCCTCGAAACGCTCCAGCGCCGCCTTCGGCAGGATCTCGTAGAGCGCCTGCTTGACGAATTCCGGAGCGAGCTTATCGGGCTTCAGGGACGAGAGATCGCCGAACAGGCGGATGCGCGGCGGATCGCCGGCGATGAAGTGCAGATCCGAGCCGCGCTTCTCAAGGACTTCGAGCAGCAGGGAGTCGATTTGCGCCATGCCGTGCGAGGCGCTCCTTCAGGAGGCGGAATTCGAGGTCGGCACGGTCGTCGGACCGGTGAGGTCGATCTTGGGCAGCATGCTGGTGTCGGTGACGTACTTCTGGAAGGCACGCTTCTCGAGCGCGTAGGTATAGGCGTCGTCGGGATCGACACTGCGAGCCGTGATGGCGGCGAGCAGCGCCTGGTCGAGCAGCTGCATGCCGAGGTCGCGTCCCATCTGCAACTGGGTCGGGATCTGGTGAGTCTGCTCGGTCTGGATGAGCTTGGCGATCGCCTTGGTCATCATCAGCACTTCGCAGACGGCCTTGCGGCCGTGGCCGTCGGCGGTCTTCACCAGCACCTGCGTTACCACCGCCAGCAGGCTCTGCGCCAGGAAGCTCTTGGTCTGTTCGCGCTCTTCCACCGGCAGGGCGTCGATCACGCGGTCGATGGTCTTCACGGCGCTGGTGGTATGCAGCGTACCGAGCACCAGGTGGCCGGTCTCCGCCGCGGTCATCGCCATGGAGATGGTTTCGGCATCACGCAGCTCGCCGACCAGGATCACATCCGGGTCCTCGCGCATCGCCGCCCGCACCCCTTCGGCGAAGCTCGGGATGTGCGTGCCGAGTTCGCGCTGGATGACCTGGCTGTTCTTGCTCGGGTGTACGAACTCGATCGGATCCTCGAGGCTGATGATATTGAGGCGGCGCGTCTGGTTCAGGTGATCGATCATCGCCGCGAGCGTGGTGGACTTGCCGGTGCCGGTGGAGCCGGTGACCAGCACCATGCCCTGGTGGAAGTCGCACAGCTTGGCGACGATCGGCGGCAGCGCGAGCTTCTCGAGGGTCGGGACTTCCGCCGGAATGGCGCGGAAGGTGGCGCCGACGCCGGTGTCCTTGCGATAGACGTTGACGCGAAACCGCCCACCCTCGGTGGACACGTAGGAGAAGTCCAGGTCGCCGCCCTTGGCGAAATGCTGGTTCTGCGCGTGGGTCAGAATCTCGGTGATGTAACCGTCCAGCTCCACCGCCCGCAGCTCGCGGAACTTGATCGGCAGCAGATCGCCGTGCATGCGCAGCATGGGCGGCACGCCCACCGCCAGGTGCACGTCCGAGCACCCCTGCTGCGTGCCGAGCTTCAGAAACGCGTCGATACGCGCCAAGCGACGCCCTCCTAAGACCTTGATCCACCCTTGTTTAGCCCATGACGGCCTTCAGGATCAACAGCTTGTGGTAGGAAATTTGACGTAACGCACGAACTTTGGCAAGGCGCGGGCCCGGGCGAGGTCCGCCGCCCCCGGCGCGGGCCGCTAGTGCCGGAAACGGTCGAGCGCGCCGCTCAACTCATCCATGGTCTGGAAGCGTTTGGTCTTGTCGACCGACATCGCTTTCATGATCAGGTCGGAGAGGCCGGGCGGAAGCGCGGGATTGAGGTCCTGGGGCACACGCGCCTTGCCCTGCACGTGCTGGTACATGACCGACATGTGGTCGCCGCGGGAATAGGGCGGCTGGCCGGTCAGCATTTCGTACATCATGACACCCACGGCGTAGATGTCGGCGCGCTCGTCGACCTTCTTGCCGAGGATCTGCTCCGGGGCCATGTACTTCGGGGAACCGATGACATAGCCGGTCTTGGTGAGCTGGGTGTCGCCCTCACGCTGCGCGGCCGCCACCCCGAAGTCCACGATCTTGAGGAGCCCCTCCTGGTTGATGAGCACGTTGGCGGGCTTCAGATCGCGGTGCACGATGCCCACCTGGTGCGCGACCGTCATGCCGGTGCAGATGTCGATGCCGAACTGCAGGGCGCGCTGCAGCTCGACCGGCTTGTCGTTCACGACCTCGCTGCCGAGGGTGTGCGAGGGGAAGTACTCCATCGAGATCGCGTACAGCCCCTGGATGTACAGGAAGTCGTAAATGCGGATGACGTTCTTGTGGGTGATCTTGCGCGAGTAACGCAGCTCGTGGACGAAGCGCTTCATCACTTCCTCGTCCTGCGAGACGTTCGGGTTCAGGAACTTCAGGATCAGGCGCTCGTCGACGACCGTGTCCTCCATCAGCAGCACGGTGCCGAATGCGCCGCGGCCGATGCGGTCGATGTACTTGTAGCGGCCTTCGATGATGTCGCCCGCCTTGAGGGTCTGGATGTCGAGCCTGGCGGCTTCCGCCTGACTCTTGGCCTGGGCGAGCGCCTGGTCGGAGATCAGCACCGTCCTGCCTGCCTCGGCCGGCGTGGGCTGCGGCGGACGCACGCCCGCCTGCGTCGGCGTGGGCGTCACCCCGGTGGGGGGCGACGCGATCCCCGCGATGCGGTTGTCGAGCTCGTTCACCGCCGCCGCCGCCATGCGCGAGATGGTCTGATCGGGTGAGGCGACCTGCGCCTGCAGCTCGTCGCGCACCTGTCCGGCGCGGGCCTCGTCGGCGACGCGCGACAGCGCCTGGATCGCTTCGATGCGGATCTCGCGCTCGGGTCTGGCGACCAGCGGCAGCAGCGTGTCCACGAGCTTGCTGTCGCCGAGTTTGCCGAGCGCGCGCACCACGATCGGCATGGCCTTGCCGTTCGCCGGAGCCTGCAGCATCTCGATCAGGCGAGGCAGTGCGCGCTTGCTGCCGATCTCGGCGAGCGCGTCCACGGCGCGCTCGCTCACCCACCAGTCGCTGTCGCGCGTCGCCTGGATCAGCGACTCGACCGCGCGCTCGTCCTTGGTCTGGTTGAGGATCTCGATGGCGGCGCGCCGGATGTCCTCGTCCTTGTCGCGCACCAGCTGCAACACCGCGTCGATCACCTTCGGGCCACCGATCTTGCCGAGCGCATCGGCGGCGCGGCTGCGCACCCACCAGTCGCTGTCCTTGAGCGCCTCGAGCAGGTACTTGACGGATTTGGCGTTGCCGATCTCGTTCAGCACCTCGACCGCGGCACGGCGCGCGTTCTCGTTCTCGTCCTTCAGCACCTCGATCAGGTAGCGGATGGTTTCCGGGTGGTTGGCCTTGATGACCACGTCGATGGCCCGGTTGAGAACGTCGATCTCCGGATCTCGCAGCAGCGCGCACACGCGCTCGACATCGATGGGCCCGTTCATGCGCTGCAGCGCCGACAGCGTGGCCCCACGGATCAGCTTGTTGGGATCCTTCAGCAGTCCCTGCAGCGCCGTCTGCACCTCGGGGGTGTTAAAGCGCGCCAGGGTGTTGATGATGTGCACGCGCGCGATCGGGTCCTTGCCTTGCACGCGGCCGATCAGCTCGGGGAGGGCTTGCTGGTCGGCGATCTCGCCGATGACACGGAACAGCGCCGCCTTCTCGTTGGGCTCCTGCGTATACGCCGCGGCCAGCAGCTCGCGCACCGAGAAACGCGACTTCTGCGCCGCGATCACCTCGAGCACCGTGGGCTTGGAGATTCCCGGTATCGCGAGCGCTTCGAGCAGCAGGTGAGGCGGATAGTTGCGGCTGCTGGTCAGCGCCCAGGAAATTCCGGAGATCACGCGCGGACTGCCTTCCACCAGGGCGCGCATGAACTGTGGAAACGTCTTCTGGCTGACGAGGCCGGCGAGCACCTCGACGAATGCCATGGTGGAGCCCTTGTCGGCATCGGGCAGGGCGGCCAACACGGACTCGATGGCGCCCGGGCCCACATCCTTCAGCCGCGCGACCGCCTTCTGCGTGGCCGCGCCCGTGGGATCGTTCGAAGACCGGATCTCGGTGACCAGCCGGTCGGCACGCAAGTTCGTGAAAAAGCTCATTCACCTTTCCGTCGCGGAAGCTCCCTGCACGCGTCCAGCGCGCCCTCGCTACCGGAACCGAGGATGCAGGGCGGACGCCGATCTACCCGGGGCCGGCGCCACGCTGCGGTGGTCGCGGGTCAGCAAGAAGAGCGTCCAATCCGCCGGACCGTGCGGATTATGCCACAGCCTTGACAGGGGCCACGGTACCCGCGCCTCATGCGTCTATCCTGGATTCGTCCGGTCTTCGTATGACTGCTGAAGCCTCTGTGGACTCTGTGCGCGCTGCGCTGGATGCGTACCTCGACCCGTACGTGCAGGACACCCTGGGTGCGGTGCAGGCGGTGCGCGCGGTGCGCGCGGCGGGCGAGGGGTTCACGGCGCGCGTCGTGCTGGGCTTTCCGGTCGGTGGCTACCAGGCGGAGCTCACCGCCGCGCTGCGCGGGCAGCTTGCCGCCGCCGGGATTGCGGCACCGCTCACCGTGGAGCTCGAGGCCGACATTCATGCTCATGCCGTGCAGCGCAATCTGAAGCCGCTGGGAGATATCAGGAACATCGTGGCGGTGGCGTCCGGCAAGGGCGGAGTCGGCAAATCCACGGTCGCGGTGAATCTTGCGCTCGCCTGGGCCGCCCAGGGCGCGCGGGTGGGAGTGCTCGACGCCGACATCTACGGACCCAGCCAGCCGCTCATGCTGGGTCTCACCGGCCAGCGCCCGGTCTCGAGCGACGGCCGGCGCTTGAGTCCGCTGGCGAGCCATGGCGTGAGCGCCATGTCGATCGGCTTCCTGGTCGATGCCGAGCAGCCGATGGTGTGGCGCGGCCCGATGGTGACGCAGGGCCTCACGCAACTGCTCGAGCAGACGCAATGGGGAGCGCTCGATTACCTGGTGGTCGACATGCCGCCCGGCACCGGCGACATCCAGCTCACCCTCGCGCAGCGCGTGCCGGTCGCGGGCGCCGTGATCGTGACCACTCCCCAGGACATCGCGCTGGCGGATGCCCGCAAGGGGCTGAAGATGTTCGAGAAGGTCGCGGTGCCGGTGCTCGGTATCGTCGAGAACATGAGCGTGCACATCTGCTCGAGCTGCGGGCACACCGAGCACATTTTCGGCGCCGGCGGCGGGGTCCGCATGGCGCAGGAATACGGCGTGAGGCTGCTCGGGGAGCTGCCCCTCGATGCGCACATCCGCGAGGAAGCCGACGGCGGCCGGCCCACGGTGGTCGCGGCCCCCGAATCGGCGCGCGCCCGGGCGTACTTCGAGATGGCGCGGCGCACGGGCGCGGCGCTGGCGGCGCGCGCCCGCGACCGCAGCAATGTGTTCCCGAAGATCGTGGTCGAAGAGACCTGATGAGCATCAAGTCCGACAACTGGATCCGCCGCATGGCGCGCGAGCACGCGATGATCGAGCCGTTCGAGCCCGGACAGGTGCGCGAAGCGAACGGCCGCAGGATCGTGTCTTATGGCACCTCGAGCTACGGCTACGACGTGCGCTGCGCGAGCGAGTTCAAGATCTTCACCAACATCAACTCCACCATCGTCGACCCGAAGAACTTCGACGAGAAGAGCTTCGTCGACTTCAGCGGCGATGTTTGCATCATCCCTCCCAACTCGTTCGCGCTGGCTCGCACGGTTGAGTACTTTCGCGTGCCGCGCAACGTGCTCATTCTCACGGTCGGAAAAAGCACGTTCGCGCGTTGCGGTGTAATAGTGAACGTAACGCCTTTGGAGCCCGAGTGGGAAGGCAACGTCACGCTGGAGTTTTCCAACACCACGCCGCTCCCCGCCAAGATCTACGCCAACGAAGGCGTGGCGCAGATGTTGTTCTTCGAGTCGGATGAGGTGTGCTCGACGTCCTATCGGGATCGCGGCGGCAAGTATCAGGGCCAGCGGGGCGTCACGCTGCCCAAGACCTGAGGCACTCGGCTCACTCGCGCGTCAGGCTCCTGATCTCCATGGTCCACTCGATGTCATCGCCGCGCTTCTGCTCGACGCGCATCGGGACGTAGCCGCGCCAGGGTGCGCACCAGAAGCGCGTCACGCGCGGCGATCCTTCGCGCTCACTGCGATAGATGATGGTCGCGATCTTGCCAAACGGCGTCTGCACGGTCGCCTCGCCTTCGCGCACGTAGCGATACTCGCGCACGGCGTCCTTGTTCAACAGCGAGAAGTGCTCGGGAGTGCGGCCGCGCAGCAACTCGACCATCAGCGCCACCTGCACCGAGGCGTCATCCTGCACCCCGGGGGTGAGCGGCAGGTCCACCTTGACGTCCTCGTAGACGCCGGTGAGACGGCCCTGTTCCCAGTCGTACTTCACGTCCACCGCGCGCCGCGTGGAGCTGGTGCCGTCGCTCGCCTGGTAACTCAGCGGTTGCGTCCCGGCGTCGCTGACGCGCAGCACGCTGCGCTGTATGGGCCGCTCCGGGAACACCTTGCCGATGCCGCGCGGCTCGCTCTTCGAACTGTAGCTCCAGGTGTCGCCGGTCTTTTCGAGCTTCAGGGTCGAGACCGCGACGTTCACCCCGTGCCAGACCCACGCGTAGCTGGCCTCGAAGGGCTTGAGCTCATCGGCGGCAGCGACGTGTACCAGCGCGATTGACAGCCCCGCGATCAGTGCGAGCGTTGGGCACGGCGCCCGGCGCTTGAGGCGAGGCGGCTCAGCTGCGTGCTGCGGCACGGAAATCCTCCACCATGGGCGCGTCCAGGCGCCGCCCGTCGAGCCATGCGGCGCCCTCGCGCCATGCGAGACGCCGCTGCGCGCACCACGCGAGCACGCGCGGATAAATGATGTGCTCGGTGGCCTGAACGCGCGCTGACAGCGTGGCTTCGGTGTCGCCGGGCTCCACCGCGACCTTGGACTGCAGCACGACCGGCCCGCCGTCGAGCTCCGCGGTCACGAAATGCACGCTGGCGCCATGCTGGGTATCGCCTGCCTCGAGCACGCGGGCGTGGGTATGCAGGCCGCGGTACGCCGGCAGGAGCGAGGGGTGGATGTTGAGCATCCTGCCGAGGTGGTGATCGACAAACCGCCCCGACAGAATGCGCATGAAACCCGCGAGCGCAATCATGTCCGGCCGATGCGCCTCGAGCGCTCCCGCCAGCGAGGGCTCGAAGGCGGCGCCGCCTCCGGCCCGCGGCGGCAGCACGGTGGCGGTCTCGATGCCCAGCGCGGCGGCGCCGGCGAGACCTGCCGCGTCGGCGCGATCGGAGATCACCACGGCGACCCGCGCGGCAATGCTGCCCGCGAGGCACGCGCGCGCGATGGCGATCATGTTCGAGCCGCGGCCGGAAATGAGGATGGCGAGCCTGAACGGCGTGCCGGCGCTCATTCGTGGATTAACACACCGCGCCCGCCGGCGCGGACTTCACCGATGACCTGGGCCGTTTCCCCGCGCGCCGCGAGGAATTCCACCGCCGCGGCGGCGCGCTCGGGCGGCACGATCACGACCATGCCGACCCCACAGTTGAAAGTGCGGTACATCTGCGCAGGCTCGATGCGACCGGCACTTTGCAGCCAATCGAACACCGGATCGCGGTGCCAGCTGCGGCGTTCCAGCACCGCCTCGAGCCCCTCGGGCAGTACCCGCGGCAGGTTGTCGCTCAAACCTCCCCCGGTGATATGTGCCATGCCGTGCACGGGCATCGCCTGCAGCAGCGCGAGCAGCGGCTTCACGTAGATCCGTGTCGGCGTGAGCAGCCGATCGATGAGATTGCGCCCCTCGAGGTCGGTGGTGGCAGTCGCGCCGGCGCTCGCCAGCAGCTTGCGGATGAGCGCATAGCCGTTGGAATGCGGTCCGGAGGAGGCGAGGCCGATGATCGCATCCCCGGCGCTCACCCGCGCACCGTCGATGATCGCGTCGCGCTCCACGACGCCGACGCAGAATCCGGCGAGATCGTAATCCTCGCCCTGGTACATGCCGGGCATCTCCGCGGTCTCGCCTCCGACCAGCGCGGCGCCCGCCTGCACACAGCCCTCCACGATCCCGCGCACCACCGCCTCGGCGACCGCCACGCGCAGCTTGCCGGTAGCGTAGTAGTCGAGGAAGAACAGCGGCTCGGCGCCCTGCACCACGACGTCGTTGGCGCACATCGCCACCAGATCGATGCCGATCGTGTCGTGGCGGCCGGTGTCGATCGCGAGCCGCAGCTTCGTGCCCACGCCGTCGGTGCCCGAGACCAGCACCGGGCGCCGGTAGCCGGGTGGCAGCTCGACCAGCGCCGCAAAGCCGCCGATGCCGGCGAGCACTTCGCGCCGCTGCGCGCGGCGCACCAGCGGTTTGATGCGTTCAACGAGCTCATCGCCGGCGTCCATGTCGACGCCCGCATCGCGATAGGTGATGCCGGGGCCTTCTGTCATGAGTCTTGAAGCGATGCGGGCGGGCCGCCGTGTGGCGCCGGGGCGTATGGTATTGTACCTGTCGTCTCGTGCTGTGGCGTGTGCGATCCAGACCATGTCGCGACCGGGCCCAGAATCAACCAAGGCGAACCGGCGCGTGCGCGCACTTCTCGCGGGCCTGTGCGCTCTGTACTGCGTGCTGCCGCTGTCGTCGTGGGCGGGACGGCCGGTGCGGGTCTACGAAGTCGACGTCGACGGCCAGTCAGGACCCGCCGTGCAGGACGCCATGCGCCAGGCGCTGGTGCGCGCGTCCGGCCGCCGCGAGTCAGCCGACGACCCGGCGCTCGCCAGCGTGGTGGCCGATGCGACCCGGTACGTGAAGAACTATGCGGTGGGGCCGCGCGGGGAATCGCAGGTGGTGTTCGACGGCGCCGCGGTCGAGCAGGCCATCACCGCGGCGGGCCGCAGTATCTGGGATCGCGAGCGCCCGTTCACTCTCGTGGTGCTCATCCCGCCGCGCAATCG
>Ga0137382_10001500_pt1 | contig 10333 bp, 10 predicted proteins | sample SagtaG_15_FD_104816 | JGI IMG/M metagenome (GOLD analysis project Ga0137382, IMG submission 104816) | Vadose zone soil microbial communities from Sagehorn Ranch, Mendocino, California, USA - Sage2_R_20_16 metaG | ecosystem: Environmental > Terrestrial > Soil > Vadose zone | place: USA... | reverse complement strand
CGGTCCGATTGCTTCGTAATCTGCAAATCCTTTTCGGAAATTAGACGCGCCCGAGAGCAGGGGAAGATTGCGCTGTTGATCGCAATGGAAGGGATCGAGCCGATCGGGGCCGACTTGAATTTGCTCCCCATCTTTTACGAGCTAGGCCTTCGCATCATTGGTCTTACCCATGCTCGGAGCAACGCCGCCGGAAGCGGCGGTGTCTTTGCCGCGACCGGCTCGCCCCCGGAGGGTCTGACCGCGTTCGGACGCGATCTTGTTCGCGAATGCGAGAGACTCGGTCTCATTGTCGATCTCGCGCACATAAACCCCGCCGGCTTCGATGAGATCCTGGAGATTACGACCAAGCCGCCGATTGTTTCACACACCAACGCGAGAAAGTACTATGACATCGAGCGCAACATCGGGGATGAGCAAGTCAAGAGAATCGGTGCGAGAGGCGGGGTTATCGGAGTTAATTCCGTTCTGGTCAGTCCTCGAAAAGAGGAGTCAACGCTTGATCGCTACATCGATCATATCGAGCACATCATTGATTTGATCGGCATCAACGGCGTTGGGATCGGTTTCGATTTCTTCGAATTTATTTATCGGCAATGGTCCGAGGCCGAGCGCACGGCGTTTCATCAGAAATTTCCGAGTGTTCACGTGATTGCGGATCTGGCGAATCACGCCCACGCTCGCAATTTCACTCGCAGATTAATCGAGCGCGGCTTCAGCGATGAGGAGATCGAAAAGATCCTTTTCCGAAACTGGATGCGAATTTTCGAACAGATTTTGTAACGCGTTCTGTGAACGCCGGTATTTTGCTCGAGCGGCGGTCGGAGACCGCCGCTACAGGGTTGACATTGTGCGTTACAGTGGCGCTTGCGCGTTTGATCAATAAGCGCACTTTCCGCCTGCCATTGCAGTAAAAACGCCTGGCCACTGTTCTCGTGAAATTTATCAACCTGACGCGCCGGACCGAGATCGGCGCGAACTCGTATTATCTCGAGGCCGGTGGCAAAGGGATGATTTTGGATTGCGGCATGCATCCAAAAGATGACGGCGAAGGGGCTCTGCCCAGTTGGAAAGCGATCAATGGGCGCACGATCGACGTGATTCTCATCAGCCACGCTCATCAGGACCATATCGGAACGCTGCCGGTGCTCATGCGTCGTCAGCCGAATGCGCGCGTGTTCATGACTGAAGCAACCGGCGAAATCGGAGCGGCGTTGCTGCACAATTCCGTCAACGTGATGACGCGAGAACGCGAGGAACTGGGCACGGTTCTGTATCCGCTTTTCACACATCGTGAGACCGAGCGCGCCAGCGACCGTTGGCACTCCTGCCGGTATCGACAGCCCTACGGCACGAAGGGTCAGCAGGCCTCACTCGACGGCGAATTAACTTTCGAGTTTTGGGATGGGGGACACGTGCTCGGCTCGTCCGGAGTTCTTTTGCGGATGGCAGGCCGCACCATCTTGTACACGGGCGACGTCAACTTTGATGACCAAACGATCATGTCGGCCGCCGCCTTTCCGGAGACGAGGGTCGATGTACTGATCATGGAATGCACGCGCGGCGATCACCCGACACCGCCCGATTGGTCGCGTGAATCGGAAGAACAACGACTGGTTAGCGCAATCGAAGCCATCTTTCGACGCGGCGGTTGCGTGCTCATCCCGGTTTTTGCCCTGGGCAAAACGCAGGAGGCGCTCGCCATGTTTTACAAATTTCGGCGGCAAAAATTGCTCCCTGATTTTCCGATTTATATCGGCGGGTTGAGTTCGAAAATGACCGAAATTTATGATCGGCGCGCGAATCAATCACGCCGGCAGCTACCTCGTTTGCAGTTGCTTCAGGATGTCGCGCCGTTTGTACTCACGGGCCAAACCATCGACGATTCCCCCGCGCGGGCGGGTCGAGTCTACGCGCTGTCGAGCGGGATGATGACGCCGAAAACTCTCTCAAACATTTTCGCGCGCCGCATCGTGGAAAATCCGCGTCATTCCATTTTGTTCGTTGGTTACGCTGATCCGGAATCGCCGGGCGGAATGTTGCGTGCGGCTAAGCCGGGCGATACCATTGCGCTCGACCCGGATGCCCCGGCGCAGACGTTGCGCTGTCAGGTGGAACAATTTCAGTTCAGCGCGCACGCCTCGCGCGAATCGCTAATTGCGTATGCTCTGAAACTCGCTCCCAAGAAAATCCTGCTCGTGCACGGCGATCCGGGTGCGGTCGAGTGGATGCGGAACCAGCTCTCGATGCGGTTACCAGATTCAGAAGTAATCGTGCCGGCGCCTGGTGTTGAAATCGAGTTGTAGCGAGCCTCGCCCCCGTTCAAATCTAGATTAGTGCGACGGTCAGAGACCGCCGCTACAGCAACGGATGAAAGTTGTTTCCTGGAACATTAATTCACTCCGCAAGCGGCAGGATCGTCTGTTCGAGTGGCTGATGAAGGCATCTCCGGACGTGGTTTGCTTGCAAGAAACAAAGTGCAGCGACGATCAATTCCCAGAGATGGCGCTGACCGCCGCTGGGTATCGCAGCGTTTTTCACGGGCAAAAATCATATAATGGCGTCGCGATCATTTCGCCAACGGACCTATTGGACCGTCAAGCTTCGCTGTGTGACGAAGTAGATGATCCGCAAGCACGCGTCATCGCCGCGACGGTGTCTGGGATTCGCATTTTTTCGGTCTATGCGCCGAACGGTCAGGCGGTCGGCTCCGAGGCATTCACTTATAAACTAAGATGGTTCGACAGGCTGCGCGATTGCATCAGGCGTGCGCAGGAGGCGTTTTCTGACGTGCTGGTCTGTGGCGATTTCAACGTCGCTCCGGAAGACCGCGACGTGCATGATCCGATGCTATGGCACGGTGCAATTATGTGTTCAGAACCGGAACGCGAGGCATTTCGTTCACTCGAGCAGATTGGATTGCGCGACACCTTGCGAATCCATCATTCGGAAGCGGGGCTTTTCAGCTGGTGGGATTACCGCATGCTAGCTTTTCCAAAAAATCGCGGACTGCGCATTGATGAAATCCTGGCTAGCGAAAACATGGCGGCGCGTTGCATTGCGGCCGGAATCGACCGGGAGATGCGCAAAGGGAAAGAACCTTCCGACCACGCGCCAGTATGGGCTGAGTTTCGCCTGCAGTAGCAATCGTCGACCGCCAATGATTCAGTCGTGAACGCGTCCACTCGCGTGAACAATGCGCCGCCGCGGCCGTTAATGATCTTCGATGGCGACTGTCATTTTTGCCGGCGTTGGATCGAACGTTGGCGCCAACAAACTGGAGACGCCGTTGAGTACGGGCCGTCGCAAAAAGTTGCGCCGCAATTTCCAGAAGTCCCGGCGAGTGAGTTCCAAAATGCGGTCATTCTCCTTACGCCAGATGGTAAAGTTTATCGTGCAGCCGAAGCCGTCTTTCGTTCCCTAGCCTGTGGTCGACGCCGATGGCCGCTTGCGCTCTATGAAAAAGTTCCGGGATTCGCCAGCCTTTCGGAGATCGCATACGATTTCGTCTCTCAACACCGTGAGCTAGCTTCCAAGCTGACCCGGCTGTTGTGGGGTCGAGACGTACGCGTGCCGACATACTTTGTCTCGCGAAGAATTTTCCTGCGTGCAATCGGACTTATCTACTGCATCGCCTTCATGTCACTTTGGGTGCAGGTCGACGGTCTCGTCGGTGCACGGGGGATTTTGCCGGTGCGTCAGTTTCTGCCGGCGATGGAGGCAGAATATGGAACGCGCGCAATCCTGGCGTTACCGACGATTTGCTGGGTCAATTCTTCCAACGCCGCGCTGCACGCGTTGTGTGGAATCGGCGTGATCGCGACAGTCGCTCTGATGGCCGGGGTAATACCGGTCATCGCTTTAATTCTTTGTTTTTGCAGCTATCTCTCGCTCACCATTGCAGGGCAAACGTTCCTCAGTTTTCAGTGGGATATTTTGCTCCTTGAAACTGGGTTTCTCGCAATATTTCTCGCACCACTGCAGTGGCGGATGGCGAGAGGCCGCGACATCGCGATTTCTGGCATCGCATTGTTTCTGCTCAAATTTCTTCTCTTCAAACTGATGTTCATGTCAGGAGTAGTGAAGCTGACCAGCGGGGACGATTGCTGGTGGAATCTCACTGCGCTGGATTACCACTATTGGACCCAGCCGCTTCCGACACCGATCGCGTGGTGGGCGGACAAACATCCGGAATGGTTTAAAAAATTCTCGGTCGCGTTTTGCCTGGTCGTCGAAATCATCGTGCCGTTTTTCATTTGGGCGCCGCGTCGACTGCGTTTGCTCGCAGCCGCGTTAATTGTGAGCTTGCAAATCGCGATCGCGCTCACGGGAAACTACTGTTTCTTCAATCTCATCACGATCGCGCTTTGTGTTCTGTTGATTGACGATGTCGTTTGGCGCCGGCAGCGCGAGATTCCGGGAAAATGGACCGTCAAATCGCGCGATTTTTTTTGCCGGCTTTCGGGCTTTGCAGCGGTAGCCGTGCTCATCATCACTTTTCCGCTCAATGTCTGGCTGAACTACACGGCAATTCGACCGGAAGCAGCGTGGCCGGAGCCGCTGGCTGCGCTTTACCTGTATGTCGAGCCGTTTCGAATCGCCAACGGCTATGGGCTTTTCCGGGTGATGACGAAAGAGAGACCTGAAATTCAAGTGGAGGGCAGCGCTGATGGGATTGATTGGGCAGTTTATGATTTCAAATGGAAACCCGGCAACATCAATCGCGCGCCCGGCTGGTGCGCGCCGCACCAGCCACGACTTGACTGGCAAATGTGGTTCGCTGCGCTCGGAGGTCGACGCGAGGAATCGTGGTTCGCAAACTTCGCCTTACGCCTGCTTCAAAACGAGCCAGCAGTGACGCATTTGCTCGACCATAATCCATTCGCGAGCAAAGCGCCGCGTTATATTCGCGCGAGGCTCTTCAAGTACGAATTCACCACCGAAGAGGAACATCGTGCGACCGGTGCCTGGTGGAAACGGCGGGAAATCGGCGAGTATCTTCCAGAAGTCTCGTTGCCTTGATCAAGGGATCGGTTGAATTTTGGCGGTGCTTGGGCATTTTGTTCCGTGCCGAAAGAGGAACAAATCGTGACCGAAGGCACGGTGACACAAGTGTTGCCGGGTACAATGTTTCGCGTCGATCTTCCCGGGCAGCGCAATGTTCTTGCCCATATTTCGGGCAAGATGCGTAAGCATTTCATCCGTATTGTTCCCGGAGACAAAGTCTCGGTCGAGCTTTCGCCTTACGATTTGACCAAAGCTCGGATCATTTTCCGCGAACAATAGTAATAGTTCGCAAGCGCGGTGCGCCGTCGAATTCCGTTTACATAACGAGGCGCGGAAAGGTTTGCGCAGGGGGTGTGACCCCGATATTTTGGAAAATAAACTGGAGAACTAAAATGGCTGACGAAAACATGAATCAAGGCGGTGGCGCGGCCAGCAGTAGCGCGCAAAATAAACTCGAGAGCAGTAAAACTCACGCCCGGCGTGCGGCCGAAGATCTCAAGTCTGCGGCCAGTTCCATGGCGGGGGATTATCGCGATAAAGCAACCCAGGCTTGGGACGAAGCAAAGGTGCGGGTTCGTACGTTACAGGAGGACGGTGAGGAATACGTCCGTGAGAATCCCATGAGAGCTGTCTTCACTGCGCTCGGCATCGGGTTCGTCCTAGGGTTGATCTTCCGGCGTTAAGCGCCATGGCTCGCGCGAGCGCGAGGTCGCGAAATCCCGCCGGACATGGCGGGTTGATCGACAATGCGGTTGGATTCGTCAGCGCAATCTTTGCCTACGTCGAGACTCGCGCGGCGCTCTTAGCGGTCGAGTCGAAAGCGATGCTACTGCAATTAGTCGCGGTGCTGGCGTTTGGCTTGGGGGCGTTGGTTGCAGTGCTCTTCGGGTACATTTTCGTATTGGCGAGCTTGATCGTTGGAATTGCCCATGCCACGGGCGTTTCCTGGACCTGGGTGGCGCTTTGTGCCGGATTGCTCCACATCATCCTAGCGATAGTCTGCATACTCCTGGCTAAATCGAAATTGCGCGGACGCCTTTATCCAGAGACGCGGGCCGAATTGAAAAGAGATCAACAATGGCTGAAATCCCTAAGCAAGACCGAGCAGCCATAAAGAGCGATATCGCTCTATCACGTGAGAGAGTAGCGCGGGAACTGAGCGGGCTTCGTTACGAGCTCGATTTTCCGCGCAAATTGAAGAGCTCATTTCGCCATCAACCGGTGATCTGGATCAGCGCGGTAATTGTTGTTGGTTTGATTGTCGCCGTCGCTCCGGCTCGGCGGAAAAAAGTTTACGTCCACGATGGTTCGGGAAAAAAGAAGAAAAGAGCTGGAGGCGAGGGCCTTCTGGAAGCGGGCGCTCTGGTCGGTGGACTCAAATTCGCAGCCACCTTGTTGCGTCCGGTGGTGGTGAATTTTTTGACCACAAAAATGCGAGGCTACGCCAGCAGCCGCGGGCGCGGGTCGCGTTGATTTTCAGTTTACGCCACCGCGCCCTCTCGGGCATGATTGTATCGCCTGATGACCGCTCATCCGCTGCGTCACGTTGACGACTATCTCGCAGTCGGACAGGAAGCCGGAGCCTCCGACGTCCATCTGGCGGTGAACGCACCGCCGATCTGGCGGTTGCATGGAACTCTCCAGCCGATCTGGCCAGATGCGCCCCTGTTTTCTCCGGACCAAATCGAACGATTGGCCGAAAGCTTCCTGAGTGAGCCGCAGTCGGCGCTGGTGCGGGAGCGCGGCGATGCCGATTTCGCCTACGCGAACAGCACGGGCAGATTTCGCGCAAGCGTGGCGCGCCATCGTCTCGGCACTGACCTTGTTTTCCGCATCATCAACACGCGTGTTCGCACGATGGAGGAACTCGGTTTACCGGACCACTTAAAATTGCTCACCCGTTACCATAATGGATTGATTCTCGTGACCGGCTCCGTCGGCGCCGGAAAATCGACCACGCTGGCGGCATTGGTCGAGCAGGTCAACCTTGAGCGACGCGAACACATCATTACTCTGGAGGACCCGATCGAGTATGTCTTTGAGTCAAAAGGTTGCCATATCACGCAGCGCGAAGTGCACACACACACCCGATCCTTTAGCGACGCCTTGCGAGCCTCACTCCGCGAAGATCCCGACGTGATCATGGTTGGCGAAATGCGCGACCTTGAAACGATTTCATTGGCCATTACCGCATCCGAGACCGGACATCTCGTTCTCGGAACCCTTCATACTGGCACTGCTTCGCGAACGTTAGACCGAGTGCTCGATGTTTTTCCCGCCGATCAACAGGAACAAATTCGAGTTATGGTCAGTGAATCGTTACGCGGCATCATCAGTCAGCAACTGATTCCTCGAGCGGACGGAACCGGCCGCGTCCTCGCCTTGGAGACGCTGACAAATACACCGGCGGTTTCAAACGTCATTCGCGAGGCAAAAACATTCATGCTTCCGGGAATCATTCAGACCAGTCGCAAGCAGGGGATGCAGTTGATGGATGACACATTGATCGAGCTATTCGGCCGGAATTTGATCACAGCCGACGAAGCACTGGCTCGGGCGGAGCAGAAAGAAATCGTGCGGCAACATTTGGGACGACGCTGATGGCATATCTGAATCAATTTTTGCAGACGGTTGTCAAAGAAGGAGCGTCCGATCTGCATATTGGCCAGGGGCAGCCACCGAAAATGCGCCGGAACGGCGATATGATGGCGATGCGTCAGGAGCCGGTGCTTCGCGATGAAGCGATCCTGATGCTGAGCGAAGTCGCAGGACCTGAAAATTGGAAGTTTTTCGAGGAACGCGGCGACCTCGATTTTGCCTATGAGATGGATGAGAAATCGCGGTTTCGCTGCAATTACCTCAAGCAAACTAACGGTTACGGAGCTGTCTTCCGTCTGATCCCGACTGCGATCGCTTCCCTCGAGGACCTCGGCATCCCGCCGGTGGTCACCGAATTCGGCCACTTACGCGGCGGACTCGTTCTCGTTACCGGCCCGACTGGTTCCGGAAAATCGACCACGCTGGCGGCGCTGGTGAATTACATCAATGAAGGATTCTCGCGCCATATCGTCACGGTCGAGGAGCCAATCGAGTTCGTGCACCAAAGAAAACGCAGCATGATCACGCAACGCGAGGTGCCCACTTCTGCACGGTCATTTCCCGAGGCACTGAGGGCGGCTTTGCGCCAAGACGCTGACATCGTGCTGGTGGGCGAGATGCGCGATCTGGAGACGATTTCGCTCGCGCTAACCGCGGCCGAGACGGGATTGGTCGTTTTCGGCACCCTGCACACCAACAACGCGCGCAAGAGTGTCGATCGCATGATTGACGTGTTTCCGCCGGGACGGCAGGCGCAAGCGCGCACCATGCTGGCAAATTCCTTGCGCGGTGTTTTGGCGCAATTGCTTCTAAAAAAGGCTGACGGTTCAGGGCGCATCGCCGTGAACGAGATCCTGATCGCGAATGCGGCGGTCGCAGCCATTATTCGTGAAGGAGCGACGCAAAAGCTTCAGGACGTGATCGTATCGGGCCGGGCGCAGGGTATGCAGTTTATGGATGATGCGATATCGGCCCTTCTGGAAAAAGGAATTGTCTCACCGCACGAGGCGTTTATGAAAGCAATCGACAAAAATCGATTTAAGCCATTCTTGCCGCCGGAAGAAGCGGCTCTTGGCAATGCCACCGGCGCCGTCCCCGAGGATGAGCAGAAAACGCCCGGTGATTTCACGAAGCCGAGAAGGCCTCTTACCAGGTTGTCACGTTGACAACGGGAAAGTCGAATGCTATCGGTCGCGCGACTTTGGAGGGCGCCGTTTAGCAAGATAATTGCTCGGAATTTGGTATGCTACTGAACAGTCAGGTGCTAGTGCTCAACCGCCTTTGGCAGGCGGTGAACATCTGTTCGGCTCGCCGCGCTTTCGCTCTTGTGTATGCCGGACACGCACAAGTTGTCGCCACCGATGAGGCGAACAATTTCCTCACTCATGACTTTGATAGCTGGCGCGATTTTTCGGCGCAGGCGCCGGAGAACGAGATGGTGACAACCATTTCATGGAAAATCCGCGTGCCACGCGTGATCGTGCTGCTGCTGTTCGATCGCTTGCCGAAAAAGGAAGTAAAGTTTACCCGGCACAATGTTTTCGAGCGGGATAAGAACGCCTGCCAGTACTGCGGAGGCGTTTTTGATCGCAGCGATCTAAATCTCGATCACGTCTTGCCGCGCGACAAAGGCGGCCTTACCACGTGGGAGAATGTGGTTTGTTCGTGCATTGAGTGCAATACCCGGAAGGGAAATCGTCTGCCGCACGAGGCCCATATGAGGTTGATCCGTAAGCCGAAGCGGCCGAAGTGGCGGCCCTTTGTGCAGATCACATTTACGAGCCAGCAACACGAGCTTTGGCGGCACTTCGTCGATCTGGCCTATTGGAACGTCGAGTTGAGCGACTAGGTGGCCTGGTGACGCCTAGCGCGAACTGATTGCCGTCGCGGAGCGTGTGGAGCGCAGCGCGTCGAAGATTGGTTGCGGATAGACACCAAATACAAAAATAGCCGCCATGAGTGCGATCATGGCAGCGCGCGTAACTGGTTGAATCGGTATGGTGTCGCGGGAAGTCGGTGCATCCCAGTAAATCGCACGCACGACTTTGAAATAATAGTAAAACCCCGCGGCAACGGCGATCACGCCAACAACGACCAGGCCGAAGTGGTGCTCGGTGATCGCGGCATCGAAGACCAGAAATTTCCCAAGGAATCCCGCAGTGAATGGAACTCCGGCGAGCGAGGCCATGGCAACCAGCATGGCGAAAGCAAGGAAAGGTGAGCGCTCGGAAAGTCCTGCGAAACTTTCGAGTTGATCGCCTGCGCGTTGTCCCACGAGTACGAGCACGGCAAAGCTGAGCAACGTCATCAAGAGATAAGCGACCAGGTAAAATGCAACGGCTCGCCCGGAAAAGGAGACAACTGCAATCAGCAGATATCCCGCATGCGCGATACTTGAGTACGCCAACAGACGCTTAACGTTCGTTTGGGGAAGGGCGGCCAGGTTGCCGTAGATCAAGGTGAGGATCGCGATCGCGACGAGCAAGCGGCGCATTTGCGGCAGAATGAGAAACGGCTCCAGCACGCGGAGCAGAACGATGAACCCGGCAGCTTTCGAACCAACGGATAAATAGGCAGTCACTGGCGTCGGAGCGCCCTGATAAACATCCGCTACCCAAATGTGAAATGGCACCGCGGCGATCTTGAAACCGAGGGCTACGATAACGAGCACACCGCCGAACAGCGCGGCAGTGGGCTCAAAGGTTCGTTGCGTGAAACTTAGAGTAATTTT
>Ga0137382_10001494_pt1 | contig 10361 bp, 20 predicted proteins | sample SagtaG_15_FD_104816 | JGI IMG/M metagenome (GOLD analysis project Ga0137382, IMG submission 104816) | Vadose zone soil microbial communities from Sagehorn Ranch, Mendocino, California, USA - Sage2_R_20_16 metaG | ecosystem: Environmental > Terrestrial > Soil > Vadose zone | place: USA... | reverse complement strand
CCACCAAAAACTTTTCTAACAGAATTTATATATTTTGAAGGAGTAAATCTTTCATCTGTTTTACTCATTTTCTAATTTACCTTTTTTCATCAGCAAAAATTTCAATTTCTAATTCAAAAGTAATAGGTTGAATTTTTCTACATTTGCAAGCCCAAATAATAAATTCATCTTCTGCTAAATAATAACATCTTCCATCCTCATGCTGAGGTAATTCTGAAGGCTCATTTATTAAATGCCCACAAGTGCAATATTGATGTAGAAAAAATTCTTCTAATGTTGGATTTTCAATTTGATTTGGCATAATTTTTTAACTCAAAGTTTCAGTTTGTCCACAATTATTACAAACTAATTTAGGCCAAACTTCACAATCATAGCCATAAGTTGTATCTATACTTATATCTTTGCTCAAACAAGCATAACAAGTTATATCAAATCCAGTTAAACCTTTTCTACTTTCAATTATTTCTTCTATTTCTTTACCTTTTAAATCTTCTATCATTCTTAGCGTTCCAAGACTTATAAATAATTTTTCTTTTTGATTTTCATTTTGCATAATTTTTTATCCAACTTTTATATTCAAACCAAAAATCTGGTGAGTCAAATACTAATTCGGAATTTTCAAAATAGAAAATATCTAAGATAGAAATATTTATTACTAAATTAAATTTCTTTGAAATAATTTTCATACAGCCACAAACATTTTTTCTCATTCCAAATTGGCAAGGAGAAGTATAATGAATATGATTGCACTGACAAGAAAAAAAGTCATATTCATTTGAGGATTCTAAAATTTCATTTTCTATTTTTATTTCTATTGAATTAAGCTGTTGAAGTTCAAGCAGCATTATTTTTTCTCTTTAAAAGATAAATTTAAAACAATGGCTAATAATATTTCTAATATTATAGCTAGAATAACTGGCACAAGTTATTTAGTCCTCTCTTTTAGATTTGGAGGATTCAGTTTTTACTCCTAAAAATGTGACTACTGGCATCTTATAAGTAGTCTTAGTTTCATTTTTGGGATCATAATAACACAAGTTATCCAAATTAAATTCATTAGAGTACCTCTGCGAAATTATTATTCATTCTGGCTAACAATATATAAGTATCTCTTTTATCATATTGACGAGTAAATTCAAAATAACATTGCCAGAAGAATTTTCTAGATTCTTTATCTGGAAATAATAATAATAAAGCTCTGGCAAAAGATAATTTTCTACCAATTTCTTTGTTAAATTGATCTGGTGGAGTTTTGGTAGCGCGAGTAACTATTTGAATACCTAAAGGAATGCCACTGCGTTCTATATAACATTCTGTATATTCCTTCCGTGGAATGGTAATAACTTTACCAGTTTGATCAAGATCATGATAAGGTTCATACCTTAAAAATTTCCAATAAACATAATATTCAATTCCATGATAATTTATTTTCATAGTTTTTGTCCATTTTCCCTAAAGAATTTTTCAGCTCCTTCTGGATATAATTATATCTTTATTGAAGATATAAGTTTCAGCAGGAAGATTTTCAACTTTAATAATTCCATCATCAAATTGTTCAATTACTATTTCTAAATTTTCATTATTTTTTGTTTCGGACAAATAATTTGCAATTTCTTCTATTTGTTTTGAAGTTATTTTAATTTTATTCATAGTTTAATTTTACCTCGCTACAATATTCTCAGAAAATATTGCGGGGAAGAAATTAAGCTTCTTCATTATAGATTCTTAGTTCAAATTCAAACAAAAGTGGATGAGATACACCACAATTCCTAACCATGTAGACTTTATTAGGGGCTTCACCCAAACTTTCTAAATACGCTCGTGCAATAACTTATCCTAATATTATTCCTTGTGGGTTTGTAACAGTGTCTCCTTTTTTAAATAAGAAATCATCAAATATATTATTTGTATTATCCAATTTTATTCTTCTCCTTCCGAAATATTTTCTCCAACTTTTATTTGCAATCCCATATAATGTTTTCCATTATATTCTTTTGGAACTTCTTTAAATTGTGCAGGAGCGAAATTACGATTCATATAATTATTAAATGCAGCATTACTTCTGCATCTGCCTCGAACATGCTTAGCAAACTTAACTAGCCACCAAAGTTGTTCAAGAGTTAAATTTTCAATTGTTAGTGGGGTTTTAATATCTGGTGTGTCATTTGGTTGTTTTAATGTGATTAAATCTGCAAAAACCCGATTAAACTCCCCTTGCATTTCTTTTCCGTCGAAGTTAATCATTATATATAAACTCCTTAGTTTGCTAAACTTATTAGCCGCTTAGTTTCAATTATTTCTTTTCTTAAAAATTGAAGTGCTTTTATGTGAGTCTTTTCTCTTTCTTACAAACGCTTTAGATATTTATTTAATTCTATTTTAACAGTAATTTTTTCTGTTTTCTTTCTAATCATATTTATAAACTCCTTATAAACCAAAAGAATCCAATAACAATTAGAATTCCTAATAGAATTCCACAACCAAGTAAAGGTAAATTTTTAATTTGATTTTTAATCATAGAATATTACAGAACTGTATTCTTGACTTATTTTTGTATTTTTAAATTCGTCATCTTTATAAGGATATGGATAAGAACAACTCCAACAATACCAAGTTTCTTTGTATGTTTTTCCAAATCCTATATAACTATTAGCTAGTATATGAGAATAATACCAGCAATGAAATCTTATTAGTAAGTTTTTCATCCTATTAATCCTAAACTCTCACGTAATAATTCATACTGAGCAGGAATAGCCTCAATATCACTCAATTTCACAAAAGGCCCGTGATAGCGCAGTAATTGATCTGAATCAGCTTTTTTTACAAGCATATCACCTAAGCCTAATAAATTTTCTGCCCCATTTTGACCTAAAATAACTCTGGAATCATTTGATTGAGGCAAACGAAGTGAAATTCTAGTTGGAAAATTAGCTTTAATTGTTCCAGAAATAATATCTACTGAAGTTCTTTGCGTGCAAGCAATTATGTGAACTCCAGCGGCGCGACAGATTTGAATTAATTTTCTAAGTGAATCTTCAACCTTAGTTTCAGGTTCTTCTTTGTTTCTTTTTTTCTCAACTCGAATATCATTGTCTTTTTCCATCAAATCTGCTAATTCGTCGATAATTAAAACTATATGTGGAAGTTTAGTTTCATCTTCTGGCAAAAGTTTATTATATTCTGTAATATTTCTTACTTTTTGTTGCTCGAATAGACGATTTCTTTTTTGAACTTCTAAATAAATTTCATTAATGACTATATACCAATCTTCAGCGGATTTTGCGGTTTGTTTTACATGCGGCCAACTTTCAAAAAGCCCCAAATCTACTCTTTTTGTATCGACGAGATATAATTCTAATTCTTTTGGAGATTTTAAAGTTGCCAAAGCTGCGATGATAGCTGACTCGAAAATAGAATTGTGCGTAATGATACAATTTTTTGTTAAATATAAGTTATCTTTGGCTGCTACTGATATGCAAACTGCTTCTTGTAAACCTAAAAATTCTACTTTATCAATATAGCGACTTGGAAAGTATTTAGTTCTAGCTTGCACTAAATCAGCTTTTCGTGGCAAAAGGAAGGGATTAATTCCTGTGGGCAAACAAATAGAAACATTATAGTGGCGTGCTCCTGTCCGCATTCTGCCTTTATATAAAAACTCAGGAATTTTACCCGTTATTCTAGCTGTACCCCCAAGTGACTGAACAATAAATATTACATCGTCTGCAAGACTTTTCGAGCTACTATTAAATACTATTCTCTTTCCACTTTGATCTACTGTTCCATCTGTATCCATTAATCCTCGTAGAATTGCTAGTCTAACTTCAAATGAATTGTATTTATAGCCTTTTGGAATAAATTTAGTGAACGTGGTTCGTTTTGTAAGATTAAGATCAATTAATTTTAATCTTAAAATGTTGGGTTTTATTTTTGAAATATTAATATTCTTTATTCTATAACCGTACTTTCCAGCATAAGTTACTTCCATGTTTTTTGGGATACGTTTTTTAGTTTCTTCTAAAATAAATGTATCAGCAGTTGTTAGAATTGGCGTATTATTGCAGAAACTACCATCACCCAACAATAAGCCTAGCAAATATGGATCAATATCAACTTCAGTTTCCTCAAATTCTACACTATTAGATAAAATTGGGATACTATAGTTTCTATAATTATTATTTCTTGTATCACTTCTAAGATTATTAATAATTTCTCGTGTTGATAAAACTTCCCACACATTATTGCTTAAAATCCTATTTTTTCGACATTGAACTTTCCACAAATGATCTAGACAACAAGTAACCGAAGTTTTATCACTGAAAAATAATCTAACAATTTCCTTTTTTCCTTGTGGAAAAACCCCAATAACTTTTGTAGCTTTTCCATTACTTCCAATTACTGAGTCTCCTACTTTTAACTTGCCAATCATAGTTTTGCCAGAAGGAATAATTACGGTTTCGTTTAATGGCTGTGCTTTTCCACTTCCAGTTGAACCCGCAATTAGAATATGTGGCTGAATTGCTAAATCTATTACAGCATTATTTCCTTCAAAATCTTGTCCCAATAAAATTGGCAAAGTCATTTCCTTAACTTTTTCATCTTTTAAATACCAAAAAAGCGAATCTTTAAATTCTACCGTTTTTCTATTTTTATTTGGGACAAAAACTACTACATTTCCGTCTACTCTTTGTATATCTACAGTAGAAACATGACAAGCGAGTGCAATATTTTCTGCTTTATTTAAAAGTTTTTCTAGCGGTGTAGAAGCAGAAAGTTGAATTGGGTACGCCGTGACTACTGGCCCAACTAAGGCAGAATCTATTTTAATTCCTTTTACACCTAATGCTGAAAGTTTTTTTACAATAATATGGGCAGTTTTTTCTTCTAAAGTTGGTTCAGAAATTTCTGTTATCATTTTAGTTTCCATTCTATATGATTAATTACTATTGCAATATAATAATACTATAAAAGCTATCCAAAATAAAACTAAAGTTTTCCAATCTTTCTTTTTTATTGCTATTATATTTATTTCTAAAGTTGCAGAAATTCCAAGAACAATTAGTAAACAACGAATAAATATTATAATTTTATCTTGTAAGATCATTTAATCTCCTCATAACTACTTCCAAGTTTTTCTTAGAATTTCTTAGAAGTAGGCTCAGGTGATTAAAATAATTTAACTCAAACTAATCTTTCCATTATCAACTATTTCAGCAATTCCTTCGATTGTTTCTAGAGTTAAAGTTCCGTCTGTTTCTAATTCTATTTCATGCCAATCATTAACTTCTACTGATAATGGTTCTTCAGAAATAGTTCCATCATAAATTGGCATAGTTGATTTTATTTTTATTTTCATAATTAAGTTTTCTCCGACAAAAGTCTTGCCATATCCACAATTCCTTCTCTTAATTTTCTAGGATCGACTCGAATTGATTCCATAGAACAAAGTTTATCTAAAAATTCCTTATCTGCCCCATCTGTTCCAATCGCAGCAATATTTATTCCTGATTTTTTTGCTTCCGTTGCTGCTTCTAAGGCTTTAAATTCAGAATCAGGCTCTCCGTCTGTGATAATCATAATGGTTCGTTCGATTCTGGAAGTTTTAAAGTAACTTTTGGCAATTTCGATTCCTAAATGTAATTTTGTAGAACCCATAACCCTAACTTTTGTCAATTCTTCCTCGAAAAATCCATTAACTTTTTTTATTGGCTCAATAATTCTCTTCGCGCCAGAATTAAAAACTATAACCCCAACCGAATGGCCTTTTTCACTGGCAACTTTTGCATATTCATATGCGCCAGCTTTTGCCTGATCAATTCTTTCGCCATACATTGAACCAGAAGTGTCGAGAAGAATATAAACTTCACCGAATGTGTTTTTAATTGCTTTTTTAATTGCTAAAGTTTGAGATTTGGTGATATTTGAAATATTATTTGTAGTTCTTTCGCCAGCTTTTAAACCAATTTCTCTGGCAAATTCATTTACAAAAGTTTCAGTATAATTTTCTCTTTGCTCACTATAATGAGCTTTGTTTTGGAAAAATTCAGCAACTTCCTGATGAGATTTTTCAAAAACTTCTCTAGAATGCTCGTCTGATTCGTTTTGTTGCTTTAAATAATTCTCAGCAATTTTTTCTCTAAAACCAAAATGGAAAGATTCATAAAAAACATCATCGCCAATCCATTCAGGAAGTGCTTCTATAACTTTTCCGGTTTTAAAATCAAAACCCTGCAAACCTACGGTCTCTTTTGCTTTTTTCATTTCAATTTTGCAGATATTATTAGCTAACTCTGCCAAATTATTGAACATAAAAATTGCAACTTCTCGGTCTAAGTCTAAACCATAGAATTTTACAGAATTTTCGTGTTCTAAAATTCCAACTTTACAAAAATAACCCTCAGCGACAACTTTTGCAAGTTCTTCCCACCAAATTTCTCTTTTTGAAACCTTTTTATTGAATCGCTTTAGATTATTTTGAACTATTGTAGTCCCAAAGACCGGAATAAAAGTAGGCGAATCAGATTTTTGTTCAAAATCCGCTTCTTCTACTTTATATTTTAAACATAATTCTCTAGCTTTTGTCAAAGCCGCCATTGCTTCATTAATTATTTCTGGAGAAGCATTTTCATCTTTAGCTCCGGCGGCAGTTGCAAAAAGCTTTTTAATTATTTCAAGCTTTTTTTCATTTGGTTGCATAATTTCCTCAAATTAAACTGTAAAATGCCATTTTCCTATTGATTTATAGTTCCATTGATCAAAATCTCTTCTTGCCCCACAATTTAAGCAAGTTTGTTGACTTTGGTAAGGTTTAGAAATTCTTGGATGAAAACATTTTTGAAGAATAAATCCTAAAAGGTATTTCCAAAGCATGAGTTTCTCCTTTTTATTTAAATTCTCGCCCCGAAATTTTCTAACTGAAAATCTCAGAGGAAGGATTTAAAAAATCGCATTTCCTTCTGCTATTGAAGCGTTATTTTCATTATTTATTTGACGTTTTAGCGCTTGAGAATGAGTAATATGTTTATAATACTCTCTCACACTAAATAAATTCTCAAAAAATGCTCTAATTGTTTGTGGGTATTTATGAAAATTCCGCCAGCCTGTCGCCATTTCTGATTTATTTCTTTTGATATTTCTAATTGATGATCCATTTGGCATTTTTTATTCTCCTTCTGAAATTTCCCAGTTTTTATGACTCGTAAACTTATGTCCACCAAGTCTTTTTTCAACTGGCGCATCTAAAAACATCTGCAAGGCTTCAAGTCTAGCTTTTCTTTCGCCTTTTACCGAGTTTTCAAAATTTCCAATTACTCTACCTAATCCGTCGAATAAAATCATTTCATTTCCACTTTCTACAGTGAAAAAATGAAATCTTTTAATTTGTTTTGGTGAACCGTTTGTATGTTTTTTCACTATTAAATCAAATTTTTCTTTTGGACTTAGAAAAACTCGTTGGTTTTCTTGTTTCAGAAGATCAAATTGTTTCACTTCTTCTGGAGAAAGTTGTGTGAAAGAAAGGATTGGCATTTTTTAGTTTACCTTTTCCAAGATTCTATCTTCCAAAGTTTTAAGTAATATCCTAGCAGAATTTCTTGCACTTTGGTCGATATGATTTTTTGCACCAAATTCTATCCAATAAAGAATTTCTTTAATCTCATCTTTGGTTAAAGAAACTATTTCTGAAAGTTTTATGGACATTTTAGAAATTTTCCTTTCAAATTAAAATTTTCATTGCTGCCAACAAAACTTAATTAAACTTTATAAACTTTGTTTTGTTGGCAGTTTATGAAAATTCTTTAATGTGTAGTAGGATAAACTGGAGAATTATCAAAAATATTTGTGTAACCTTCACAAACTAAATAAACTAAAAGTTCATGATCTGTCAGATGTGGATTTTTACTTCTCATTTTTTGAAGTCGTGAAATAACATCATTATAAACATGTTCATTCACTTTTTCAAAAAGCTCTTCTTTGTTTTGCATTTATTTAGCCCTCACAATTTCGTAAATGTTTACGGAAAATTTCATAAGTATGAAAAATCCGTTTACAGAGAAAGCATTTTAGCATAAGTTTTCTACTTTCCGCTATAAGCTATTGAAAATCTTCTTGCTGACCTTGCTTGCGCACGTCTTTTTAGTTTCAATGAAACATGTGGCATGGAATCTAACCATAAAAATAAAGCATAGGCTTCTGCATGTAGCATTTCCCAATTATTTTTAAAAATTCTGTTTCTTGGCATTTTGGATTCTCTCCCTTTGTTTTTTTTTGTTTTTTGAATTTCAGAACGTAATTTTAATACGTTCGCCTGTAATGGGATTGATAACAATTATGTATTTTTGGATTTCGTTATCAAACTTCTCAAACATAATTATGCAATTTTCTCCGATTTTTGTTCCCATATGATAAGCATCCTGCAAAAACAGATTTACATTAGGAACAAAACTTTCTAATGTTTTAACTTGCATTGAAAAAGTTTCCTTTCAAATTTGAATTATTGAAAAACTCATTTCTGGCGACCAGTTTCTAATAAATTGAAATTATAAAATCGAAACTAGGTCGCCAGCTTATGAAATTTTCAAGCGAGAATTACTTACCAAGTTTTTCTGCGCCCGCGTCGGATTATTTTCCTTCATATCCACATGACCAACACCCCAATGCTTTTTTGCCATGATGTAGATACGAAATGGTTTTGTGAAAGTGAATTAAACAGTGAAAGAAAACTTTCAATCGCTGTATTATTGGCACGTTAAAATCTCCCCTCTGCCTCACATCCGTTTTTATGTGGATAAGGCTGATTTTTTGGATAAAATCCTGTTATTTTTCCATTTTGCAACATCGGAATACCACCACAAGCTAAACACTTGTGAAAGTTTTCTCTACGCAAAATATTAGAGCGAATTTTAATGTTTTGTTTGACCACAAAACCATTTTTATCGCTCTCTACTCGTGTAGGGCGTTTTGCAAAGACTAGCATGATTCTCTCTCCTTGATTCAAAATTCTAAAACTTAACAAAAAAGCCTGAGTGTTAGTCCTCAGGCTTCAAAGTTAAATCTTAGCTAAGATTTTGGTTTTTGGAAAATCCTAACTAAACATCATCTTCGTTTTCTGTATCAGTTTCCGTTGTGGTTGTGGCTGCATTATCAACCCTTGGGACTTGAACGTAAACACCGATGTTGCATTGCATTCTCCGCTGTTCAGAATCTTTCAGCGGGAGATCAACTGCCTTCGCACGACAATAAGTGATTCGAGTTCCCTTTGCATTTTCCTCTGCCTCATTATCTTCGGGGGCTGGAAAATCTGCAACGACTCGAATAATAGGCCGCGAATTTGACTTTTCATTTGCCGGTAAAATTTCAGTAGTTACTGAAATGGGTTCTGGTAACTGTGGCCCTTTTTCTGTTGCATCAACAGCGGCTGATACAAACCCTACTAATGCCATAATTTTTACTTATCCTCATTCTTTCTCTAACAAAATTCGATCCTAAGATCGTGAGCAATTCAAAAGCGAATAACTCAATCGTGACTATAAACTATTTGCCAATATAAAGCAAGGCGAAAAGGGCTGTTCTAATCCCTTTTTATTTACTGCCTGATAAGCATATCAAGCGGCCTTTAGTTTATAGTCACTCAGAATCATTAGGCTTTTAAGAGTTTGCCAAACTCGCTCTAGTTTCTTTTCTCTTGAAAAGACATGGTAAGGTAAGCCTAACCTTTTAAAAACCGTTTCTAGAGTCTCTGAGAGAGACATATTCTTGTTATGCTCGCTCGATTAGTGATTATTTCTGCCCAGTTCCCACTAAGCAATTCTGTCAAACATATTCGGCGCAAGTGACGGGTTCGGCCTTAATTTTTCTGTTTCACGGATTTACTTCAGGATAGCGGCGATTTTACTCTATGCGAAAAACTTATCGCCCGAAACCACTATTTTAATTTTTCAAAATTCCTGAAAACCTAGAAACTGTCAAGAATAAAGAAAGCAAGAATGATGCCGTGAGCTATGTTACTTTAAACTTTGCAAAAACATTGAGCATTTTTGCAATTTGCATCAAAAGCATTCATTAGTACAATCCTATGAAAATTTGGATAAAATCTCTAAAAATGCCGCCCTAACTTCAATCCTATCAATCATTTACAAAATTCTAAATATGTATTAATTTCAATCATGTAACTTTTTTCAAAAACTGTCCTATTTCAATACAATCGAGCCAGCTCGCCAAAAGGTGTCCTAAAATCGCGCAATTCCTCAGTCAATCCGACTTCGCAAGCCCACATTTTACAATTATTTAAAAAGATTTATAAACTTGTCTGTTGTTTTCATAAATAAATCTTGTTGAAAATAATTAAATCCGTTGTTTGTTGT
>Ga0137382_10001493_pt1 | contig 10362 bp, 10 predicted proteins | sample SagtaG_15_FD_104816 | JGI IMG/M metagenome (GOLD analysis project Ga0137382, IMG submission 104816) | Vadose zone soil microbial communities from Sagehorn Ranch, Mendocino, California, USA - Sage2_R_20_16 metaG | ecosystem: Environmental > Terrestrial > Soil > Vadose zone | place: USA... | reverse complement strand
TCCTGATCTCGCGGACGGCCATAAAATAACGAAACAGGCAACCAGCTTTCTCGGAACGCTTCGGCTGCGGGCGGAAACTGGTGGGGCTGGCGAGATTCGAACTCGCGACCTACGGTTTAGGAAGCACCTGTTCACATTTCCAGACAAGCGAGATCGCCCGTGTTTATGCGAGTTTCCGCACAAACTAAAGTACTATGTACATAAAATGTACGTAAGGAGGAGAATGGACCGGGAAGGAGAATAGGGCAATGCAGAAGGGAATCATCGTTCGGCGCGGCGCGTCGTGGTGCTTGCGGTGCAATGAGAAGGTGACCGAGAACGGAAAGACGGTGTGGAAGTCGCGCACGATCCGGCTTGCTCCGGTCGGCGGAGCGTATCGTACAGCGGCCAGCGTTCAGCCGCTTGCCGACGAGAAACTCGCCGCGCTCTCAGGGTCGAGCGCGAAGCCAACCAGCACCGAAGACTTCGAGCGATTTCTCGACCGCAGTTATTTGCCGCACGTACGTCAAACGTTGAAGCACGCCACGTCGAAGACCTACTGCGTGCTCTTCAAATTGCTTCGACCGCATCTCGGCTCAGTTGAACTTCGGGAAATGGACTCGCCGACCGCGAACAGGATTCTGAAGACTCTAGCGGCCGCAAAGCCTGGCCTTGTGCACAATACCTTCGTGAAGGCGAAGCGCTTCCTGTCGAGCGCGTGGAAGTACGCGAAGAGCGAAGGCCTCGTCAACGGTGCGTGTCCTATCGACGGTAGTGTGAAAATCCCGAAGGGTCAACCAAACCGCAAAACCCACGCTTACACGGTCGAGGAAGGCGAAGAGATTCGCCGCGTTATGCCCGACCAGTACAAAGCACTCGTGTCGGTCTTCGCGTACTGCGGTCTTCGCAAAGAAGAAGTGAAGGGTTTGCGCTGGGAGGATTTCGACGGTCGCCGCCTGCACATTCGCCGCACGGTCGTCGATAACAAAATCATCGAAGGAACAAAGACGGTTGCATCCGCCGAGCCTGTGCAATGCAACGACACAGTGGTCGCCGACCTGAAACGTCACCGTGAACTGACGACCGGCAACGGGTTTATCTTCCACGGTCGCGACGCCGAGAAGCCGCTCAATCTTGAGAACGACACCGCCCGCGTCATCCGTCCGCTCTTGAAGGCGAAGAAAATCGAGTGGCACGGCTGGCATTCATTCCGCCGTGGCACGGCCACGAACCTGCACGACCACGGCATAGACGATAAGACCATTCAAGGCGTAATGCGCCACAGCGAGCAACGCACGACGGTGAACATCTACATCAAGTCAAACGAAGAAGCACAAGCCGAAGCCCTGAACAAGCTGCACCAGAAGGTCGTCAGTATCAACAAAGCGCGAAAGACCGCATGAGGCACCCTACCAGCCAGAGCCAGCCATCGCGGATACACCTGCGATTCGGTCGTGTCACCGCGATTCGACTAGGGGAACTGTTCGCACCATAATCAGAGCGTTACGGTTGAAACAAGCATGATGAACGGCCCTGTCTGGATGAAGCCGAAAAAGCGAGCCATTCTGAACGAGGTGCTGTCGCGTAAGCCCGACGACCCCCTCTATCACTACACGACCCAGAAGGGACTCCTTGGAGTCATCAAGGACCGACAAATTTGGGCAACTCACACCCAATACTTAAACGACCGTCGAGAATTTTTGCATGCGGTGGATTTGGTGCGTGAAGAAATCAAAAGATTATTGGATGGAGCACCGGACTCAAATCCTAATCAGCCTCATCACGCTGCACGTGAAGAGTCTCTCGCAAGAATGCAAGCAGCCGTATCGAAGTCTCCCCAGAGCATAAACGTCTGCGTGTGCTCATTTTCGGAGGAGAGGGATTCGCTGTCACAATGGCGAGCATACGGGGGACCATCTGGGTTTGCCGTTGGATTTTCCAACCAGGTCCTGAGAGCCGCCACAGAAAAGCAGCGATGGTTCCTCGCGCCCTGCATTTATGACCCAGCCGCCCAGCGCAATCTTATCCGAGCTTTGGTAGAAGAAGTCCTTGAAGAGAACCTCGGCGGTCCCTTGTCCGAGGAAATAGAGGAACTTCACGCCGACACCTCCGTGGCCGTCATGGATCGGTACGTGGAATCTATTCTACGAGGTAGTGGAGGAAATCTTCTTCCTTACCTGTATAGATATGCTCCCATCCTGAAAGATGAATCCTTCAAAGAAGAGCGAGAGTGGAGGATTATTTCGCGCCCAGTCTCCGCTCGACGCCTCGATTATCGGGAGGGAAGGTCGCTGATAATTCCCTACTACAAGCTCCCGCTGTGCGAGGACGACCAGAATCTAGAGTTGAACGAAGTTGTGATTGGTCCAACGCCGGATGCGGATAGGTCAATGAATTCACTCACCAGCGTACTGCTGAGTCAGAAAGTGTCTATGCAAGGAACTTTCGAGATCAACGTCACAGTCTCGAAAGTTCCCTATCGTGACTGGTGACGTTCCACCCAACTATCCCACTCACCCGCAAGTCCCGCATCGCCCCTCTGACCATCCGATAGATTCACGGCACGTCAATTTTCCGCGCCGCCGCCCCAGTAAGCCCCCGATGCCAGCACTGCGATACAATCTCACGCTGACCGCAACGGGAGCAGATTTATCAACTTCGGTCTGCTGGAATCGGACATGTTAGCGTCTGTGTAAGTGCGTCTCGAAGGAGTACCCATGCCCCTATTTCGATGCGGATTTCTTCTGGTTCTAGTCTCAAGTCTCACCGTTGTTTGCAGAGGCCAGGAAACAAACTTCCCAACAGACGATGAAATCAAATTATTGCTCACACAAACTGAGCGTGCTCTTGTGCAGTATAAGCCTCTGCTCGACCGAGAGGAGTCGTTATTCGGTGAGAAGGGGAAAGAGGTTGTAGCCAAAGACCAAGAATTAGTCCAGGGGCTGGAAACGGCGATAAAAGCCTTCCGAAAGAATCCCCAAGGTTTCAATAGCAAACTCGGATTTTCTTTTTTCGAATGGATAGATGACGCAGACCGAAATACTCTGCTGTGTGCAAGCAGTGCTTCTTCCGAAGCTGTGAATCTCATGCTTGACGGCAAGACCGCCAAGGCTCGCAGTCTTGCAGAGCTTTCCCAAAGTTGCATGGACACGAGTAGTTTGCTCTACACAGTGAGCGAAAATGCAGGTGCTTTATATACGAAGTTCGTGGCAGGTGAAGAGGCGTTAGCTAAACAGGCGTACGACATGGCGCAGAAATGCACCGACATTTTGAAGAAGCACGGCATCAAGCCGACTAGGGAGGGTCAATAGATGGTTATGCGGCGACGAGGTTTCATCGAGACGATGGCGGGCAGCACCAGCCGTGGTATCCGATTTGTCAATAGTCGACGACGCTAGGGCTTATTTGGCTCTAGCTCCGGGATTTGATTGTCTGGATGTTCGCGGTTCCACTTCTTCCGCCACGCCTTCATTTTCGCATCCATGATTTTTCCGCGCTTTTCCATCTCTTTGACGTAATTTGAGTTGGTGAACGCTGTCTTGCAAACTGCCCCGCGCTTCGGCTTCCAGGTGGTGGCGTCGGCAAACATGATGCTGGTAACGTAAACCTCGATCCCTTCGATATTTTCCCACACCCCGCCGAGTAGTTCTTGTTCGTTTTTGGCGGGATACATGACAACATCGCCGCTGTTTGGTTTCGTGTCGTCGGTTGCGATATATCGCTGACTTGCTGGATAATGATTCCCTGCCGCGTCCAGCAGAATAAGTTGGAACTCAATTCCATGAGTAGTCTTGGTGCCTTGATTCCAGAACCAAATAACGATCTTTTCTTCGTCTTTGTACTTGACCTTAGAACTGGCCAGCGACGACAAGACAGGACACTGCGCGGGCGGGGGTACAGCCTGCTGTGCGTGCACGATGCCGCAGAAAAAGGTTGAGACAACGAGACCCTTTATGACGGTAATCCGCGTACTCACTTCCCCCTTGGGTTGGCCGCTGATTTTCTAGCATTCGGTATTTCGCATGTCAAGAGACCGCAAAGCAAACATTCAGCCTGGCGAGCGCGCAACGCCCGGATATTACCACCGACCTGCTCAACGCGAGCGCCAAGCCCAGACGCCCCGCTGCGACTTCGATAACCGCCTCGACCCAAATCGAAAGTACCATTCCACGGATTAATCAGGCCGGAGACAATCACACTGTGCGGTTGCGCATCAACATCGGCGTCTCCATGGTCGCGCTGATGACAATCGTTTGGGGTGTCCGCTTTGCTGTTGCACAGGAGCGCAGACGGACACCAGAATTTCTGCAGAGCAAGTAGCCTGGTCTAGGGGGAGGTTATAACGTCCCTAAAAACCTTCGCGGCGTTACACGATGGAGTCGCCAACAGCGTTACGGGTCTTGTCGGTGCATTGCGCCCCGACCTCCGCGGCCCAGTCAGTTGGCGTCATTCAGGCTGCTACAGCGCAGTAGGGTATTCGTCGTTGGGTCGAGAAACGCGCAGAAGTGCGTCCGATGTGGACGATTAAACTGATCATTGTAGGTTACGTCCGCGAAGACATAAAACATCATTAGGTGAGTTGCGAGTCCGTCTAGCTCGGCTTGCGAGAGCGGGGCCGCACTTTGCCAGCTCGTCTGAACTCTGCCGCCCGCTGGAATCGTACCTTTGCTTGTGTACGGAATCGGAACGCTTGGCCCGAATGCAATGCTGCGAGCGTGTTCGGCAGTGTCGGACGCGGGATCGAGCCCGGAGCGAACTCTGGTAACTACGTCCAAAGCCGGGGTCCGTCCTGAATTTTCAAAGTACGCCTGCAAGGACAGTTTCTCGCCTACTTTTGGGATAGAGGTGACACCAGCGTCCACGTGCACATAGGCGCGCTCGGAGACATGCAACGCTTGCGATGCAGTGGAGGCGCTCGTCTCGCCTGCCTTTGCGGTTCTGGCGGTCTCGGCCGCCGACTTCTTGAGGGCGTCGAGTTGCATTTGCAGTGTCGCGTTCATCGATTCGACGGCGCTCTGAAGGGAGGTCAAAGTTTTGGCGGTTGCGGCAGTGCTGGTGTCCATGTGGATCAGGGCCGTTGTTTGCTTTTCTAGAATCTTGCCCTGTTGGTAGCCGACCCAGAGGCCGATCAGGCTGAGGAGGATTTCGATGCCGATCAGTGCCATCACTCCAACTTCCATCCAGAAGTCGCGGCGGGCCACACGTGCGTCGCTCCTCCAAGCGAGGGCGCTGAGATAGAAGTTTGCTTCGGCGAGGGCGCCCTGTTTCTCTTCCGGACGAAGCTTTAGGTAGAGGTTAGTATTTTCGGCCTGAATGAAACATCCATTCGCCTTGTTTTTGAGTTCGTCGTCTGTGAGTGTTTCCAGAAGTTCTTCTGCGCGCATGAACGATTGATACCATCACGGCGGGCTGGTGTCCACGCGGCGGTTTCCGCCTCGTGCGGGCGTATGTGAAGGAAGGTCCGCCCCTGACGTGGCGGCAGCCGTGGGAGGGCGAATACCTCTGACCTGTCGTATTCAGTCGCGGAGCGTTTGTTCGATCTTGCGGACAGTTCGTTGAAGTCGTCGAAGCTGGTTTTTGAGGCTATGAGGCATTGAGAGTGACATTTGATAGATCGGATGCAAGCAAGGTTCTGCCTATTTCCTGAAGCGGTTTTGAGGGATTGTCTTGCACGGGCAACAAGAATACACAGTTGATAAAAACGTCGTTTACAAGCTCCACGTTGGGCTCAAAACGGATGATAGAATTTTTGAAGGTAAGACCTTCTACGTGATTGCGTAAAACAGCCCGCTGATTTTCCATCACTCCGAACGCGCCAGGAGGTTTGCTGCCTACGTTGTCATATTGCGTCTCGCCTTGGGTTTTGATCTTGTCCCAGTCTGCGAAGGTCGATTGAGAAGCTAGCTGAATAACCTGAAAAACGATAGGCCAGTACCCCGGTGTGCCGGGCGATGCCTGCGCAACAGTTGTCTTGAGTTGCTTTAGTTCTTCACTATGAGCCTTGAGTTCCTTCGGCGGAACCGCGGCATATTTTTGAGTGACAATTTGGGCTTGTACCAGGCCTAGCCTATTTTGAATTGCAGATAACGTCTGCTCAATGGACTTCAGCCGTTGATCGACGGAACCACGAAATTCCGCGTCTCTGTTTATGTTTGAACCAGCAAAAATGGCAATCGTCACCACGAGCGCGACCAGAGCCAAGACAACTGTTATAGCTGTTCCAACGAGACTCCATTCCCGTAGCAAATAGAGAGCCTTCTTAATCCCCCGCACTTCGGGGCGTTGAGTAGCGGCGCGGATTTCTGCTGTCACCCAGATTTTATCTTCGTTTCGCAGGTGCGATATCTCCACGGGCAGGGGCGTACTCGTATTTCAGTGGCCTGTTAGTGTATCAAAAGAGAGGCGGGGAAGCTTCAACGCGAGCGCCAAGCCCCCGCGCGGGAGCCGCGACAAAATTGCGCTTTACAAACTTGACCGCCGAGAGAACAAGTTAGATGCGGAACGGGAACGTGTTCAAAAGGAATCACGAGAGAAAAAGTCTCCTGAAATATACGATGAATGGGAAGGCAGCTACGCCCGCTATGTGTACGAGGACACTGAGTGGTCACGAAAGAAAATTAAATCTGACAGCCTAATTAAGGAGGCTGATGAACTTCACCTACCCCGACCTGACTACGGTGCCAACGGTAAGTGGGAAGAAAACAATCCGCCGATAACCACAGGCTATGTGTTGACGCCGGAAGCGATGGTTGAGCTTCGCGCCGCGGTACGCAATGAGAAGCGGGCAAGACGTGAAACAGTTGAGTGGTGGGTGAAAATAATCGGCGGCTTCATCACCATCGTTACGGGCCTTGTGGGTGCTTTGATCGGTCTGATTTCGGTCTGGAAGCATCGGTAGTTCCGTCTCCCATCATGCAGTGAGAAAATGCAATCAGGCGTGCTCAGGTTTTCGGGACATCTTTCCGGGGCGGCTTAAGGCAGTGGAATTGTCCGAGATGTCATAGGCCTTTTGAATCTGGGCGGAAAGGGAAAAGCATCTTTGTTCCGAATATAGTTGCTTTGCGAACGGCGCGAGGGATGAAGCTTCACTTCTCAAGAGACTCCCATGACCTACGGCGGGAAGTTCATGCGGTGCAGCAAGTTTTGGAAGCGCGGGTCGCTCCGCAGGCTATCCGGGAAGAAGGCCGCTGCAATCTTAAGGGTGGGCATAAGGGGCGAATGTTGCTCGAACCCTTTCTCGAGCCAGTCGAGGGCGCGCTCTTTCGCCCCAAGTTGAGCGTATAATAGACCCACTGAGTAAGCGTCTACGTGGCGTCGTTTAGATTCCCGACTCCACCAATCGGCGAGTTTCAGCCCTTCGTCGCGTTTGCCCTGTGGGGCATAGAAGGACACCAGCCACAAATCTACCTCCATGTCCTTTCCCGCAGGCACAAACGTTCTCGTTTTTTCATATTCAGCGTTCGCTTCGGCGCGCATTCGCTTTCCCGCATAGGCCGACGCCAGCTCCATGTGGGCCGCTGTATAGTCGGGGTCCAGTTCCAGGGCTTTCTTGAGGTAAACGATGGCGTCATCGTAGCGACCCGCCATGAGATTGGACCACGCCACGTTTACAGTCCTTTGGACTGGAACGGGGTCGAGTTCCAGGGCTTTTTGGAGTTGGGCGATGCCTTCGTCAGCGCGGCCCACGAGTGTCAAGTAGAAGCCGTATTCGTCATGCGTGTCGGCGCTGTTGGGGCTCAGTTCAAGGGCGCGCCGCTCCTCTTTCTCTGCCCCAGACCAGTCCCAATCGAAAAGCAATTTGATGTGCCCCAGCACCGCATGCGCTTCCCCGAGATTTTCATCGAGTTCCAGGGCCTTCATAACTGTCGTTCTCGCCTTTGGGTACGCGACCTTGGGCGGATCGTAACCGAACATCGCAAGTTGCACGTTTGCGAAGGCGAGCGCGGAGTACGCAGGGGCATAATTCGGATCCTTAGCGACAGACTCTTCAAGATACCGAGCACCTTTCCTGAAAAAATCCTCTCTGCCAAAGTTGACTACGAAATTTCGGCCCTGCAGATAGAGCTGATAGGCTTCCGGATTGAACGAGCGCGTGCTCGTGAGCTGTGCCAGCTCCTGTGGCGTCACCTTCGCTTGGATTCGGCTGGCGATTGCCCGGGCCACTTCACTCTGCAACACGAGAATCCCGCGCAATTCCCGTTGGTAGTTTTCGGCCCACAGATGCTGGTCGGTCGATCCGTGAATGAGCTGCACGGAAATGCGCACCTGTTCCCCTTCGCGAGTCACCGTCCCTTCAACCACTCCGTCCACGCCCAGTTCGCGGGCAATTTGGGGCAAGGGCTTCCTTGCGCCGCTCTTGTAATGCATCACCGAAGTGCGCGAGATGACCTTAAGTGCACTGATCTTCGAGAGTTCGGCGATCAGCGTTGCGGTCATACCATCGGCGAAATACTCTTGCTGTGGGTCACCGGAGAGGTTTTCCAAGGGCAAAACCGCGAGCGACTCAATCCGGGGCGAGCTCAAGCGGCCGAGCAGAAGGTCGCGCCAACCGCGGAGGTTTAGGGCGACAAGCAAAGCCAATAGAGCCATAGCAGCGACGCCTCCAATCGCCACCCATTTGGAAGCGCGCCGCCTGGCCGAAACCGAAGCACGCCCGTCGAGTGGGGCAAGAAAGCGATAGCCGCGCCGCGGGACGGTCTCGAGGAAGCGAGGTTCCTCACTTGAGTCGCCAAGGGCCTCGCGGAGACGATTGACCGCGGCATTCAGTCCGTGCTCGAAGTCCACAAAGGTGTCAGACGGCCACAGACGGCGGCGCAGCTCCTCACGGGTAACCACGCGCCCGGGACGTTCCAACAGCACGGCGAGGATTTCAAAGGGCTGGCCTTGTAGCCTGACTTTGGAGCCATTCCGGAAAAGATCCTGGGCCTCAAGGTCCGCAGTGAACTCTCCAAATCGAATGGTTGAACCTAGCGGATGGGGAGAGGACATCAAGCTGCCCTCCTGAGTGTTTCAAAGTTTACTCTCACAGAAAGTCTCCCGACAACAAGTTCCTAAGTCATTGCCCATCAAACGGATCCGCCCGATGACCCTCCCGTGACTAACAAATGCGTCCGGCGCGACCTGGCTTGAATTGAGGTAGCAGGGCGGATCGTCCAGCTTCGGCTTCACCTGAAAAAACCGAGGTGAATGCCGATGACACGGATCAAATGGACAAAGAGTTTATCTCTAACCATTCTCGGAAGTTTGCTTTGCTTTGTCTTTCCAGCGAGTCCTTCAGCAGAGAGCCACGGCGCCCAGAAGGGCGCTGAGATTCCCTTCAAGCTCTACAACGATTATCTCATCATAGTGAAAGGCACCATTGGATCGATCGAGAACGTGAACATCATGCTGGACACAGGAAAGAGCCCGACGGCGATCAGCGAGAAAATAGCCAAGGACCTCAGTCTGCAAGGCAATCGAGAGTCAATGTTGCTGTCAAATGGGAGGATTGATGTGCAGAGCGCCGTTCTGCCTCGCATCCTTATTGGCGCGATGCGGGCAGAGTCCATCAGAGTCGTTGTGCAAGACCTCAGCTACATGGAGCGGAAGCTGGGTATTTCCCTCGGGGGAATTGCTGGCCTGGACATCCTGAGCGGGCACAGCTTCATGATTGATTACTTGAAGAGAAAAATCGTCTTCGCGCCTGCGAAAGCGGCCAGGAAGTCAGTTCGCTTTGAACGACAAAAACCATTTCTTACAGTAAGGGCCATGGTCGAGGGGCAGGAAGTTCGCTTGCTAGTGGATTCCGGAACGGCGGGATTGCTCATCTATCGGAAACGGCTCACGGCAACCCTTGAGCCACTCCCTACGAACCAAGACGCTTTGATTTCCACGGCTGCAGGGTCGATGCGCACCGCATGGTTCCACGCCTCTCGGGTATCACTAGGCAAAGAGAATTTGGGACCGCAGATCATGCTAGTCGCTAATGTCGATCCAGACCCCCGGTATGAATTCGACGGCTTACTGGGATTCACGAAAATGGGGATTCGAAAGGTTTGGTTCGACTTCGAGAATGGAATGCTCGGATGGGACTGACGACGAGTCAGTCGAAGATGCTCCGACAACGGACTCGGATAGTCAGCTGAATCGAAAGTACCATTTCCACAGATTAATCAGCCAAAGACAATCGGAGTGTGCGGTTGCGCACGCATCAACATTGCCGTCTCCCTGGTCGCCCTAACGACGATCGTTTGGGGTGTTCGCTTTGCTGTTACGCAGGAGCACAGACGGACGCCGGAGTTTTTACAGAGCAGGTATCAAGAACTTAACCGAACGTTTTTCGAGAACAGTCTGCCGACGACTCGAGTTGAATGGGGCTGATTTGACCGATGCGGACGCAATGGG
>Ga0137382_10001492_pt1 | contig 10367 bp, 6 predicted proteins | sample SagtaG_15_FD_104816 | JGI IMG/M metagenome (GOLD analysis project Ga0137382, IMG submission 104816) | Vadose zone soil microbial communities from Sagehorn Ranch, Mendocino, California, USA - Sage2_R_20_16 metaG | ecosystem: Environmental > Terrestrial > Soil > Vadose zone | place: USA... | reverse complement strand
CCAGCCATGAGAATTCTTCCTCGCACGGGCCACTCTTTTTGTGCGAAACTCATCCTATCATCAGAAGTTTCTGCGGCAGCGCCCATCCTGTTCGCTGTGGCGGAAATGGTGAAGTGGCCCCCGCGGCACCAAGGAAAGATCATCAGGAGCTTCGTCGAGGATAACGTCTTGCGGATGTGGCGCGGCTTTTCCTATAATCCCAACGTTTTCCGAGACAGAATGATTCCCGGTGGAAGAATTTCGGGTTGCACCGGAATACAAAATCGACGCACGGAATCTCAACGAGGAGAAACCGGAATGAATGGAACAAGGAAATGGGTGGGCATCGCGCTTGCGGTGGTGCTTTGTCTGATTCTTGGCAGCTCAAGCAGCCTGCGCGCGCAAGCACCTGCGGCCGCCCAGGACACCGCAAAGGCTCCGCCCTATACGCTTGTCGAGTACAACGCGGAACAGGCGTGCGCGGCCGAAAAAGCCCCTGCGACGCAGGTCAAATGCCTCGATGATTTCGTTTCAAAGTATCCCAATTCCGCGCTCCTCATTTACGTTTATCCCCTCTATGTCAATGCCTATAACCAATTGAAGAATCCTCAGAAAGTGATTGAGTTTGCCGATAAAACCGTGGCGTTGGCCGACAAAGTGGAACCTGTGGTCCGCTACCAGGTGTTGTATGCCCGGGCCCTTGCCTACACGAGTCTAACCGGCCCCGACCAGGCTGCCGGGGCGGCCAAGGCTCGCGAGTCGGCGCTGCTTGGCCTGAAAACTCTGGACGAAGTCAAAAAGCCCGACAACGTTTCTGACGAGGACTTCAAAAAGCAAAAACAGCAGCCCATGGTTCTCTTCAACTATACGGCGGCCAACGCGGCGATGTTGGCTAAGGACTATGCGGCGGCCGTGGAGTCCTTCAAGGCAGTACTGGCGCTGAACCCTGACGACCTGAGCACGAACTACAACTTGGGCCTGGCCTACAAGGCAATGACACCTCCGCAGTGGATGGACGCCTTCTGGTATTTTGCAAGAGCGGTGACCTCCAAGGGTGCTACGCAGGCGCAAGCCGACAAAGTAAAGAAGTATCTGAAAGCTCAGATGGCCAACTACCAGGGCGGGAACGTCTGCGACAACCTGATCGATGGTGAGTTGAACGAACTTCTGCAGCTCGCGGGTACTTCAGCCGAGCGTCCCGGCACCTATTCCTTGCCAAGCGGGGCGGACATCAGCGCCGTTCAAAAGGAGATGACCATCGCTTCCGTCTTCACTGACCTCAAGGCCGGAGGCGACAAGAGCAAGCTGACCTGGCTCGCAGCATGCGGTCTGGAATTCCCGGAAGTACCGGGCAAAGTCATCTCTGTCGCTACCGGCGATCCGATCGTTCTGAAGATTGCCTTTGTAACCAGTGACGCTGAATTTGAGGCTGCCACTGCCCCCAACATGGATGTCAAAGTGGTTGGCCAGCCCGAGGCCGCGCGCGTCGAAAAAGACAGCGCCGTCCATTTCACGGGAACGCTCGTTTCTTACGATCCCGAACCCTTTTTCCTGCACTGGGACAAGGCTAAGGTCAAGGCAGAAGATATTCCGAAGGAAAAGGGCCCAGCCAAGAAGCCGCCCGTGCGACGGCCCGCAAAGAAGCCAAGCGGCCGGTCCAACTAGCTCTCTCATAGCCTTCAGGATCAACACCACGGCTCTCCGGCATCCCGGAGAGCCGTGGTGCTTTTTTGGAAATTGCAAGAGGTTTAGCGCGACCGCCGGCGATGGCCGTTCGTATCCAGCTTGTACTGCTCGATTTTTCTGCTCAGCGTATTGCGATGGATGCCAAGAAGCTGCGCGGCGCGCGACTGGTTGCCGTTGGCGCGGTCCAATACTCGCTTGATGAATCGTTTCTCGAACTCCTCGATTGCTTCGTCAAAGTAGATCCCGCGCTCCACCATTTGATTGACGAGCCCTTCCAGTTGATCTTTCACGGTTTTCACGCTCCGCTGGGATGTTTGTGCACGGGGCCCGGTTGCCATGTCAATTCGCGTCCGGTCAAAATGCGGTAGGCCTCTCGATATTTCTCGCGAGTGGCGTCGACTACCTCCGGTGGCAGCTCTGGCCCTGGCGGGGTTTTGGGCCAGCGCATCCGTTCGAGGTAGTCCCGCACAAATTGTTTGTCAAAAGAAGCCTGCGGCCCTCCAGGGCTGTAATGCGCGGCGGGCCAGAACCTGGACGAATCCGGCGTCAGCGCCTCGTCAATCCAAATCAGTTCGTCGTTCAGCAGGCCGAACTCGAATTTTGTGTCTGCCACGATAATTCCGCGCGGCTCCGCATGCTCTGCCGCGCGCCGGTACAGTTCCAGGCTGACCGCGCGAACTCTTTCCGCAAGATCCTTGCCGACCATTTTCTCGGCCTGACTAAACGGAATATTTTCGTCGTGGCCGCTCACGGCCTTTGTCGCAGGTGTGAAAATCGGCTCCGGCAAGCGGTCCGATTCGCGCAGCCCGCTCGGAAGCGTGACGCCGCAGATCTTGCCGGTTACCTGGTAATCCTTCCAACCTGAGCCTGAAACGTAGCCGCGCACCACGCACTCAATTGGCAAGGGCTTTGTCTTTCGCACCAGCATGGACCGCCCGGCCAGTTCATCGCTGAATTTGTCAAACGGAGCAGGGAACTCCGTGGCGCTGATCACATGATTGGGAATAACGTCGTTCAAAAGATTAAACCAGAAGAGTGAAAGCTGCGTGAGCACGCGCCCTTTATCAGGGATCGGTGTTGGCAGGATTACATCGAACGCCGAAAGCCGGTCCGTGGCCACAATTAACAGCTTGTCGCCCAAATCGTAAATGTCGCGCACCTTCCCGCGCGCGCTCGGCGACAATCCGGCGAACTGAGTCTCCCTCAGGACTTTCATGGCTGGAGCTGAAGACACCGAGAAAATCTCCCCGACTTGGTGCTCCGCATTCTAGCGCACCGAATCGCGAAGTCAAACCCAAGCGCGGTGGAAAATTGTGCGAAACGCAAAGCCGTTAAACTCAATAGGAAAACTTTATGGAAGCAGTGATAAATAATGTCTGGAAGAATTCTCAGCGTTCCCTGCCTGTCTGGTTTCTTTCTCTGGGAAATGTGCGGGCTCGCTACGCTGCGGAAGCCGCCGCCGCGCCTGGATTGAGGTTTTCGCTCCCCGCTTCTTCCCAGCGCACACTGACCAGCTTCGAAACGCCCGGCTCCTGCATGGTCACACCGTACAGCACCGGAGCGATCTCCATGGTCTTGCGGTTGTGGGTGACCACAATGAACTGCGTCTGGCTGCTCATCTCGCCAATCAATCTCGTGAACCGGCCTACGTTCGCTTCATCCAATGGCGCATCGACTTCGTCCAGGATGCAGAACGGGCTCGGCTGGTAGCGGAAGATCGCGATCAGTAGCGCCAGCGCCGTCATGGCCTTTTCGCCGCCGGACAGCAGCAGCACATTTTGCAGCCGCTTCCCCGGAGGCGAAGCCACAATGTCAATTCCCGCATCGCCGGAGCTGTCCGGTTCGGTCAAGCGCATCTCCGCCATGCCGCCGCCAAAAATCGCGTGAAATGCGTCCGAAAAACTCTTGTTAATCGCATGGAACGCGTTTTCGAATTTTTCCTTCGTAGCCTGGTCGAGTTCGACGATCGCTTGCTGCGTGTCGGCAATCGATTTCAACAAATCGTCGCGTTCCCGTGTTAGGAACGTGAACCGCTGCTCGCACTCGTTGAACTCCTCGAGCGCCATCATGTTCACCGCGCCCATGGACTCGATGCGCTGCTTCATCTCGCGGTAACTCGCTTCCGCGGTGGCCAATTCCTCGCCGCTCATGAACGCCGCTTCCGTGGCGATCAGGTCTTCCGGCGGTGCATTCACTTCGCTCATGCACGTTTCGCGCAGGTGCGCCCTGTCCGATTCGTTCTTCGCGCGCTCCACTTCTGCATGATTGCGCTGCTCACGCAATTCCTGCAGTTCTTGCCGCCCCATACGCAGGTGATCTTCCGTTTGCGTTACGCGCGTGCGGGCTGATTCCCATTCCTGCTCGAGTTCTTTCTGCCGCGCGTCCAGACGCAGCTTTTCGCCGCGCAGCCCTTCCAGTTGCTGCGCCAGCTCTTCGCTTTGCTTGGCCAGCCCCGCGGTTTCATCGCTGATGGACATTACTTGCTGCTGCAGCGCCGTCTCGCGCCGCTCCATTTCCGCCCGTTCTTCGCGCAGCCGCGCCGCCAGAGCTTCCGCTGCCGCCAGCCGCTCGTTAATCGCCGCAAGCCCGGCGCGCCTGGTGGCCAGCTCCTGCTGCTCCGTTTGCACGGAGCTGCGCAGACCCACAAGTTCCTCCGCCAGCCGCGTGCTCTCCGTTTCTGCTTCGGCGCGATTCAGCGCCGCCGCGGCATGCTCGTGCCTCGCGCGTTCCGCGCGCTGCCGCGCTCCCTCAGCTTCTTTCCGCACGCGTGCCAGCTCACCCTGGCAAACCGCCAGCTCTGCTCCCAGCCGCGCCAGTTCCGTCTGCGTGTGGCCGTGGCGGTGCTGCGCGGAAATCACTTCGCGCTCCGCGTCGCGCTGCTTCGTATCGATTTCTTCCAGCGCTTGTTCCGTCGCGCGCAGCTCGGCGGCCACCGCCTCCAGCGCCGCCTGCTTCTCGCTCATCTGGTGTTCGAGCTGAAGCACTTCGGCATTCAGCGCGCGCAATTCGCGCTTCATGCCCAGTGGTCCCGCTTCGTCCGGGCGCCCGCCGGTTACCATGCGCCCCTGGTAGCACGTGCCCTCCGGCGTGACGAACGCGTATTGCGGATTGTTCTGCGCCAACTTTTCCGCGGCTGCTGCGCTGTCCGTCAAATACGCCGCGCGCAGCCGCGGCAGGAACTGCTTCGCCGCCGCTCCCAGCGGATCGCGGAATTCTACCAGCTTGTCCATCCGCGATATCACGCCGTCTCCCGCGTGGATGTTCGCAATCGGTTCATACTCGTTCTCAAGCCGCAGGTTGCGCAATGAATCCACGAAAAACGTTGCCCGGCCGCCCACTTCATCGCGCAGCATGGAAATCCCCGTGCGCGCGTGGTCGAAGGTCTCCACCACGACAAACTCCAGCTCATCGCGCAAAAACTGTTCGATGGCCGCCTCGTGCTTCTCTTCAACTTCCGCGTAATCCGCCAGCACGCCCACCGCCCGAAATTGTTGCCCGCCGCCCCGCTCATTCGCCGCAAAAAGTTTCTGCACGGCTTCCGCCGTGTACGACCGGTCATTCAAAATTGGTGTCAGCGTCGAGTGGCGCGCCCGCACGCCCGCCAGCGCGTCGCGCACCGTGTCCACTTCTTTCGTCCGCCCATCGCGCTGCTCACGCAACGCGCCGATCTTCGCCTGCAGCTCCGCCGCGCTGTGCTTCAACGCGCCGAGCTGCCCTGACACAGCCTCCAGCTCATACGCCGCCCGCTCAGCGTCATCACGCGCGCGCATCGAGGTTTCCAGCACTTCGTGCTCGTTCGCCTCCAGTTTTCGCAGCGCCTCGGTTTGGTGCACCAGCGCTTCTTCCGCTTGCTTTTGCTCGCCGTGAAGCCGCAGCAGGCTTTCGCCCGCCTCCGACGCCGTCCGCCGCAGCGCCTCGATGCGCCCCTCGGTCTCGCGAATCTGTGCCGCGCGTTGCTCTGCGCGCTGCAAGAGTTCTTCGACGCGCGCGTTCAACACGCCCGATTCCTCGCGCAGCAGTGTCACCGCCTGCACCTGCGTCGCGCTGCGCGTCTCCCATTCCGCCGCCTGCGCCTGCGCTTGCTTCAACTCTACATCCATTTGCGCGTGACGCCCCGCCAGCTCCTGCGCCCGCTGGCGGTTGAACGCGATGCGATTCTCGCTGCGGTCCACTTCCAGGGCGGTCAAGTTCAACACATTCTGGTTCTGGCGGATTTCCGCATCCAGTTCGTAAATCCTCTGATTCAGCCGGTCCTGCTCGCCTTCCATCTGCTGGATGACCGTCGCGCGCTGCGTTTCCGCCGCGTTCAGCTCTTCCAGTTGCTTCCCAATCTTTTCCGCCGCGGCATCCAGCTCGCGTGCCTTGCCTGCCAGCATCTGCCGCACGATCCCGCGCATCTGGTCGCGAATTTCCGAATATCGCCGCGCCTTCGCCGCCTGCCGCTTCAGCGACCCAAGCTGCTTCTCCACCTCGATGACGATGTCGTTCACGCGCGCCAGGTTTACTTTCGACGATTCCAGCTTCGCTTCCGCCAGCCGCTTCTTGGTCTTGAATTTCGTCACGCCCGCGGCTTCTTCGATGATCGCGCGCCGCTCCATCGGCTTGGTGGAAAGGATCAGCCCGATGCGCCCCTGTTCGATGATGGCGTAGGAATCCGGGCCAAGCCCCACGCCCATGAACATTTCCTGGATGTCGCGCAGGCGCGCGACGCGGCCGTTGATGAGGTATTCGCTTTGTCCGGAACGATACAGCCGCCGGCTGACCATGATTTCGCCGGGCTTCGTTGCCAGCACGGGCTTGTCTTCCGTTTTCTTCTTTCTCTTGAATAGCTTCTTGAATCTGCCGCCGCTTTCCTCTGCCTCTGCGGCCTTTGCGCCCTCTTGGTTCAACTGTTCCTGAGCCTGGCTGCTTTCCCCTGCATCCGCTATTGCGGTCGGATTCTCTTCAATTCTCTTCTCTGCGTTCTCTGTGCGCTCTGTGTTGAAATCCCCGTCCGCCTTCGCCACCCCTTCCATCACGAACCGCGCCGCTTCCGCGAGTTCCGGATCTTCCATCGTGATGGTTACTTCCGCCATGCCCAGCGGCGGCCGCTTCGTCGTCCCATTGAAGATGCAATCCGCCATGCGTTCCGCGCGCAGCGACTTGTGGCTCTGCTCGCCCAACACCCAGGAGATGGCATCCACCACGTTCGATTTCCCGCACCCGTTCGGGCCCACGATACACGTGGTCCCCGATCCGCTGAACGTCACCGTCGTTCGTTCGCAAAACGACTTAAAGCCCACGATTTCCACTTTTCGCAGCTTAAGCAAGGTGTCCCCTTTGCCCCTCGAATTGCGTCCTTGGTAGTTCGATGCCTTCCGCCGATACCCGGTCCACCGGCTGGGCACAAGAAAAAGCGCGCAATAAGAGACGGCTTTGCGTTCCTCGAGGGGAGGGTCTTTCGAGCGTCAGGTCAATCCCGCATTCGTCGGGATCGCCCGCATCGGCCCGGTTAGGGTCGCCCGTAAGGCAGCGTGCCCGGTAAGGGCCGCGCAGAAAGTCAACCCGGTTAGGGTCGCCTTTCAAAACGTATGGCAGGTTCTCAGTCAGAGGCCCAGCCGCCTGGCGCTTAGGATGGCGGTACGGGAAAAAACTTAACACGATGTTCCTATCGTGTCTAGCCCTATGCTACACCTTGTGGCCCTCTCGTCACCGCCACAATTGCTCCCTTCCGGCGATTAGTTCCGTCAGGCTTTGCGGTCTTTGAAGAGGCCAGCCAGGCGCTGCTGTACGCGCTCGACGGCCTGGAAGAATTCCTCAATTCCAACCGTTTCGCGAACCACTTCGTGTGCGGCCGAGGCCGCGGTTATGGCATCGCAGAGCTGCGTAGCGCGGCGGATGCGTTCCGCCGTCAACAAGGGAAGCACCGAGTGCGGATCTTGGTTCCGCGATTGGCGCTCTTGCCACTCTTGGACGGCCCACGCCGTTTTGCGCACATTATCCACCGCGTCCCGGAATTCTCCGAGGACGCGCTGATCGATTGCCCCGGAGCGCATGTCATATTCCAGCTTGACAAGGTCGGCGCAGGCTTTCTTTAACTGAAAATTCACGCCCCAAAAGGTATCGCTGGGGACAAGAAGCTCGACAGCAACCCCCAGCAAACGGCCCTCCGCGTTGCGGCGGACGCCGACGACACGAGCGTGCGAGGATTCATGTGAAAGAAGATTCGTTATCTCGATCTGATTCCCGACGGAGGGGTAACTCTTCATTTCCAGCAAGCCGCCCTGAGCATTCACTTCCGTAGCCTGCCCGGCCTCACGAACAATTTTGCCGTCTTTCTCCTGCCAAGTTGCTTCCACCGGCGAAATGAAGGGAAAACGCCTGCTCCGCCGCTTTCCCGGTGCTAGAGAAGATTGATTCGCGATTGGCTGTGTCATTTGAAGGACCTCCATAACGATGGAGCTGACCTATACAATTACACAACTCTCGGCAAAGTTTGGTAGTGGGTCTGTTTGAATTTACTTGATCGTGACCATAGGGGTCAAAATTCATACGGACCCACTACCCGAAGCTTACCTGCCGCCCATGCTTGAGGTCGAGCGCGGTTGGACTTGTCACGCTGGCCAATCCGTCCTCATCAAGCTTCCCGGAACAAAGTTGCGACACGTGGGTAAAGGCTCTCGACTGCCTGGTAGAACTCGCGCATTCCTGTAGTTTCGCGGGTTACTTCGTGCGCCTCCAGGTCCGTCTTTATGGCTAAGCTTAGCTGCGTGGCGCGGCGAATGCGTTCCGCGGTGATCAACGGAAGCACCGTCTGCGGGTCATGCTTCTGCAGTTGGCGCTCCTGCCATTCCTGGACCGCCCACGCGGTCTTGCGCACATAGTCCACCGAGTCCCGGAACTCTTCCAGGATGCGGGCGTCTATACCGCCAGACTTGATGTCCTGCTCGATTTTAACGAGCTCGGCGCTGGTCTTCCTCAATTGGAAATTCAAGCCCCAAAAAGTCTCGCTCGGAGTCAGAAGCTCGACGGCAACCCTTAGGGCAGTCCCACCCATGGCACGGCGTGTACCCACAACGCGCACCTGGGTCGTTTGGCCCGAAAGAAGATTGGTCAGCTCCAGCTCACTGCCGATCCTGGGGTACGTCTTCATGTCCAGCAGACCACCCAAAGCGCTTACTTCCATGGCTTGGGCCGTTTCTCGGACCTTTTGCACGCCGTATTCCAGCCACTTCGCCTCGACAAAGACAACCACGGGAAACCGGCTGCCCCGCCGTTTCTCTTTCATAGGTGGCTGTCCCGCAGTGCGCTCATCCATAGGGAAGACCTCCGTCAAATCGCTTGCTGGCTTCTTTATACCACCTGATCCATCTAATTTCGCGGTGCGTGGCAAGACAAAGTTCCCAGCCGCCTTTGTGGACATGCCCCGCGTACGGGCGGTCAACTGGCGCAATCATATCGTTCACAAGACGGGAAGATTGCCCCCCGAGTTGAAGGACGATCAGCGAATCGATGGTGTTTGGGCCACCCTTGAACTGGCCCAGACTCTTAGAAGCAGGCGGGATGATCTGGCTTCGACGCCGGAGGTGAACACGTTAGCCGGCGACATAAGTGAGAGCTTCAAAGTGCGAGTTCACGAGGTAAAATTTCTTGACAATCATCGGCTACGGAAACGGCGCGGCGCCGACGTCGTCGCAACCAGCGCACCGTTTCGCTCAGCCCGCGGTCCACGGTGTCGTCCTCCAGCCGGCGCAGAAAACGATACAACGTGGTGTAATCGGGCACGGCTGGCAGTCGCAATGCGGCGCGCAACTCTTGGTGCTCGCGCAAGCGGGTCTCGGCTTCGCGAAAGGTCCAATCTTCGTAGCGCATCAAACAAAGCACTACCAGCAACTGCGGCTGGGTGAAACTGATGTTTGCTGAGACGCGTGCGGTAGGGCGGCAGAACCTGCGTGGCCACTTGCAGCGCCACGCGCGCAAAAGGCAGGAGTCCGACTTCGGCCATCGTCCCTCCAGCCTCATCAGAAAACACCGACATACTCCCCTTGTCGATCCCCTAAACCGGTGTTGTGCCAAGGATGTCAACAGCGCCATGCGCAGTTACGCAAATTCGTGGCGTAAGTCCTTTAGAATGCGCAGTTCCAAAAAAGTGCGGGAGGTGTAGGTCATTTCGCTCCTTCCGAACTCGCCACTTCTTCAAGCTCCTTGGACATTGCTCCTTCTCGAACCCCTCGGATACAATCCTGTGTTTCTCCAATCCTCGAAAGAGACGACCCAGCGCCGATGCCCAATATCCACCTCCACAACACCCTCACCGGAAAAACCGAACCCTTTGTCCCGCAAACCCCCGGCGAAGTACGCATGTACACCTGCGGCCCCACGGTCTACGACTACGCGCACATCGGCAACTACCGTACCTTCGTTTTCCAGGACCTTCTGCGCCGCTTCCTCAAGCTGCGCGGCTTCCATCTCAAACACGTCATGAACCTGACCGACGTGGACGACCGCATCATCGCCAATGCCGCCGCCGCGGGCAAAAACATTCGCGACTACACGGAGAAGTTCGTCCAAGCCTTCTTCGAAGACTGCAAAACGCTGAGCATGGAAGCGCCCGAGCACTGGATTCGCGCCACCGACCATATCGACGACATGGTCCAGCTCATCCAGCGCCTCCAGCAGAAAACTTTCACCTATCCGAGCGAAGGCTCCATCTACTACCGCAT
>Ga0137382_10001489_pt1 | contig 10378 bp, 8 predicted proteins | sample SagtaG_15_FD_104816 | JGI IMG/M metagenome (GOLD analysis project Ga0137382, IMG submission 104816) | Vadose zone soil microbial communities from Sagehorn Ranch, Mendocino, California, USA - Sage2_R_20_16 metaG | ecosystem: Environmental > Terrestrial > Soil > Vadose zone | place: USA... | reverse complement strand
GCCGCGAATTGAACCTCCCACACGGGTTGCGCGCGGACCAGCAGGGTTTCGGGCATCCCGCTTCCATCTGCCGCGATGCGAAACAGCCCCTGGCGTGTGATCGCGCCCAGTTGCCGCACGAACGCGATGCGCCGACCGTCGCGCGTCCACTCCGGGAACGCGTTCACGGAATCGAACGTCAGACGGGAGAGGCTGCGCGCGCCGAGCACGTACACCCAGATGTCGCTGCTGAAGGTCCCCCGCATCCCATGCTCGATCCCGACCGCGATGCGCCGACCGTCGGGCGAGAACCGGGGAGCGACATAGTGATCGCGCGGCACAGCCAGCGCCTGGGCTCGACCAGTGCGATCGACGATCACCATCTCGCGCAACGCCGTGCTCGCCGCCAGGTACGCGAGCGAACCCGTGCGGGACATCCCGAACTTGGCGACCGCGAGTTGGCCGACTCGCACTCCCTCGGCCACGGGCTCCGGCGGACCCCTGAACCGCACGCGCCGCGGATCAAACGGGGCGGAGAACAGGGTACCGTCGCTCTGGGCGAATACCACGATCCCTCCCTCGACGTAGCGCGGGCTCATCCCGGTCTGACCGAGTGAACGGACCCGGTCGTCCGCGAGCGAGACCGCCGCGAGGCTGGGGCCGGACGCATCGACGAGCGTGAACAGGAGCCCGCGACCGTCCGGGAGGAACTCGGGCCACCGATACGCCTGGCCTCGCGCGGTATCGGGCGCGGCCAGGACCTCCGGCTTCCCGCCCGCGGCGGCCACCCGGTAGAGGGGCCCCGAGGCCGCAAACACGATCACGTCGCCCGCCCCCCACGCGGCTCCTTCGAGGCTCGGCGCTTCGCAGATCGTCTTGACCGCGCCACTCGACAGAGACTCCATCCGCAGCCGGCCGTCCTGCCAGAACCCGATCGACCGGCCGTCGGGAGAGAAGAACGGTTGCGCAGCCCCTTGTGTACCGGGAAGCACCGCCGGCTCGACGCGCTCGAATCCGCGCGAAAAGAGCCACCTGGTCCCGAGCGAGTCGCTGCCGACGTAGACGACCCGGGACCCGTCGGGGGAGAGAGCGACCGGCGACCCGGTGAAGTCGACGGGTTGGAACCCGATCCCGAACGAAAGCGAGAACCTGACGACTGGAGCCGCCGGGGGCCTGGATGGCGACCGCAGCCACCCCCACGCAGCGGCGCCGATCGCGAGCACGGCGAGTGCCCAGGATGCGGTGACCACGCGCGGCGGGCCCAGCCGAGGCGCGCCGATCGCCGGTGCGGCGACCGCTTCAGACACCCCGCCCGCCGGCGTCAGGGCCTCCGCGAACTGGAGCGCCGACGCGAACCGGTCGGCCGGCACCTTGGCGAGCGCTTTCTGAATCGCGGATTCGACGTGCGGCGGCACGGCATCGCGGAGCGCGCGGAGCGGGCGGGGCCGGTCCGTCAGGACTTTCGCGATCACTGACTGGATGGTCGGACCGGTGTGTGGCGGCTCGCCGGCGAGCATCTCGTAGAGCACCGCCGCGAGCGAGTAGATGTCGCTGCGCGCGTCGATCGCGCGGTCGCCGGTCGCCTGCTCGGGGCTCATGTACTGTGGCGTGCCGAGCGATATCCCTGTCTCCGTCAGGCGCGAGCCCGCGGCGGCGCTGAGCGCGAGCGCGATCCCGAAATCGGCGACCACGGCCTGCCCGTCCTGGAACAGGATGTTCTCCGGCTTGATGTCGCGGTGGATCACGCCGTGCCGGTGGGCATAGTCCAGCGCGCCCGCGACGGCGCGCGCGATCTCGATGGCCGTCGCCACCGGGAGTTGCCTCTCGCGCGCCAGCCACTGGCGCAGCGACTCTCCCTCGACGTGCGGCATGACATAATAGACGAGACCGCCGGCCTGCCCGGAGTCGAAGAGCGGCAGGATGTGCGGGTGGTGCAGGTGCGCGGTGACCCGAATCTCACTGAGGAACCGCTCGACGCCCAACAGGGCGGCGAGGTCTGGTCGCAGCACCTTCAGCGCGACGTGGCGGTCGTGCTTCAGGTCGCGCGCGACATAGACCGTGGCCATCCCGCCGACGCCAGCCTCGCGCTCTATCGTGTACTGTTCAGCGAGCGCGGCCGTGAGCTGCGCGAAGGGGTCAGGCATTGCGCACGAACATACGACGCGACTTCACGCTCCGCGATAGGTCGTCTACCGCTCGAATCGAGCGGCTCGCTTGTCACACCGTCGTGGCGCTCATCCACTCGCGTCCCCCCCTCCCCCCCTCCCCCGCGAGGTGAACATGCACATCCTGTTTCCCGCGTTGCTGCGGTTTTCGGACGTCGGTCTGTTGCTCCTGCGGCTCATGGTCGCGCTCGTGTTCCTGGATAGCGGGTGGAATCACGTCACGCACCCCGTGGAGCGCTCGAAGAGCATCGGCGCGAGTCCCGGCTTCACGGTCTTCCTCGGCACGGCGGAGGTGCTGGGCGGCGTCGGTGTGGCACTCGGGGTGCTGACCCAGCTCGCCGCCATCGGGCTCATCCTGATCATGCTCGGTGCGATTCAGAAGAAGATCTTCGTGTGGAAGATCGGTTTTTGGGGGGAGCGGACGTACGGCTGGCACTACGATTCGATGCTCGTCGTGATGAATGTCGTGATCATCACGAGCGGCGGCGGCCGCTTCGTCCTGCTGTAAGACGGTGGACGAGCCGTCTAGAATACGACCGTCTGAATGGAGTGCGCGGGCGATCGCACAGTCACCGCCGCACTCCCGACGCGCACGCGGTACTCCCCCCCGCGCGCGGTCTGATTCATCACCACCACCGCCACGCGACCATCCGGATTCACGAATCCCGTGGCGAGCAGCATACTGCGACTCGGGGCAACCACGATCCGCCTGGCGCCCGGCCGAACGAATTTCGAGAAGTGCCCGATGTAGTAGTAGGAATTCGTATAGATCAGCTTGCCGGTCCTGGTGTCCCCATGGATCGGCGCGAAACAGTAATTGCCGACGTGATTCGGCCCGCCCTTCTCATCCAGCAGGATATTCCAGTCGGTCCACGCCTCGGCCCCGGAATTGAAATCGTGAATCATCGAGCGCCCGTACGCTTCGCCCAGACTCCAGCGTCCGTACCCGGTGGAATCGAAATTCCCCGGTGTGCCTTCGGTGAAGATGAGGTGCTGCGCGGGGTAGAGCCGGTTCACCAACGCGACGTTGTCGTACATCTGCGTGCCGCCCGACCAGTCTTCGTACCAGTGAAACCCGATGCCCCACGCGTACTGCGCCGCTTTCGGATCGCCCAGGATGGTCTGCGCCCGCTGCACGATCAGGTCGCGGTTGTGGTCCCAGACGATGATGTGGACGTCCTTGAGGCCGCGCCGCGCCATCACTGGGCCGAGATAGTCCCGGAGAAAATCGCGCTCGGCCTCGGGCTGGTAGATGCAGGATTCCCAGGTCTGGGTCGCCATCGGCTCGTTCTGAATCGTGACTGCCCACACCGGCACACCCGCCTGCCGATAGCTCTCGATGAACTTCGTGTAGTACAGCGCCCAGGCCTCACGGTATTCGGCGCGCAACTGGCCGCCGTGCAGCATGTCGTTGTTGTCCTTCATGTATGCCGGCGGGCTCCAAGGACTGGCAAACAGCTTGAGGCGGTTGCCGCTCGCCGCCATCGCACGCTTGATCAGCGGGATCTTGTAACGGAGATCGGGCGCGATATTGAAGCTGCTCAGCTGCTTGTCGCCCTCGGTAACGTAGGTATAGCTCGCGCTCGAGAAATCACAGCTGTTGATGTTGGTCCGCGCGAGCGTGTAGCCGATGCCGCGATCAGCGCTGTAATACGCCTCGAGCAGCTGCGCCTGTCGGTCCGCCGGAAGCTTGGCGAACGTCTCCGCCGCCGCATCGGTCAGCGCGCCGCCGATGCCGATCATCGTCTGAAACGCGTGCTGCGGATCGACGAACACATACACCTGCGCCTCGGTGATGGGCGCGGCCTCCTGGAAGACCAGCGTGTCGGCGGGCGTCAATCGCAGGGCGGTGCTGTCGGCCGTGGTGTAGACAACGGCGCGTTTTCCCACCAGGCTTTGGGCAGCTGACACCGGAGCCATGGCGAATACCGCCGCGAGTAGTGGTACCGAGCGTCGCGCCGTGCCCATTAGGATCCTCTCGATCTAGAGGAAATGAAGGTAACGCGAAAGGAGGACACTTGTACAAATCATTGCTGCTGTCCATGTGCACACTGTGCGCCTCGATCCTGCAGGCGCAATCACCGGCATCCCCGCCGGCACCGTCGCAACCGCCGGCACAGAACAAGCCGTCGGTGCATTGGGAGGAGCTGACGGCAGCGGACTTCCGTGACGGCATCGCGCGCGCGCAAGGCACGTGCCTGCTCCCCTTCGGGATATTGGAGAAGCACGGGCCGCATCTGCCGCTAGGCAATGATCTGCTGAACGTGCGATACGCGGCGCTCAGTGCCGCGCAGCAGGAATACGCGATCGTCTTTCCCGAATACTATTTCGGCCAGATTTTCGAGGCGCGACAGCAACCGGGCACCGTGGCGTACAGCGCGCGACTGCAGCTCGAAATGCTGCAGGAGACCACCGATGAGATGGCGCGGAACGGCTGCAAGAAGATCATCATCGTGAACGGGCATGGCGGCAACAACAGTCTGCTTCCCTACTTCGCGCAGACACAGCTCAGCACGCCGCACGATTTCGTCGTGTACGTGCTCGGCATCATGCGCGGTGGGCCGGGTGAGCCGAAACACAAATCAAACCCGGCGACCGATATGCATGCCGGCGAAAGCGAAACGTCCATGAGCATGATCGCCCGGCCCGACCTCGTGCACCTGGATCGGGCGTCACAGGAATCCGGCGTGGACCAAGCTCGCTTGAAGCTGCCCGAAGGTCTCTACACGGGCATCTGGTGGTACGCGCGTTTTCCGAATCACTATGCGGGCGAAGGCGCCGCGGCGTCGCGCGAGCTGGGCGAGTTCGAGGCGAAGACCTGGATCAACGGTATCGTCCAGTCGATACGCGCGGTCAAGGCGGACCAGGAGAGCCTGCGACTGCAAAATGAATTCTACGAGCGGAGCAAGCGCCCACTGGCTCCCTGAGTCCGTACTGCAGAATTCGACACACACGAAGGGCGGTGGGGTTCAGCTGGGCGGCCTCTCCCCCGGCGCCGGGTCGGGCTCCAGGGACATGGCGAGCTTCATCGCGTAGAACACGGCCCGACCGCCCAGGCTCTCGAGCTCCCGGTGATCCTCCTCCGAGAGCAACTCCATCGTGCGCGCCATCTCGAGGTAACAGGTGACTTCCGCCAGGGCGCCGAGCGTACGGTCGACGCACGCGGCAAACATCCGGGGCTGACGGTACCCTGAGCCCCGCGCGATCCGGCTCGGAGCGATCAAGGCGGCAGCCCACAGCTGTCCGGCCAGCTCGGCGTCCCGGTCCGCCAACGTCTCGGTGACGCGATGCACCGCCAGGACGAGTTGATGGCAGGCGGTGAACGCATCGAGGTCGCGGTAGGAGGGCATGGCCAAGGGTACCACGAGACTGCTCGAAGACTGCACTCGTTATTCCGCAGCCGGCATCGAAAAAACGCAGGATCGAGTTGAATACTCGGTGACGAGAGGCGCGCAGCTTGCTTGCCATGCCTGCCGAGCGCGCCTACGTTCCGAACGTGCCAGCGACTCTCATGACAGCCGAAGAATTACTAGCCGCGAACGTCACGGATAAGCGCACCGAGCTGGTGCGCGGGGTACTGGTGGTCCGCGAACCGGCCGGGGGCCGGCATGGCCGGGCCGTCATGAAGCTCGCAATTCGCCTCGGCGTGCACGTAGAGCGTGAGGGAGCCGGACACCTATTCGCCGCCGAGACCGGCTTTACCCTGGCCCGGGGACCCGACACCGTGCGCGCACCAGACATTGCCTTCGTGCGGCGCGAGCGCCTCCCGTCATCCGTCCCCGTCGGTTTCCCCGAACTGGCGCCGGACCTGGTCGTCGAAGTCCTTTCGCCTGACGACCGTCCCGGAGAAACGCTGGCCAAAGTCGGCGACTGGCTCGAAGCCGGCGCCCGGCTGGTGTGGGTGATTGACCCCCAAGGACGCAACGCGCGCGTCTATCGGGCGGATGGAAGCCAAACGTCGGTCAGCGAAGCAGACCACTTGGAGGGCGAGGACGTGCTGCCGGGCTTTCGCTGCGAGCTCGCGTCAATCTTTTGAGCAGCTCACTGCGACGCATTCGCGTACTGGGCCAGCAGCGCTTCGAAGCGCGGATTCCCCCGCAACGGGTCCCACAGAGGGTCGAGCCGCAGGGTGTGGACCGTCAGTAAGGACGGCCTGGTGAGCAGCTGCTCAACCTCCTGCAGCGCAGCCTCGGACGCGCCCGCCTGCGCGAGACGCTACTTGAGCACCGTGTTGAGCAACGCCGCCAGACGGTAGCCCGCCAGGGCGATCCGCCGTTCCGCGACCTTCAGCGCCTCCACCTCGTAGGCGGCGGGAGGCGCGGCGCCGCGCGTGACTCCTTTGTACACGACGGTCTGCGCGACGTGCAGCCCCTCCCCCTCCCAGGCCAAAACGTCGGCCGACGCCGCTGGCTCGGACAGCGACGCCAAAGCGTGCGTCCCTTCGATCCGATGGGCAAGGCGCGTGACGTAGGCGATCGAGTCCTCACCCGGGCCCGGGGCGGTCGTCTGGCTGAGGATTCGGTCCCAGTAGGCGTGCAGGTTGCGGTTGTCGTCGAGGCGAAACGTGTTGCCACCCTCGTCGCCGCGCGGGAGCGTGTCCTCCGGGGTGACGCGCGAGCTGCAGTGGAGCGGCTGATGAACGTCGCCCACCAGGTGCAGCAGCCAGGCGAGGGCGACGGTTTTGGTCGTGTCGGCGGCGCTGGGATCCCGCAGAGTCGCCAGGAAGGCGACGATGCGCTCGCCGGCGTTCTGCGAATCGGGGCCGGTGCCCGGAATGTCGTGGGGCTGTCCGTTCACGAGGTCCCAGTAGTAGTCGGCGTAATGCCAGTTGGAGTGGTGGTAGGCGTGCCACGGCTCCGCGCGGTTGCGCACCAGGTCGGCCCAGGTGGCGGCGTTGAGAAACAGGGCGCGATCGCGCTCGGCGTCAGTGCCCGTGGCCGGGCGGAGCGAGCCGAGGTTCGCGAGCGCCGGTCCGTGCAACAGCAGCCCGACGGCCCGCGCGCGCGCGCGCGCGGTCATGTTCTCCCAGGCGATCTCGGCGATGGTCCGATGACCCACGACGTCCCAGGCAGCGAACCCTGGCAACGCCAGGAACAGCGCGGTGACGATCGCGAGCGGCGGAGGCACTAACGGGTATTACCGCGGCTTGACTATCGAGAGCCGCACGACTTTACCACCGCGGAGCGCGTTCACGGTGATGCTGTCACCCGGCCGGAGCTGACTCAGGTGGCTCTGGATCTGGTCGAGCGACGCACCGTTCGGCGTGATCGCGATCCCGCCGACCGCGAGGACGATATCGCCACCAAGGAGGAGCTGCTCCGTGCCGATCTTCGCGGGCCACGTCCCCGCGCGGATTCCCAGGAGTGCGGCCGGCGAGCCCGTCGCGACCTGCTGCACCAGAAAGCCGGCGGGTTGCGGCAAATTGAAGATCTGGGCCAGCGTGTCCTGCAGCAGGACACCGTCCACGCCGGTCCAGAACGCCTTGGCCGTGAGCAGCACCCGCTGCGCCACCTTGGCCGAGACCGCGAATCCGACGCCCTCGAACCCGCCGGACTGCGTCAGGATGCGGCTCACGATGCCGACCACTTCGCCGTCCATATTGAACATCGGGCCACCGGAATTCCCCATGTTGATCGACGCGTCCGTCTGGAGCATTTCCATCGGCCCGCCACTGACGACGCCACCCATGGCGAGTCGGCCGCTGACGTGACCTACCGTGAGGCTGTGGCCGAGGCCGTATGGTGCGCCAATCACGACGATCTGGTCCCCTACGTCGAGCTTGTCGGAATCGCCGAGCCGGGCGGGCGAGAGGGCGATCGGGGTCCGATCGAGCTGTAGCAAGGCCACGTCCGCCCGTGTCGACGACGCGACCACGTGGGCGGGATAGAGCTTGCCATCCAGGAACTGGACGGCCACTCGGTCGGCGGTCTGCACGACGTGGGCAGCAGTCATCACTTTCCCGTCCGCGCTGATCAACACGCCGGAGCCGAGCCCGGGAATGGTTGTGAGCCCCGCCTGGGGATCGGCGGTTACACTCCGCTCGAGCGTGCGCACGAGGACCACGGAGGGGCTGACCTTGCGAAACAGCTCGCTCAGCGGCTGCTGCGCTTGGACGGGTCCCCACAGGGCGAGTAGCGCCGCGCCCCCCACCGCTCCAACGACCACGCGTCTTCGTTGTCTCACGACCATCCTCCTACTTCGGTGCCGCGGGCTTCGCAGCGTAAATGAACTGATAGTAGTCGCGCATGGTGAGGTCCGCCGCGGCCTCCTCATCGGTGATCACGATCGCATCACGGTGCAGCTGGAGCGCGCTCGCCGTGACCATGCTCGTAACGGGCCCTTCCACGGCCTGGGCAATCGCCTTGGCCTTGTGCCCCCCGCTCGCCACGAGGACGAGCTTGCGGGCGTCCAGGATGGTGCCGACGCCCATGGTGATGGCGTAGACCGGCACATCCTCGCGGTGCTCGAAGAACCGGGCGTTGTCGTCGATGGTCTGCTTGGAGAGGGTCTTCAGCCGGGTCCGCGAGGTCAGGGAGCTTCCCGGCTCGTTGAAGGCGATGTGACCGTCGGAGCCGATGCCCAGGATCTGGAGGTCGATCCCGCCGCACTCCGCGATGCGCTTCTCGTACCATTCGCAGAAGGCGGGATAGTTGCTGGTGGTACCCGAGGGGATGTTGATGTTCTGCGCCGGGACGTTCACGTGCCGAAAGAAGTGTTCGTGCATGAAGTAGTGGTAGCTCTGCGGGTGATTCACGGTGAGCCCCACGTATTCGTCGAGGTTGAACGTCGTCACCCGCGAGAAGTCGAGCTGCTCCCTCTGGTGCAGCCGCACCAGCTCCTGGTACAGGCCGAGGGGCGTGGAGCCGGTGGCCATGCCGAGCACGGCGTTCGGCTTGGTGTTGAGCACCTCCGCGACGATCCGCGCCGCGGTCCGGCTCATCTGCTCGTAGTCCTGCTGAATGATGACTTCCACGAACAGCCTCCCCCCCTCCCCCGGTCAACCCGCCTCTTCCCACCGTCTGGCGCGGTCGAGCGCTTTGCGCCACCCGGCCTCGAGCTGTTTGCGCTGCGCGGGTTGCATGGCGGGCGTGAAGCGGCGGTCTACCTGCCACTGCGCGGCAATTTGCTTCTGGTCCTTCCAGTAGCCTACGGCCAGGCCGGCGAGATACGCCGCGCCGAGCGCCGTCGTTTCGGTGACCTTCGGCCGTATCACGGGGACGCCCAACAGGTTCGACTGGAATTGCATGAGCAGGTTGTTCGCGGACGCCCCCCCGTCCACACGCAGCTCCTTCAGCTTGATGCGCGCGTCAGCCTCCATCGCCCGCAACACGTCGGCCACCTGGAACGCGATGCCCTCGAGCGCGGCGCGCGCGATGTGAGCGGCCGTGGTGCCGCGCGTGACACCCGCGACGAGCCCGCGGGCGTACTGATCCCAGTGCGGGGCCCCGAGCCCGGCGAATGCCGGGACCAGATAAACCCCGTCGGGATCCGTCACCCGCGAAGCCAGCGCCTCGACCTCCGACGACGACTTGATGATCCCCAGGCCGTCGCGCAGCCACTGCACTACCGCGCCGGCGATGAAAATGCTGCCCTCGAGGGCGTAGTCGGTCCGGTTGCCGACGCGCCACGCCACCGTCGTCAGGAGATTATGCCTGGATACGATCGGTTTCGTACCGGTGTGCATCAGCATGAAACAACCGGTGCCGTAGGTGTTCTTCACCATGCCGGGCTGAGTGCACGCCTGGCCGAACAGGGCCGCCTGCTGGTCGCCCGCGATGCCGGCGATCGGAACCGTCCCGCCAAGCAGGGTCGTCTCGCCATACACCTCGCTCGACGAGCCGACGGCCGGCAGCACCGAGCGCGGGACGCCGAAAAGCTTGAGCAGCTCGTCGTCCCAGTCGCCGGTCCGCACGTTGAAGAGCATGGTGCGCGACGCGTTGCTCGGATCGGTCACGTGCACCCGGCCGCCCGTCAAGTTCCACACGAGCCACGAGTCCACGGTCCCGAACGCCAACTTGCCGGCCTTTGCCTTGGCGCGCGCGCCCGGAACGTTGCGGAGAATCCACTCGAGCTTGGTGGCGGAGAAATACGCGTCCACCACCAGTCCCGTCTTGCGCTTGATCAGCGGCGCGAGCCCACGCGCTTTCAGTCGGTCGCAAGCGGCGGCGGTGCGGCGATCCTGCCACACGATGGCATGATGCACCGGTGCGCCGGTCGCGCGGTCCCACACCACG
>Ga0137382_10001483_pt1 | contig 10401 bp, 11 predicted proteins | sample SagtaG_15_FD_104816 | JGI IMG/M metagenome (GOLD analysis project Ga0137382, IMG submission 104816) | Vadose zone soil microbial communities from Sagehorn Ranch, Mendocino, California, USA - Sage2_R_20_16 metaG | ecosystem: Environmental > Terrestrial > Soil > Vadose zone | place: USA... | reverse complement strand
TCTCGGAACACCTGCAGCATGGTGACGAGCGTGACGTTGTAGCTTTAAAAATTTAATGGACGACTGACCTATCGTCTTGTACGTTCCCTCTTTTCGCCAACCCTAACCCTAACGTCATCCCTCGTCGTATAGTCCGTCCTATTTCACCGGCCCTGTTTTGGGACGCTTCCACCGTGGATGAACCGTAGGCTCTGTGCGATCAGTCATCTCTTCCATCTGCTCAACGTCACTAGGGCGCATCGGTGAGAAAAGAGTTTAGTGAAAGACTTATGTAAATGTGAAGGTTTGCCATGAATGGCTCATCGAATCCAAGCTAACGAACCCTATTAAAGTCCAGGTGCAACACTAAGATGTGTAACTTGGAGACAAGTGATGTTGGAGCTTTAAAGGACGACTTACCTATCATCTCACATACTTCCCGACTCTGGACGATTAGTCGTCATCTTCTCTATGTAGGGCGCGTCGGTGAGAAATAATTTGACAAATGAATGTACAACAGAAGGTTCGTCATGAATGGCTCATTGAACCCAAGCTCACGAATCCTATTAAGAAGGCAACAAAGACCTGTAGCATGGCGCTTTAATGGACAACTACCACTTGCCATTCCCTCTTTTAGCTAACCCTAACCCTAACACCATCTACGTCGTTTCAACCGCCTTGTTTTCAGTCAACATTGAATGCTTCCGCCGTAGATGCGCCGTAGGTTCTGGATGAACAGTCGTTGGCATTGGCTCTGAACAGTCACTCAGTGGTCATTCGTGGACGACGTTCAGAATAACAAAAGAATTTCGCCGCTAGTACCGCAACGGTACCCATTCCCCTTTTAGTGTTTCCCCTTTTCTTCCTCCCCTGGACCTTTCTCCAGGCATCTGGTCTACATCTACTGTCCGCTGGACGTCGCTTCTTTTGACTATCGTTCTTTCCATTAAATAAACACCCGCTTACCACCGTGACCACCATCTTTTTGGTGTCTTCCTAGCCTTCCTCTCCTGGACTCACCTGGCTTACCAATTGCCCCTGAACCACCTCCCTTACTAATCGACCCAGAACCGCCTCCTGGTCCGCCACCCACTACGCTGACCAATGCTGAATTTACCTGCATCACCCTGATACCTAAAGCTCCCTACGCCAACGCATGCGAAATGATCAGCATCAACTTCCCGATCCATGAAATATACCTCCCGGATTCCTGAGGCGACGCCCTCCATGCTAAATTCACGATCTAAACGCCTCCCATTTTGGCATGTACACACATGCTGGCTACTGTACCTCCTCCGGTCGTGCCCCAAAAGCCGCCGACAACCGTTGCCTTCACCCTCAATCATTGAACCAACGGCTTCAATACCAACACCATCAAACCCCGCACTGATCTCTCTCCCAACCGCAGTCGTTGAGTTACCTCCGACTGAACCAATGACTTCAATATTACCGACTTCAATATCGTCAGCCCCGCGGTAAACTCTCCCAACGCCTCTGTCCGAGTCCGAACCTGCGGCCTTGGGCCTGCCTTGTCACATCTATTCGGAAAAAAAAGAAAAAAAACTTTGTACAGATGTAATCCCGCTATGATTTTCAATATCTATTCGTCCTAACTTATCACGATTCGAACTGATCTCTTCTTCCTCATACCCTATTTTTCACTTGAGACCGTTGAACATTGCTGTGGCTGCTCGAGCGAGCGATTCCTGACGTAAAGCTTCAGTTTGAATTTCGCCTCAAGCTTATATTCTCTTACCCGTGTATACGTTGAATCAAGAAGGGTTAAGCTACAATCATTTCAAATATGCCCCCTTTCATAGGGACCATCATGGCTGTTATCTGTACCTCGACGATGGTAGCACCTTGCACGCTCATGCGCCTGCACCTGAGTCTCCTCTCCCTGCGCTGCTGCCTGCCAGCACGGTCCCGGTGGTTGGCTTGGGTCAGTACCTTGATTGAATCGTACATTCTGAGTAGCCCAGGGGAAGGAGGGCCCATCTCCAACCCTATATTGTTGTGGGTGAAAGCTACCGGCCTGCATTGCTCCATGATGCTCTGCAGGGAAATGACGGTAAAGTCTGCTTGGTCCGGTCATATGGGGACTCCAGCTAGGAATCCAATTCTGTGCCTCGCCGATATGGTACCCGTCATATACCTGGAATTGTGGGGGACGTTTAGTCGGATCACGGTAGCCGTACTCCGCTCTCTCTATATGAAGCGTGCGCCGTTGTTCAGTCTCCGCTTCCCTGCTTGGGCCAGCCAAGTCGGATCGGAAGGCTGCTTTCTGGCCCCTCCCTGGTACTTGGGGTCGCCTTGCTACAGTGCCATCTTCTTGTTCTTCCCATGATTTTGAACTTGAATGGGCTCGAAGTCCGCGCTCCCTCCGCGCTCCGAGTACGTTATTTTCATCCAGGTTTTTTGCACGTGTAGACTTGGGTCCGGCTTTGAATGGTGTTGAAAATTTGCGCACTATAGGTTCACCCTTGACCCTTTGGCGTTTGCGCTCAGACTCTGGGGATGAGTTTTCTGAATCGCCATTGTTTCTGAGTCTCCTTTTTCCTAATGCTTGTGAGCGCAGGCGAGGTAGAGACTTAGGCGTAATCATGGCCAATTCATTATCGGAATCCTCCCTTGCTGCAAGCGCTGGTGAACTGAGTTCGTTGTCTTCATCAGACTCGTTCCCGGTGCGTGTAGACTTGGGCTGAGGAAGTGCTGGGTAGCCTTCCCAGTCTATTGTACGATTCCAAAAGTACCGCTTTCCCAACTCATGCTGAATTTCGGGACCAGGTGGTGCAAAAACAATCAAAGGATGTCGGGATCTCTTGATATCACCTGGTAATCAAGACTTTAGCAGCTTGGGTACATAGAATTTGTCTAACAAAACATACGCCGTTTTGACATTGGAAGTCTGATAAATTGGCATTGGTTGACCTTTGAGCGGAGTGCTTCGATTAAAATTCTCTGCTCTGTTCTACGAAGGTTTTGGATGCCTTTGTTCCTCCCATGCCTGTTTTCTTGAGGCATGAGGATATATGGATAATTGTCGAGAAAAACACCTTCCTCAGCCATGGCACCCACAATGGTTGACCACTTCAACCTGCCACTGGCATTCAGAATGTCAAATTGGGCTCCCTCTGTAGTTATTAGGAATGGAGTGGCAAGTTGAAAGGGGTCTGCTCACCAGCGCTTTGGACAAGTAGGTCCTTCAGAATTTTCTCATCAATTTCAGGACTGCCGCTGTCTGCCACTCGACCTAGCATCTCTAATTCCTTTTCATTGATTTCTTCTATCACCGTTACACCATTCTCACTGCTGGTGATCTTTTTGGATTGTTTTTTACTAGAGAATGTAGTATTTAGTCTGCATGCAAGACAGTGGGTAATCCTGTACTCACAAGATAAGGGCCTTCATGCCATTCACAAAGTGGGGATCCTGCAAACCATGTGTCGCGTACAAGTATCTAAAGTCTTGTGACAAGTCCTCGTGTGCCGCTACTAGTAGAAAATCGATACCACATTCTCTACGCACTTGGTCCACCTAGGGAGCATCTCGCGTCATGATATGATATTCTTAGTACATGTCAATTGCTTACCCGTTCTCTGATTCTGCTCCAATCTTCAAGAAATTCCAAAGGTAAGCCGCCTGCTTCTTTCGACGTTTCTCTACGTTGTGTGACCAATTTGGTTGTTGCCAGTGTAGAGTGCAACTGTGGAATAAGCAGATAAGAGGCTGCTTTCTGACGAGACGAAAAGTCCCACATTTTTCAAATCGTCTTCCTCCCACCCCATAAAGGCCCGCTCTCCCTCCTCCTCCCCGAGGCCCTTTGGCGATTGCTCTACGTGTCCTGCTTGGCTTTCTAAACCATCCGACACTTCAGCATTACCTGACGTGGGCTCGCAGTTGGCCCTGTCCAGTACTTTTGACCTTTCCCCATATTGCGCAACAAATCCATTTACTGTAGGGTGCAACTGTAAAATAAGCGTATAAAAAAACCGTGTTCTGACGAGGTGAAAAGTCCCACCTTTCTCAAATTGTCTTCCTTCGACCCCTTTAAGGGCTGTTCTCCTGATTGCTCCGCATGTCCTGCTTGGTTCTCTAATTCATCCAATTCTTCATCATTACCTGATGTCGGGTCGCAGTTGTCCCCGTCTGACACATTTGACCTTTCTCCATATTGCGGAACTAATCCGGTCGCTGTAGAGTGCAACTGTAGAATAAGCGTATAGAAACCCGCGTTCTGACGAGGCGAAAACTCCCACCTTTCTCTGATCATCGTCATCCGATCCCTTAACGGACTGCTCTGCTTCCTCCCTGAGACACTGTGAAGATTGCGCCACGTGCCCTGCTTGGCCTTCCAATCCATCCCTTTCTTCTGCGTTTTCCGATGTGACCAGGTAACAGATGTTCTCGTCTGACCCTTTTGCTCTTTCGTTGCTTTGTGAAACAAATCTGGTCGTTGTAGAGTGTAGCTGTAGAGTAAGCGTGTAAAATGTCGCGCTCTGACGAAGTGAAGGCTCCCACCTTTATGGACAATGGCCGCGAATCCTTGTCCGCCATTCCTTTGGAGAGCTGCTCTCCATCCTTCTTGAGGCCCCAGAATGACGATTGCTCTACATGACCCACTTGGCCTTCCAATTCACCCGATTCTTCCGTGCTGCCTGACGTTGGATCTACGCAGACGTTGATGGATAACATTTCATCTCCAAATCCATTTTCCTCCGCATTGGTGGGTGTTTCCAATTTTTGCGGTACAGAAGCTGCTTGATATTGACTTTGAAGGGTCTCTCTGACAAGAACAGGGCCTCACCAATTCTCGCAGCCTCATTAGTCATACGTTGTTCCCTGCCTGCTTGTTCTATTTGCATATTACTTGATGTTCCGTCTGGGCAGACTTGCCAACCCTTAGCCTGCTGCACATCGTTCTTCAGCCTAGCACCGTCTTCGCGAGTGATAAATGCTTCGGTTAAGCGTACATGAGTTGTTGCTCACTTGAAGTATCCTCGGCTAATCCATCTTCATCTTTGTAGTCGGATGTTACACTGTCCATTCGAAAATTTGGACTTTCGACGGGTTGCGCCTCATCTTCTAATCTTTTTTCTTCACCATGAACTTCAAATGATTCCGTACCATTGTCTTTTTGCTCTCCCTGCCCACTAGTCCTTGGGTTTTTCTCCTGTTTCGGCTCTTGATGTTCTTTTCGATGCTTTGCGGCACGCATGATGCTCAGGGGAGCATTTTTTGTCAGCCTGATATTTCGCCGCAGTGTGCGTGTAGGATTTGACATTGGTAGCGAAGAATAATCTGTATCTCTGTTGCACTTGTTCCGAGGCCTAAGGTTGTCTCCGGTCCGTGATCGAAGGTAACTACTGGGCTTTCTAACTATAGGTGTAGCAGAAAAAAAGAATTAATTAATTAATTAATTACTGCATGAGGGCTTTGTAAGAGAGGGTGGGAGAGAATGCCCAAAGGCCGTAGGTCTTGCCTGCCTAAAGCGGTAGGTCAATTGAAACTCAGTTAGGTCCTAACTGCGCTACACCTATAGTTAGACAGCCCGCTAAGTAACTACTGACGGCGCTCGATTATCGTCCGGTAAATTCCGGGCCGTCTCGCTGCTCCGAGTCGGTGCTGCCATTTGGATTCCCCCCCTTCCTTGTTCCTTAGTACTTTCCAGGCTCCATTTCATCTTTGCTTTACCATCATCCTCGGGCCACGGTCTCTCTTACGGTCTTGGTTCTTTCCTGCACATCTCAGTCTCGCTCTCGACTTGCTCGAGTCTTCTTGGAAATTGCTACTGTCTCACCTGAAACAGTCCCTTACCACAAACTCTGTCATCTGTGATAAGCAGAGGCCAAATGATGGTGATTTTACTTCTAGATCTAGCTATTTTAGGCCATCGTGACTATGTTGTGGGCGTTGGACAGACTTTTGACCTTCTGTTAACGGTGGTTCAATTCTCTCCATTGATATTGACGTCGCTTTCTGCCCCTATCATCAACGGGTTTAGGTGATAGTTTCCGGTAGACATTGTGGGAGTAGGAGCAAGGGAAGTTTCAGTGGAAGGTGAAGTGGTCGACATTTTTGAAGTATGAGCGAGACATTCAGGGGAGAGAGGCCTAGAGTCGTGAGGGATGTTATAGTAACAATGGAATGAAAGTCGTCCATTAACACCAAGCGCAACAAAGCGCCGTGACTTCAGATCCAGCGTTCGGAGCCACGAGCGTCTCCCATTATGCTTCCCGCATAAAAGGACAAACTCTGCCAGGCGCAACAAAGTGGAGTGACTTCATATCTAGCGTGTGGAGTGACAAGCGTCTTCCCATGGTGCTTCCCTTATGAAAGGACGAAACCCCGTTACGCCATGAGGAACACTCGTGAAAAAAGGAGATCGTGGAATAACGTACTACCAGGGCGCAAGAATCTCCATGTAGTCTAATTATCCGAGTGAGTGACCTAATCATTTGGGACCAAAGAGTAAGGGAAGTAGGAGTGGCTACCAATCCTCAGGCGAAGGACTCCTTGCGGGTGGTTGTAAGAATGTAGGCGACGCAGAGTCTGACATCAAGTCCGGCTCGGGACCATAAAAAGAGATGTCTGGTATCACGGTCGTCGGTTAAGGGGCACACTGTGAATCGTGAAACGACATACCATGATGCCAAAAAACTCTGCCCCGTCCTACCTTCCGGGCATTGAGGATATATCATGAAAGGGCGAGTGGGATTGGCGTAATTGAGATCGTGTGGCACACGGTTGAGGGGCCCGCCGGTGACACATTTCATCCTCTTCTCCTCTTTATCTCTAATACCCCTGGTTCATTCTACATCGCTCCGAAGGGCTGGACTTAGTGTCACCTTCTCACGGACTTCCAATTGAATCCTGTATTGAAGTGCAGTGATATCAGTTGGTAGTCTCAAGACTACCCGTAAATTTAAGGAACAATGATCTAAGACTAGACCCTTATTCTGTTAGACCTTAGCTACATTTTTTGGCTACATGAATAGTATAGCTGGTAGTCTTAGCCTACTATACTTATAATATATTTATCAGTTTATTCAGACTTAGCCTATGTGTAAGGTACAGTTGATTACAGCAGGCCGGATGGGTGATGTACACAGAAGGGTTGGGGTGGGTGGTGTGACGCTTCATTGGGTAGGAGTGCGAGGTTTTAGGGTACACGAGGCTGGGTGGTGAGCGGTGTTGGGCGCGTTAGATCACACACGGTGGGCTGTTTGGGGTGCGCAAATCTTTGTTAGCTTCACTGGGCATGTGATAGACGTGATAGACACCTGGACAGCAGTGGGAGCAGCTTGGGGATTTGTTCGTGGCAGTGGCCTGTTTGGGATGCGCAGGACTTTGTGAGCGTCGCAGCACGGCAGGGGTGGGTGCTGTACGTACTTGGATCATTGCAGCGGGCTGTTTTGGGCTTTGTTGAAGGGCGGTAGGAGAGTATGAGGCACGCGGGGCTTCGTTTGATGGTCGAGGGACTTGGAGAACTTTCGCGTGTGGCATGTGACATGTGACATGTGACACCATTCAGTTGTCCTTTGTGCTTCGCGTTTCTCTCAGTCTGCCACCACCACCACCTTCTCGCTCCCACCCCGCCGCTCACCCATGTATCATCCTACGCCCGCGCCCAAGAGGTTGCCACCCAACCGCTTCCCCACTGCCCAGGTGTGTACCGCATCCATCCCAATACCCACCGAGGCTAACAAAGTCCCGCGCAAACAGTGCCTTGTGTGACCCAATGTGCCCCGAAATCCCCCACCGCTGCCCACCCAGGTATGCACCATGTCCACTCCATGCCCAGCGAGGCTAACAAAGCTCCGTGCACCCCAAACGGCCCAATAAAGCCCTAGGGCCTAAACTACACCCCGCTGCCCACTCAAGTGTGTACTGTGCCTATTCCATCCCCGGCAAGGCTAACGAAACCCCGCGCACGGCCAGGTGGTACGTCATTGTGCCAGAACCCTGAATGGGCTAATCCCATCTTTTATACTAGGCTCAGACGATTCCTCGCTACCGTAAGATGTACGGTATGATTCCAGAAAGTAGGATTAGACTAATCATTATCAATATAACATAGTCTTAGACTACGCAATAGGCTAAGACTATCGTGCAAGTTGGACTACTATTATATGTGTAGGCTTAGACTAACAACTAGAAAGTCTAAGACAACTGTACCATGAAAACAAGGCATAGTCTTAAGATTACGGCCTAAAAATGGTGTGAATCTGGGTGGCAACAATTTATAATTACACGCATGGTCATTATACAATCATTTACAATGAGCACTAGAATTTGAAATGAGTCCGTGCGTGTGCAAGAAAGTGAACGACGAGGTGCAATTGACGAACCAAAGGGTCTAGGCCCCGTCGCTGATGTCCTCGTCGGCCTCATAATCCCCGTCGTCATCCTCGACTTGGTCGGTGAGGCCATACTGGCTGCTGAAGCACGACGCATCGGGTCCTCTTCTTCGGCGTCCTAACCGTCATCGTGCTCGGCGCTGATGCTGTACTGACCACGACACGTCGGCGCCGTTGTCCTCCGTGTCAGCGCCGCAGCCGTCGTCGTTCTTGATGTTGACGATGTCAAATATCAGCTAATAGGGCATTGAAGTTAGCACAACGAAAAAGTAAAACCCGTTCTAGACCGTTACCATTTTTCTTCTCTCTTGCGCAGGCGATCCAAATCTGATGCTACATGACAAGCACGTCAGTGGTCGTGCTGTGTCTCTCCAAACAGAAGATTGCATTGGGCGTCAGGGAAATGGTCTATGTTCAAGTTTTCATGGATGATTGGTAATCCAGATTGTTGCTCCGGCGTAGAGCGATATTTGTAACGCACAATGTAGCGCATTAAGGAGTCAGGATCAGGGACTGCACAACCAGTTGGAGATGGGCGCCACGGGAAGAGTGACAGGGGTGAAGGCCGCCACGGGAAATGTGGATACAGGACAATGCAGGGCATTGCGACTGCTGAGTGCAGCGTCAAGAGAGACACTGGGATGACGAGGAAGAAAGGTCCCGGGGAGTGTAGATGTAGACTGGGTGCCTGGAGGAAGGACAAAGCAGAGAGAGGCCCGTTATTTGGGGTTTGAGAGTGAAAGTGTCTACTAGACAGCGACTAAGACGATGTGTCCGAGTCGCAAAGACGCCAGTTTGGTGAGAGCTTGAGTTAGCAGTGAGACAAAAGGAGACGTGCCCGAAGTCTCTGCAACCAGATCATCATGGTAAGAAGTCACATGAGAGGGTGGCTTCGCTTGTGTGGAAGTCTGGAAGATAATGTACCTCAGCGAGAAAAAATTGTCGGGTTCGACTCGGGGTGGGCCATCTTTATGCTCGCAAATGACGGTAGGCGTGCTTGGAGACGTAATCATCTTGGTTGCGAGGGAAGGGAGGAAAGGGACGGGGGGAAAGGACGGCGCGACTGTAAGTGAAGTCACTCGTCATTAATTCATTTAATTCATTTATTTGATATCGTTTGCACGCTCACGTCCGGCTACCGGTAAGCTTACCTTCCTCGTGGTTTCTTTCTAATGTTTTCTTTGATTACAAGGGTGAGGAATAGGCGGGGGTGGATAAGAGGGCGCGTAAGGGGGCTTACAGCCTCCAGGCCACTTCCTTCTCTCGAAAGACAGTGCAACCCTGCACAGCAACTGCCGTCATCATCCACGGAGAGCCTGTTGTGATCTTCCATCGACAGTTGTGTTTCGTTCAGAGAACGGTTTCCCCCACTGGCGCTCTGCTTGGCGACTTTTAGGCTCGGACGAAGAGGAAAGATTTATAGCAGAACAATGTGAAGATTTACGTAGATCAGGTCCCACTGATCTCACATCCCCTTGGTTTGTCGTGCTACTTCGCTAACCATTTCCGCTAATGATTCTCAATAACAGGTGAGAGATGGCGGTCCGTCTGTGCTGCGCCTGGCTCATCCATCCTACGCACCTTTCGGGGGAGTGCACTTTGGGGATGACACCGATAATGCCGAGTCCGGTCATACAGTGGTCGGTATGTGTCTTCAAATTCACTTGTGATGGAGAACTCATCCAAGTTCTGTCGGCGTGGCGCTCGCCAAGAATGGATGAACGTTTGTCATGAAGGTTAATGATGAACGATCGCAGACTCAATCCGAACCTCGTCCATCCCATCAGCTTCCGGAGGGCCAAGAAGACCTAAACTGTGCATAAACACGAGGATGTTTGACCGACGTTGATTTGGAAGTGTAGATGGCTCGGAGGAGGACTCCCTAGCCTGATGCGTTTGGCTTTCAGGTTTGGCTTTCAGAATGCCAAACTTTTTCGTACAGTGACCCGATCTGCACCCCTCCGCCAAGCAGTTCAAGTGGATCTCCACCGCGTACCAAGCCATACCCGACCCTAAACGGTTGATGTTACATCGATATCGGGAAGTGAAAAACCGGTGGAGA
>Ga0137382_10001480_pt1 | contig 10406 bp, 8 predicted proteins | sample SagtaG_15_FD_104816 | JGI IMG/M metagenome (GOLD analysis project Ga0137382, IMG submission 104816) | Vadose zone soil microbial communities from Sagehorn Ranch, Mendocino, California, USA - Sage2_R_20_16 metaG | ecosystem: Environmental > Terrestrial > Soil > Vadose zone | place: USA... | reverse complement strand
GCCGCGCGAACCGGGATTCCCATGATGCGTCCTCTTTTCCTCGAATATCCGCAAGCGCCCGAGTTTTACGGCGACGATCGTGATTTCTTGTTCGGCCACGATTTGTTTGTCGCTCCAGTCACGACGGAAATGGTGGATGCAGAAGACATCACGCTCCCGCCCGGCGAGTGGTACGACTTCTGGACCGGCGCGAAGCATGCGCACAGCGAAAAACTCCAGTTGCGTCCTCGCCTCGATGAGATGCCGCTTTACGTTCGCGCGGGAGCGATCGTGCCCATGCAACCGGTTGTTCAGAACACCGGCGAAACTCCCGACGGCCCTCTTCAATTGCACGTTTATCCCGGTGAGGATTGCCGCGGCTCACTCTACGAGGACGACGGCCACACTTTCGCCTATCAAAAGGGGGAAATACTCCGCATCAATTATTCTTGCGCGGCTTCATCTTCCGCTGTGACGATAACAAGCAGCCTCGAAAAGAGCGCGTACAAGCCGTGGTGGAATAGCACTGCGTTGACCGTCTATGGCGCGGCGGCCGCTCCCAAAGAAGTTCGCATCGACGACCATTCGATCCAGAACTGGCACTTTGACGGCCAGGCACACACCGTGACGCTCACCGTGACGGACGCCCTGAGGAATTGGAGCGTCCGCCTTCAGTACTAATTGTCATCCTGAGTCTGCCTGCGGCAAGCAGGCGAAGCCAAGGATCTCAACTGCTCCACTGTTAGTTAGATGGTTAGCGTTGCTAGGAACTCCACGTCAATTGACAAGGAAAATGGAGAGCGATTGCGCGGGCATGGAAATGTGCAGTTCACTTCCTGCCAACTCCGCTTTTGCTCCGCCCAATAACATTGACAGCGCCGCGGCCTTTTGCATTGGGATTCCATTGAGCGGAATCCGCAGCTCCTTCGTCTTATCCGCATTGTTGAAAGCCGCGACCACACGCTCATCCTCCAACTCGCGCAAGAAAACATACGCACTCTCATCCGAAGTGAGATGCCAGAGCTGCCCGCCGCGAAGCGCCGCATGCTCGTGGCGAACCCGCAACAATTCCTGCACATACGAAAAAATCTCCTGCTGCTCGCGCGTTCGTCCCGATTGCGTGAACGCGTCGTTGGTGTCCCCGGTCCAGCCGCCGGGAAAATCGCGCCGGTTATCTGGGTCGCCTCCTCCCGGCATTGCAATCTCATCGCCGTAGTAAATCTCCGGCGCGCCGCGCATAGTCAGCGTCAGCCCAAACGCCAGTTTCAGCTTCGCCGCGGAGCTCCCTTCCGCGCTGGCAAACCGCGGCACGTCGTGGTTTGCAAAAAACGGCACCAGCAGATCAAGGCGCGGGTACAGCGCGTCATGCCTTAGCACATCCGCGATGCGTCCCACCGGAGCGTTCCGCAACAACACGTCGCGCAAACTGAAGAACATGGGAAAATCGAAGACCGTCGAGAGCCCGCTGTCAATCCCGTCGTAGCGGCGCACGCCTCCCACAAAGAACGACGTCACGCTCGGATCGGGGTGAAACACTTCGCCGATCGTCGTTAAATTAGGATAAATCCGCCTCAGCCCCGCATGCCAATAGGACCAGAACTTTCGGCCCACGTAAGGAAACGTGTCCACGCGGTAGCCGTCCAGCCCGGAACTTTCAGCCCACCACAAACTGTTCTGCAAAAGATATTCCTCGACAAGCGGATTCTCCGTATTCATGTCGGGGAGAATCCCGAAGAACCATCCTTCGGTGAGATTCCGTTTCATCCACTCCGGAGCGTGAGGGTCGATCAGCGATTCGAATGGGTCGTTCATCGCTGCCTGTCCGCTCGGATTGCCGTAAAACGTTCCCTTGAGCGGCGAAAACGAGTCCAGATGATGCTGCTTCGTCCCGTGAAACCAGTCCGGCAGCGGCGGATTTGCAACCCACGGATTCAGTGGCCCGACATGGTTCGGCACTGCATCGAAAAGAATCTTCATTTTCGCTTTGTGTGCCGCCATCACCAGGCTTTGATACTCCTTCAGCGAACCTAAATGGGGATCCACGGCGTACAGATCCACTGCTCCGTAACCGTGATAATCCTGCGTCGCGCCGTTCTTCACCACCGGCGTGAGCCACAGCGTGGTTACGCCAAGTTCCTTCAGATACGCCAGATGATTTTGGACCCCGCGCAAGTCGCCGCCATGGTACGCGCGCGGTTTCGATCGATCGTGCGAGCCGGGTGCTTCCGCAGGCTCGTCGTTCGCCGGATCCCCATTCGCAAAACGGTCCGGCATGATCAGGTAAATCACATCATCCGGCGACAGACCCTGAAATTTGCCGAGCGTTGGCACGCGCGCTGCCAGCGGCAGCTCGAACGACGTCGTGCCTTTCGGCGCCGTAATCCGGCAAACTGCCGTTCCCGGCCTCGTGTCCGCCCCGATTTTCAGCCAGACAAAAAGATACTTGCCGCCCGCTGTGGCCTGTGTGCGCGAAACCCGCAGCGTCGGCAAATTGCACGAGACCTGCGTGGCCTCCAGGTCCTGCCCCGCAAGCAACAACATCACTCCCGGCGTGAATCCCACCCACCAATTCGGCGGCTCGACCTTTGTCACTTTCACTGTCGAAGCCGGAGGATTCTGCTGCAGCGTCCCGCACCAGGCAGTTCCGCTCAGCCAGAGCGTCCAAACGATCACCAGGACCATGCGTCTACTAAAGTTCATTTTTCGTTTTGAAGACCAACTCCCCGAAGGCCTCCGGCACGTGAAAATTCGGCACTGCCGTTCCCGTCGGTCGCCACGCCGAATAAAATCGCGGCTCCTGCGCTCCTTCCACGCGGTAAAAATTCACTCGCCATGCGACGCCAGGATCAAATCTTGTTACCAGGCACTTCATTCGTATCGCCAGTTCAGCACTCCAGATTTTCTGCGTCTCGTCCAGAATCACCCGCCGCTTCAATCCGCTCTGCAAATCATGCTTCTCGCCAGGCGCGATGTCGAGGTCGATCCAGAAGCCGTTGGGGCTGACTTCGAATTCTTTGTATCGGCGAAGATTCGAGCCGTCGGGTTGCAAGAATGCTTCAGCAACGTCACGGTCCCAAAGCTGGTCCCGTCGTCCATTCGGCTCGGCATCTGGGAAAATCGTGATGGTGCGGTATTTCGCCCGGAACCGCAAAAACAAAGTCTCTTGCGTCCACAGTAATCGCACTTCCGTCTCCCGTTCCGCGTCCGCATTTTTTCCTTGCCAGTCCGCGCTGAATCGCAGCGGCGCGGCCCGCTCCCAGGAAGTTCGCGTGGGAAATCCTTCCGCATCCCACGGCTCTGTCATTCGAATCGCTACTGCCTTTCCTTGATTCGAAAGCTCGTTAACTGTATTCATGCCGTAAATTTCTCGTCCCCCGTTTGTCTCAAGCCAACTCTTTGCGCACCATGCCTGGCATTCTTCCCGGTCCCTGCATTATGCCGTGCTAGCATCGAATTTGGTTATCACCGCAATCCTTTCTTGTTACCAGAAACAGTGATCCACAGGAGTGTGGAAATGATCGAGCCCGTCAACGAAGAATTCGCAACATCTGCGAAGCGCACGCCGGACGAATTCAAATTCGTGAAGCTGCGGTGCGACGGTGGTGTCGCGCGCATGACCCTCTCCCGCCCGGAGCACAATCTTCTCAACGAAGCCATGCTTCGCGAAATGGCGGACGGCATCACTTACGCCGGCGAGCGCGAGGACGTCAAATTGATCGTTCTCGATTCTGCCTGCAAAGTTTTTTGCGGCGGCATCGACGTCGGCGAATACACTTCGCAGCGCGTCTTTCAGATGCTGGACGCCTTCCACGCTACCTTCGCCGGAATGCTCGAACTGGGCAAGCCCGTTGTCTGCGTCGTAAATGGTCCGGCCATCGGTGGCGGCGCGGAGCTGGCCGCTTTCGGTGACCTTGTGATTGCCACTCCCAAAGCGCGCTTCGCCCAGCCCGAAATCAGCATCGGTATTTTTCCTCCGCTTGCCTCCACGATTCTGCCGTTTCTTGTCGGGCCCAAAATCGCTCTCGAGCTTGTCCTCACCGGTGAACCCGTCACCGCCGAACGCGCTCTCGACCTGGGCATGGTCAATCGCCTCGTCCCGGAAGCGCAGCTCGAAAAAACCGTCGAAGACCTCGTAAGTCGCATCAACGGCCACTCGGGACCGGTGCTCACCATGGCGAAAAAAGCCATTCTCGGCGGCATGGGCCTTTCGCTTCGCGATGGCCTCAAGCACTCCATGAATATTTTCTTGAATGAGCTCTACCGCCTCGAAGATTCCCAGGAAGGTTTGCGCGCCCTTGTCGAAAAGCGCAAGCCCAACTGGAAAAACCGCTGAACCTCATTTCATTGTCAGATGCAAAGTGCAGCCAACACCTGCATTGACACTCCCTCACGCGCGGCTTACACTGAGTTTTCAATTTGCAGCCGGGGAAGCGGGGAAGGCCGTGCGAATCGGCCGCGGTCCCGCCACTGTAAGCGGCTCGAACAGCCGTAAGCCAGGCCACCCTCCCTTGGCGCAGAGGCCCGCGCCCTTCGCGAGAAAGGGCGATGCCGGAAGCCCCCGGGCGTCTCGTGGGGCTTTTTTTCTTCCCGTAGAATTTCTCGCCGGAATCGTGGGGGATTTTTGAAGACAACGCTGCCACCGCGGCTTCGTCCCGCAGCCTTAGCTGCCTTTGTTGCTTTTTTGTGCGCCGCAGCGCCTTCCCACGCGCAAAGTGCCACTCACCCTCCCACCGAACCTCCCCCTTTCCGCGAAGTCGTCGATGAAACCGGCCGCACCGTTCGCATCCCTCAGCCGGTTCGCCGTATCGTTTCCCTGGCGCCCAGCTTGACCGAAACCATCTATGCACTCGGCCTGCAGGATCGCCTGGTCGGTGACACCGACGATTGCGACTACCCTCCCGACGCGCAGAAAAGAACCAAAGTCGGCGGTGGAATCAATCCCAGCCTGGAAGTGATTGCTTCTCTCCACCCCGATCTGGTTCTCGCCACCAAATCTTTCAACCGCCCCGAAACAACACACGCCTTAGACCAATTGGGCATAGCCTCCTACGCCACCGATCCTCATAGCGTTGCGGACATCATCGCTTCCACAAAGACATTGGCTGACGTACTTGGTGTTCCCGAAGCCGGCGCGTCGGTCGCCGAAGAAATGCAGCATCGCCTCGCCGATCTCCAACAGCGCCTTGAAGATTTGCCTCCGAAGCGCGTTCTCTTTGTCGTCTGGACGCAACCGCTCATTTCCACTGGCCAGCACACCTTCCTCGCGGACGCCCTACACTATGCCGGAGCTATTTCCATTGTGGATTCCTCACGAGACTGGCCGCAGGTGAACCTGGAAGAAGTCGCGCGTCTGCAACCGGATCTCCTCGTATTTGCGGAGTCGCAACCCGGAAGCACTTCCCGCGAAATGGAAAAGCTCGCCATTCTCCCGGCCTGGAAGATCCTGCATGCTGTCCGCGATCGTCGTTACGCGGCCATCAGCGATGCCGTGAACCGCCCCGCCCCGCGCATCGTTTCGGCTATTGAGGAGCTTGCTCGTCAGTTGCACCCGGCGGCCTTCGCGGAAAAGCCTAGCGACTCGAAGAAGGAAAGCGAGAAGGAGAATCCTCCGTCTCGCCCAGTCGCCCTCCGGGCTTCTTCTCCGAACCTGTACCCGCCGCACCGCTATTCCAGCTCCATGGGAGGCTGCGCATGCAGCCGCTGACATTTCGCAAGCTCCTGTTTCACTGCCTTCTTCTTCTGATCATTTTGTTTCTCGTTGTCGTTGTCGCCTTGAAGTTCGGCGCGGTGCCCGTTTCTCTTTATGCGCTTGGGCGCGATCTGCTCCGCGTTGTCCTCGGCCAGAGCAGCCAAATGTCCAGCGATTACGGCCTGATCATTCAGAACATCCGTTTGCCGCGCATCATCCTCGGCATCCTTGTCGGAGCATCTCTCTCCGTCGCGGGCACAAGTTTCCAGGCTCTTTTGCGCAACCCGCTCGCGGATCCCTACGTCCTTGGCGTATCCAGCGGCGCGGCTCTTGGGGCCATCTTCGCACTCATCGCCGAGCCCCACCTGACTCTTCCCCCCGTGTTCGCTGCATTGCTCACTCCTTTGTGTGCGTTCCTCGGAGCCGCCGCCACGATTACCGCCGTCTATTTTCTTGGCCGCCGCGAAGGTCAGATTGACAGCACCACGCTTCTCCTCGGCGGCGTCATTACCGCTTCTTTTCTCTCCGCCATCATTACGTTCCTGATGAGCACAGTGAACAGCGGCAACACGCGCGGCATGGTCTTCTGGCTGATGGGCAATCTTTCCACTTCTTTTCAGAAAAGCACCTACTGGTTCTTGGCTGCCGGTTTTGTGGCCGCCACGGGCGTGATCTACGCCTCCGCCAACGATTTGAATCTGCTTCTCTCCGGCGAAAAGGAAGCCATGCATCTTGGTGTGGACGTTCGCCGCGTCCGTTTTGTTGTCTACATCGCTGCCTCTCTTCTTACCGGCCTTGCCGTCTCCGTCAGCGGTGCCGTCGGCTATGTCGGCCTCATCGTTCCTCACGTGATGCGCCTTATTTACGGCTCTGACCACCGCACCTTGATCCCCGCGGCTGCGCTCGGTGGGGCCATTGCCGTAGTGATTGCCGACACGCTTGCGCGTATCGTCGTTGCTCCTAGCGAGCTTGCCGTTGGCGCCGTCACTGCCGTAGCAGGCGCTCCGCTCTTCATCTACCTCTTGCGCCGGAGGCCTGCATGAGCCCCGGCCGCAGCACTGCCTCTCCTCGCACTCCGCCGGAATCCGCTCGCTTGAGCACCGAGATTCGCCTTGCCGTCGAGCAAGTCAGCTACGCCTACTCCGCAAATCCTACGCAAGCCCCGCTCTTCACCCTGGAAGCCACGAGCTTTCAGGCTCGGCCAGGCGAAATCGTCGCCATTCTCGGCCCCAACGCCAGCGGCAAGTCCACCCTGCTTCAATTGATTGCCGGAGTTCTCCAGCCCCTTTCGGGCCGCATTCTTCTCAACGGATTTGTCATCCATTCGCTGAGTCCGCGCAATCGCGCGCAGCGCATCGCCATGGTTCAGCAGGAAAGCCGCTTGCTCTTTCCCGCGCGCGTCTGGGAATTTGTTCTTCAGGGCCGTCACGCGCACGGGCGCTCGCTCCGTTTCGAATCCAGCGATGACATTCTCATTACGCAAAACGCTTTAGCTCAGGTAGGCGCCGCCGCTCTCAGCGACCGCCTCATGGATCAGATTTCTGGAGGAGAGAAACAGCGCGTGATTCTCGCGCGCGCCATCGCGCAACAGCCCCTGCTTCTGTTGCTTGATGAACCCACATTGCATCTCGACATCGCCGCGCAGGTTGGCCTCCTCGATGCCCTTCGCCGACTCTCGGCTCAAAACCGCTACACCGTCGTCGTTGTCACCCACGAGTTGAATCTCGCTGCCGAATATGCCGACCAAATCCTCTTGATGCAAAGCGGCCGCTGCCTGCGCGTTGGTCCTCCCGCGCTCATCTATCAGCGCGAACTGCTCGAACAGGTTTTTCAGGTTCCGCTGAAAGTGGAGATGCACGGCCATGGGAGGCCTCGCGTTACGATTTTGTCCGACTCGTAAGAAACTTGTTTTTCTCGTCCACCCCAACCCTGCGGCGCTGTTCCGCAGATCACATTCACCGCAGACTTCGTGCTCGGGAAGACGGTTCGCTCGCTCCGGCAAAGTCGGGGCCGCCAAGAAAATCCGTCGCCGCCGCGCGACTGTAAGGCGGAAGCCGCTCACCTCAGGCAACCCCCTAAGGGTCGCACTCAAGGAGTTGGGCGCGCTTGAAGGCATCCGATACGGTTGCACTTCAAAGGCAACCCGGTAAGGGTTGCTTCAAAAAGTTCGCAGGGCCACTGCGGCAAAACGCTCGCCCCGCGACCCGGTCGGTAAGGGTTGCGGTTAACAAAGTCGGGCGCCGCCGCGGGAAGGCTGCGAATCATTAATCCGCCAAGCCAGGAGACCGGCGAAGTCTGCAGCCTGCGTGATTTTCTTCAGCGCAGGACAACCTTCAAACTCCCGCGCGTGAGGGAGTGGAGGACAAAATGAAAATCTCTCTTCTTCGTTCTGCTTTTCTCTTTCTTCCAGTTTTCGCCCTTTGCATTTCCCTGCAAGCCCAAACGAACTCAACGGAAGCCCAGCTCTCCGGAAAGCTCACTGATCTTTCCGGATACGGCGTCGGCGGCGTTCGAATCACCGCTCAACTCGAAAACGGCCCCAATGCACCCGCCGTTTCAGCGACTTCCAGTCCTGACGGCGCATATTCCCTGCGTCTGCCCCCTGGCCGCCACCGCATTCACATTCAGCGCGCCTCTTTCGTCCCGCGCGATTTCGTGGTCGATCTAACCGCCGGGGAAAACCGCACGCTCGACGTGCGCCTTGAAATCGAGCGCCTCTCCGAAAACGTTGTAGTCACCGCCAACGCCCAGCCGCTTGAGCTCGATCGCACTCCTGCACCGGTGGATCTAGTTAGCCGGCAGGAGATCGACCAGCGCCAGGCCGTGTCTCTTCCCGACCTGCTTGCCACGCAGCCTGGAATCGCTATCGCCCGTACCGGACGCTTCGGCGGCCTGACTACGCTTTTCCTTGATGGCGGCAACTCCAGCTTCACGAAAGTTCTGATTGATGGCACGCCCGTCAACTTGCCGGGAGGCGATTTCGACTACTCCAATCTGACGCTCGACAATGTAGACAAAGTCGAAATTGTCCACGGAGCTGAAAGCGCCCTCTACGGTACGGACGCCATGTCCGGTGTAATCCAGATCGTCAGCCACCGGGGGGCCACCCGCATTCCCGAACTCCATCTTTTCGCTGAAGGTGGCAGCTTTTCCTCCGCCCGCGGCGGCGCGCAAGTCAGCGGCCTCGTTGGCGCCTTCGACTTTTCCGCGGCTGGCTCTTACTTTCACACCGACGGCCAGGGCGTCAACGACGCCGACCTCAACCGCGGCTACGCCGGGAATGTCGGCTACCGCTTCTCCGACGCCAATCAACTGCGCTTGAGCGTTCGCAGCAACTCCAGCTTTGCGGGAACGCCCCGCCAAATTCTCCTCTTTCCTCCCGATCCTTCGGCCTTTTACGATCTCCAGCAGCTTTCTGCAAACCTCGCCTGGAACTTCCAGACCGGCAAGCACTGGAATCATCATTTCTCCGGAATGGAGTCGCGCTACTACAGCATCAGCGGCTTCCCACCTTTCGGAAATTTTCCGAACCAAGCCAATCGCGCTGGTGGCCTCGCGCAATCTACTTACTCCTTTCACGGCGGCGCAGCGACCGCCGGCTATCAGTATGAAGTGGAAAACGCCACGTCCTCGAGCCTCGGCAGCGTCCACGCGCGCCGCAACAATCAGGGCGGCTTTCTCGACGCCCGCTGGTCCCCCATTTCGCGCCTTACGTTGAGCGCGGGAGGACGCGCCGAAGCCAACACGAGTTTCGGCACGCGCGTGGTGCCTCGTGCTGGCGCAGTGCTCGCTCTTCGCTACGCCAAAGGCTTCTTCGGAGACACCCGCGCCCGCATTGCCTACGGTCAGGGAATCGAAGAACCTACGCCCCTCGAGTCTTTTGACAGTGACCCCTGTAGCCCGGGAAATCCCAATCTGCGCCCGCAGCGCAGCCGTACCTTCAACGTTGGCATCGACCAGTATTTCGACTCCGATCGTTTCCGCGTCTCCGCCACTTACTTTGCCAACGAGTTCCGCGATCTGATCAGCCCAACACCCGGCACGCAGTCCGGTTGTCCGTTCGGCAGCATCGTGTTCCTCAACACCAACCTAGCTCGCGCACGCGGCGTCGACTTCAGTACCACGGCTCGCCTTGCCCGCTGGCTCTCGCTAAATGCAAACTATTCCTTCGACAATTCGCGTGTGCTCCAATCCTCTACCGCGGGCACGGGGTTTCAGGAGCCCGGCGATCATCTCCTGCGCCGTCCCGTCAATTCCGGAAATGTCTGGCTTAACGCCAACTATCGCCGCTTCAACATCAACATCAACGCGTACATCACCGGCGCAGGCACCGACAGCGACTTCGACGGCTTGGGCCTCAATCGCAATCCTGGTTATGCGCGCTTCGATCTTGCCTCCACTGTCCTCCTTGCCCGCGGCGTTTCCTTTTACGGTCGCGTGACCAACCTCCTCGACAAACAATATCAGGACGCCATTGGCTTCCCTGCCCTGGGTCGCGACTTTCGCATCGGCCTCAGCTATCGCTTCTCCGGCAGGAACTGACTCGTCATGTCCGCCCCCGAACCCATCCTCTTCTGCTGGAGCGGCGGCAAAGACAGCGCTATGGCCCTGCACGCGCTGCTCCAGCGGGAGCAATTCCGGGTGACGGCTCTCCTGACCACCGTCACCGAAGGCTACGAGCGCATCAGTATGCACGGCGTCCGCCGCGAACTCTTGCAGAGGCAGGCTGAATCCATCG
>Ga0137382_10001474_pt1 | contig 10419 bp, 10 predicted proteins | sample SagtaG_15_FD_104816 | JGI IMG/M metagenome (GOLD analysis project Ga0137382, IMG submission 104816) | Vadose zone soil microbial communities from Sagehorn Ranch, Mendocino, California, USA - Sage2_R_20_16 metaG | ecosystem: Environmental > Terrestrial > Soil > Vadose zone | place: USA... | reverse complement strand
CATGAGTTGCGAACACCGCTTACTCCTGCCCTGGCCGCGGCGAGTTACCTGGCCGAACACGAAGACCTGCTGCCGGAGTTTCGCGAGGAAGTCACCGCTATCTGGAGCAACGTGCAGTTGGAAGCGCGTTTAATTGATGACCTTTTGGACCTGACGCGAATCACGCGCGGCAAGATCGAATTGCGCCGTGAAGCGGTCGACGCCCATCGTTTGTTGCGCGATGCGATCCAGATCTCGCAAAAGGACATGCTTGAAAAACAAATCGAACTCGTCATTGAACTTAACGCTACCGGCCATCACGTGTGGGCTGATCCAGTGCGAATTCAGCAAGTTCTGTGGAATCTAATCAACAATGCGGTGAAGTTTACAAACCAAGGAGGCCGCATCACGATTCGGTCGTCCAACGAAGGAACGCGTCTTGCGCTCGAAATCGCTGACAGCGGCATCGGCATTGAGCCCGAACAACAGAGCCGGATCTTCAAGGCTTTCGAGCAGGGCGAACCATCCATCACCCGGCAATTTGGCGGATTGGGTCTGGGCCTGACGATTTCGAAAACGCTGCTCGACCTCCATGGCGGCACGATCAGCGTTCAGAGCCAGGGAAGGAACCTCGGCTCATCATTTCGAGTCACATTGGATGTCGTAGATGCGCCGGTGGCCACCTCCACCAATGTGCTCGGTCGCGAGGCGAGAACATCAAGAAGCTTGCATGTTCTTATTGTCGACGATCACGCAGATACGCGGCGCATTCTCTCACGGCTGCTTTCCAAATGCGGCCACGAAGTCGCTACCGTTGATTGCGCAAAGGGCGCACTGAAACTTTTAGAAACTGGGCGGTTCGACGCACTCATCAGCGACCTTGGCCTTCCCAATAGCAGTGGTTACGAACTCGTGCGCCAAGCCAAACAACGTCAGCCCCTGAAGGGAATCGCGCTCAGCGGATTCGGAGCGGAGGAAGATGTCCGGCGCAGCATCGAAGCCGGATTTGACTACCATTTGACTAAGCCCGTCAGCTTTCAGGACCTGCGATCGCTCCTGCAAAAGGTCGCCGAGTAACTTGGCACGCCTAAACAGGGGCAAGAATCGGGTGGCAAACGGCGCAGCGATTGAAGATCATTGTTTATGGGCAAAGATGCGCGTCCTGGTTCTTCACCCGATCGGGCACAGCTGGAGGTAACGGCGCGGCGATAAGAATATGGGGGAAGGCGATTATGTTCTGGGCACAGACGATGAAGAGATTTTGCGCCTCGGGCTGCAGCATCGAGTGTGGCGGCCGGTGGTTTTGAAATGCTGGCAGGAGGCCGGCGTTACGACTGGCCGACGTGTGCTCGATGTTGGAGCCGGCCCAGGCTATGCCACTGTCGATCTGGCGGAAATTGTCGGCCCAACGGGCGAGGTTGTCGCGCTCGAGCGGTCGAACAAGTTCGTAGGCGCAGCCAAGGAGGCCTGTCGCGTTCGCTCGCTCACTAATGCCCAAATTTACGAGGCTGACTTAATGACTGACGATGTACCCTCCGGCCCCTTTGACTTCGCCTGGTGTCGCTGGGTCATTTGTTTTGTGTCAGATCCGTCACTGGCGGTTAAGAAGATAGCCGGCTCTCTCAAGCAGGGTGGTATCGCCATTTTCCACGAATACGGGCACTACACCACGTGGCAGTTTGCTCCGCCGCGCCCGGTTGTGGAGCAGTTCAAGGGGCATGTGATCGAAAGTTGGCGCGCGTCCGGCGGCGAACCAGACATCGGGGCTGATTTGCCCCCTTTGTTGGCGCAGAACGGCTTTGTCCTTCGTTCGGTCAAGCCGCACATTTTCTGCATCCGGCCTAACGACTACATGTGGCAATGGCCCGCCACCTTCATTGAGAGTTATCCTTCACGTCTGCGGGAGTTGGGTCGAATCGATGAGGAGTTCGAAAAAGCACTTCGCGCCGAGTTAGCCGACGCGGAAAAGAACCCGAATTCTTTGATGCTGACGCCGCTGGTGCTCGAAATCATCGCGGAAAAGCTGTAGTCGCGTCGCTTTATCGACGCGTTTTTTTTGCGAAAACGCAACTATCTCAATGATCCTTTGGCTTGCTGTTGCGATGAAAGACAGTCGATAACCTGCCTCTACAGATTCAAACGCCTCGACAGAGCGAAGCGACTACACTCCGACAAGACCGAGCCGCTCGGCGTCGGCGGCGAGCGCGGTGATCACTCCCGCGATCAGATTGTCCAGCGGGATGCCCAGCTCTTCTGCGCCCCTAACGATGTCCTCACGACTAACCGCACGGGCGAAGGCTTTGTCTTTCATTTTCTTTTTCACTGCCGGCACGTCCACTTCATGAATGCTCTTGGAAGGACGGACGCGGGCGACTGCGATGACGAAGCCGCTCAATTCATCGACCGCGTAAAGAGTTTGCTCCAGTGGCGTCTCACGCGCGACGCTAGCGTAATTCGCGTGCGAAAGAATCGCGCGGCAAATTTCGTCGCTCCAGCCCTGCTCTCGCAGCCACGCCACTCCGACGAATGGATGTCCTTCGGTCGGACTTTGCTCAAGATTCGGGTGCCGCTCGTAATCCATGTCGTGCAGCAGCCCGACCGCCTCCCACAAATCGGCGTCTGCGCCGCGCAACTCCGCGAAGTGGCGCATCGAGTCGGCCACGGCGTAGCAATGTTTTCGCAGGCTTTCCGATTGGACCCACTCGTGGAGAATGGCGAGAGCGCGGGAGGCGAGGGTCGTCATCTGAAATTCTTTTGATTCACATTAAAGATTCAACGCTCAACGTGCAACGCCCAACGTCCAACGCTCAACTCAGAACCTGTAGTGTCACACTCCAGAGTGGATCAAGTGATCCGCGCTCAATGCCGCAGGAAAAAGTGATACCTTATTCGACAGCGACGCTTTTCCAGAATGCAGCACGATCTTTGATATGGGCCGCTTATTTGATTCCGACCACCATTGAGTCCAGACCGCTGATGCTCGAGGCGTGTGTCGCGAAGGAACACAAGAGCCAACAAAGGGAACGAAAGCGGCAGGTGGATTTGTTATCTTCGTTTCCTTTTCCTTCCGTGACCTTTGCGGCCTTTGTGTGAGCAAATTGGGCCAATGCCCGCAGATTTCGCAATCGCGCGGCAGTTTCAGTCAGGGATCGGCTCGAGTCCGGGAAACATCTCCTGGCTTTCCGCGAGTGTGTTAAGCGGCACGCAATCGCAAGCCACGAAGAATTTTTTCCACATGGCGAGCACGTTCGGATTCTTGTGCGCTGCATCGATTGCTTCGGACGATTGCCATTCCGATACTTCAATGATAACGCCGTCCTTCGATCGCATGATTATCGGCTTGCGATCCGTGACGAGCCCTTCTTTGCGTAAGGTTGGAACTCGATCACGTACGAGCTGCAAAAGTTCCTGCTCTTTTCCGGGCTTTGGTCGATAAGCCACGATGACGCAGATACCGTTCATGGTTTGATTTCTACCATTCTTCGCCACTGAAGCGCTGGTAGACCGCGCGATAGCCAAGGCGGTAGGCGAAGGGCGTTACCATCCATGCGAGTGCCTTTTGAAACCAAAGCGGCAAAATGGCGAGAGCGAACGGCCCTTCCATTTTTCGGATCATAACCAGCCCTTGCAGAATATAAGAGACGCTGCCCAAGCGACCTTCCGAACCGAGACCAAAAATAGTTTCCAGCACGTAGTCGAAGTCCAGACCCGGAGTCATCGTCTGCAGAGCAAGGGTATCTTCCGGACCTTCGGAAAAATGCTGGTGAGGCACGCCCCGCGGCAAACGCACGCTACTTCCAGCCGGCGCCACATGTTTAGTTCCGTTGAGCAGGTAGACCAGGTTTCCGGAGATCACTTCGTAGCTTTCATCTTGATAAGGATGAAGATGCTTCGCGACGCGTGCTCCAGTGGCAGAGAAAAGGAACCGTGTTCGGACCCGGGCACCATTTGTCATGTCCGACGTTTCGAGCAGCTCCATAGAATCACCACTCGGTATAGTGATCCTCTTATTGATCGTTGGCACGGTGATAATTTTTAGGAAACCGCCTGTTGTTTAGCGGCGCGGCATTCCATGATGGCAAATGTCAGTACCGCGGCAATGAGCAAGACTGCTTCAAAAGGGAACCACCAGCCGTAAAACAATCCGTTTTTGAAATCCCCCTGGCGCAAAAATCCAGCCGTGATGATGAGCGCGTGCCAGACAATGACGCCGATCGTACCAATGCGCCAAGCGGACCAGCGCGGTTCTCGAAGCACGGTGAAAACGGCGACCCCTACCATGGAATAAAATGACATCATGACACGCATCGTCAGCGGAGTCGCTTTCCACGGCCAATGCGGAATCAACCAAGCCGGCTTTATAAAGCCGTAAACTGCGGCGGCTAGAAGCACGAGGCCCGGAACAAACCAGGTCAACCGCAGAGCCAAGGGCACTTGGGCATCAACGGCATCGGGCGTGTTTGGATCCTCGGGCAGGTTTCGAATCAAAGCCCACGGCACCAACACGGGAGCCAGCACATAGATAAATACCCAAAGCCAAAAGACAGGATGCGCGTGATTAAATCGATCCCAGTGCAAAATAGTCGCGATCAGGAGCATGGTGGCGAAAAAAAAGACGCCAATGTGTGGCGCCCAAACGCGGTGCCATTTTTTTTGACTAAGACGGCGCTGAAAAAAATCGCCCCGTTGGCGTAAGAAGCTCCTATGAACATTGCTGTCATCGGTGGTTGAATCGGCCAGGCGAATAGCTGTTTGGTTCGCGTCGGAAAGAAATATAAAACGATAAACGCGAAGAAAACGACGAGACCGAGCAACGCGGCGACAAATTTGGTGAAACCGTAAATCCGATCGCCAGAAGGCGAAATAGACATCGGTTTCCCAGATACGCTTTTTGGTGGCTAAATGGCAAGCGTCAAAGATCACGGAAGAAGATCGACTGACGGACCACAAAGCTGATTGCGGCGTGACGGTTCCGACTGAGCCGCTTAGCGTCAATTCCGTGAACGAGGAAAAGGCGCGCATTTGGAAAAAGATCGCGGTGTTCTACGCGTTGACGATGCTTTTCAGCGGCGTGTTTGACGCATTTGTTTTGCATGCCGGCAAATTGGATTCGGGCAATCTTCTTTACGTTACGGGAGCGATGTGGAGTCCCGCGCTCGCGGCGTTCGCGACGAAAAAGATTTTTCGCGAGAGCGTTCGCGAGCTGCCCTGGAAATGGGGCCGCGCAAAATATGCGTGGCTCGGCTACCTCATTCCGATTGTTTATACGCTGCCGGTCTACCTCCTTGTCTGGCTAACTGGCCTTGGCGGGTTTGCGCGTGCGGATTTTATCGTGCAGACGGCTGAGCAATTCGGTTGGTCAAGATTTCCGCTGAATCTCACGCTGGCGCTGTTCGTTTTGCTGACAGCGACATTAGGGCTAATCCCCAAACTGGCGCGCGCGCTCGGCGAAGAGATTGGTTGGCGGGGTTTCCTTGTGCCGGAGCTGTCCAAGGTGGTCAGTTTTCCCGCAATCGGGCTTATCAGCGGGTTGATGTGGGCTACTTACCACTATCCGGTATTGATTTTCGCTGACTACAACGCAGGCACGCCGATTTGGTACGGACTTGGATGTTTCACCGTGATGGTGGTCGCGGATAGTTTCATTCTGGCGTGGCTGGCGCTTCGCTCCGGCAGTCTCTGGCCGGCGGCAATTTTCCACGCCAGTCACAATTTGTTCATTCAAAGCATTTGCACGCCGCTAACCCGAGATACCGGCCCGACTAAATACATCATTGATGAATTTGGCATCGGACTCGTGATCACAATCACAATCGGCGCGATCATGGTGTCGCGGCAACGCCGGCAACTGCCGGCCAACGGGCGCTGAACTTAGCGGGTCATTTGCTCTTGCTTTTTACGTTTGCAAATGATAAACCTGGCGCGAAACAAAGCCTCCTAAACGCAGCTCTCAGCCAATTCAATTTGTTATGTCCTCCATCGATCGGTTCATTCGCACTTTAGCTAAAACGTTCGCCGGAATCGCCTCCGGCATTTTTTGTATCACCGCTTTCGCGAACCCGCCGCTCGACGATTCACACCCTGCGGTTCGCGCCGTAATTGCCGTGCAGGGCGGGGTTACGCCCGATTTAATGCAGCAACCGGAAGTACTCGGTACGGCTGTGGGTGTTGATGCGAACGAAACGCCAGCGTTGCTCGTTTATGTCGATCGCGATGCTAACAATGCCGGTGAAGTGATTCGCAATCTTCCGCGAGAATTTCGCGGTATCGGCGTGCAGATTCATCTCACCGATAAATTCCGCGCATTTCCGGGCAACGGCGGGCACGGCGGCGGTGGTGGCGTCAGTCACACCGCGATTCAAACGCCGCCGATTCAGCTCGGCACTTCTGGCGGCTGGAGTAAAGATCTCGCGAATGGCTACTGCTGCGGCGGCACCCTTGGCTCGCTCGTCCAAATCGGCAGCTCACAGTACATTTTAAGCAACTACCACGTGTTTGAGTCGGACATCGTTCCCGGAGGCAATAACACCGTCGCCACCACCGGCGATCCAATCATTCAGCCGGGTTTGATTGACGTGAACTGCAGCGCAAGCAGCGCCCAGAGCGTCGCCACGCTGTTGAAGAAGAGTTCGCTACCCAACAGCAACGTCGATTGCTCAATTGGGAGAGTTGTTTCGGGCAAGGTCAGAACAGACGGCGCCATTCTCGAAATCGGAACGATCTCTCATTTAACGATGGGCGCTTCGATCAATCAGGGTGTGAAGAAGAGCGGACGGACGACCGGCCTAACGCGCAGCTCCATCTCAGGTCTGAACGCAACGATTCGGGTGACATACGACAATGAATGCGCCGGCGGCACCGCGTTCACGAAGACCTTTACCGGCCAGATTGTAATTGCGAACAAGGGCAGCAAGTTCCTGAACAGCGGCGACTCGGGATCGTTGATGGTGGAAGATATCGTGACGAATCCGCGCGCGGTCGGTTTGCTCTTCGCCGGCAGCAGCACCGACGCCATTGCCAATCCGATCAACGAAGTGCTGAGCTTCCTCGGTGCGACCATGGTGGGCAACTAAATATTGTCGAATTGCGCGACACACACCCGTTCGCCAGGCGCGGACGGGTGTTTTCTTTTGCAACAACCCCGTATGATATTTCGAGGGCCATGGCAACGCGTCTATTTTGGGTGTTGATTCTGATGCTTGCGATTGGTTGTCGACATAATATGGCCCAAAATAGTTCGCCTTCGCCCAAACGTGACATCAACGCGGTACTCGCCGACCACGACAAACAACTGCTGACAATTCCGAATGTCGTCGGCGTTTACGTTGGCCTGCTTGAGGATGGCAAAACGCCATGCCTCAAAGTCATGCTTGCGCGAAAATCAGCGGATACGGAAAGCGCGGTTCCGCGCTCGCTCGAAGGCTATCCAGTCGTAACTGAAGTGACGGGTGAAATCCGGCCACTCGGAACGCCCTGACCGGAAGGTCGCGCGTCAGACGATCAGCGTCGAAGGTGGCCTAACGACTTTGTTCGGAGCGGGCCACAGCAAAAGTGGTAGCGGCTCAGTCCTTCTTTTTCGCCGCGGCAGCCGTGACCGGCCCGATTTGTTGTGCGCGGGCAGCGGCGCGTTGCGCGTCAGCCGTCCGGCCGAGCGCACGATATTCTTCGCTCAGATGTTCCCACGAATGGCGGGAGCCGGGCATGAGCTGGGTAGCTTTTTCGTATGCCCGCACCGCGTCCCGGTGAAAGCCTTTCTTTTGGTAAGCCAGTCCGAGGTGTTCCCACACTGGTCCATAACCCGAATTGAGACTGGCGCCTTTGCGCAGGTGATCGAGGGCAGCGTCCGTTTGTCCGACCATCGCCAAACAATATCCCAACTCCGACTGGATAAGGTAATCTTTTGGTGCCAGGCTGGCGGCGCGTTGCAGTGGCGGAATCGCTTGCGGAATTCGGTTAAGATTGATGTAACTGAAACCAATGATAGCGAGCATTGCTGCGCTGTCTGGGGACACTTCGGCAGCTTTAGCGACTGCATTTAACGTCGCCTCCGTATGTCCCATCGCTTTCTCCGCTCGTGCCAGTTGAACCCACATGCCGGCTTGGGACGGCAGTAATGCCGTAGCTTTCTTAGCGTAATCTACACTGTCTTGTTTGCGACCAACCCGGAGCGCGCAGTCACTGAGCGCATAGTAAGCAAGCGCCGCTTTCGGTTCGAGTTCCACCACACGCTGCAAATGCGGTATGGCCGCCCCAAAATGATTTTGGGTCGCCTCGACCAACGCCAAACCAAAATGTGCGAAAGCGAGTTTCGGCTGAATAGTGGTAGCGGCCCGAAAGGCCGATGACGCCTCGCCAAATTGGCGAAGTCTCCATCCCACGAATCCGCGAAGACATTGCGCGCCGGCACTACGAGGATATTTCTCGGTCAGTTTGCGTGATAAATTTAACGCTCGTCCAAGGTTTTGTGCCTTGGCGGCCTGATCAATCTCGCGGACCATCGGGTCTTTCGCCGCTGGATCTTCTTGTTGCAATGCCTGCTGAACTGGGGGTTTAACGAGTTTTTCCGGTGGCGGCAGTTTGCTTAGCAGTTTGTCGATGGATGCATCCTGAGCATTCGATTTCGGCGCGATGCAAGCGACAAAGAGGAAGAGCGTAAACGAAAAGCCGAAAATTATGAACGGTCTCACAGGTCCTTTAAAAAGAGAGAATCGGGCTTTCCAAGCGGCAAGCGGGCCGGAAAACTTGTTCCATTCTGCTTCAAATGCTAGAGCGAAAAGGTGCGATCTATGTTTTCCCGGATCGTAGTCGTATCAGCGTTGGCCATTTTTGGCTGCGTTAGCCATATCGACGCAGCCAGCGTGTGGAAAGTGACTGGGCCGAGCGGTGGCACGCTTTATCTCGGTGGCTCTGTCCACGCCCTGCAGAGTGCCGATTATCCCCTACCGGCAGCCTACAACCGCGCCTTTGATGCTTCAACGCGTCTGAGTTTTGAGGTCGATAGGAAAGCGCTGCTGGATTCGAGTAAAGGTCTCAACAAAGCCGGCCAATATCCATCGCGAGACAGTTTAAAGAATCACGTCGATCCGCGCACCTATGCTTATTTAGTTCGCCTTTTCGCACTGCTGAAAATTCCAGAGGAGAAGATTGCGAAATTTCGGCCGTGGTATCTTGCTCTCTTGCTTCAGGCGCCAGATCTGCATGGTTTGTCCGAGGAATTAGGTGTGGAAGAATTTCTGACGAAACGGGCGCAGGCAAACTCGAAGCCTGTATTCGGTTTGGAATCGGCACGTGGTCATATGGAGATTTTTTCCGGGCTGAGCGATCGCCAGAGCGAAGCGATGCTTCTGCTCATGTTCATGCCGGCCGAGAAAGGAAGCAGCCAGGGTGCGCGCCTGGTCGACGCGTGGCGCAAGGGGGATGCTGACACGGAGACACGCATATTCATGGATGAATTTCGCGATTTCCCATCATTAGGCGAGCGGCTCCTCGCCGCGCGTAATCGCAATTGGATTCCGAAAATCGAGCAATATCTCCGCAGCGGCCAAACTTATTTTGTGGTCGTCGGCGCTGCGCACATGGGCGGACCGGAAGGGATTCTCGCTCTGCTGCGAGCACGGGGCTATAAAATCGAGCAGCTCTGACCCCTTATTTGAAATGAACTCGCCGCCTGCGACGTTGTCATCTCGAACGACGGGATCGCGACCCGGACGGAGCGTTGACTTCACACTCGACGCTTGGGCTACTCGGGGTATCGGGTGTGTCATATCACCCTTTGCGAGATCCTTCGCATCCGCTCAGGATGACAGACTAGTGAAGTTAGCGCGGTAGTGTGTGGCGAAGCCTCTGAGAGTAAATCCGCGACCAGAAAAGCAAAATGCCGCCGTACGAGCCGACTTCACGCCGTCCCATTGCAGAACCGTTTCGCCGGACGGCGCGAGCGGCAACGCAATTATGTGTGCGTTTAGGAATTCATCCCGATGCGATCTCGTATTTATCTATGGTCGCTGCGCTGGCGGCCGGGGTCTGCTTCTGGAAATCCGGCAAACTGCCCTGGCTCTTATTGGTGGCGCCGCTCTTTTGTTATCTTCGGCTTTGGTTCAACATGCTCGACGGAATGGTCGCCGTCGCAGCTGCCCAAGCCAGTTCACGCGGAGAAATTTTGAATGATCTGCCGGATCGCATTTCGGATGTGATCATTTTCGCGGGCGTCGCCCACAGCGGTCTGAGCAACCCGCTGTTCGCTTATTGGGCCGCGATCTTTGCCTTGCTCACGGCCTACGTTGGTCTTTTCGGTCAAGCCCTGGGTGGGCAACGCGAATTCAGCGGAATGATGTCGAAGCCCTGGCGCATGGTTGCGCTCCACGTCGGCGCCTGGGCCACCTTCGCATCTTTGGAAATAAATCGTGGATCAATCCAATCGATTGCCACCTTCACAATACT
>Ga0137382_10001472_pt1 | contig 10423 bp, 9 predicted proteins | sample SagtaG_15_FD_104816 | JGI IMG/M metagenome (GOLD analysis project Ga0137382, IMG submission 104816) | Vadose zone soil microbial communities from Sagehorn Ranch, Mendocino, California, USA - Sage2_R_20_16 metaG | ecosystem: Environmental > Terrestrial > Soil > Vadose zone | place: USA... | reverse complement strand
TCGTGGCGCAGTACCGCGCGATCAAGGACGAAGTCCTGCCCGCCATCCAGGCGGTCATCGAATCGCAGCAATTCGTCATGGGTCCGGCGGTGCCGCGCCTCGAGGCCGCCGTGGCCCAGTTGGCCGGCGCGACGTACGGCATCGCCTGCGCGAGCGGCACGGACGCGCTGCTCCTCCCCCTCCAGGCGCTCGATCTCGAGCCCGGGGACGAGGTCATCACCACGCCGTTCACCTTCTTCGCCACCGCCGGGACGATTCACAACGCGGGCGGTACGCCGGTGTTCGTGGACATCGAGCCGGCCACGCTCAATATCGATCCCGCCGCCGTGGAGGCGGCCCTTACGCCACGGACGCGCGCCATCATGCCGGTCCACCTCTTCGGCCAGATGGCGGCCATGGAACGGCTCCGCGCCATCGGGCAGGCCCGCGACGTCCCCATCATCGAGGACGCGGCGCAGGCGATCGGGGCGCGCCGCAAGATCGACGGACAATGGCGGATGGCGGGCGAGCTCGGACGGGCCACGGGATTCTCCTTCTTCCCGAGCAAGAACCTGGGCGCGTGGGGCGACGGCGGGATGATGGTCACCTCGGACACGGCCCTCGCCGAGCGCCTCCGGCGGCTGCGGCTGCACGGCGGGGCGAAGCAGTACCACCACGACGAGGTGGGCACCAACTCGCGGCTCGATACGCTGCAGGCGGCCGTCCTGCTCGCGAAGCTGCCGCACCTCGCGGCTTGGTCGGCGAAGCGACGGGAGCATGCCGCGTATTACACGCGCGCGCTGGCCGACGTCCCGGCGGTTCGGCCGCCGGTGGTGGACCCCGCGAACGAGCACATCTTTCATCAGTACACGCTGCAGGTCGAGCGCCGGGACGAGCTGCAGGCGCACCTCAAGAGCCAGGGGATCGGGAGCGCCATCTATTACCCCGTGCCGCTGCACCTGCAGCCCTGCTTCAGCCATCTGGGGTACCGACCGGGCCGGCTACCCGAGTCGGAACGGGCGGCCGGCGAGGTGCTGTCGCTGCCTGTGTACCCGGAGCTGACGCGCGGGCAGCTCGACTGCGTGATAGAGACCATCCGTGGATTCTACCGGTGACCCGGCTCAGACTCGGCGTGATCGGCGCCGGGGCGTGGGGCCGGAACCACGTCCGCACCGTCGCGAGCCTGGCGGAGGCGGAGCTGGCGGCCGTGTGCGACACCGATGCTCGGGTGCGGGAGCGTCTGGCGCGGCAGTACCCGACGGCGCACGTCACGGCCGACCCCGCCGACCTGCTGGGGCGGGTGGACGCGGTGGTGATCGCGTCGCCGGCGGCGACACACACGCGGTTCGCCCTGCAGTGCGTCGCGGCCGGAAAGGCGTGCCTCGTGGAAAAACCGTTCGCCTTGAGCAGGCGCGACGCGGAGGCCGTGGCGCGCGCGGCCGCCGACGCCCGAGTCCCCGTGCTGGCGGGCCACCTGCTCCTGTTTCACCCCGCCGTCGAGCGCCTCCGGGCGCTGGTACAGGGAGGGGAGCTGGGACGCGTCTACTACCTGTATGGACTGCGTGTCAACTTGGGGCAGGTGCGCGCCGATGAGAACGCGCTGTGGAGCTTCGGGCCCCACGACGTCTCGGTGGCACTGTACTTGCTCGGAGAGGTCCCCGTGCGGGTCGCCGCGCATGGGAAGAGCTACCTCCAGCCAAACGTCGAGGACGTCGTGTTCCTGACCATGGAGTTCGGGAGCGGCGTGCTCGTGCACGTGCAGCTGTCGTGGCTTGACCCGCACAAGGAACGGAAACTCACCGTCGTAGGGGCAAAAAAAATGGTCGTGTTCGACGATATGGAGGCGCGCGAGAAGCTCCGTATCTACGACAAGGGCGTGGAACGGCCGCCGGAGTACGCGTCGTTCGGCGAGGCCCTGTCGGTTCGGGAGGGCGACATCTTCATCCCCAAGATTCCCAACGTCGAGCCGCTCGCGGCGGAGCTCGGCCACTTCGTCCGCGTGGCGCGGGGAGCGGAGCCACCGCGCGCGGGCGCGGAGGACGGCGTCCGCGTGGTCACCGTGCTCGAGGCGGCGACGCGCTCGCTGGCGACCGCCGGCGCGCCGGTCTCGCTATGAGTGCCGCCACCCAGACCCCCGCCGATCTCCTGGTCGCGAAGGCGCGGGACCGCTCGGCGCTGATCGGGATCGTCGGCCTCGGCTACGTAGGCGTGCCGCTCGCGATGGAGTTCGCGCGCGCCGGCTTCCGCGTGTTGGGGTTTGACGTCAGCAAGGCGGTCGTGGACGGCCTGACCCAAGGACGCTCCCACGTCCTGGACGTGCCGAGCGCGGAGCTGGCGCGCTTCACCAAGGAAGGCAAGTTCACCGCGACGACGGATCTGGTGCGGCTGCGCGAGCCCGACGTCGTGTCGATCTGCGTGCCCACTCCGCTTTCGAAGACGAAGGACCCCGACGTGAGCTACGTGCTCGCGGCGACGAACGCGGTAAAGCAGGCGTTGCGGCGCGGCCAACTCATTGTGCTCGAGTCCACGACCTATCCCGGCACCACGCGCGAGCTGATGCTGCCCGCGCTGGAGGGAACCGGGCTCAAGGTGGGGGAGGACTTCTTCCTGGCGTTCTCCCCGGAGCGGGTGGATCCGGGCAATCCCAAGTGGAACACACACAACACGCCCAAGGTCGTCGGCGGCCTCACGCCGGCCTGTCGGCGGGTGGCCATGGCGATCTACGAGCCGGCGATCGAACGCCTCGTGGCCGTGTCCTCCACCGAAGCGGCCGAGCTGGTGAAGATTCTCGAGAACACGTTTCGCAGTGTGAACATCGGGCTCGTCAATGAGATGGCGATCGTGTGCGACAAGCTCGGCGTCGACGTGTGGGAGGTGATCGAGGCCGCGGCCACGAAGCCCTTCGGCTTCATGAAGTTCACGCCGGGTCCCGGCGTCGGTGGGCACTGCATCCCGCTCGATCCGCACTATCTCGCGTGGAAGATGCGGACGCTGAACTATCGCACCCGATTCATCGAGCTGGCGGGTGAGATCAACGCCGAGATGCCCGAATACTGGGTGGGACGGGTGGTCGATCGGCTCAACGACCAGGGGCGCGCGGTGCGGGGCAGCAAAGTGCTGGTGCTGGGCGTCGCCTACAAGAAAGACATCAACGATGTTCGTGAAAGCCCAGCCCTCGATGTGATCCGGTTGCTGCAGCGCCGCGGCGCGGCGGTTTCCTATCATGATCCGCACGTCCGCAAGCTCAAGGATGAGGCCATCGACTTCGCGTCGGTCCCGCTCACGCCGGAAACGCTCGCGGCCGCCGATTGCGTCGTCATCGTGACCGATCATTCGGATGTCGACTACGCCCTCGTGGAGCGGTGCGCGCGTCTGGTCGTCGATACGCGGAACGTCCTCGCGACGGTGCGGCAGCGGCGGGAGGAGCGGTGAAAGTCGCGGTTCTCGGTACCGGGTACGTCGGTCTCGTGGCGGGGGCGTGCCTCGCCGAAACGGGCAATGATGTCCTGTGCGCCGACGTCGACCCGGCCAAGATCGACAGCCTCCGCCAGAACCGGCTGCCGATCCACGAGCCCGGGCTCGAGCCGCTGGTCGTGCGCAACCAGCGCGACGGCCGCCTCGAGTTCACCACCGACGTCGGCACCGCCGTCGAGCGTTCGGACGTCGTATTCATCGCCGTGGGCACGCCACCGAACGAGGACGGCTCGGCCGACCTGCAGCACGTGCTGGATGTGGCGCGCACCATCGGCCGGCACATGAACCGGCCCAAGCTGGTCGTCACCAAGAGCACGGTTCCTGTCGGCACCGCGGAGCGGGTGCGCGCCGAAATCGCCAAACACACGACCACCACGTTTCACATCTGCGCCAATCCCGAGTTTCTCAAGGAGGGCGCCGCGGTCGAAGACTTCATGAAGCCGGACCGCGTCGTCGTGGGTGTGGATTCAGCCGAGGCCACGGATGTGATGACCCAGCTGTATGCACCCTTCGTCCGGACCGGCAATCCGATCATTTACATGGATTTATCGTCGGCGGAGATGACCAAGTACGCGGCCAACGCCATGCTGGCGACGCGCATCTCGTTCATGAACCAAATCGCCCTGCTGTGCGACGCGGTCGGCGCCGATGTGACCCTCGTCCGCAAGGGGATCGGGACGGACCGGCGCATCGGACCGGCGTTCCTGTTCCCAGGGCCGGGCTACGGCGGATCGTGCTTTCCGAAGGACGTGAAGGCGCTGATCCACACGGCCGAGACCAGCAGCGTCTCGTTCCATATCCTGCAAGCGGTCGAGGCCGCGAACGAGCGGCAGAAGCGGGTGTTGTTCGAAAAGGTCGCGCGTCGCCTCGGGGACGCATTGCGCGGAGCCACAGTGGCCGTCTGGGGACTTGCGTTCAAGGCCGAAACCGACGACGTGCGCGAGAGCCCGGCGCTGGTACTGGTGGAGCAGCTGCTCGCGGCGGGCGCGCGGGTGCGCGTGCACGACCCGGCGGCCCTCGCGTCGGCGCGCCGCCACCTGGGGGACCGGGTGACGTATGCCAAGAGCGTGTACGACGCCGTGGACGGCGCGGCCGCGCTCGTGATCGTCACCGAGTGGCTGGAGTATCGGAATCCGGACTTCGAGCGGATCAAGCGCGCCTTGACGCGGGCGGTGATCGTGGATGGACGGAACCTGTACGACCCGCAGCGCATGGCCCGGCTCGGGTTCATCTACGAGAGCATCGGCCGCCCCGTGGCATGCGCATCCTCGTAACGGGCGCCGCCGGGTTTCTCGGCTCGCATCTCTGCGACCGCTTGCTCGCGCTGGGCCACCGGGTGGTGGGGATGGACAACTTCATCACCGGGAGCCGCCCGAACCTCGACCACCTGAAGAGCCACCCGAGCTTTCAGCTGATCCTGCACGACGTCGCCAACTTCATCGAGGTGGAGGGGCCACTCGAGGGCGTGCTCCACTTTGCGAGCCCGGCGAGCCCGGTCGATTACCTGGAACTGCCCATCCAGACCCTCAAGGTGGGATCGCTCGGCACCCACAAGGCCCTCGGCCTCGCGAAGGCCAAGGGTGCGCGATTCCTGCTCGCGTCGACGTCGGAAGTGTACGGCGATCCGCTGGTGCATCCCCAGCCGGAGAGCTACTGGGGGAATGTGAACCCGGTGGGGCCCCGTGGCGTATATGACGAGGCCAAGCGCTTCGCGGAGGCCATCACGATGGCCTATCATCGCTTCCACCAGCTCGACACCCGGATCGTCCGTATCTTCAATACCTATGGGCCCCGCATGCGACCCCACGACGGTCGCGTGGTCTCGAACTTCATCGTGCAGGCGCTCAAGGGCGACCCGCTCACGGTGTACGGCGACGGCTCGCAGACCCGCTCCTTCTGCTATGTGGACGACCTCGTCGAGGGCATCGTGAGGCTGTTCGAGCGCGGGGGGCACGAGCCGACGAACATCGGTAACCCCAACGAATTCACGGTGCGCCAGCTGGCCGAGCTGGTGCTGCGACTCACCGGAAGTCGGAGTCGCATCGTGGAGCAACCCCTCCCCACCGACGATCCGAAGGTCCGCCAACCCGACATCCAGCGTGCCCGCGAGACGCTCGGCTGGGAGCCGAAGATCTCGCTCGAAGACGGGCTGCGCCGCACCATCGAGTATTTCAGCGGGCTCACGTCGGCGTGAGCGCCCGTCTACTCGTCACGGGCGCAGCCGGGTTCATCGGCTCGCACGTGTGCGAAGCGCTTCTCGCCCGGGGTGACGAGGTCGTGGGCGTCGATAACTTCGATCCCTTCTATCCCCGCCCCGTGAAGGAGCGAAACCTCGACGGGCTGCGTCGGACCAAAGGCTTTCGGTTCGTCGAGGCGGACATTGTGCGCGATGCGCTGCCGCTCGACGGTGTGACGGTCGTGCTGCACCTCGCGGCACGCGCGGGTGTGCGCCCCTCGCTCGACGACCCCGTTTCCTACGGCGATACCAACGTGACGGGGACGGTGCGGGTATTCGAGGCGGCGCGGCGCGCCGGTCTCCGGCGGATCGTGTTCGGCTCGTCATCTTCGGTGTACGGCGACGCCACGCCCGCTCCCTTTGGCGAGGACACGGCGGCCGTCTGGCCGATCTCGCCCTACGCCGCCAGCAAGCGCGCCGGGGAGCTGATGGCGCACGCGTTCGCGCACCTCTACGGTCTGCAGATCGCCTGCCTCCGGTTCTTCACCGTGTACGGGCCGCGCCAGCGGCCCGACCTCGCGATCCATCGGTTCACCCAACTCATCGCCGCGGGACAGCCCGTCCGGATGCACGGGGATGGGTCGAGCGAGCGCGACTATACCTATATTACAGATTGCGTGGACGGCGTCCTCGCCGCCGTGGAGTGGACCGGCCGGCGGCGGGCGGCGGGGCTCGCCGAGCCGATCAATATCGGCGGCGGGGCGCGCGTGCGGCTCGACCGACTGATCGAGCTGATCGGGCGGACGCTGGGGCGCGAGGTCCGCATCGAGCGCCACGGCGACCAGCCGGGCGACGTGCGGCTGACCGCGGCGGACCTGCGCCGCGCCGAGCGTGAGCTTGGGTACCGGCCGGTGGTCGGGATCGAGGAAGGCATAAGGCAATTCGTCCGCTGGTACGAGGCGACGCATGGACGTCAGCGCTGAGCATCTCGTGGAGCAGGCCCGGGAGCGGTTCCAGCTGCAGGACTACTACGGGGCCATCCACCTCCTCGAGGAGGTGGTGGCGGCGGGCCGCGCCTTCGCCGATGCGCACCACATGCTTGGGCTGTCCTACTCGCTCGTGGGTCAGCAGGACCAGGCCCTCGCACAGCTCGACCGTGCCCTGGCGCTCAACCCTCATTACGTCGAAGCGCTGGTGCACCGCGCCATCGTGCTGAACGAGCTGGGGCGGGAAACCGAGGCGGACGCCGCGTTTCGGCGCGCGGCGCAGGTCGGGGGCGAGCCGCGGCAGGGGTTCGCGGCCCACGTGGCCGCGAAGCTGGCCAACCAGCACGCGGCACTGGGCGACGCGTACCTCGGGGCCGGCGGCCTGACGCAGGCGATCGGCGAGTACCACGAGGCGCTCACCCTGGGCCCGGCGTTTCACGACCTGCGGTACAAGTTGGGACGGATGCTGCTCGAGGCGGGCCGCGCACTCGACGCGCGCGAACACTTCGAGATCATCGTACGCGCGCGTCCCACCTACCTCGACGCGGCCGCCATGCTCGGGTTGGCCTGCTACCTCGCCGGGGACGGGCTCGCGGCGAAGGCGGTGTGGGAGGAATGCCGGGAGCGCCGACCGGAGGATCCGCGCGTGGAAGCCTACCTGGCCATGCTGGCCCGCAACGACGCCGCCGCGCCGGTGGCCGTGCCGGCCTCCGGTGGGGACGGCGATCCGCCGACACTCGCCTCAGGTCGGTCGGGGCGGAAGAAAAAGTCGTGAGACGCGGGGTCCTCTTCGGTATCGCGCTGGGACTCGCCTGCCAGCCGAGCGCCGCCGACCATGAGGAGCTGGGCGACCGCGCCTACGCGGCGGGGGCGTACCGCGACGCGCTCGCCGAATACCAGCTCGGCCTGAAGGCCCACGCCGGCAGCGCAGACCTGAATGCCAAGGCCGGGGCGGCGGCCCTGCACGTCGGGGATTATGCCGCCGCCGTCGACGCCTATGTGCTGCTCGGGGAGCGCGACGGATCGCGGGCCGGGGAGGCTGCGGACGGCCTCGAGCGGGTCGCCAGGGCTGCGCTCGCCGCGAACGACCGCGGCGATGCGGCCAAGGGGCTGGCGGGGCTCCGGGCCGTGGCCCCTACCAGGCCGCTCGGCCGCTACACCCGCTTGGCGGCGCTCGATGCCGCGGATCGCGGCGATACCGCCGGCGCGATGGGGCTCCTCCCAGGGGCGGTCGCCGCCGCCGCGGACGCACGCATGGCGGATTCGCTCCTCTTCGTGTATGGGATGGCGGCGGTGCGGGCGCGCGATTGCGCCACGGCGGTGCCGGCGTTCGAGGGCGTGATCCGGCGGCAGCGGGAGCCCGCGGTCGCGGACCGGGCGCGCGAGGGGTTGGGGTTGTGCTCGCTGGTGGAGGGCCAGCGGCTGCTCGAGAGCGGCAAGCCCACCGCGGCCGAGGACTGGTTCCGGCGGGCCAGTGCGCCCGGGGCGGCGGCGGACGTGGTGCGCGGAGCGTTTCTGGGGCTGGGGGACGTGAAGCTCGCCCAGGGCGACGTGGCCGCGGCGTTGGAGAGCTACCAGCAGGCGCTGGTCGGCGGCACGCCCGGGGACACCATCACCCAGCGGGCGCATGAAAAAATCAACGCGGTCGGCAAGGCGGACGCGCCCGCGTCGCCGGCCCCCCCCCCGAACCAACCGTGAGGGCCATGCGTCCCTCGCTGCTCATCGCCGGTGCCGCCCTGCTGGTGGCGTGCCACCACGGCCCCCGCGTGGTGCCCGCCCCGGATCCGGTGGCCGAGCTGGCCAAGGCGCGCGCTCAGTTCCGGAGCGGGGATTTCGGCAAGGCGCTCGTGTCGTTCCGCCGGCTCACGTACGAGCTGGGCCCCAGTCAGGCCGAGCTGGCCGACGTGCGCTACCATCTCGCCGAGTGTTACTTCCAGACGGGGGACCGCGTCCAGGCCGCCCACGAGTTCCGCCAGGTCGCGGACCAGTATGCGGTGAGCGAGTACGCGCCCCTGGCGCTGCTGCGGGCGGGCGATGCGAACCTGCGGCTGTGGGGGAAACCGGAGCTGGATCCGTCGTACGGCGAAACGGCGCTCGCCATTTACCAGGAGCTGGCGGGACGCTATCCGGGGACCGATGCGGCCGCCCGCGCGCAGATGCATGTGCAGCAGCTCCGGGAGTGGTTTTCCCAGAAGGACTACAAGAATGGGATGTTCTACTTCCGGCGACGCGCCTACGATTCCGCGATCATCTACTTCAAGGACGTGATTGCGACCTATCCCGGGACGTCCCGCGTCCCCGACGCGTTGATGCGGCTGGTGGACAGCTACAGCGTCATCGGATACGGCGATGAGCGGAAGGAGACTTGCGCGCACCTGCGGCGCTACTTCCCGCTGACCGAGGGGCTCGACAAGTCCTGCCCGGCCGACTCGAGCGCCGCCACGCCGTCCTGAGCTCGCGTGGAGGCCCTGTTCGGCGGCTCGTTCGATCCCGTGCACGTCGGGCATCTGGTCGCCGCGGAAGCAGCGGGGGAGGCGCTCGATGCGAGGGTGCGGTTCCTCCCGGCGCGCGTGCAGCCGCTCAAGCGGGCGGCGCACGCCGCCAGCCCCGAGCAGCGGGCCGAGATGCTGGACCTCGCGGTCGCCGGCAACCCGCGCCTCGCGGTCGAACGCATCGAGCTCACGTTACCCGCCCCGTCATACACGGTCCGGACACTGCAGGCGTTGGCCGCGCGGGAGCCGGGGAACCGCTTCACGTTACTGCTGGGGGCGGACGCCGCGAGCGAGCTCGCCGCGTGGTACCAGGTGGACGCGCGCCCCGCGCTGGCGGACGTGGTCGTGTTCGCGCGCCCGGGGGCGTCGCCGCCGCGGCATCCGGCCATCCGCCGCGTGGTCGAGGTGCCGGGATTAGACGTGTCGGCTACGATGATCCGGGAGCGGGTGCGGCAGGCTCGCTCCATCCGGTATCTGGTGCCCGATGCCGTGCGCGAATACATCGCGACGCGCGGGCTGTATCGCGAATAGAGGGCTGATGTACAAGGGTTGGTTCACCAAGATCTTCGGGACCCAGTTCCAGCGAGAGCTGAAGCGCGTCCGCCCGATCGTGGATGCGATTCATCGCCACGAAGAGCGGCTCAAGGGGCTGTCCGACGCAGAGCTGCAGGGCCAGACGTCGAAGCTGCGCGGCCTCATCGCCGAGCGCACGAGCGCGCTGGCGGCGGACGTCGAGCGGCTGAAACGGGAGAAACACGACTGCCCGGATGCCGACCAGCGTGTGGATCTCAGCCAGAAACTGTCCCAGGCCGAGTCGGCCTACGTGAAGGCGCTCCAGGGAGCGCTGAGCGACGTTCTCCCGGAGGCCTTTGCCACGGTCCGGGAGGCGTGCCGCCGGTTGGTGGACAGCGAGGTGATGGTGACGGGCCACCCCCTCAAGTGGGACATGGTGCCGTACGACGTTCAGCTCATCGGCGGGATCGTGCTGCATCAGGGCAAGATCGCCGAGATGGCGACCGGCGAGGGGAAGACGCTGGTCGCGACCCTGCCGTTGTACCTGAACGCGCTGGCGGGCCGCGGCGCTCACCTCGTCACCGTCAACAACTACCTCGCCCGTCGCGACTCGCAGTGGATGGGGCATCTGTTCACGTGGCTCGGCCTCACGGTCGGCTGCATCGACGACACGGAGCCGTCGACGCCCGAGCGCCGGGCGGCCTATCTGTGCGACATCACGTACGGCACGAACAACGAGTTCGGCTTCGACTACCTGCGCGACAACATGGTGTTCACGCTGGAGCAGCGCGTCCAGCGGAGCC
>Ga0137382_10001468_pt1 | contig 10437 bp, 8 predicted proteins | sample SagtaG_15_FD_104816 | JGI IMG/M metagenome (GOLD analysis project Ga0137382, IMG submission 104816) | Vadose zone soil microbial communities from Sagehorn Ranch, Mendocino, California, USA - Sage2_R_20_16 metaG | ecosystem: Environmental > Terrestrial > Soil > Vadose zone | place: USA... | reverse complement strand
GATTGCGACCGGGTGATTCATTGCACCGCCTTCCGCCGCCTGAAGCATAAAACCCAGGTATTCGTGTTCCACGAAGGCGATCATTACCGCACCCGCCTGACCCACTCGCTGGAGGTGGCGCAGATCGCCCGCGCGCTGGCCCGGCAGCTCGGTCTTGACGAGGATCTCACCGAAACGCTGGCGCTGGCCCACGACCTCGGCCATCCGCCGTTCGGCCACGCCGGCGAACGGGCGCTGGATGCGTGCCTCAAAGCGCATGGCGGGTTCGACCATAACGCGCAGAGCTTGCGCGTCGTCACGGCGCTGGAACATCGCTATCCCGAGTTCGACGGGCTCAACCTGACCTGGGAATCGCTGGAGGGTATCGTCAAGCACAACGGGCCGTTGACCGAGCGAAGCGGGGCCGCGGTTGGGCGTTATCGCGAGCACGGCATTCCCACAGGCGTATCGGACTACAACCGGATCCACGATCTGGAACTATGGAGCTTTGCCTCGCTGGAAGCGCAGGTCGCGGCGATCGCCGATGACATTGCCTATGATGCCCACGACATCGACGATGGCCTGCGGGCCGGCCTGTTTGCGGTTGACGATCTCAAGGTGATGCCCTGCACGGCGGAGATGATCGCCGGCATCGCAAAGCACTATCCCGACCTGGAGGACGACAGGCGCGGCCCGGAACTGGTGCGCGAACTGATTTCCTATCTGATCGGGGCGGTCATTTCAGAGGCCCGCAAGCGGCTGGAAGCCGCACGGCCGAAATCGGTCGACGATGTCCGCGGCCATGGCGGGGCGCTGATCGCGTTTGCCCCGGATGTGGCGCAGGCGGAAGCCGGGATCAAATCGTTCCTGACGCAACGGATGTATCGCCATCCCCGCGTAATGGCGATCATGAACGATGCCGAACAGATCCTGTCCGACCTGTTCGTCCGTTATCAGGCGATGCCGGAGGTTCTGCCCCCCGAATGGCGGCGGCCAGAGGGCAAGGACACCGAGACCGAGCATGCACGACGGATCGGTAATTTCATCGCGGGGATGACCGACCGCTTCGCCATCACCGAACATCAAAGGCTTTTTGACTCGACCCCGGATTTGCGATACGCGGCGGCCTAGCTCGCCGCGATATCAGGCGCAATCCGGTCCCCGTCACGCCATGGCCGATCAAGCTTCACCGCCGCATCTTTTCGCCAACGTGCTCGCGCGTGTGCACGCGGTTTGCGCCGCGCTCGCGGCCGAAGGCGGGTGGTCCGCCGGCGTTGACCTGTCGCGCGTCGTGGTCGAGCCGCCGCGCGATCCGGCGCACGGCGATATGGCGACCAACGCCGCGATGGTGCTGGCCAAGGAGGCCAGGACGAAACCCCGCGATCTCGCCGAACAGATCGCCGCCAGGCTGCGCGCAGACGATTTGATCGGCTCCGTCGATGTTGCCGGTCCCGGCTTCATCAATCTCACCTTGAAGGCATCGGCCTGGTCGGAGGCGCTGCTTACCGTGTTGCGCGAGGGCTCGTCCTATGGGCGAAGCGCGATGGGCGCGGGCGAGAAGGTCAATGTCGAATATGTTTCAGCCAATCCGACCGGGCCCATGCATGTCGGACATGGCCGCGGCGCGGTGTTCGGCGACGCGCTGGCCAACCTTTTGACGTTCGCGGGCTTTGACGTTGTAAGGGAATATTACGTCAACGACGCCGGCGCACAGGTCGATGTGCTCGCGCGCTCCGCCCACCTTCGATACCGCGAGGCGCTCGGCGAGAACGTCGGCGAAATTCCGGAAGGGCTTTATCCCGGCGATTATCTGAAGCCGGTGGGGCAGGCGCTGGCGGCCGCCTATGGCGACAAGCTCCTGAAAATGCCGGAAGCCGATTGGCTCGCCATCGTCCGCGCAAAGGCCATCGCAATGATGATGGAAGAGATCAAGGGCGATCTTGCCGCGCTCAATATCCGCCATGAGGTTTTTTTCTCGGAACGCTCGCTGATCGAGGGCGGTACCGATCAGGTCGCGGCCACCATCGCGTTTCTGCGTGGCAAGGGCGACGTCTACGAGGGCCGCCTGCCGCCGCCGAAGGGTGCGCCAGTCGAAGACTATGAGGATCGTGAGCAGACGCTGTTTCGCGCCACCGCCTATGGCGACGATGTCGATCGCCCCTTAAAGAAATCCGACGGCGGCTACACTTATTTTGCCTCCGACATCGCCTACCACAAGAACAAGTTCGACCGCGGCTTTCACAACCTGGTCGACGTCTGGGGCGCCGATCACGGCGGCTATATCAAGCGCGTGGAAGCAGCCATCAAGGCCGTCACGTCAGGCAAGGCCACGCTCGACGTCAAGGTCGTGCAACTCGTCAAGCTGTTGCGAAGCGGCGAGCCGGTGAAGATGTCGAAACGTTCCGGCGATTTTGTCACGCTGCGCGAAGTGGTCGACGAGGTCGGCAAGGATGCGGTCCGCTTCATGATGCTCTACCGCAAGAACGACGCGGTGCTCGATTTCGACCTCGCCAAGGTGATCGAGCAGTCCCGCGAGAATCCGGTATTCTACGTGCAGTACGGCCACGCCCGCGGCCACTCCGTGTTCCGTAACGCGCGGGAGGTGGTTCCGGACCTGCCGGAGGAGGCCGGCACTCGGGCGGCATTCTTGACCGAAGCGGCAGTGGAGCGGCTGACGGACCCTGCGGAACTGGAACTGCTGCGGCGGCTGGCGCTCTACCCCCGGGCTGTCGAGGCGGCGGCGGCGGCACACGAGCCGCACCGAATCGCTTTTTACCTGTATGATCTTGCCAGCGAATTTCACGCGCTGTGGAACAAGGGGCACGATTTGCCCTATTTACGCTTCATTATCAATAATGATGCAGGAATGACCAAGGCGCGACTGGCTTTGGTCCAGGGCGTTGTCTCGGTTCTGGCATCGGGTTTGGCCGTTCTCGGCGTTCATGCTCCGGACGAGATGCGGTAGTTAGGGCAAACGCCACTCACCTCGGGAACTGTGGGGGCATCTGGCGGGGGCCGGTTCGTTTAAGAGGGTGGGTTGGCGGCTTTCCCGAAGGGGACGCATCATCACGATGGCTGATCGGTATCAGGACAGATCTTTTCTTCCCGCCGACGATCCCTATGATCGCGACGGTGACCAGCGCGCCTCGGCCAAGGGCGAGAGCGATCCGCTGGCCGAACTGGCGCGGCTGATCGGTCAGACCGATCCGTACAGCATGGGTCGGGCCAATCAGCAGGTCCAGCCGCGCACCAGCGCGCGCGCTCAATACCAGGAGCCGGCGCCGCCGCATGACGAGCCTCCCGCCGGTCCGCCGGCGTGGATGCAGCGTGCCAGGCAGGAAGTCCCGCAGCAGGATTACCCCCAGGATTACCCGAGTTCGGTGCATCCATTGCACCGCTATGCGACGCCGCGTGCCGCGCCAGAGCCTGATTACGGCGAGGCGCAGCCGCTTGCCGATGCCGATCCAGAGCCCGATCCATCGCGCTATGACGATGCGCTGTACGGCGAACTCGATTCCGACACCCAGGAACAGCAATACGGTCAGGCCTATTCGGATGATCGATACGGCTATCAGGACGGCTATGACGAGGAAGGCGAAGAGCCGGTCCAGAAGCGTCGTGGCGGCATGGTCACCGTTGTCGTCATTCTCGCGCTGGCGGTATTTGGGACGGGCGCGGCCTTTGCCTATCGCACCTATCTCGGAACGCCCCGCAGCGGAGAGCCGCCCATCATCCGGGCAGACGCGGGTCCGACCAAAGTCGTGCCGACGCCATCAGATGCGCCCCCTAAAGTCCCGGACCGCATGGCCGCGGCCGATGGCGCCGAGAAGATCGTTCCGCGCGAAGAAGCGCCCGTCGACGTCAATGCCAAGTCCGGCCCGCGCGTGGTGTTTCCGCCGCTGAATCAGAATAGCAGCCCACCGTCCGTGGTGAGCGTGGCTCCCGGCGGCACGCAATTTGCGGCCGCCGGAAATGGCACGCTGCCGAACAACGAGCCGCGGAAAATCAAGACCCTTCCGGTCAAGGGCGACCAGCCCGATGGTGCCGCAGCGCCGGCTGCACCGGCGCCGCCCCCGACGGCAAAGCCAGCGGCATCAGCGAAAACGCCGCCGGCTGCTCCGCGAAATCAGCCTTCGGCTGCCAACGCAAACGCCTCCAGCAATGCGCCGCTGTCGCTGGTGCCGCAGGGTAATGAACCCGCGCCTGTAGCGGAGCCGCGGACCCGGGTGGCCGCCACAAACCCGGTCCAGGCACCCCCCGGCGTCGCCGGGAGCAGCGGCGGATACCTGGTTCAGGTCTCCTCGCAGCGAAACGAGGCCGACGCCCAAGCCTCCTATCGGTCGCTGCAGAGCAAGTTCCCGGCGGTCTTGGGATCGCGCAGCCCCGTGATCAAGCGCGCCGATCTCGGCGACAAAGGTGTCTACTACCGCGCCATGGTGGGGCCGTTCAGCTCCTCCGATGAGGCGTCACAGTTCTGCGGCAGCCTGAAGACGGCTGGCGGACAGTGCGTCGTCCAAAGGAACTAACCGCCGTTTCCTTGACCGTTTGGTCATCAGCGGGCTAATCGGCCCGGATGAACAGGCGCGCATTCATCACAGGCGTATCGGGTCCGGAGCTGAACGCTGCGGAGCGCGAATTTATCCGCATCCAGCGGCCGTGGGGATTTATTCTATTCAAACGGAACATTGAAACGCCGACGCAAGTAATTAGTCTTGTTCAGGAACTGCGTAAGGCGATTGGCGACCCCGAGGCCCCGGTTCTGATCGACCAGGAGGGCGGCCGGGTACAGCGGCTCGGTCTTCCGCACTGGCCGGTCTATCCGGCGGGAGCGGTCTTTGGCGCGCTCTACGACATCGAGTCCGCGCTTGGTCTGACCGCAGCTCGGTTGAGCGCCCGGCTGATCGCGGCGGACCTTACAGCCTTGGGAATTACCGTCGATTGCCTGCCGCTGGCGGATGTACCGGTCCCGGGCGCCGATGCCGTCATTGGCAATCGGGCCTATGGAACCAGGGCGGACAAGGTTGCGGCGATCGGGCGTGCCGTGGCGGACGGGCTGGAGCAGGGGAGCATTTTGCCGGTGCTCAAACATATCCCAGGGCATGGGCGAGCCACCGCGGATACCCATTTCAGGCTTCCGGTGGTCGATACCTCGAAAGTGGAGCTGGAACGAACCGATTTTGCCGCCTTTCAACCGCTGGCGGACCTGCCGATGGCGATGACCGCACATGTTGTGTTTAGCGCATTGGACCCCGCCCATCCGGCGACGACTTCTGCGACAATCGTCAAGCAAGTGATTCGCGGCGTGATCGGGTTCCAGGGTTTGTTGATGAGTGATGACGTGTCCATGAATGCGTTGGCGGGATCGGTCGCCGAGCGGACCCGAGCTATTTTTAGTGCCGGCTGCGATCTGGTCCTGCACTGCAACGGCAAGCTCGAGGAAATGCGCGAAGTCGCGGCCAAGACGCCGGAATTGTCGGGTGAGGCGCTGGAGCGCGCCAAACGGGCGCTGGCGGCGCGCAAGGCTCCGCAGGCTTTCGACCATGTCGCTGCGCGCGCTGAACTGGATGCGTTGATTGAACGAGCAGGAATGGCGGGCGCATGACCGCGGAAATTCTATCGTTTGACACTGGACGGCCGGCTGAACTTTCGGACGGCGAGCCGTCGCTGGTTGTCGATGTAGAGGGCTATGAAGGCCCGCTCGACCTGCTGCTGGCGCTAGCGCGGCAGCAGAAGGTCGATCTCGCCAAGATTTCGATCCTGGCGCTGGCCGACCAGTACCTGGTGTTCATCGAGGCGGCCCGAAAAATTCGCCTCGAGCTGGCTGCGGACTATCTTGTCATGGCGGCGTGGCTCGCGTTCCTCAAATCGCGGCTGCTGCTCCCCGAACCCGCCACGGCGGACGGACCGAGCGCCGAGGAGATGGCCACCGCGCTGGCCAATCGGCTGCGCCGGCTCGAGGCCATTCGCGAAGCATCGAACCGGCTGATGAACCGTCCGCAATTGCAGCGCGATATCTTTCCGCGCGGCAATCCGGAAGCCATCGCGGAGATCAAGCACCCGCGGTTCACCGCGACCCTGTTCGACCTGCTGACCGCCTATGCCACGCAACGCCAGCATCGGGTGCTGGGGTCGGTGCATCTGGCGAAACGCACGGTGTGGTCGTTGACCGAGGCGCGAGCCTCGCTGGAGCGCCTGATTGGAATGGCCGACGACTGGAGCCGCCTCGACGAATATCTGATGCACTACGTCGTCGATCCCTCGCAAAAGGCTACCGTCTTCGCGTCCAGCTTTGCAGCCGCTCTCGAACTGGTCAGGGAAGGCGAGGTCGAGCTGCACCAGAAAGAGGCGTTCGCGCCGTTGTATTTTCGAAAGCGTCCGCCGCAACCAGCACCCGACCCGATGAGCGCGTCGGATCTGCCGGCCGAGTAAGTGGAAGAAGGAGACCGCGCCATGGCAAGCCTGGCGGAAAAACGCAAAGCCGACGACGACGACGCCGAGGAGCGTGCTGTGGATCCACAAGCGCGGCCTGAGGAATTGCGGCTTCTGGAAGCACTGTTGTTCGCTTCCAGCGAGCCGCTCGATCCGGCGACGCTGGCGAAGCGAATGCCCGATGGCGTCGACATCAAGGCGGCGCTGGCGCAGCTGCAGGCCGACTACGCCTCGCGCGGCGTCAATCTGGTTCGCATCGCGAATAAATGGACGTTCCGCACCGCGGGCGATCTGTCCTGGCTGATGACGCGGGAAAGCACGGAGACGCGGCGGCTGTCGCGCGCGGCCATCGAGATGCTGGCGATCATCGCCTATCACCAGCCGGTGACGCGCGCGGAGATCGAGGAAATCCGCGGGGTCATTACCTCCAAGGGGACGCTGGACGTGCTGTTGGAAACCGGATGGATTCGTCCGCGCGGCCGCCGCAAGACGCCGGGCCGGCCGCTGACATTCGGCACGACGGAAGCCTTCCTGTCGCAGTTCAGCCTGGAGGCGCTGAGCGACCTTCCGGGCCTCGAGGAACTGAAGGGGACGGGCCTGTTGGATTCGCGGCTGCCGTCCGGCTTCAGCGTTCCAACGCCGTCGGATGACCCGGCCTTGCGCGATGACGAGGATCCGCTGGAAATCGGCGATCTGGAACTCGCGCTGGCGCCTGCCGCGGAGCCGGAAAGCGGGGGCGAAAATTAAATTCGCCGTTAGCTTCGAACGCGCGATGGTGCCCGGTTAACGCTGGTGGCAAGGCGTCGCATTAACAGCGATTTGACGCGGCTTAAGTCCTTGTTTTTGACACCTGCCGAGCCTAGTTTCCGATAAAGACAAGGCCGGGTCGCCGGCCTCCCGTGTTTGGAGGGTTGCAGGATGGGTTCGCTTAGCATTTGGCACTGGATCGTCGTGATCGCAGTCGTCCTGCTGTTGTTCGGACGCGGCAAGATCTCCGATCTGATGGGCGATGTCGCGCAGGGTATCAAGGCCTTCAAGAAGGGCATGCAGGACGATGACAAGACTGCGGAAAAGCCCGAGCCCGTGAAGACGATCGATCATAACAATACAACGCCGCCCACGGCGGCGCGATCGGACGTCGGCAGCAAGGTCGTCTGAGCATCTTGCGGCATGTTGCGGCAAAAGCGGTTGCAGCGCGTTGATGGTGCGACAGACGCGCAAGACCGGTTGAGCAAGACCGGTTGAGGGAGACGCGGGCGGCCCAAATCTTGTTCAAGCAAGTATTGGGGCGAAATCGCCTCGCGTGAGCGGAATTTTTCATGTTCGACATCGGGTGGAGTGAACTGGTCGTCATCGCGGTTGTCGCGCTGATCGCCATCGGCCCGAAGGAATTGCCGGGCGTGCTGCGCATGGTCGGGCAATGGATGGGCAAGGCGCGCAAGATGGCCGCCGAATTCCAGGGCCAATTCCAGGAAGCGATGCGCGAGGCCGAAATGGCCGACCTCAAAAAGAGCTTTGACGAGGTCAAGGAAGCCGCAACCGGCTTTGCCGGCAATAACGTCATGACCTCGCTCGAGAAGGATGTCAGCAAGGCGCTTGACATTGATGGCATCGACAAGCCAGCGGCATCCGCGACGGAAACGCCGGCGATCGAACCACCGGCGACGCCGAAGCTCGAGGCGCCGGCGACGTCGAACCTCGACGCGCCGGCGACGTCGAACCTCGACGCGCCGGTGATGCCAACGACCCCGGAAATGCCCATTCCTGAAACGTTCACCGAAGCGGATGCGCACGCGGCTGCGATGGAACCACTGGCGATCACGCGCGAAGCTCAGGCCCCGCCCGTGCCGCAGGATGCGGCGCCCGCAGCGCCTGAGATACTCAAGGACGCCAAAGCGTCATGAGCGACGAGGATATCGAGGCCAGCAAGGCGCCGCTGATGGATCATTTGATCGAGCTGCGCTCGCGGCTGATCAAGGCCCTGCTTGGATTCGGCGTTGCCTTCATCTTCTGCTTCTTCTTTGCCAAGCAGATCTACAACGTTCTGGTGTGGCCGTTCGTCTGGGTCGCGGGTCCGGAAAACTCGAAATTCATCTACACGGCCTTGCTGGAATATTTCATCACCCAGTTGAAGCTGGCGCTGTTCGGCGCCGCTTTCATCTCGTTCCCGATTGTCGCGACCCAAATCTACAAATTCGTCGCGCCCGGCCTCTACAAGCATGAGCGCAGCGCGTTCCTGCCCTATCTGATCGCGACGCCGGTGTTCTTCGTGCTGGGATCGATGCTGGTGTATTTCGTGGTGCTGCCGATGCTGATCCGCTTCTCGCTGGGCATGCAGCAGGCCGCCGGCGCCGAGACCGCGCAAATCCAGCTATTGCCGAAGGTCGGCGAATATCTGTCGCTGATGATGTCGCTGATCTTCGCGTTCGGCGTGGCGTTCCAGCTGCCGGTGATCCTGACGCTGCTGGGCCGGATCGGCATCATCACCTCGAAACAGCTGCGCGAAAAACGCCGCTATTTCATCGTGGTCGCCTTCATCATCGCCGCCGTCCTGACGCCGCCCGACGTGCTCAGCCAGGCCTCGCTCGCGATCCCCTTGCTGGCACTGTACGAAGGCTCGATCCTCGCGGTGCGCATCGTGGAGAAGAAGGCCGCGACCGCCGCGGCTACCGGCACGCCCCCCGCCGCCGCCCCGCCACCGCCGCAAGCCAATCCGGCGGAGTAGCGCAATCGTCAGGTCCAATACTGGCTGTCATACTCCGCGAAAGCGGAGTATCCAGTACGCTGCGGCCTCACGGCTCCATCACTACTGCTCCGGACTACTGGATGCCCGCCTTCGCGGGCATGATGCCTGAAGATTTGTGACGCCACGGGACTACAGCATGCACGACATCAAATCGATCCGCGACAATCCCGCCGCCTTCGATGCCGCGCTGAAGCGGCGCGGGCTGGAGCCACAGGCTGGCGTGCTCACGGTACTAGATGAGCAACGAAGAAAAGCGATCGTCGCAATCGAAGCCGCACAGATGAGACGCAACGCTGCGTCAAAGGAAATCGGCGAGGCGAAGAAAGCGAACGATGATACGCGCGCTCGCGTCCTAATGGCTGAAGTTGCCGATCTGAAGACCCGTCTTCCAAAACTAGAGCAGGAAACCACCGCTATCGAACGAGAGTTGCACGCGAGACTTTCCTCAATTCCGAATCTGCCGCTTGATGACGTCCCGGATGGGTTCGATGAGCACGCCAATGTTGTGCATCATCATTTCGGAGCGGTGCGCAGCTATCCGTTTGCGCCGAAGCCGCACGATGATCTCGGCGAAGCGTTAGGCCTCATGGACTTCAAAGCGGCAGCGAAACTATCAGGCGCGCGATTTGTCGTTCTAAAAAAGGGTCTAGCACGGCTGGAACGTGCAATCGGCCAATTCATGCTCGATCTGCACACCAATGAGCACGGTTACACGGAAGTGAATCCCCCGCTACTAGTTAGAACTCCCGCAATGTACGGTACCGCTCAGCTACCAAAATTTGAAGACGATCAATTTGCGACGGTAGACGGAAGAAGCTTCAAACAAATTCTCGCTTCGTATGAGGAAGGGAAGGAAGCCAAATCTGGCTCCTCGATGGTAGAATATACTTCAAATGTTATGTCTAGCTGGCTTGAAAAGTCAGTCTACTGGCTCATCCCAACCGCCGAAGTGCCGCTGACAAATCTCGTGCGCGAATCCATCGTCGACGAAAAAGAGTTGCCGATGCGGCTGACGGCGCTGACGCCGTGCTTTCGCGCCGAGGCGGGCGCTGCCGGGCGCGACACCCGCGGCATGATCCGCCAGCATCAATTCACCAAGGTCGCGCTGGTCTCGATCACGACACCGGAAACCAGCAAGGACGAGCACGAGCGTATGCTGGCCTGCGCCGAAGAAGTGCTGCGACAACTCGACCTGCATTACCGTGTGATGACGCTCTGCGCCGGCGACATGGGTTTTGCCGCACAGAAGACTTACGACATCGAGGTGTGGATGCCCGGCCACG
>Ga0137382_10001467_pt1 | contig 10441 bp, 9 predicted proteins | sample SagtaG_15_FD_104816 | JGI IMG/M metagenome (GOLD analysis project Ga0137382, IMG submission 104816) | Vadose zone soil microbial communities from Sagehorn Ranch, Mendocino, California, USA - Sage2_R_20_16 metaG | ecosystem: Environmental > Terrestrial > Soil > Vadose zone | place: USA... | reverse complement strand
CGCGCGCCTCGCGCCGTTCCTGCCGATTCCGCTGGTCGGCAAGGACGGCGAGCGCTACCGCTGGCTGACGGAAGCGGATGTGCCGCAATCCATCGGGCGGCTGTCGGCCTTTATGGGCAACGCCGGGGTGCTGCTGCGCGCCTACATCTACATGCGCCTGCTGGGGCGCGAGGGCATGCAGCGCGTGGGCGAGTACGCCACGCTCAATGCCAACTACCTGCTCGCACGGTTGCAGGCCGCGGGCTTCGATGCCGCCTATCCGCAGCGCCGCGCGAGCCATGAGTTCATCGTGACGCTCAAGCGCCAGGCGCGCGAACTCAACGTCACCGCGATGGACTTCGCCAAGCGACTGCTCGACTACGGCTTTCACGCGCCGACCACTTACTTCCCGCTGCTGGTGCCCGAGTGCCTGCTCATCGAGCCGACCGAGACCGAGAGCAAGGACGTCCTGGATGCGTTTGTGTCGGCCATGTCACAGATCCAGAAGGAAGCCGAGCAGGAACCCGCGCGCGTGACCAGCGCACCGCATACCATGCCGGTGCGCCGCCTCGATGATGTCCGGGCGGCGCGGCAACTGGATCTCACATGGAAGCCGACAGCGCAGTCGTAGACCGTTACAAGCCGCGCGGACTCACCCGGGTGCTGCGCGCCGTGGGCTCGAGCCTGCGCGGACTCACCGGCGCGTTCCGCGAGGAAGCGGCGTTCAGGCAGGAACTCGCGTTCGCGGCGCTCGTCATACCCCTGGGCCTGTGGCTCGGACACGGCGGGATCGAGCGCGCGCTGCTCATCGCGCCCGTGCTGCTCATCCTGATCGTGGAGCTCCTCAACAGCGCGATCGAGGCGACGGTGGACCGCATCGGGTTCGAACGGCACGCGCTCGCCGGACTCGCCAAGGACATCGGCTCCGCCGCCGTGCTCATGTCGTTCGTGCTGCTCACCGCCGTGTGGCTGCTGGTGCTGCTCGGCAGATAGGAAACGTCCTGATGCGATTCATGCGTCTGTTGTGTCTGTGCCTGTTGCTGTCCTGCGCGACCGTATACGCGGCCGGCGGTCCGCTGACCGCCGCCGCGCCGGCGGCAGCGGCGCCCTCGACGCCGGCCGTGCCGCAACCGGCGCTTCCGGGGGAGCCGCCGGCGGCGCCGCCGCCCGCGGGAGTCCTGCCGGCAAATCCGCCCGGAGTGGGTACGGCCCCGGCGCCCGTCGCGCCGCCGGCCGCCGTGGAGGGCAATCCGGACTGGGCGGAGACGCTCGAGCGCATCGCCGGCAGTGTGGTGTCGATCGACGTCGATTCGACGCGGGCGTTCGATACCGAGTGGAACTCGACCGCGCAGGCGACCGGCTTCGTGGTGGACGCCGAACGCGGCCTGATCCTCACCAACCGTCACGTCGTCACCCCGGGACCGGTGACCGCGGAGGCCACCTTCCTCAATCGCGAGGAAGTGCAGCTGTATCCGGTGTACCGCGATCCGGTGCACGACTTCGGCATCTATCGCTACGATCCGCAGAAACTGCGCTTCATCAAACCCAAGGCCCTGCCCCTGTATCCGGAGGGCGCGCAGATCGGGCGCGAGATCCGCGTCGTCGGCAACAACGCCGGCGAGCAGCTGTCGATTCTCGCCGGCACCCTGGCGCGACTCGATCGCGACGCGCCCGCATACGGGGTCGCCAAGTACAACGACTTCAACACCTTTTACCTGCAGGCGGCGTCCGGGACCTCCGGCGGCTCGTCCGGTTCGCCGGTCATCGACATCCGCGGGCGCGTGGTGGCGCTCAATGCCGGCGGCGCGAACGGCGCGGCGTCGAGCTTCTACCTGCCGCTCGGACGAGTGCGCCGCGCACTGGAGCTCATCCAGCAGGGCAAAGCGGTTGCGCGCGGCACGCTCTACACGGTCTTCAACTACATGCCCTACGACGAGCTCGAGCGCCTGGGCCTGGATGCCGCTACCGAGGCTGCGGTCCGCAAGAGTTTTCCGCGCAACACCGGCATGCTGGTGGTCACCGAAGTGCTGCCCGGTTCGACGAGCGAGAGCGTGCTGCAACCCGGGGACATCCTGGTGCGCTTGAACGGGCGCTACGTCACGCAGTTCGAACCACTCGAGGACGTGCTGGACGGGTCGGTTGGCAAACAGGTGGAGGTGGAGCTCGAGCGCGGTGGCAAGGCCGTGTCCGCCAGGGTTCCGGTGGGCGACCTGCACGCCATCACGCCCAGCGCGTATGCGGAGTTTGGCGATGCGGTCGTGAATGCCATGTCCTATCAGCAGGCGCGGCACTTCAACGTGCCCACCCGCGGCGTGTACGTCGCCAACCCCGGCTACGTGTTCGGCGCGGCGGGCATCCCCCGCGGCGCGGTGATCATGACAATCAACGGCAGCAGGACCGATACCCTGCAGGACTTCGAGACCGGGATCGCGCTGCTCGCCGACGGCGAGCGCGCCCCGGTGCGTTACATCACCATCGATGATCCCAACAACAGCGAGCTGCGCGCCGTCCGCATGGATCGCCTGTGGTTCCCCGCGCGCCATTGCGATCGCGACGACGCCTCCGGCCTGTGGGATTGCAAGCACCTCGCCGCCGGTGCGCAACCCAAGCCCGTGCCCGTGAGTTCCACTGCATTTCCGCACTTCAAGGAGCCGCTGCTGAACGCGCTCGCGCCCTCGATCGCCATGGTGACGTTCGACATGCCGTACTCGGTTTCGGGGATCACCGAGCGCAACTACCACGGCACCGGCCTGATCGTGGATGCGCAACGGGGCCTGGTGGTGGTGGATCGAAACACCGTGCCGGTCGCGGTCGGCGATGTGACGGTGACCTTCGCGGGCACCGTGCAGGTTCCGGGGCGCGTGCTGTACATCCATCCGCAGCACAACTTCGCAGTCGTCGCCTACGATCCGGCGCTGATCGGCACTACGCCGGTCAAATCCGCCAGGCTGACGCCGCGGGAATTGTTCGCCGGCGAACCGCTGTGGGTGGTGGGACTGGGCGGCGACAGCCAGATGCACGCCCGCAGGACCGAGATCGCGAGCATCGATCCGCTGGAGTTGCCGCTGTCGCGCACCATGCGCTTCCGCGACAGCAACGTCGAGACCGTACAGCTCGTCAACCCGCCGCTGGAATTCGACGGCGTGCTGGCCGACAAGGCCGGCAACGTTCTGGGCACCTGGTCGAGCTTCGCTTACGAGAGCGGCCGCGAACTGTCGCAGGACACACGCGGCGTGCCGATCGACCTGGTGGCCGACATGCTCGAGCGCGTGCGCAATGAGCGCCCGCTGCACTCGCTCGAGGCCGAGCTCGGGGTGCTGTCCCTTGCGACCGCGCGCGAGATCGGTCTTCCGCAGCGCTGGGCGCAGCGACTCGCGCAGCACGCGCCCACGCGGCGCCAGGCGCTGACCGTGGTGCGCCTGGTGGGCGGCTCCGCGGCGGCGCAGCGCCTGCAGCAGGGGGATCTGCTGCTCGCGATCGACGGCAGCGTAGTGACGCGCTTTCGCGAGGTGGAGAAAGCGGCGGCCGACAAGGAGCACGTGCAGGTCACCGTGTGGCGCGGCCAGAGCGAGCTGACGCTCGAGGTCGCCACCGCGGAGCTTCCCGGAGCGGACGTCGATCGCCTGGTGGAGTGGGCGGGCGCGACGCTGCAGGCCCCGCACCGCGCCATGAGTGTGCAGCGGGGGATTGCCCCCGTGGGTGTGTATGTCGGGTACTTTTCGTATGGGTCGCCGGCGACGCGTTACGGACTGTATCCGGGCCGGCGGATCGTGGAAGTGGACGGAGTGGCCACTCCGGATCTGGACACGTTTCTCAAGACCGTCACCGGGCGGCCCGATCGCTCCTCGGTGCGCCTGAAGACCATCACCTGGAACAACGCTCCCGAAGTGATCACGCTCAAGCTCGACAAGCACTACTGGCCGGCGTACGAACTCACGCACACGATGGAAGGTGGCTGGGTGCGCCGGGCACTCGAGTAATCCAGGCCGCCCCCGTGGGTTCGCGCCGTCGGTGCGGCGCGACAGCCGCCTGGTGCCTATTTGACAGTTTTTTTTCGGCTTCACCGGATGTCGTGACGCACGTGATGCTTTCCCACAACACGCGGTTGCGGCGCCCGCGGCTTGCTAGAATTCCTCTCATCTATGGTTCGTGTCGTCAGGGCTACCCAGGTCGAGATCGAGAGCGCCGTGCAGGCGTTGCGCGACGGCGAGCTCGTGGCATTTCCGACCGAGACCGTCTATGGCCTCGGCGCGAACGCCCAGAACCCGGCCGCGGTGGTGCGCATCTTCGAGGCCAAGGGACGTCCGTCGAACCATCCGGTGATCGTCCACCTCGACAGCCCGCGCTTCCTGCACCGCTGGGTGCGTGAGGTTCCCGAGGCCGCCACGCGTCTCGCCGAGAGCTTCTGGCCGGGACCGCTGACCATGGTGATGCCGCGGGCCGCCAGCGTGCATGACGTCATCACCGGCGGCCAGGACACGATCGCGATCCGTGTGCCAGCCCATCCGATGGCGCAGCAGTTGCTCACCGCCTTCGGCGGCGGCATCGCCGCACCCTCCGCCAACCGCTACGGACGCCTGTCCCCGACCCGTGCCGAGCACGTGCGCGAGGAGCTGGGCGAGGCCGCGCGCGTAATCCTCGATGGCGGGGAATGCCAGATCGGACTGGAGTCGACCATCGTGTCGTTTGAGGGCGGGGGTGTGCGGCTGCTGCGGCCGGGCAGTGTGACCGCGACGCAGCTGCGCGAGGTTGTGGGCGAGCTGGTGAGCGGCGCGGACAGCCGGTCCCCGCGGGTGCCCGGCGGCGCGCCGACGCACTACGCCCCCACCACTCCCATGACCATCGTGCCGGCCGGGGAGATCGACGCGCAGGCGGATGCAGCCTCCGCCGGCGCCCGCCGCGTGGCGGTCCTGGCGCAGCGCCTGCCGCTGCGCGCCCACAAGTACGTCACCTGGATCAATGCCGGACGCAGGCCCGAGAGCTACGGCCGCGATCTCTACGCGAATCTGCGTACCCTGGACAAAGCCGGTTGCCAGCGCATTCTCGTGCAGGCGGTACCGGACGGGGAGCGCTGGGAGGCGATCCGCGACCGCTTGCTGCGTGCCGCGACCAGCGTCGCCGAGAGCGACGACGGCACCAGCACCCTGGCGGTGCTGCCGTAAACTCCCTCAGGTGCGCCGCCCGCGATTCATCGACCCGTTCCAGCCCGCGGAAGTCCGTCGCCTCGTCAGGGAGTTCGGTTCGCCGCTCCTGATCCTCGACTGCGAGCGCGTGCGCGTGCAGTTCCGCAGGCTTCACAAGGCGCTGCCGCGAGTCGATCTGCACTACGCCCTGAAACCCATGCCGCATCCGGCGGTGGTGCAGACGGTGATCGCGGAGGGCGGCTTCCTCGATCTGGCCACCACCGGCGAGGTGCAGCTGGTACAACGCTTGAGCGTCGCGCCGGAGCGCTGCATTCACAGCCACCCGATCAAGCGCGAGCAGGACATCGCCAACGCGCTGCAGTTCGGCGTACGCCTGTTCGTCGCCGACAATCCCGATGAAGTGCGCAAGTTCGCGCGCCTCACCGACGCAGCGCAACTGCTGTTGCGGGTGTCGTTCCGCGCCCCCGGCGCGGTGTGCGATCTGTCGCGCAAGTTCGGCTGCGATCCGGAGGACCTGCTGCCGCTCGCGCGGCTGGCCGCCGATCTGGGTATCGGGGTGCGGGGACTCTCCTTCCACGTCGGCTCGCAGACCGCCGACGCCGGTAAGCACGTCGAGGCGCTGGCGGCGTGCGCCAGGCTGATGGCGGCGGCGCGCCGCGAAAGGCTCGGCGCCTTTGATACGCTCGACATCGGCGGCGGTTTCCCCATCGAGTATGGGCAGCCGGTGCAGGACATCGGCCGCTTCTGCGCGCCGTTGCGCGCCGCGCTGGCGAGGCTCCCCGGGCGCGTGCGCGTGATCGCCGAGCCGGGGCGCTACATCGTGGGTCCGTCCGCCATCGGCGTGGCCTCGGTGATGGGGCGCGCACGGCGCGAGGGACACTGGTGGTATTACCTCGACGACGGGCTGTACGGCTCCTACAGCGGGCAGCTGTTCGATCACGCACGTTACCCGGTGGAAGCGCTGCGCGACGGCGCCGAGCGGCTGCCGTCGGTGCTCGCGGGGCCGACCTGCGACAGCATCGACGTGATCGCGGAGAACCTCATGTTGCCGCAGCTGAAACCCGGAGACCTGGTCGTCGGCCGCGCCATGGGCGCCTATACCTGGGCGAGCGCCTCGGAGTTCAACTTCTTTCCCAGAGCCACCGTGGTGTCAGTCAACCTGTGCCCCGGCGACACCGGCAGCGTCACGCCGTGGCCGCCGTAGCGCCTGACTGCGGGGCAGCGCTTGATCCACAATATCGTGTTCGACATCGGCTGGGTGTTCGTGCGGCTCGATTATCGCCCGATCCTCGGGCATCTCCAGGCGCACGGCGCGCAAGTGGGCGATCGCGACGCGGTGATGGAATGCATCGGGCTCGCTGACCACGAGTGCGGGCGCTTGCCCGGCCGCGCGCTTCTCGAGCGCCTCGCGGCCCTGGCGCGCCGGCCGGTGTCGCTCGAGGAAACGCATGCGCACTGGGTGGACATGTTCGAGCTCGAGCCGGCGATGGTCGATCTGGCCCACCGCCTGAGCGAGCGCCACAGGGTGTTCCTCCTCTCCAACATCGGCGACCTGCACTGGGCACATCTGTCGCGCGAGTATCGCCTGCACGCCATCGGGCATGGAGCGCTGCCGTCATACCTCGCGGGTGTCATGAAGCCGCACGCCGGCATCTATGCCGAGGCCGAGCGGCGCTTTGCCCTCGAGCCTGCCGCCACGGTATTCATCGACGACCGGACGGACAATATCGGCACCGCGCGCGCGCGCGGCTGGCGCGGCATCGTGCACGAGGGCTACCACAGCACGCTCACCGCCCTGCGGGACCTCGAGGTCGACTGCTGAGGCCTCTGCGCGTGGCCTCGAACGTGTTGGGCGGCCTTGTGCATTCTGGGTGCGGTATATTTCGCATTCCGTTCCCCGGGCGCCCCATGAAGAACGAAGCCATAGCGGAGCCGTTGACCCCCATCCACGCGCAGGTGATCGCCGCGCGCGAGGGCCGCGATCCGCGCGTGATCGCGCGCCTGTTCTCGGGCTGGGCGGTGTTCGGCGAGCGGCAGTTCGTGCGCGGCTACGCGGTGCTGCTGCCGGATCCGGTGGTGCCGAATCTCAACGCGCTCGGCGCCCGCGAGCGCATCGCCTTTCTCTCCGACATGTCGCGCCTGGGGGATGCGCTGCTCAAGGTGACCGGCGCCACGCGCATCAACTATGCGATTTTCGGCAACCGGGAGCCGGCGCTGCACGCGCACGTCATTCCGCGCTACGTCGATGAGCCGGAGGCGCTGCGCGGCGCGCAGCCCTGGGCCTACGACTGGTCCGCGGCGCCGGCCTTCGAGCGGGCCTCCTGCCAGGAGCTCGCCGAGCACCTGCTGCGCGAGCTCACGCGTATGGGCGTCACCAAGCCCATGCGCTTCAATCCCGGGGCGAACGCCGACGGCTGAGGGTAAGGGCGGGCGCAGCGTCCGCCTCGCTCACTTCGCCGGTTGTGCCGGAGGCGGCGTCGCCGGTTGCGCGGGCGTACCCGGTTGTGCCGGCGCCCCCGGTTGCGCCGCGCTGGGGGCGGCTTTGACGCTCAGCAGCTCGACTTCGAATATCAGCAGCGAGCCGGGCGGAATAGGCGGCGCGGAGCGCAGGTCGTACGCGAGCTGCGGCGGAACGAACAGCTGCCACTTGGCGCCGGGCTTCATGAGACCCAGTGCCTCGGTCCAGCCGGGGATGACGCGGTTGACCTGGAAGCTCGCCGGCTGCCCGCGCTTGTAGCTGCTGTCGAACTCGGTGCCATTCATCAGCGTGCCCCGGTAGTTCACCGTGACCTCGTCGCTGATCTTGGGCGATGCCCCGCTGCCGGGGGCGAGCACCTTGTACTGCAAGCCGCTCGCGGTCGTGACGATGTCGGTTTTCTTGCCGTTCTCGACCAGGAACTTGGCCGCCGCGCGGTGGTTGGATTCGCCCACGGAGTCCACCAGACCGCGCAGGTTCTCGCGATCCTTGTCCGTCATCGAGACCTTGCCGGAGAGCGCGTCGTGGACGCCCTGCGCGAGCTGCTGCGCGTTGAGGAGATCGGGAGAGATGCCGCTGGCGCGCAACTGCTCGCCCATCGACACGCCCACGCTGTAACTGGGGGAGCTCGTCTTGGCGGCCGCCTCCTTGGCGGCGGCTTTTGCCGGCGCCTTTTTCGCCGGGGCGGCGGTTTCCGAGGCGGGCGCAGCGCCCGACTGTGATTGCTGCGCGGCCGCGAGCATCGAGCCCGCAGCAAGCGCGACCGCGGCGGTACTGACGAGGAGGAATGTGCGGCCGCGGCGCGGCGCTGGCAGTGTCATGGTCTACCCTTCGAAGGCATGCGGGCCGTGCACGGCACGGCTTGGGAACCGCAGCGGGTCGGGAGTTTGGCTGATTGCAGGCCTGCGCGCTGCACTTTTTCTGGGTTAACCCTGCGGTACCGCTCAACGCTCAGCCGTCCGGCCGTTCGTTCACGGGCTGAGCTGCCGCCGACAGCGACGCGAGCTCCTCGTCCGTGAACGTGCCCTGGGAGAGGAGCCAGCGGGCCCGATGCAACTGGGCCGCGGCGACGTATATGCGGGAAGGCGCCGCCTGCCCGAGGACCCCCGCATCCGACATGACCCGAACCACCACCCCCTCGGCCGCGAGCACCTCGGCGAGGGACTGCGCGGAGGGCAGATCCGAGAGCGTGGTGAGCAGGCGCCATTCAGAGTCGGACATGGTGCCGCTACAGTGCCAAAGGCGTGATGTTTCTACAATGCACGCACCGGCAGGCCGCAGCGGAGCTTGGACGTGCTCAGCATTCGACAGCTTTCCCGCAGCTTTCGCGAGGGCGGGCGAGTGCATCAGGTGCTCGATGGGGCCGACGCGCAGGTGAGGTGCGGCGAGATCGTCGCGGTCACCGGGCGCAGCGGCTCGGGCAAATCGACGCTGCTCAATCTCATCAGCGGCATCGACCGCGCCGAGCGCGGCACCGTGGAGATCGACGGCCGTGACGTGACGGCGATGGGCGAGCCCGCCCGCACGCTGTTCCGCCGCGCCCACATCGGTTTTGTCTACCAGTTCTTCAACCTGATCCCGACGCTCGAGGTCGAGGAGAACGTGCGCCTGGTGCTCGAACTCAACGGCGTACGTGGAGCAGCGGCGCGCGACCGCAGCCTCGCGGCGCTCGCGGACGTGGGTCTGCGCGAGCGCGCGCACAGCGCCATGGACCAGCTCTCCGGCGGCGAGCAACAGCGGGTGGCGATTGCCCGCGCGCTGGTGCACCGGCCCGGGTTGCTGCTGGCCGATGAGCCCACCGGCAATCTCGACGAACAGACCGCAGGCGAGGTGCTGCCGGTGCTGTTGTCGCTCACGCGCGCGCGCGGCACCACCGTGGTGATCGTGACGCACGATGTCGCCGTGTCGCGTCTGGCGGATCGCGTGCTGGAACTGCGCGAGGGCCGGCTGCACTCATGATTCCGACCCTGCGTGCAGCCAGCCTGCGGCATCTGCTGCGCCACCCGGCGCAACTGGCGCTGGCGCTCATCGGCCTCACACTCGGAGTGGGCACGATGGTGGCGGTGGACGTCGCCACGGCCAGCTCGCGGCGCGCTTTCGAGCTTTCCCTGCAGGCGGTCAACGGCGCCGCCACCCATCAGATCACGGGCGGTCCGCGCGGGATCGATGAACGGCTGTACCCGCAGCTGCGCGCGCACGCGCCGGCCGCGGGCGCGCTGCGGTTCGCGCCGCTGGTGGCAGGGTACGTCACCGTCGGTGAGCGCACCCTGCAACTGATCGGCATCGACCCGTTCGCCGCCGCGCAGCTCGCGGGCGGGCGGCCTGTCGCCGCGGCCCATGACCCGGCAACAGATGATGTCGAGGGGTTGCGCCGCTGGTTCACCGAGCCGGGCGCCGTGGTCATGAGCGCGGCGACCGCCGCAGCGCTGGGGCTCGCGATCAACGGCCGCTTTGATCTGGCCGTCGGCGGGGTGCGGCAGCGCGCCACGCTCGTCGGCCGGATCGCCGACGCCGGCCCGGGGTTCGAGACAGTGCTGCTCACGGACATCGCGCAGGCCCAGGAATGGCTCGGAAGGGTCGGCCGACTGTCGCGCATCGACGTGCGCGTTGCCGAGGGCGCTGCCGGCGCGGCGCTGCTGGCGCGGCTGCGCGCGCAACTGCCCGCGGATCTCGAGCTGCACGCGACGCGCGCGCAGGGCGGCGAGACCTTCGCCATGACGGACGCATTCACGACCAACCTCAAGGCCATGAGCCTGTTGGCACTGCTGGTGGGCGCGTTTCTCATCTACGGGGCGGTGAGCTTCGCGGTGCTGCAGCGCCGCGCCACCCTGGCGGTGCTGCG
>Ga0137382_10001464_pt1 | contig 10453 bp, 6 predicted proteins | sample SagtaG_15_FD_104816 | JGI IMG/M metagenome (GOLD analysis project Ga0137382, IMG submission 104816) | Vadose zone soil microbial communities from Sagehorn Ranch, Mendocino, California, USA - Sage2_R_20_16 metaG | ecosystem: Environmental > Terrestrial > Soil > Vadose zone | place: USA... | reverse complement strand
GGCCTCATGTTCGATTCCATACTGCGCAGGCTCAACCTTGTTTCCCTTCGAGTCGGCAAAGTACAGCGAGTAAACGATCTTCTCGTGCGGAACAATCTCGTGGTATTCCCCGCCATTCCAGCCCTCCTGCCCATCCGGCGATTTCATGCAGCAGAGAAATGTTCCTCCCACGCGAAAATCAATCTTGCAAAACGGCACTGTAAAACCCTTCGGCCCCCACCACTGCATCACATATTGCGGGTCTGTCCACGCCTTCCAAACCAATGCGCGTGGAGCGTCAAAAACTCTAGTGATCACCATCCGCTCTTTCTCGCTAACCGCGTTTTTTGTCATTTCTGACCTCCGCTTTCTTCATTTGATTCACAACCACATCCAACTTGTCGAAACTCTCTTCCCAGAATCGGCGATAGTTAGTCGCCCAGTCGCTGACCGTCTTGATCGCCTCTGGCCTGAGCGTGCACACGCTCTCTCTTCCGCGCTTCGTCTTGATCACAATCCGCGCCCGCACCAGGTAGGCGATATGTTTTGAAATCATCTGCTGCGATAGGGCAAACGGTTCCGTCAATCCATGCACAGAGGCAGGCCCATGGGAGAGTCGTTCGATCATCGCCCGGCGGGTTGGATCAGACAGAGCCGCAAACGTTGTATCCAATTTATCCACAACTGTATGGTAGTGGATTATCCGCAGATGTCAAGTGTCGATTTTGGAGTTCCCGATTTCTGTTTCCTGATCTCTGAACCCTGACACCTGCGCAAATTTATGCTTCCCCATGCGCCGCGTATCGCAGCTGGGTGCATGGTTTAACAAATAGGCTTCCTTGAGCAATTACTCATTAACCTGACGATTAGAGTGCCACCGCAACCTGCGCAGGAGCGCGAGCCGTCACGGCGGAGGCCCTGGCATCAGGGGCCGGGGGATGCGGATTGCCGTTGGAACCTGTTCTCGATGTATTGCCGGCCCGTTGGGCATGTGATCTTTGCCAATTGGCTTGCCACGACCTCCGCGATGAGTGGTAAATCGCCAATCCACTCATCGAGGAGATTAGTACCGGGAAGTCGGCTAGTGTTTACCGATGAGGCGGCTCTTAGGCAATGTCGTTCCGTGTGGATGGCGAGGTACCGGAAGCTATCCGGTAGTGAACTTAGTCCGAGCGTGCCGCGGTAGGAACTGTTTGGCACGCTCGAGGTCGTTTTTGAAAGATGGTGGACGAGAGGGGATTCGAACCCCCGGCCTCCTCATTGCGAACGAGGTCAATTCCAAGCTGAGACGCGGTTCCACAATCACTTAGCTTTCGCGGCGGGGTTGTTAGATGGGCGACTTGGGCTACCGGATGAATGACAGTTCGGCTGCTCTTTGGGCCGCGAATTCAGCACACGAAAGCACGCTCCGCAAACGGATCAGGCTCCCTTCTGCAGCGCGGGCAGGCGCCATGAGCGTCTGCTGCATAGCACTCTCATCTTCAAGACTGAACATGAGCTGGTCGTGGAGGCGTCCGCGCTGGCGCTGGGCGGAGTTTCAGCCGCCATTGTGGACACGGCAGCTTGAGTCAATCGTGCAGGACGACGCTCAGGAGAGAAGTGTTGATCTGAAGCCCGCCATTGTATCTGATGAAACCGAGCTTCCTGAACTTATTCATGAAAAAACTGACCCGTGGGCGCGTTGTGCCGATCATCTCCGCCAGCGTTTCTTGCGATATTTTGGGGACTACTCCGTGAGGCCTGTCTTCTTTACCGTAGCGGGCAAGCAACAGAAGAGTGCGAGCGAGCCGCTTCTCGCTGGAGTTGAAAAGCTGATCTACCAAGCTTTCCTCGATTCGAATGTTGCGTGCCAGCATGAAACTGATGAAGCGGTCGCCAACTGAGCTGAAAACGAGGCCGCCACCCAGTCTTATCCATTAACAAACCAGAGTGTGCAGCGCTTCCCGCTTGACCCATCCGAGCTTCGCTACTGGATAGTGAGCGCGACGCTGGTTTGCTTTAATGTGGGGCCCATGATTGCGTTGACCGTGACATTTCCAGCCATACCGGTCTGGACAACGGATAAAGGAGTGTGGACCTGGGACGGAAGATTCCGCGAGTCCCCACTGTATTGCGCCGTCATCAGGAAGGCGCCCGGAGCACCAAGGTAGTACGAAAACTGCGCTGCTCCGTTCATCAGCGGTGCTGTATTGAAGCTGTACGATTCTCCTACCACGCCGAAACTGACAGAACCCGTTGGAGAGTTCGTGCCGGTCACTTGCACCGTTGCTGCAAGATTGGATCCCGAAACCTTGGTGCTTGGAACGGTGATGGTCGTACTCGTTGGAGTAGCAGAACCACCTCCGCCACCACCTCCAGCATTACCTCCTCCGCAACCCATGACAAAGCTGATCGTACCCAAAAGCAGGCAAGCGTAGACGAAACGCCGGAGCCGCAAACGCACAGGCAAGAGCCAAAGGACTAGTCCCAAGGCGGCAAGCATGCCGCTCATTTTCCACCACGTATTCCGCGGCCCCAGGTTGGGCCATCTCCGAGGAAGAATCTGTGAAGTCGAGGTGGAGGAAGAAGGAGCAGGTACGCTGCAGCTCAGAGTGGCCGTCACGCTGTTTCCCCCCGACAATTGAATCTGGGCAGGACTGACACTGCAAGTTATCCCTTGCACGACAGGGGAAGGGACTTGGAGCTGGAGAGAACTATTCAGAGCGTAAGTTGGTGTAACAGTGATCGTAAGGTTGCCGGATTGTCCGGCGGTTATGGTGAGACCCGGCTGGGACGGGACAATACTGAAGTCCGGATTGTTCACCGTTATGTATGGCGAAGTGGCCGAGGCTGCAAAGTAGTTGCTGTCACCGGCGTAATTTGCAGCATACCGGTCGCTTGATTGTGGGGTAATCGTAGCCGTTGCTTGTAGAGCCACAAACCCGTTAATGAGTGTCTGAGTGCTGGGCCCAGTCGCCACCGTTCCCTGTCCGGTGGAAGATGCGAAAGTAATTTGTCCGGTGACGGGTGGGCTCGTTTGGGTGGTGGTCAGTGTTGCGGTCAAAGTAGCGCTGGTGCCGTAATTGACCGTCGTGGAGCTGGACTGCAGCGTCAAAGTGCTGGGATAGACGACACGGACAACCTGAGGGCTGGTGGACGCTGCAGAATAGTTCGGGTCGGCGCTGTACGCTAGCGTGAGCGAGTGACTTCCAAGTGTCGAGAGCGTGATGCCCGTATCTAGGCCGAATCCGGCAGTCGGCGTCGATCCAGATCCGGTTCCTGCGTATCCAATACCGGTTCCTGACGCGGTGAATATTGCAGTTGTGCCGTCATAAACAGTAAGAGTGCCCATCGGAGCGGCGCCGCGAACGCTAGTCGTACCCGACATGTAGATCACGAAAGGCATGCCGATTACCGTGCTGGTCGGGAGGGTAAGCGAAAGCTGCATGGTGGCTGGCATGATCGTGAGTGCATACGTGCCGGAGCTCGTGACGTAGCTGTTGTCGCCGCTGTAGGTTGCGGTGAGGACGTGGGAGCCGCCGGAAAGCTGGATCTTTTGATCCTCGGTGTAGCCCTCACTGTTGAGCGCGAATATGCCTCCATCGAGCGCCGTGGCAGGAGCACCGTTCAGGGAGTCCATCCAAGTCACGGTTCCCGTGGGGCAGCTATGTGGAGCGCAAATTGGCTTAGGCGGAGAGGAAAGGGAAGCCTGCGCATTGCCAACATCGATGCGAGCGAGATACGGAGAACCGTAAACCAGGGAAGTGGGTGTGTTGCCCGTCTCCAGACCGGTGGCCGGATCAAAGGTAGGAATGCTGACGATGGTCTTGCTGGTCTCAGCGATAATGGTCACGGGAATTCCAGGAGTAGAGTCGCTGGAACCAAATGTGGCGTCGCCTTGGTAGTGCGCCTTCAGATTGTATGTGCCACCCGGCAAAATGACATTCGAGTTGCTAGCCGTCCCGCTGGAAAGGGTAAGAGCTTCGACGCCAAGAGACGGAGACACACTTGGACCTCCAGGTGTAGGACTGGGAGTGGGATTCGGTGTGGCAATCAATGCGACCTGGCCAGTGGGAGTTCCAGTGGCTCCCGAGCCGGCCGTTACGCTGCTGCTGACGCCGACTGCCGTTCCGTGGGCAATGCCGGTGATGGAAGTGACTGCGGACCCGTTAACGGTGGCGGCTAGCGTGGTCGAAGAAGGAAGGAAGGTAACGGAAGACCAATAGTTCACCAGGTTCTGCACATTCACGGAACCAAGACCTCTAGCTAGGTCGTAGCCAGGGCCCGCATTGTAGCCGGAGAGGACGCCGTACTGGTCGTTAGAATTCGATGTAGTGCAATTCAAGCTGCTCTTGGCGCAAGGCATCGCGATGGTTCCCGACGTGACATCGTTGAAAACACAAGTGCCGGCTGGCCCGCTGCTCGAATTACAGGTTGAGACGGATTGCGCGGTAGCGAGTTTGTAGAAGACAACATTGGCATTTCCTTGCGCGGATTGCATCTTTTGGTTGACCATGGCCATGATGCCTGCAAACGCGGGAGCCGACGCAGATGTTCCACCAATCGGCAAGAGATTCGTGCTGCTGCAGAAACCAAGGACGTCACTCTCGCAAATAGCATAAGAATTCCCAACGAACCCGTTGCTGGCGAACAAGGAAACATCGGGAACGTCTCGCTTGCCATCGAGCGGAACGCCCGGGCCAATTTGCCAAAAAGGCTTCGCGTAACCGCCTGCACAGGCCGAGGGCGTTTGACCCGACGGCGTTGTACAACTGCTTTTGCCGCCGCTTCCGCCCATGGTGAAGACGAATCCCGACAGTCGAGAGTTATTGCAATTTGTCTCCGCGTTTGTACTGAAACCTATGCGAGGATCGCCAAAGATAGCGTTAGTGCAAGAATCGTTCCAAGTCGTTTCCGGGATATAACCCTTGGCAGATTGTTGAGTCGTGGGATCATTGGTCGTGTTCCAGTAGGTCGTTGCGTTAAAGAAGTCGTTAAAGTCCGTTCCACCGACGGCAATGTTGTAAGGCGTGGAGGCAAATCCGCTTACCTGCAGGCCGCTTTGCGCGGGCTGAGGGGTTTGCCCCACGAAGAAATCACAACCGGCTGCGCCATTATCCCCCGAGGCAACAAACACCGAGATGCCTTGTGCGGCCGCCTGCTGCCAGAGCTGGTTGTAAAACTGGTTTCCGGATGTTCCTAAGTTGAGTTCACAGTCGCCAAAGCTCACACTGAGTATGGGAGCAAGATTTTTATCAACGACGTACGCCGCCGAAAGGTCAACACCACCACTGGTCTCAGTGGATTGGGAAACGACAAGTTTAACGGTCGCACCCTTGGCAACACCTCCCGACAATTCCACGTCCAAGTCGGCTTCAGTTTCGATACCGCGAATAATGCCTGGATCGGGACCGTTGAGAACAACGACAGGATCATTCGCGGGGAGCCCGAACGTGGAACGAAAGTCACGCACATCTTGGAGATTAATGTTCGATTCGTTTGCGATGGCAATTGTTTGTCCCGTGCCGTCAATTGCAGGGGTCGCATTCCACAAAGGAAGCACGTTATAGATGGCGGCAAAATCATAGGGGCCGAGTTTCGTGCAATAAACGGGCTGACCCGTGTTCGGGTCATTGCCGCACTGGAAAGTGAGTTCGGGATTGTTTGCCTTCACGAGGGTCACCTGACCTTCTTTCGATCGAGTCAGTGTTTTCGCCAGGTGATACATCGTCTTTCGCGGGAAATTGTGGAGACTGACGATGCCTGCCACGACGGGGCTTAGCGCCACGGGGATTTGCGGGTCGCTGGCGTTTGCTTGATGCTCTTCGCCATTGACCAGGAAGCGATGAATCTCGGTGTGAAACGCGTTGCGAACAGCGGCGACGTTTCCAGAAAACTCGATTACGTTGCGGCCGGGGCCAACCTTGATGTCGGTAAAACCGTGCGAGGCGAGCCATTGGGTCACGGTTTGAATGTCGGCGTCGGCGGGGCCGAATTGTTTCCCGAATTGGTCTGGTGTCAGCCAAGCATGGTAATTCGCCGACGATTTGTTCTGCTGGTCTTCAAGGAGCTGCTGAAGAGCGGCCTCTTGGTCAGGGCTGCGTCGCAAGAGGAGGAGCATGCGCTTTAGGGGCTGCGCGTCTGCCACGAGTCCCTGGTCAAATTCAGCGCGGGCGTGAGGATGGACGTTTCCCCACAGAGTAACCAGGCTCTTTTCATCGACGGCCTGCGTGATGCGCGGGGACGGGGTCGCCGTTTGCGCTGCCGCGTACCAGGAAGAAGCCGCCAGAACAAACACGAGAAGCAGAATGCGTAGGATCAAGCTGGATTTGATTTGTCGCATAGATTGGCCCACACCACGGAGGATATTGCGTACTTGCTGATTACCGAACCGTTTTGAAAAGACAGCCGATCTGGAACCACTAGCGAGCTAAAAACCACAACCAACCTGGAAACCACTACTTGGACCCAAAACGGCGCAAGGCTACCGTAAAAGACAATAAGGACCCAACCAGGTGAGTCCCTCCATTCGAACTAGGGTAAACACCTGAGTCATGCTTGCTCATGGTCATCACAGTCCGACGGCAGCCCGCACCACCGTGCCAGCGGCTTTCAGCCCGAGCAAAGGCCGCACTTTGACGACTAACGTTCAGTTGAAATGGTCGGGGACAACCCGCCGAGATTCGGAGCGCGGTGCTCTTAGGGCTATTGGGACTTGTGGTTTACCCGATTCTGCCCGACCGTTTCGTCGATAAGTGGGAGCTATATAGTAAACCCGAGACAGGCGTGGATTACAGCCATTGTTATTGCGGGGATCGGTTTTGCTAACTACGTCCTCTTGAAGGTCTAGGGTACCCGAGGCGTTTACGTGAGCGGTTTTCTAGGCGGTTTTGTAAATAGCAGCGCGTCAGCTGTGGAACTGGCGAGGCCGCTCGGTGTCGGCGGCACATCTTCCGGCGTGGCAGTTGCGGCGCTTTTGTTGACGATTGTGGCGATGTTCGCCCGAAATCTGCTGATAGTCACGCTCTTTTCGCCAAAGGCGGTGCTCACGGCTATCGGCCCGATTTTCGCTATGACTGTGCTCGCGTTGATTTTCGTTCAGCGAGAGAGAGCGGGAATGGAGAATAGTGCTGGCGAGATCCATCTTGAATCCCCCGTCTCGCTCAAGCGCGTGCTGACTTTTGCCGGGCTGTTTCTGCTGATTCAAATCATCTCGACGCTGGGCGACCGCTACCTTGGAAAGATTGGTTTCCTGGGAATCAGCGTGCTCGGAGGCTTGGTGAGCAGCGCAAGTACTTCGGCGGTTGCGGCGAACTTGGAGGGCCACGGGGAAATGCGAGCGGCGCTGGCCGGCTACGGCGTCGTCTTGGCGTCAGTGGCGACTGCTTTCGTCAATCTGCCGATCATTCACCGCAACGCTAAGAATCCCTCGGTGTCGCGACGATTGGCCATCCTTACGGTGGTGCTAAGCCTCGTTGGCCTTGCTTGTCTGTTTCTCGAGCAACACTATTGGCCTTTCAGAATATGAGTTATGCACTCGCAGTCACAACGCACAGCAATTTCAATCCGAAAGCTCCCCCTGTTGCTTTCCGGACGACGTGAAGTGCGGTGGCCAATTTGATCTCGAGCGTGTTCGGAATTATGTCTCGTGACGGATGGCGGTGGATTGAGTCCCTGTGGGTCGCCAAAACTTCAGCCGAGACCCAAGAGGGGGCGGTTCTTGGCGGAGTAGGCAGACGATTATCGGTTCGATACGGCAAGAAGACTCTGGAGGGGGCCAACCCGCGTGCGCGTGGCGCGCACATATATAAAGCAGCGTCTAGCGTTGTCGAGAAAGTGGGGGAAGGGAATCGACCGTGACAGTGCGGGATTCTAACCAACGACAGGGCAGCGTTCTAACCAGCGTCGACTAACATTTCGCGCACAGCGATTCGCCGTAGCAACCCAGACAAACCGAATCTTCTCCTTCCCGGAACGAAGCGGTTGCTCCCACGATGCACGCTCGAGGGCCCCTTTTGAAAGATGGTGGACGAGAAGGGATTCGAACCCTCGGCCTCCTCGTTGCGAACGAGGCGCTCTCCCAGCTGAGCTACTCGCCCACGAGCAGCGAAACAATTTTAGCAAACGGTCAGGTGCTTGCCAACACGCGTTCCGCTGCTTGTAAACACGTAAGAGCGCGGCATGCTTCCCGGCTCGGCCGGATGCTGCGCTCTTAACACGAACGCGTAATCTGTGAGTTACTCTTACGGTTGGTCGATCGAGCCGCCCGAGCGCTGCGCAACAATCTTCTTCACGTTCTGATACAGCGCGCGCGCCTGCGGGATCGCTTCGACGGCTTTCTGGACTTGCGGATCGGCTTCCAGTAGAACCTTGAGGCCCTCCTGCTGGTTGAACGCCGACATAAACACTTCCTGCTTGATTTTGCGCTTGATCCATTCGGCGCTTTCAGCCATCTCCGGTTCGATGTAGCGGACGTTGTGCTTGCTCAAATACTCGCGGAAGACTCGCATCACGTTGTCGTCGGCCTCGAACTCTTTCGTAATCGTGGGCTTGCTGCCGAGGTAGAAGCGCGTAAAGCCGCCTACGCCCGTTTCGGCGGGCCAGAACACGTCGTCGCGGTAGAGCAACTGTTCGAACTTCGTCAGTTTAGGCGCAGGCACGACGATGTCCGGCGTGATGCCGCCTCCGCCGGTCACCTGGCGTCCGCTGTCCGTCAGTTTCACCTCCGTCGGATGATCGGGCACTTTGCGTTCATAGTGATATTCATAGAGTGAAACTGATTTGTAATCCCGTTGAATCAGCCGCCCGCTTGGTGTGTAGTATCGCGCGGTCGTCAGAGCCAGTCCGGTATTCTCGCTCAGCGGCGTCACGGTCTGGACAAGACCCTTGCCAAACGTTGTTTCCCCGACGATCAAGCCGCGGTCATGGTCCTGTACCGCGCCGGAAACAATTTCCGTCGCCGAAGCCGAATTGTTGTTCACCAGAATCACCAACGGTACGGTCACGCCCTGATTCCCGCGCACCGCGTAGTAACGCCGCTCCGGGGATGACCGCCCATGATGCGAAACGATCAGCTGGTTCTTGTCCAGGAACATGTCGCCAACCGCGACCGCTTCGTTCAGCAGGCCGCCCGGATTTCCGCGCATGTCCAGAACCAATCCATCCAGCGAAGAGGCGCTCAACTGTCTTAGGGCGTCTGCAATTTCGCGATCTGTCGTCTCGTTGAAGCCGGACAGCCGGATGTAACCCACGCCCTGCTTTAGCATGAAGGCAATATCCACGGAATGCCGTGGTATCTCGTCGCGCGTCACCGTGAAAACGAGCTGTTCGGAATAGCCCTCGCGTGAAACCGTAATCTTGACGACCGTCCCCTTCGGTCCCTTCAACATGTCCGCCACTTCAGTCGTGGTCAGTCCATCCGTGGACTTGTCGTCGACTTTGACAATCACGTCGCCCGGGCGGATTCCAGCGTTGTACGCCGGCGCGCCGGCATACGGTGCCATCACCACGGTGTGGTTCTCGCGCGGCGCGACGATCATGCCGACGCCGTAGTACTTACCGCGCTGGTCTTCCCGCAGCAGGGAAAACTGCTTGGCATCGAAGAAACTTGAGTGGGGATCGAGCATGCGCAGCATGCCCGGAATGGCGCCTTGATAGACGGCTTTATCTATGTCGACATTATCGGCGTAATTGTTCTGGACCACGTTGAGGACCCTGGTAAAGTCCCGAACTGCCGTCTGATAATCGTCCGCCGAGGCGGTCGTGGCTCGCACGTTGGGGCCGTAAATGCCACCCAATACGGCGGATACCAGAAGTACAGCCACTACAACTACAAGTCCGCGACGCTCTGAATTCATCTCTTACCTCGCGTGACAGCTCAGGCTAAAATTATAGCACACCGTATCCGCCGTAAAGTCCCGTTTGACAGGGACTGGCACCCTTTCTATGATGCCCATGGACCCTTTAGACGGCCCTCAAACGCAATGTTGAGCATTCCTCACATGATTGTGGTGTTTATCGTGGTTCTGGTCGTATTCGGGCCACAGAAGCTGCCGGAGCTTGCCCGCAGCCTTGGCAAGCTCATGGCGGAGTTCCGCAAGGCTTCGACGGACTTTAAGAGCGCGTTTGAAGAGGAAATGCGCGAGATGGAGCGGCAGGCCCTTCAGGCCGAGCGCAAGAAGGCTGCCGAAGCGGCTGCTGCTTCGGCCGTGGCCAGCGAGACTAGTTTGCCCCTCGCTACTGCGGGTTCTACTGACGCGGATGCGCCGCCAAGGGAGCCTCCGGTCGAATCCTACGCCACGGAAGGCCCAGTGATCTCGCCCGTTCCCGAATCAGTTCCGCGTTCCTCGGGAGAAGCAGCCGAAAGCAACACGGAAAGTGCTGCCATTACGAATTCCCAAGAAGCTCTGAATGACCACCAGTCCCCGGCCTGAATCCGTGCCCGAATCCGAATCCAACACGCAGATTACCGCACCGGCAGAAGAGCCTACCGGCG
>Ga0137382_10001463_pt1 | contig 10453 bp, 6 predicted proteins | sample SagtaG_15_FD_104816 | JGI IMG/M metagenome (GOLD analysis project Ga0137382, IMG submission 104816) | Vadose zone soil microbial communities from Sagehorn Ranch, Mendocino, California, USA - Sage2_R_20_16 metaG | ecosystem: Environmental > Terrestrial > Soil > Vadose zone | place: USA... | reverse complement strand
CGGGCGATGGCGTGCGCGTTCGGCGTGATGGAGTCGTTGAAGATGGTGAGGCGCGGGTCGCCGTTCCCCTGAGGCAGGTCACCCAGCACCTGATCGTAGGTGCGGTTCTCCCGGATGATGTAGACCACATGGCGGACCGGCGGACGGGCCGTCAGGCGGTCGGGAGCGACGCCGCGCAGGCGGGCGTTCGAGTACGGGCTGAGCGCGTACACGTCACGCGTATAGCGGGCGAGCGTGGTCGCATCGGGCGCCGGCACGATCGAGACCGACCCGGCGATCACGTTGCCGATGTACTTGCCGTCGGGATTCGCGCCCGACCCGGCGCCCTTGCCGTTCGCAACGTACAGCGCGCGCCCGTCGGGCGACACGGCCACGGCGGTCGGATACCATCCCACGGGGATGAGTCCGGCGACGCGCATGCGCGCCGGCTCGAGGCGCACCACGGCGACGGCGTTGTTGCCCGCCATCGCGACGTACAGGGTCTTCCCATCGGGTGACAGCGCGAGCGCGTTGGGATCGCTCCCGGTCGGCGCGTGGGGATCGAGCGCCACGGTGAGCTGCTCCAGGACCGCTCCCCGTGCAGGATCGACGCGCACGATCCCGTTCGCGCCCGCCAGGGCGGCGAACAGCTCGCCCCGGCGCAGCGCCAGCGCGGATGGGTGCGGGCCCACGAGCACGGACCGGCGGCTCGGCGGGGTGGCGGACAGGTCGATGATGGACACCGTGGAGTCGCCCCAATCGCTCACGTACAGGTGTGAGCCGTCGGCGACGACGGTGTAGGGCCGATGGCCGACCGCGACCGCGCCGCGGCGGGCCAGGGTGGCGGCGTCGATCAGATACAGCGAGTCACTCAGGTTTCCGACCACCGCCACGAGCCCGCGAGTCGGGACGAGCGCCAGCCCCGCCGCAAACAGCTGCGCGCTCGAGTCCGCGAGCGTCACGGTGTCGACGCTCCACCGCGCGCCGCCCTGCCAGGCCAGCCGATACACGCGGTTGGTGCCGCCGCCGCTCGCCCACACCGTGTCGCGCCAGTCGCGCCCGGAGCGGGCCAGCCCGAGCCACGCCGCCTTGAGCGGCAGCCGCCACACCACATTGCCGGTGAGCGGGTCGATGCGCATCAGGCCGTTCTCGCCGTAGCCGTTGTTCGTCACCAGCACCGAGCCATCGGAGAGGGTCACGAGGCTGAGCGGCAACGTGCCGACGCCGACCTGCCGCCCCGCCGGGTGGATGCGCCAGCCGGAGGGGAGCAGCATGGTCCCGTCCGCTTGCGGCCCGGGGGTGAGTCGAGCAGCGACGTAGGTGAGGCCCGCGATGGCGGGCACGGCGAGCAGGGCGAGCAGGGCGCGTTTGAGCATGGGCAGGAATATGCCCGCTCCCGGCAGCCGCGTCAGCCCCTTAGCCTTCAGCGCCAATGAGCGGGCTCATCTTCCATCTCATCCCGCACACCCACTGGGACCGCGAGTGGTACTTGCCGCGCGCCGCGTTTCAGGCGCGCCTCGTACCCGCGCTGGACGACCTGATCGAGCGGCTCCAGGCCGACCCGGGGTTCCGCAGCTTTCTGCTGGACGGCCAGACCGTGCTCGTCGCCGACTACCTGCGCGCGCGCCCGGAGCGCGAAGCCGACCTCAAGACCCTCGTGAAGACGGGACGCCTGCAGGTGGGGCCCTGGTACGTGCTCGCCGACGAGCTGATCCCCTCCGGGGAAGCGCTGGTGCGCAACCTCCTGTTCGGCGCCGCGGACGCCGAGCAGCTCGGCGGGCGGCTCGACGTGCTGTATTCGCCCGACGCCTTCGGGCACCCGGCGGTGTGGCCGACGCTGGCCCGGGAGTTCGGGATTCGCGGCGGCGTCGTGTGGCGGGGGCTGGGCGGCGAGCCCGGCCAGGAGCGCGACCTGTACCGCTGGCGCGGCCCCGACGGCCGGGACATCCTGCTGTGGCATCTCCCGCCCGCGGGGTACGAGATCGGTGCCGTGCTGCCGGCGAGCGCGGACCGGCTCGCCGCGGCATGGGCCGCGATCCGGCCCGGTCTGGTGGAGCGCGCGACCGCGAAGCACATCCCCGTGTTCATCGGCGCCGACCATCACGCCGCTCACCCCGCCGTATCGCGCCTGCGCGACCTGCTGGCCGAGCTCGAGCCGCGCAGCGCGTTCCGGGTGTCGCGACTCGACGAGTTCCTCCAACTGGTGGGCGAAGGCGTCAACCCGACGCCGCTCCAGGGAGAGCTGCGCTGGTCGTACCGCTACACCTGGACGCTGCAAGGCGTGCACGGCACCCGCGCGCCGCTCAAGCGGCACGCCGGCGCCACAGAGTTGTGTTGCGAGCGAGTCGCCGAGCCGCTGGCCGCGCTGGCGCGGCGCGCCGGGGGTCGCGACCGGCGTCCCCTGCTCGAGCTGGCGTGGCGCACGCTGGTCCGCTGCCAGTTCCACGATGCGATCGCCGGGTGCACGAGCGACGACGTCGCCCGCGCGGTTGACGGTCGGCTCGCGAGCGTCGAGGCGCTGGCGCGCGACGTGGTGCGCGGCGCCGTGCTCGACCTGGTACGGCACGACCCCGACGCCGCCCGGGAACGCGCCGTCGAACCCGCCCCGGCGCTCGTGCTGTGGAATCCCGCGGCGCGGGCCCGAGGGGGCGTGGCGGTGGTCGACGTCACGCTGTTTCGCCGCGACGTTCTGGTAGGGCCGCCCTCCGGACGGGTGCCGCGCCAGGGCCAGGGGTACCGGCCGTTCGGGCTCGCGGGGCCGGACGGTCGACCGATCGCGCTGCAGCTGCTCGACCGGCGGCCGGGGCAGGAGCGGCTCGACGCGGCCCGGCACTACCCGGATCAAGACGAGGTAGACTGGGTGCGCGTGGCGCTGCGCCTGCCGGCCGTGCCCGGCCTGGGGCTCAAGTGCGCCGGGCTCACACCGGGAGCGACTCGCCCGGACCGGGCCGGAGAGGGCGCGGTGGTGAAGGGTCGCTCGCTCGTGAACCGCTGGATCGAGACCGTGTTGGAGCCGACGGGCGCGCTGGCGCTGCACGACCGGCGGACCGGCGAGCGGTTCTTCGACGTGCTGCGGCTGGAGGACGGTGGCGACGCCGGCGACACGTACACCTACTGTCCCCCGGCCCGGGATCGCATCGTACGTGCGCAGCGGCCGATCCGCGTTCGTAGGCTCGCGGCAGGACCGCTGGTCGCCGCGCTCGAAGCGACCTTTGACATGCGCGCCGGGAACGGCGTCACGCGGAGACGTCGCGCAAACAGCGTCACGCAAAGTCGTCCCGGGCACGTCGACGTTCGGGTCGTCGTGATGCTGCACGCCGACAGCCCGGTTGTGCGCTGTATTCTCGACATCGACAACCAGGCGACGTGGCATCGGTTGCGGGCACGAGTGCCGACGCAGCTCGCCGGCGTGCCCGCCGTCGCGGGGGCTCCGTTCGGGTCGGTTGCCCGCCCGGCTGTCGTGATTCGGGCGGCGGAGTATCCGCTCGAGACTCCGGTCGCGACCGCGCCCGCGCAGCGGTTCGTCGCCGTGGCCGACGGGCGGCGCGGGCTCGCCCTGCTCGCGCCCGGCTTCTTCGAGTACGAATGGACGCGGCGCGGCGACCTCGTCCTCACGCTGCTCCGGTGCGTCGGCGAGCTGTCGCGCGGCGATCTGCCGACTCGCCCGGGACACGCGGGCTGGCCGACCGCGACGCCCGAGGCGCAGTGCCTGGGGACGAGCCGGGTGGAGCTGGCGCTCGTCCCGGTGTCGCACGCCGAGGTGGAGCGCGGTGACGTGATTCCGTCGCTGTGGGAGGACGTGTTCCTGCCGGTGCGCGGGTTCTGGCTGCGCGATGCCGGGGAGCTCGCGCCCGCGCCGATCGACATCGCGCTCGAGGGGACCGGGCTGGTCGTGTCCGCCGTGAAGCCCGCGCAGCAGGGTTCGCCGCTGGTATTGCGGTGCTACAATGCCACCGGGCGGCGGGCGCCGGGCGCGTGGCGGTTCGGCGAGGGCGTGAAGAGCGCCCATCGGGTGCGCGCCGACGAGCGCGAGTCGACGGCGCTGGTGCTCGAGGGGCGGGGGAAGACGGTGCGGTTCGTGGCCGAGCCGCACGAAGTCGTGACGATCCTGGTCACCTAAAGGCGGAAGTCGGAACGCGGAACGCGGAACGTGGCCTTGAGCGTCGCGCAGCGAACGATGCTGGCTCGTCTGTTCCGCGTTCCGACTTCCACCTTCCGCGTTGGGGAGGAGCGCTTGCAAGAACACCGCGTGTCGGTCGCGCGCACCGCCCGCTATTTCACGCTAGGAAGGTCGGGCGGGGTGGCGGAGGTCTGGTTCGCCTGTCACGGCTACGGGCAGCTCGCGTCACGGTTTCTCGAGAAGTTGCGCGCGCTGGACGACGGGACGCGCTACCTCGTGGCGCCGGAGGGGCTCTCCCGCTTCTACTTGAGCGAGAGCCCGGCCGAGCGGCGGGTCGGGGCGAGCTGGATGACGCGCGAGGATCGACTCGCCGAAATCGCAGACTACGTCCAGTACTTGGACGCCGTATACCAGGACGTGTTCAGCCAGCTCGATCGCTCGCAGGTGGCCGTGCACGCGCTGGGATACTCGCAAGGTGCGGCCACGGTCGCTCGCTGGGCGGCGCTCGGCCGGGCCAAGGTCGATCGGCTCACGTTATGGGGCGGCGAGTTTCCTCCTGACCTGGATCTCACGCCGGAGACGGTCCGGGATCGGTTGCGGGCCGCGCGGCTGACGCTGGTGTACGGGCGCGCCGATGAGTTCATCACGTCAAAAGTGATTGCCACAACTGTGAAGCGACTGCGCGCGCACGGGGTCCCGGTTCGAGAGATTCCGTTTGACGGAGCGCACGAGCTCAACGAGGGTATCCTCCAAGGCCTAGGTGGTGAGACGTTGAGGTAGACGTCGAGGCTCGGCATCTCGGCGTCTACCTGAGCGTCTCGCCCCTGTGTGTAGGATCCAGGGCGTCCTGTAGCGCATCTCCCAGCAGCGTGCACGCCACCACCACGAGGACCAGGGCAATCCCCGGCGCTGCGGCCACCCACGGTGCGTTGACCAGGGTGTCCCGTCCCGACGCGATCATACCGCCCCACGACGGCGTGGGCGGCTGCACCCCGAGCCCGAGGAACGAGAGCCCGGCCTCGAGCATGATCGCGTTCCCGATGCCGAGGGCGGCGGCGACGATGACCGGCGTCAGCGCGTTCGGCAGGAGGTGTCGCCACAGGATTCGGAGCCGCGAGATCCCCAGCGCGCGCGCACTTTCGACGAACGGGCGCGCGGCGAGCGAGCGCACCTCGCCCTGAACCAGACGGGCGACGGACATCCAGCCCGTCACGCCGAGCACGACGATGACGAGCGCGGCGCTCGGCCGCCACACCGCCGCCAGCAGCAGCAGCATCACGACTCGTGGGAGGGCGAGGGCGATATCGGTGACCGCAAGCAGCAGCGCGCGCAGCGGCCCGCGCCAGTACCCCGCGACCGCCCCCACGGAGAGGCCGATCGCGATCGCCAACAGCACCGCGAGCACGCCGACGCCAAGCGAGATCCGCGCGCCATAGACGAGCCGCGTCCACACGTCGCGCCCGAACCGATCCGTGCCCAGCGGGTGGATCGCGCCGCGCGCGTCCGTGGCGAGGGGTGGCAGGAATCGCGTGGACACGATGTCGGGCTGCGCGCCTCGGTCCCCGTGCGTGACGAGCGGCGCGGCGAGGGCCGCGGCGACGACGACGATCAGCACGCCGGCGCCAAACACGGCGCGCCGGTCTCGCAGCAGCCGCTTCACGCCTCCTCGCTCCGATGGCGGATCCGCGGATCGATCCACCCCACCAGGCCGTCGGCGAGGACGTTCCCGGCCACGACCAGCATCGCGCTGACCGAGGTCGCCGCCAAGACGACCGGGTAGTCCCGTGCCAGCACGGCCTCGACCAGCCGGCGTCCGACGCCGGGCCAGGCGAACACGAACTCCACGAACACCCCGCCGGAGAACAGCGCGGGGAACGACAGCCCCAGCAGGATCGCCACCGGAATGAGCGCGTTGCGAGCGACGTGCCGCGACGCGACCGCGAACGGCGCAAGGCCCTTGGCGTGGGCGCTGCGCACGAACGGTTGGCCCACGACGTCGCGCATCGCGCCGCGGACGAATCGCGCGATGCCCCCGATGCCGATCAGCGTGAGGGTGGCGAGCGGCAGCACCAGGTGGCGCAGCCGATCGGCGAGCCACGGCCCGCCGACGAGGAGGTCGCCGTCGAGCCCCGCGCGCCCGAAGGCGGGGAGCGCGCGGCCCCAGTAGGTGAACACCATGACCAGCATCAGGCCCAGCCAGTACCCCGGGACGGCGAACAGCGTGACCGTCGCCACCGAGAGCGCGGTGTCGATGCGGGGGCGCGCGGTGGCCTGGATCGTACCGACCGCTACGCCGAGCAGGTAGCTCAACAGGAGCGAGAGCCCCACCAGTTCGAGCGTGGCCGGCACCGCCTCGCCCAACAGCGCGCGCACCGGCCGCCCCGTGGCGATACTGGTGCCCCATTCCCCGCGCACGAAGCGGCCGAGCCAGGCGGCGTATTGCGCGGCGAGCGGCCGGTCGAACCCGAGCGCGTGCCGCTGGGCGGTGATCTGGGCCGGCGTGGCCGTGGGACCGAGCAGCAGCTCCACCGGATCTCCCGGCGCGAGCCGCAGCAGGAAGAAGGTGAGGGTGACGACGCCCGCCACGACGGCGAGTCCCGTGGCGGCGCGGCGCGCGAGCGCGGCGAGCATGCGCGGAATCTCGCGCGCCCCGCCGGAGCCCGCTAGAATCCGGGCGTGCCGCGACCCATCGGACAGGTGCTGCTCGCCGCTGCGGCGCTGGCGGCGTGCGGGGGCGGGGCCGCCCGCCGCGGGCGCACCGTCGTGTACGCCTCGGGCGCCGACCTGCAGAGCGTCAATCCGCTCGTGACGGTGCATCCCCTCGCGAAGCAGGTGGAGCGCTATGTGCTGCTCACGACGCTGGCGCGCTACGACTCGACGCTCACCCCGCGGCCCTACCTCGCGCGCCAGTGGACCTGGTCGCCGGATCGGCAGATGGTCGTACTGCGGCTGCAGGCGGGCGTGCACTGGCACGACGGCGTCGCGACCTCGGCGCGCGATGTCGCGTGGACGCTCAACGCCGCCCGCGACCCCGCGACCGGATACCCGCGGCTCAACGATCTCGCGGACGTGGTCTTCGTGAACGATCGCGACGACTCGACGGTGGTGATCCGCTTCGCACGGCCCCAGCGGGATATCCCCGACGTCCTCACCGATCTCGCCATCCTGCCGGGGTACTTGCTCGACTCGGTCCCGCATGCCGCGCTGCGCCAGGCGGCCTGGAACGCGCACCCGGTGGGCAACGGGCCGTTCCGCTTTGTGAGCCACGAGTCGAACCGGCGGTGGGTCTTCGCCGCCAACCCGGACTTCCCGCAGGCGCTGGGCGGTGCGCCGCTGCTCGAGCGGCTCATTATCGTCGTCGTCGACGAGCCCACCACCAAGCTCGCCGCGCTCGCCGCCGGGGAGATCGACTTCGCCGGGATTCAGCCGGCCCATGCCGCGTTCGTGCGCCGGCGAGCCGATCTCGCGGTGCTCGACTACCCGCTGATCTACCCGTACGGGATTGTGTTCAACACCCGGCGGCCGCCGTTCGACGACGTGCGGGTACGGCGCGCCGTGGCGCTCGCCGTGGACCGTCAGGAGATCGTGGACGGCTATCTCTACGGATTCGGCACGGTCGCCGACGGCGCGGTGCCTCCGGATGTGCCCGGGTATCTGCCGGGGCGACCCACGCCGACCGATCCTGACTCGGCCCGGCGATTGCTCGGCGGGCGAGCGGTTGCGTTCGAGCTGCTGAGCGTCGGCAGCGGTGAGGCACCGCTCGAGCAGATGATTCAAGCGCGCCTCGCGCGGGTCGGCGTGCAGGCATCGATCCGCCTGCTCGAGCTCGGCGCGTTTCTCGATCGCGTCAATGCCCGGCGCCACGACTTCGACGCCGCCGTGCTCGGTACATCCGGCGATCCAGGACTGGGGTACCTAGGCCCGCTCGCCGAGCTCGCCGGCATGCGCGCTCCGGCCGAGCCGGCGGCGGCGCAGCGGTTTTTCCGCGACTCGTTGCCGGTCGCGTTCCTCTATCACGGCCGTGGCGTGCAGGGCATGAACCGCCGAGTGCAGGGAGTACGCATGGACGTCCGCGGGGAGCTGCCGGCGGTCACCCGCTGGCACGTCGCGCCGTGAAGCGGCGCGAGCTGCCGAGCGAATTCCGGGCGTCGGCGCCGACGCGCCTCGACTTCGCCGGCGGCTGGACCGACGTGCCGCCGTTCTCGACGCGCGAAGGGGGCGTCGTCGTGAACGGCTGCATCGGTCTCTCCGCGCACGTCGACCTGAAGCTCGGCGGCGCGCTCATCCGCTTGGTATCGGAGGATCTGGGCCAGGAGCTCGAGTGCGCCGACTCGGGCGGCCTCGTGCTCGACGGGCGGCTCGACCTGGTCAAGGCGGCGCTGCGGATGTTTCCCGTGCAGAGCGCCTGTACCCTCACCACGCGATCCGACGCGCCTCCCGGCTCCGGCCTCGGCAGCTCCGGCGCGCTCGACGTGGCGCTGGTGGCGGCGCTCAGCGGCGCGCGTGGCGAGCGGCTGTCCGAGCGCGAAATCGCCGAGCAGGCATGGTGCCTGGAGACCGTGGAGGCGAAGATTCCGGGCGGCAAGCAGGATCAGTTCGCGGCCGCGTTGGGCGGGTTTCAGCGGCTCACGTTCCGCGATCCCGACGTCGGAATCGAGCCGATCACCCTGGAGCCGGCGTTCGCGGCCGCACTCGAGCGGCAGACGGTCCTGTGCTACACCGGCCGCTCCCGCGTCTCGGGCGCCACCATCGCGCGCGTCATGGGGGCATACGAGCAGGGCGACGCCGAGGTGACGGGGGCGTTGCGGGCGATGCGCGACGTGGCGGACGCGATGGCGGAGGCGCTGCGCGCGTCCGACCTGGCGCGCGTGGCACAGCTGCTGAGCGCCAACTGGCGCCAGCAGCAGGCGCTCGACGCCGGGATGCGAACGTCCGAGATGGCGCGGCTCGAGCAGGCGCTGGCGCAGGCGGGCGCGCTCGGCGGCAAGGCGGCCGGATCGGGAGCGGGCGGCGCGATGTTCTTCATCGCGCGCGACGATCCGCGACCCGCCATCGCGGCGGCGCGGGAGGCGGGAGCGACCGTGCTCCCGGTGCGCTGGACGAGTGCCGGAGTGCGCGCATGGTGACGGCGGAGGCGCTGGCGGCGAGACGTCAGGAGATCGCGGGCTCGCCGGATCTCCAGGCGCTGCTCGCTCATCTCACCGCCCGGGCCGCGCCCCTGCTCGAGCGCCTGCCGCCCATCCCCACCCTCAAGGCGCTGCTCTCCGCGGACGGGGGTATTTGCCCCGACGACGGCGCGACCCTGGCATTCGACCCCTGGAGCCCGCAGCAGCACCGCTGCCCCCGCTGCGGCAAGACGTGGTCCGGCGAGCGGCACGACCGCCACTGGGCACGGTTCCAGCATCTCTGGCTGGCCGAGCGGGCCGCGCATCTGGCTACGCTGGCCGCGCTCGGAGGCAACGCAAGTGCGGGTGCGAGGGCCGCCGAGATTCTGCGCGCGTACGCGCGGAGCTATTGGCAATACCCCAATCGCGACAACGTCCTGGGCCCGAGCCGTTTGTTCTTCTCGACCTACCTCGAATCGATCTGGATCCTCAACTATCTCGCGGCCGCGATGCTGTTGCGGGCGTGCGGACGCCTCGACGATGCCACCGCGCGGGGGGTCGGCCAGGTGGCAGACGAGGCCGCGACTCTGATCGGCGAGTTCGACGAGGGCTTCTCGAACCGCCAGACGTGGAACGACGCGGCCCTGGCCGCGATCGCGGTGTGGTTCGAGGACGCTGAGCTGGCGGGGAGGGCGATCGAGAGCCCGACGGGGCTGCTCGCCCACCTGGCGCGCGGCTTCGGCCAGGACGGGCTGTGGTACGAAGGAGAGAACTACCACCTGTTCGCGCTGCGCGGCCTCTTGACCGGCGTCGGGTGGGCGCGGGCGGCGGGGGTCGACGTAAACGAGGAGGCTGCGCTGGCGGCGCGGCTCACGGCGGCGCTGCTGGCCCCGGCGCTCACGGCGCTGCCGGACTTCACGTACCCCGCCAGGAAGGACTCGCGGTTCAGCGTGTCGCTCGCGCAGCCGATGTATCTGGAGCTGTGGGAAGTGGGGCTCGGATACCTCGGGAATCGGGAGTCGGGAGACGGGAGAGGGGAACTCGAAAGCTGGCTCCACGCCCTGTACGGCGTTCCTCCGATCCAGTTGGAGATCTTCGACTCATACCTGCACGACGCGCCGAGCGATCGTCTCCCGTCTCCCGTCTCCCGCCACAGCCTTTCCCGGTGGGCGCTGCTGTGCATGGAGCCCCGACTCCGGACCGACGTCCCGCCCTGGGCTCCACGCAGCGTGCTGCTGGAGTCGCAGGG
>Ga0137382_10001456_pt1 | contig 10470 bp, 8 predicted proteins | sample SagtaG_15_FD_104816 | JGI IMG/M metagenome (GOLD analysis project Ga0137382, IMG submission 104816) | Vadose zone soil microbial communities from Sagehorn Ranch, Mendocino, California, USA - Sage2_R_20_16 metaG | ecosystem: Environmental > Terrestrial > Soil > Vadose zone | place: USA... | reverse complement strand
CCAGTGCAGCGCCAGAAGCGCAGGAGCGAGCCGCATTCGCGAAGGCTGGCTCGGTGCCCATTCCCCGAACCAGCAGCAGCTCCGACATGGTGATCCGGAGCGGCCAGACGAGCATCGAGGTGGATTCACTCGAGCGCGCCGTGGCTCAGGTGCGGCTCCTCGCCGGTCGCGTCGGTGGCTACGTCGCCAACACGATCATGCAGACGGGGCGCGGCCAGCTCCGGGCGGCGACCCTCGAGGTGAAGATCCCCGCCGACCGGTTCGACGATGGACTCGGCGGGCTCTCGACGCTCGGGAAGCTCGAGTCGGTGAACGTCAACGCCGAGGATGTTGGCGAAGAGTTCACCGACGTCACGGCCCGTATGACCAATGCGCGACGGCTCGAGACCCGTCTCATCGACCTGCTGGCCACGCGGACGGGAAAGCTCAAGGACGTGCTCGATGTCGAGCACGAGCTGACGCGCGTGCGTGAGGAGATCGAGCGCTACGAAGGGCGGCTGCGCTACCTCCGAGCACACGCCGCCCTGAGCACCCTGACGATCTACGTGCACGAGCCGCTGCCCGTGGTGGGGCACGCAGGCTCGAGCGTCCTCGGAGAGGCGTTCAAGCAGGCGTGGCGGAACTTCGTCGGTCTCGTGGCGGCGGTGATCCGCTCGCTCGGGATCGTGATTCCGGTGGCCGTGCTCGTCGTCGCCCTCTGGGTCAGCGCGAAACGACTTTCACTTCCCTCACTGCGATCGGCTGTCCGCTCACCAGGATCGGCGCCTGGCGCTCCTGGGCCGTCTTGTTGAATCCCGCGACCTCGGTGCGGATGAGCTCGTTGAACTTCGTGAGGTAGTCGTCCAGCGTGGCCCGCAGCTCCTTGAACCGCGCCGCCACGACTTCTGTCGGCGGCTGGGCATAGGCAAGCGACAGGCCGAAGCCCAGACTTTGCAGCCGGTCCTGGAAATGGTTCAAGTAATGGATGTCGTCCTGCCCGGCATCGCGCTGGACCTCCGAGTTGTAGAGGCTGTCCTTGAGCTCTTTGAGCTTGCGACCGAGGTCGCGTCCCTGCCGCGTCACCGGTGCGGCCGCCGTCGTGTCACCGCCCGCATTGTCGCGTAAGGCTTGCTGTGTGTTCTTGAGCTGCGTCTCGAGGCTCACGATGCGGTTCAGCATTTCGTTCAGGGCCGACATGGCGTTGCGCCATTCGAGCCCGGCATGGAGCTGCGCTGCAAACCGCGCGGGCTCGCCGGCCAGGAAGGGGTCCGGCTCCACGGTGACCGTCTTCGTTTGCGTGCGGCCTGCGGCGCTGAGCGCGACCGTGTAGGTCCCCGGAATGACGCGCGGACCGACGACCTGGCGGAACGGGTTCTCTTCGTCCTCGCCCGCCGCTGGCTTCTCGAAGTTCAACCGCGTCGGCCCCGCGTACCGCAGGTTCCAGACGTAGCGATTCACTCCCTGCTTTCCCGGCCCGCCCGAGTCCACCACGACAGTGTCGCCGCGGCTGTCGGTCACCGTCGCGACCACGCGCGCACGGCGCGACCGGCCGCCGCGGCCCGACTCACGACTCTCGTCGGGCGACGTTGCAGCACCCGTATCGAGGGCAACCTTGAGGTAATAGTCGACGACCGCGCCCGCCGGTGCGTTCGGGGTCGTGAAGCGCGCCGGCGCGACGCCCGGACGGCGCGGCCGCACGCGGATCTGCGCCGGCAGCGTGCCGAACACGTGGAAGTCGGAGGCCACCACTTCCGGCGTCAGCTCTTCGAGCGCCGTGATGTTATCCATGACGAACAGACCACGGCCGTGGGTCGCAATCACGAGATCGTGCTGGCGCTTGATGAACTGCACGTCGTAGACCGGCACGGTGGGGAAGTCGGCCTTGAGGGGCTTCCAGCTCCCACCCGCGTCCCGCGAGTACCACAACGCGGCGTCGGTGCCAAGAACGAGAAACCCACGCAGGTTGGGATTTTCGCGCACCACGCGCGCGGGCACGTCCGCCGGGAGACCCCGTCCGATGTCGGTCCATGTCTTACCGTAGTCGCTCGTCTTGTACACGTACGGCCGGCGGTCATCGAGCTGATGACGGTCGATCGCGATGTACGCCGAGCCCGCGTCGAACGGCGAGACGCCGATTTGGTACACCCGGCCCTCGATGTCCTTTGCCAGCCCCGGGAAGTGACCCGATACGTTGCTCCACGTCTTGCCGCCGTCCCGCGTCACCTGCACCAGCCCATCGTCGGTGCCGACCCAGATCACGTTCGCGTCGCTGGGCGCCAGGTTGACGGTGAGAATCGTGCTGTACGACTCGGCGCCCGAGATGTCGTAGTTGATCTGGCCGCCGCTCGTCACCTGTTTGGACTTGTCGTCTCGGGTGAGATCGGGGCTGATGGTCGTCCAGTGCTCGCCGCCGTCCGTGCTCTTGAAGACGACGTTCGCGCCCATGTAGACCGTATTCGCGTCGGTCGGCGACACGGCGATGGGAGACGTCCAGTTGAACCGATACTTCAGGTTGGCCGGCTTCATCTCCGTGACCCCGGAGAGGTACGGCCGAATCGAGCGGGTCACGCCCGTCTTGAGATCCACGCGCGTGATGTTGCCGTTCTGGGAGTCCACATAAAGAATCGACGAGTCGCTCGGCGCCGGCACCGCGTACTCCCCGTCCCCGCCGGTCACGGTGAACCACTCGGAGCCGTTCAATCCCTGACCTCCCGCACCGCCCCCACCTCCGCCTCCCCCGCCTCCGATGCCGCTCGACGGCCCGCACCACGCGTTGTTGTCCTGCAAGCCACCGCACAGCGTGTAGGGCGTGTTGTTGTCCGCGGCGACCATGTAGAACTGGCCGATCGGCAGATTGTTCAGGAACCGCCAGCTCTGCGCGCCGTTCTCCGTGACGTACACACCCCCGTCGTTCCCCTGGATCATGCGGTCGGGGTTTTGTGGGTCGATCCACAGAGCGTGATGGTCCACGTGCACGCCGCGATCGATCGGCGTGGTGGTTTTGCCACCGTCATCGGACCGGAGCAACAGATAGGACGAGAAGAACAGCTTCCGATCATCCACCGGCGAGACGTGCATCAGCGAGAAGTAGAACGGCCGGGCGGACAAGCCGTGGAAGTCGGAGACCTTGGACCAGTGATCGCCCTGGTCCTTTGAGTCCCACAGCATCCCCTGCTTCGTCTCGATCAGGGTGTACACATGGGACGGGTTGGTCGGGCCGACGGCCAGGGCGATACGGCCGAGCGGGCTCGCAGGCAGGCCCTGCTTGAGCCGCTCCCAGGTGAGGCCGCCGTCGGTGGAGCGGTAGATTCCGCTGCCAGCGCCGCCCGATTGGAGCTCCCAGGGGTAGCGCACGAACTGCCACAGACCCGCGAACAGCACGCGTGGGTTGCCCGGGACCATGATCAGGTCCGCCACGCCGGTCGTATCGTTCACGAAGAGTACTTTCTGCCACGTCTTACCGCCGTCCGCCGTCCGGAACACGCCGCGTTCGGCGTTGGGCGCCCACACGTGTCCGAGCGCGGCCACGAAGACGACGTCGGGATTTGCAGGATCGATCACGATGCGGGTGATTTGTCCGACATCCCCGAGGCCCATGAACCGCCAGCTCTTGCCGGCGTCGGGCGACATGAACACACCGCGGCCGTCCACCACATCGTTCCGCGGATTCCCCTCACCGGTGCCCACCCACACGACGTTGGAATTCGACGGCGCGAGCGCGATGGCGCCGATCGACGCGGTCGGCTGATCCTTGAAGACCGCCTCCCATGAGTCCCCGCCGTCCGTCGTCTTCCAGACCCCACCCCCTCCCGCGCCGATGTAGTAGACGTCGCGGTCGCCCGGAACGCCGACCACGGCCGCGACACGCCCGCCGGCCACCGCGGGGCCGAGGTTGCGGAACTTCACGTTGTTCAGGGAGTCCGCGCCGACCGACGAGAGCGTCGGGGGAGGTGTAGCTGGTTTCGCGGGCTTGCGATGCTGTGCGGCGACCGGGAAGACGAGCGCGATACAGAGCGCACTCCACAAACTGGCTTGACGGAGAGCCATGCGGGGCATCGGACCAACTCCTTCGGTGGACGGCTCGAGAGAGAAGGGAAACTTCTCCTGCTCACATCTCAGTACGAGCGCGCGATTGCTGTCGTTGGGTCTTGCGGCCTGATCTACGGGCGCGCCCGGTGCGCGTCAAGCGTGTAGAATTGGCTGTCATGAGAGCTCCGCTCGCGTTCGTCAGCGTCGTGGCGTGGGCTGTTGCGGCCACGCCACACCTCCCGGCACAGGACCTCGCGCGATCCCGCCAGACCGCCATCGTCACCGCCGCCACCCGCCTCGCCCCCGCAGTCGTAAGCGTCAACGTCCTGCGGCGCCAACGGCGGTTGCCTCAGGATCCGTTCGACCTCTTCTTCACGCCTCGCGGTTCGGAACAGGTGGTGGAGGGGTACGGGTCGGGGTTCATCATCTCGCCCGACGGAGTGGTGATCACCAACCAGCACGTCACCCAGGGGGCGGAGCAGATCGTGGTCACAACGCGTGACGGGCGCGACTTTCCCGCGACGATCCAGGGGGAGGACCCGCTCACCGATATCGCGGTGCTCAAGGTGGATGGCTCGAACCTCCCGACCGCTCCGCTGGGGAAAAGCACCGACCTGATGATCGGGGAATGGGTAGTCGCCGTCGGCAACCCGTTCGCCTACCTGCTCGGCAACTCGGAGCCTACCGTCACCGCGGGCGTGGTGAGCGCCGTCGGCCGCAACTTGCTTCCGTCCGAGGGCCAGTCCGGGATCTATGTGGGCATGATCCAGACCGACGCCGCGATCAATCCCGGCAACTCCGGAGGACCGCTGGCGAACGCCCTGGGCGAGGTGGTGGGCGTCAACAGCTCGATCTTCACGAGCTCGGGCGGTTCGGTGGGGATCGGCTTCGCGATCCCGATCGAGCGTGCGCTCCGAGTGGCCGACGAGCTGCGCCGTTTCGGGAAGGTGCGGCGCGCCTGGGTGGGTCTCGACGTCGCGGGTGCCGAGGACCTGCGCGGCTGGAAGCAGGCGGGCGGCCTGCGGGTGACCCAGGTAGCCGTGGGGGGGCCCGCGGGGCGGGCCGGGCTCGTAACCGGCGACGTACTCATCAGCGCGCTCGGTCGGCGGTTGCGCACCTTTCTGGACTGGGAGGCCGTGATGCTCGACACTGGCCCGGGCGACACGCTCGTCGTCAGCTATCGCCACGCCGGGGGCACTCGGAGCGTGCGGCTCGCCGTCACGGATTTCCCGACCACGCTGGCCGAAAAAGTCGCGGTGCTCGGCGGCATGAAGGTGGTCACCGTGACTGGGAGTGTGCGCGCCGAGCGGAACATCCAGAGCGATCACGGCGCCCTGATCTACGACCTTCCCGACGAGATGGAAGACGCCACCGGCCTCCGATCTGGGGACGTGATCTTGCAGATCAACCGCGTGCGAATATCGACCGCGGAGGACCTGGGTCGCGCCTTCAGCGCGACGGCGGGGGCCGGAGCGGTAACGGTCTGGTTCGAGCGGGCGGGGCGGCTCGGGCGAACCGCGTTCTACGTGAGATAGCCACGGCGACCTGGCGACCGCGCGTATTGCGGGACATAGTGAAGCGGAACGATCACATCGGAGACCGCCATGACCGACTCGATCCGCAAGGTGAGCTACTACTACACCACCATCTCCGACAAGCCCGGGGAAGGCGCCCGGCTGCTCGCGACCCTGAGGAGCGCCGGCGTGAACCTGCTCGCGTTCCACGCGTTCCCGAGCGCGCGCAAGGCTCAGGTGGATTTCGTGCCATCCGATGCCGTGTCGTTCACGGCCGCCGCGAAGGACGCCAAGATCAAGTTGTCGAAGCCGAAAACGGCGTTCCTCATTGACGGCGACGATCGGGTCGGCGCGCTGGCGGGCGTTCTCGCACGGCTCGGCGCGGCGAAGATCAACGTCACGGCGGTGACGGGCGTGACCGCCGGAATGGGGCGGTACGGCGCTATCCTGTGGGTGAAGCAGGCGGCGGTGAGCAAGGCGGCTGCGGCGCTTGGAGCGATGTAGACGTCACGCGACGACATAGTACGACGACGTAGCACAATGACGTCAGCGAGCCGCCCCGCGACTCAAGGCGTCCGGACCGAATTTCTCGCGCACCTCATCGATCATCCGGGAGATGATCCGGTCGCGCTCGGTTTCGAGCGTGGCATCCGGGGATGACGACTCGAGGAGGGAGAGCTGGCCGTCGCCGCTCGCCGACACGAATTGCGAGAGTGCGACGCCCAGCAGGCGCGCCGGCACCCGCCGGGCCGCGCGGAGGCGCGCCAGAAGCTCGCGGGCCACGGCGTACACCACCCGGTCCGACTCGACGGCCGAACGTAGCGTGCGGCTGGCCTGCCGGGTGGTAAAGTCCGCGTCGCGCAACTTCACGGTCACCGTGCGGGCCAGCAGGCCCGCGTCACGAACATCGGCGCTCGCCCGATCGGCCAGGCTCAACAGCCGGGCAGCGAGGGCGGCGTCGTCGTCCAGATCGGTCGCGAACGTCTCGTCGCGGCTGACCGACTTGGCTTCCCGCACGGCGTGCACCGGCGCCCGATCGATGCCGCGTGCCCGGTCATACAGCCACGTCCCTTCCCGCTCCCCCAGCCACCGGACCAGTGCATCCCGGTCGTGCCGCACGACGTCGCGTACGGTGCGCAGGCCGAACCGCGCCAGGCGCTCCTGAAATTTAGGGCCGACGAACGGGATATCGGCGAGCGCGAACTGCAGCATGAAGTCGGCTTCCGCTCCGGGCGGCACGACGTGCACCCCATCCGCGGAGCAGCCGGGGACGGGCTTCGCGACCCCGGCGGCAAGCTTGGCGATCAGCTTCGAGGTGCCGCCGCCGATCGACAACGAGAGCGCGGTCTCGTTCTTCACGTCCTCACGCATGCGGCGCGCCGTCACGGCGAGCGGCTCGCCGCCGTACAGCTGCTCGGTGCCCGAGAGATCGAGATAGAACTCGTCGCTCGATGCCTGCTCCACCACCGGCGTGAAGCGCCCCAGCACCGCTCCGATTTCGCGACTCTTGTGCGCGCACGTCTCCCACGGCACGGGTACGACCAGCGCGTCCCGACATAATCGCAGCGCTCGCGCCATCGGCATCGCCGAGCGCACGCCATAGGCGCGTGCCTCGTACGACGCGGACATCACCACCCCGCGCCGGTCCGCCGAGCCGCCGACGATGAGCAGGCGCGCCTTACCGGCGCCCTGCGGATCCGCGAGGCGCGCCACGGCCACGTAGAACGCATCGGCATCGGCGAGGAGGATTCGACGGGCCGTCACGGGCGGGGCGCGTTACGTGTCCGGAGGATTTCCTGCACCACCTGCCGCCGCTGCGCAAGATCGAGCAGGGTCAGCTGGTACACCACGTCGCTCGCCCCGTTGGGCGCGCCGTCGTAGCGCCCACCCGCCGCCACCGGTCCGATCTCGTGCTCGCCCGCACGGACGAGCCGCAGCTCGTCCACGCGGAGCAGCGGGTAGCGCACCACGCGGGCATCGTTTCGGAACACGATCGTGTCGTGCTGCAGCCGCTCGAGCCGCAGGTTCCATACGATCGTGCCGTCCTTGAGAGTGATCTGCCAGATATCGCTCGTGCCTTGCGTCGGCAGCGAGGGATCGCGGGGAGGATGATCGTGGAACACCTGCGCGAGGATTTTCCGGCGTTCCGCGACCGTGTACAGCGTCAATCGGTACACCGCATCCCCCACCCCCCCGAGGGCGTCACCGAAAGTACCGGGCTCATTGGTGCGATGCTCCGACTTCCGCACCAGCCGTAGCTCGTCCACGGCGCCGATGGGAAAGCGATAGGTCGAGTCACTGTGCCGCACGACCAGCGTGTCCCTCGCCAGCCGCACGAGCTGCAGATCCCACAGGATGGCCCCGTTGTTCCGTGTGAGCTGCCAGCGGTCGTCCTGCTGGGCCGCCGCGAATCGTGCCGCGAGAAGCGCGACACTCGCGAGCACCAGCGCCCTCATTGGGCTTCTTTGGGGGCTTTCGTGGTCTCGGGAGCCTTCTTCTTCCGTTTCTTGCGGCGGGCATTGCCGTACGTGCCACGGAAAATCTTGCCGCGCCTGGTGCGAATATCTCCTTTGCCCATGAACCGTCCTCCGTCGTCCGTGATCCGTGGTTACTGTCCGCCGAGCTTGAGCATGTGCTTGAATTGGTCGGCTGACGCCGGCATCACCGAGAGGCGTCCCATTCGCACCAACCCCAGATCGGCGAACGCGCGGTCCTTCTTAATTTCGGCGAGCGGTACCGGCCGCGGCAGTCTCCCAATCGCCTTCAGGTCCACGACCGCGAGCTTAGGGTCCTTCTGCTTGGGATCGGGATAGGCTTCCGACGCGGCTTCGGCGATCCCGACCACCGCTTTCTCGTCCCCCGTGTGATAGACCAGGACCCGGTCTCCAGGTTTCATCTGTCGCAGGTGCTTGAGCGCGAGGTTGTTCTTGACGCCGTCCCAGACGGCGGTTTTCTGGCGCGCGAGATCGTCGTAGCTGTACGTAGACGGCTCGGTTTTTACAATCCAGTGGCTGGGCATAAAGCAGGTCGGTGGACGTTAGAGGAGGTTAGGGGAGGTTTGGGAAGTTGGTAAGGGTCGGAGCAACCTCCCCGACCCTCCCCAAACCTCTAGCTAAGCCCATCAGCCCACTCGACAATGGTGCTCACAACCTCCCCCATCACTTCCCCCTCGCTCCGACCCGACTTCGTGGGCACGCGAAACGAGTGGTCTCCGCCCTCCACGAGGTGCAGCGTCGCACGCTCGCCGAGCCGCTTCACGAGCGGCTGCAGCACCTTGAGAGCGGCGAAGTCGTCCCGGGTGCCTTGAAGAAACAGCATCGGGACTTGCACGTGGGCCAGGTGCTCCGCCCGCTTGTCGTCCGGCCGTCCCGGCGGATGCAAGGGGAAGCCCAGGAACACGAGGCCGCGCACGCCCGGGAGTGGCTCCTCCGCCTGCGCCGTCGAGGTCATCCGGCCACCGAACGACTTGCCGCCCGCCACGAGCGGCAGATCCGGCGCCATGCGGGCCGCTTCCGCCACGGCCGCCCGCACCGTCGCCGCGGCGACGGCCGGGGGATCGGGCCGCCGTGAGCGCCGCTCCATATATGGGAATTGATATCGCAGCGTGGCGATCCCCTGCTCGGCGAGCCGTTGCGAGATCGATTCCAGGAACGGGTGTCGCATCCCCGCTCCCGCGCCATGTGCCAGCACGTAGAGCACCCGGGCGTCCTTCGGCCGGAGCAAGAGCCCCGAGACTTCACCGACACGTAGCTCAGCCGAGGCGATCATTGAGCTGTTCGAGGGCATTCACCAGATCGGGCTGCAGGTCGAGCACCGGCCGCAGGGGATCGTCAGCGAGCTTCTTCATCCGGACCGGCGCGGTCTTGATGGTGAATTTCCTGATGTCCAGCTTCGGCGTGACCTCGCTCCAGGCGAGCGGCATGGACACCGGGGCGCCCGGAAGGGGACGCGCGCTGAACGGCGCGACCAGGAGCCGCCCGTGGCCGTTCTGGACGTAGTCGAGATACACGCGGGCCCCGCGCCTCTCGACCTGGCGCGTAATCGTCGCGATGTCGGGGAGGTCGGCGGCGATCACCCGCGCCAGTAACCCGCCGAGGGTCCGGGCCTGCTCGTAGGTGCACTGCCGGCCGAGGGGCAGCAGGACGTGCAGGCCCGTGGAGCCGCTGGTCTTGATGAAACACGGCAGGCCGATGTCGTCGCACAGAGACTTGGTGGCGCGCGCGATCGTCACGACGTGCTGGAACGGCGCCTCCTTGGGATCGAGATCGAGAATGCACCAGTCGGGCTGCTCCAGCGACGAGATCCGGCTGCCCCAGATGTGCAGCGGAATCGAGGCCATGTTGGCGATGTACAGGAGCGACTCGAGGTTGTCGCACACGAAGTAGCTGATCTCGCGCTGCGTGTCCTCGCTCCAGATTCGTTCCAGCTGCATCCACTCGGGGACAAAGCTCGGCGCGTCCTTCTGAAAGAACGACTTGCCGCCGATGCCGTCTGGATACCGCGTGAGCACCACCGGCCGGTCCTTCAGGTAGGGCAGGAGCCACGGGGAGACGGCGCGGTAGTACTCGATGAGATCGCCTTTGGTGTAGCCCTCCTCAGGCCAGAAGATCTTGTCGAGGTTGGAGAACTTCACCTCGCGGGGAGGGGGGACGAGGGACGGGGGACGGGTCGCTTCATCCGAATCCACCCGTCCCTCCTCTCCCGTCCCCCGTCCCCGTACCGCGATCTCAGATACAGGTTTGTCGTCTCGGAATCGAACGAACACCGGCTGCCGCAGTAGTCCCTCGTTCGTCCACTCCTTGTAGCGGACCTCGGCGACCAGCGTCGGCTCGACCCAGGTGTGACCGTCGGCGCCCCCCGGCACGGGGCCCGTGAACGCCGGCGTCGGGCGGACGCCGCGCTCCAGCATCGCGGTGACTTCCTTCAGCTCCGTCTCGGTGAAGCCGCT
>Ga0137382_10001455_pt1 | contig 10472 bp, 5 predicted proteins | sample SagtaG_15_FD_104816 | JGI IMG/M metagenome (GOLD analysis project Ga0137382, IMG submission 104816) | Vadose zone soil microbial communities from Sagehorn Ranch, Mendocino, California, USA - Sage2_R_20_16 metaG | ecosystem: Environmental > Terrestrial > Soil > Vadose zone | place: USA... | reverse complement strand
GTCCGCTGGTCGGACGTGGACTTCGCGGGGATCATTTTTTACGGCTCCTACGTGCGGCTGTTCGAGATCGCCGAGACGGAAATGTTTCGGCATTGCGGACTGGCGTACGCGAGGATGTTCGACGAATACGACATCTTCCTGCCGCGCAAAGCCGTTCAGAGCGAGTTCTACTGGCCCGCCCGTCTCGATGACCGGTTACGCATCGCCGCGTACGTCGGCAAGGTCGGGACAAAATCGCTGACACTCCATTTCGACGTCTTGCGAGCCGACTTGACCGCGCTCGGCGCGGCCGGGTGGATGGTGCTGGTGTGCGTCGACCGGAAGCGATTGAAGCCGACTCCGTTGCCCGCGGGACTGATTGCAGCCCTGGCGCCGCACACGCTCAGTCCCGAGGCCGCGCGCAAAACGTTGGGGGTCGCGCCATCGCCGCGCTGAGAGCAACCCCTGCCCTGCTATTGCTTCTGACGCACTGCAACCGCGGCACGGACGAGCCGCGGCGGCTCCAGGCGATGGTCGCGTTTCCTCCTCGAGACACGATTCGGTTCGCGCTCCCGGCGACCATGTATCGTTGTGTCGGTGAGAGCTCCGTGCTGCTGGAGTCTGGGAGCCCGGAGGGAAGTGGCGTGCTGCTGCGCGTGCGCTACCGCGACAGCCTGGTCTCGGGTTCATATCCGGTGGCCGCGCCCGGTGACACGGCAGCCGTACCGGCGGCGGTCGTGGCGGTTCGCTACCTCATCCGCGAGACGCCGCACGCGTTTGTGCTCGACAGCGGCACCGTGCAGGTGCAGCGCGCAGGGGGCAAACTCGGAGCGCGTATCGAAGGCTCGGGACTCGAGAACGCCATTCGAACGCCGGCGCGCATCGAGTATCGCGACGTGCCGCTGCGGGCGGACACGGTGACGTGCGGTTACCAGCCATGACGGCCACGGCGGTCGTGCGGGTCGGCTTCATCGGGTCGGGGTTCGCCCGCCGCGTGCAGTTGCCAGGCCTCGCGTTCGTGCCCGGTGCCACGCCCACCGCGATCGCGAGCGGCCATCGCGCCAGCGCGGAGGCCGTGGCGCGCGACTTTGGATTGCCACACGTCTTCACTGACGGAACAGAGCTGGCTCGCTCACACGATGTGGATCTCGTGGTTGTCTCGTCGACGCCGGATTCGCACGCCCGCTACGCGATCGCCGCGCTCGAGGCAGGGAAGCACGTGCTGTGCGAAAAACCGATGGCGATTGATGCGTTTGAGGCGTCGCAAATGGTGGCAGCATCTGAGCAGCATCCCGACAGGCTCGCATGGATCGACCACGAGCTGCGCTACGAGCCCAACCGCCGCCGCGCCCGCGAGCTGATTCGTTCCAACGCGATTGGCGAGCTTCGCCACGTGGAATTGTCGCTCATGCCCTACCTGCGCGGGGACGGCCGGCCGCAGGCGTTCGACGCGCCCTGGAATTGGTGGTCCGACGCATCGCGCGGCGGCGGCATCCTGGGCGCCGTCGGGTCCCACCTCATCGACCTGTTCCGGTTCTGGAGCGGCAGTGAGATCACGCACGTCGCCGGGTTGGTTGAGACGTTCGTCAAGCAGCGCACGGACGAAACGGGTGCGCTCCGTGTGGTTACGGCGGATGATTTCGCCAGCTGCGTGCTCCAAACCGGCAGCGGCGCCGTCGCCACCATCACCGTGAGTGCAATCGGACACCACGGACCGGGCCTCTTTGGCCGGGTCACCGGCAGCGGGGGAACGCTTTTGCTCAGTGGCGAAACCAAGCTCGAGTTTGGAAAGTCCGGCGGGCCACTCGAAGACATCTCCGCTCCGGACGATCTCTGGGAAAAGACGAAGCCGAACAACATGTGGGCGCGGTCGTTCGTCCGGCTGATGCGCGAGATGGTGCTTGTGATCCGCGGCGGCACACCGCACGGCGAACCGGCCATGTTCCGCGACGGCTGGCAGGTGCAGCGCGTGCTCGACGCGATCCGCGGCGGCCGGGGTGTGCAGTTAGATTGAGTCGCGTGGAACAGACCTACTTCCGGAAGGGATTCGGCCTCAAGGGCGCCATCGAAGGCGCGCTGACGGCCGATTATCACAGCCGGGTGGTGGACGCCATCCGGACTGCCGGCTACACGCTGGACGTCGGCGATCTCACGTTTCGGTTGGCGGGCGAATTCGGCTTCTGTTACGGCGTGGACCGCGCCGTCGAATACGCCTATGAGACGCGCACCAAGTTTCCCGGCAAGCGCACCTTCCTCGTCGGCGAGATCATCCACAACCCGCACGTCAATCACAAGCTCGCCGCGATGGGTATCGAGTTTCTGCACCGCCCGGAAGAACGAGACGCCGAGTTCGACTTCAGCTCCGTCACTGCCGGCGACGTGGTCATCCTGCCGGCGTTCGGCGTGACGGTGCGAGACTTCGAACGCCTGCGGGCGCTTGAGTGCGTGCTCGTCGATACGACGTGTGGCTCGGTCCTGAACGTCTGGAAGCGCGTCGAGGTGTACGCGCGCGACGGCTTCACCGCACTCATCCACGGCAAGAACTATCACGAAGAGACCAAGGCCACGTCGAGCCAGGTGAACAAGTATCCCGGCGGCAAATACCTCGTCGTGCGGGATATGAACGAGGCCCGGGTCGTGTGCGAATACATAGAGGGACGGGGGACGCGGGACGAGTTTCTCCAGCAGTTCGAGGGCAAGATGTCGCCGTCGTTCGATCCCGACCGCGACCTGCAGCGCGTCGGCGTGGCGAATCAGACGACGATGCTGTCGGGCGAATCACTGGCGATCGCGGGAGAGGTGGGGAAGAGCATGGCGCGGCGCTGGGGCGCCGATGCCCTCGGCGCGCATTTCCGCACGTTCGACACGATCTGCTCGGCGACGCAGGAGCGGCAGGACGCCGTCCTCAAGCTGATCGCCGAGCCGCTCGATTTGATGGTCGTGATCGGCGGCTACAACTCGAGCAACACGACGCACCTCGCCGCGATCTGCAGCGAGAAGGTCACGACCTACCACATCGAAGACGCGGCGTGCATCGACGTTGCACGAGGCAGCATTCGCTTCCGGCCGGTGGGCGTGCACACTGCGGAGGACCGGCGCGAAAACTGGCTTCCGGCGGGACCGCTCCGGATCGGGATTACCGCCGGAGCGTCGACGCCGAACAACAAGATCGGCGAGACGATCGAGCGGATCGCCATGCTGCGCGGGGACTCGCTAGAGGTGCTGGCGAAATGAGGTAGTTTGGAGCCGATGATCGACGCGCTAGACTCGCTCCGCGAAACCCTCGCTCCCCACTATGACGTCGAACGCGAGATCGGCGTTGGCGGAATGGCTCGCGTGTACCTCGCCGTCGAGCAGCACCCCCATCGCCGCGTCGCGATCAAAGTGCTCGATCCAGAGCTGTCCACCCGGCTGCTGCGGGAGCGGTTCATCCGCGAGGTGGATCTCGCCTCGAAGCTCACCCACCCGCACATCGTCCCCCTCTTTGCGGCCGGCGAAGCCGGCGGACTGTTCTACTATGTAATGCCGTACATCGAGGGCGAATCGCTGCGGCACCGGTTGCTGCGCGAACGACGCTTGGCGCTCGAGACGGCATTGCACATCGCCACCGACGTGGCTGACGCGCTCGCGTTCGCCCACTCGCAAGGCATCATCCACCGCGACATCAAGCCGGAAAACATCCTGCTCTCGTCGGATCACGCCGTGGTTGCCGATTTCGGCATCGCGCGCGCGATCAGCGCCGCCGGCAATCTGTCGATCACGCAGACGGGTCAATCCATCGGATCGCCGGGGTACATGAGTCCCGAGCAGGCCTTCGGCATGCCGGCCGATGCGCGCAGCGACGTGTACAGCCTCGGTTGTGTGTTGTTCGAGATGCTCGCGGGAGAGCCGGCGATTGTCGCGCTCAACGAACGGATGATCCACAACTGGGCGGCGTTGGAAGCGAGCCCGGCGCTGCGTCGAGCGCCGACGGGCGTGGTGCGCGCGGTGAAACACGTTGTGTCGAAGTCGGTCGCGCCGCTGCCGGACGAGCGGTTTGCGACCGCGGAGGCGTTCGTAGCGGCCCTCGGCGGTACCGGCCACCGCGTGAGCACTCCGACGCGCAGTGTCCTCGCCGGCCGGCGCGGGCGCTGGCTGCTGGCGGCGAGCAGCGGTGTCGCGATACTCGGCATCACGGCCGCGGCCATCCTGCTGCGGAAGCCGGCCCTTTCCGTGCACGAGCGCCGCGTGGCGGTGGCCGTGATGGAGAATCGCACCGGCAATCAAGCGCTCGACAATCTCGGCTTCATGGCGGCCGACTGGGTGACGCAGGGACTGGCGCAGACCGGCCTTGTCGAAGTCGTCCCGTCGGTGTCGGTGATGTCATCGGCGATGCACACGGGCGAGGCCCCCGGCCTGCGCGACGCGGCCGCGATCCGCGCGCTCGGGCGCGCAACGGGCGCGGGTACGATCGTCTCGGGTGGCTACTACCAGCAAGGCGACAGCGTCCGGTTCCAGGTACAGATCACCGCGGCGGAGGACGGCCGGGTGCTGCGCGCGCTCGAGCCGATCGCGGCACCGTTGGCGCAGCCACTGATGGCGGTCGAAACGCTGCGCCAGCGCGTCATGGCTACGCTCGCGACGCTGTTCGATTCCCGGCTCAACCGTTGGGCAACGACGGCCAGCCAGCCCCCGACCTTCCCGGCATATCAGGAATTCATCGCCGGCCTGGACCGGTTCGCGCAGTTCGATGCGCGCGGGGCGATCGTGCACTTCGAGCGCGCCGCCGCCGCCGACACCACGTTCAAGCTGCCGCTCATCTTCGCGGCAAATTCTCACATGAATGTCGGGGACTTCGCGACGGCGGAGTCGCTGGGCCACGCGGTGGAGCGTCATTCCGCGCGGCTTGCGCCCCTGGACCGGGCCTATCTGGCGTGGGTACTGGCGGTCTGCCGGGGGGACCCGGAGATGGCCTTCCAGGCGTCGCGCACCATGACGGATCTCGCGCCCGGGTCGGACGCGGTCTACCTGTTTGCGGAAGGCGCGATGGCGTTCAACCGGCCGCGCGACGCGCTGAACGCCCTGCGCGGGCTCGATCCCGATCGTGGGTTCACCCACGGGTGGTGGGTATACTGGCAGGACCTGACCGCGGCCTTGCACATGCTGGGCGAGCATCGCGAGGAGCTGCAAGAGGCACAAGAAGCCGCGCGTCGCTTTCCGCGAAATCTGCAGGTGGTGACAATGCAGGTCGTGGCACTCGCTGCGCTGGGGCGCACCGCAGACGTGCGGAGTCTGCTCGCCGCGAGCGCGAATCTCGAACCACAGCAGGAATGGACGGCCGCCGACGCGATGCTGGCAGGAGCGGTCGAACTGCGCGCACACGGGTGGGGGGCGGCGGCCGATTCGGTGCTGGCCCAGACCACTGACTGGTTGGCAGTGCGAGCCCTCAGCGACTCAACCTCTCCGTTGCAGCACTATCTGGTTGCCGTGACCGCGTTCACGGCGGGGAGACTCGATGAAGCACGGCGCGAGTTCGAGTTCCTGCCACGAACTCCCGGCGGCCCGATCGACTCACACGGCTGGCTCAACAGCCCACCTGAGCAGCTGGATTACATCGGCTATCTCGGCGCGATCGCCGCGCGCCAACAGAATCGGCAGGAAGCACTGCGGAGAGACAGCGAGCTCGCGGCACTGACCCGCCGCTATCTCTACGGCCGGCACACCATGTGGCGCGCGCGGATTCATGCGCTGCTCGGGGAGCGCGAAGTCGCGGTCAGCTTGATCCGCGAGGCTCTCCGGCAGGGGTATCCGCACGCCCACAGCCTGCACACCGACGTCGCGCTCGAGCCGTTGCGCGAGTTCCCGCCATTCCAGGAGCTGCTCCGGCCCAAGGATTCCCGGTAGCGGACGTGAGTCCGGTTCGTCACTTCCCGTCACCTCGTCCGCTCACCGTGACGAACCCCGGCGAGCGGCCGCCGGGTGCGTGGCGCTACTCCTCCCACCTCGCGCTCGTACTGGGCGGGGGCGGCGCGCGCGGCGCGTACCAGGTTGGCGTCCTGGCAGGTCTGGCCGATCGGCTGCCCGGTCTTGCGTTTCCCATCCTCGCGGGCACGTCGGTCGGTGCGATCAACACGACCTATCTCGCCGCGCACCCCGGCGCGCTGCCGGATGCTGTGGCCGGGCTGCGAGCGGAGTGGGCAAGACTGACCAGCGACGCCGTCTACCAGGTTCATGCCGGACGGCTGACCCGCGCGCTGATCCGCTGGGCGTGGCGCGGGGTCACCGGCCGGCCGGGGAACGGGGCCTCCGCATTACATGAGCTCGCCGATACACAGCCGCTGCGCGAATTCCTGACGTCGTGCCTGGATCCGAACGGGATATCCCTCAACATCGACGCTGGACGCCTGCGCTGCGCGGGGGTCAGCGCCACGTCGTACACGAGCGGCCGGTCCGTCACGTTCGTACAGGGGACCGCGGATACGCCGGTAGGGGAGCGCACGCAACGGCTCGCTGTGCGCACGCGGCTGGCGGTGGAGCACGTGATGGCCTCGGCGGCGCTGCCCATCGTTTTCCCGGCGATCCGCATCGGCGACGAGTTCTTTGGCGACGGAAGTGTCAGGCAAATGGCGCCGCTCTCGCCCGCGATCCATCTCGGCGCGCATGCCGTCATCGCCATTGGAGTGAACACACCGCACATGGCCCCACGCGCGACGACGCCCCTGGGCGCCTATCCCAGCACTGCCGAGGCAATCGGACTGTTGTTCCGGGCAATTTTCCTGGACGCGCTGGATGGCGATGCCGAGGAGCTGGAACGGGTGAACCGGATGCTCTCGCTCTTCCCGGCGGCCGTGCCGACGCCCAAGGATCTGCGGCCGGTGGAGCTGCTGCTGTTGCGACCCACCCGGGATCTCGCCGGTCTCGCCTCGTCCAGCAGCGCGCTGCTACCACTCGCGGTCCGGCGCCTGTTGCGCGTGATCGGGGGCCAGCGGGCCGAGTCCTCGGAGTTCCTCGGGTTTCTCCTGTTTCACCCGGAGCACACCTCGCGGCTGGTGGAGTTGGGATACGAGGACGTGGGAGCGCACTGGCCTGCGATCGAGCGGTTCTTCATCGCGCTGGAGCGCAAACCGACGGAGGGGTGACAACTCTGGTTTCGGGTTATATTTGGTATCATGCCGCTGTCCCGCTTTCATCCCGTCATCGAACGCTGGTTCGCCCATCGGTTCGCGGAGCCCACCGAGCCACAGCGACGCGCCTGGCCGGTAATTCAGCAGGGCGGCGATGTGCTCATCGCCGCGCCGACCGGATCAGGCAAGACGTTTGCCGCGTTCCTCTCCGCGATCGACGGGTTGGTGCGCCAGGGATTGAACGGCGACCTGCGGGATGAGATCCAGGTCGTCTACGTCTCACCGCTCAAGGCGCTGTCGAACGACGTCCAGAAGAACCTCTCCGAGCCGCTCGCCGAGATCCGTGCGCAAATGGCAGAGCAGGGGCTGCCCGACGTCGCGGTGCGGACGCTGGTGCGGACCGGTGATACGCCGCAGTCCGAGCGGCAGGCGATGCTGAATCGACCACCCCACATCCTCGTCACGACGCCCGAATCGCTCTACCTCATCCTCACCTCCGAACGCGCCCGCGAAATGCTGCGGTCGGTCCGGACCGTCATCGTCGACGAGATCCACGCCGTCGCGCGCGACAAGCGAGGCAGCCATCTTGCGCTCTCGCTGGCGCGGCTCGACGCACTGGTCGGGAAGCGACCGCAGCGCATTGGGCTATCGGCCACCCAGCGGCCGATCGAGGAAATCGCGCAGTTTCTGGTCGGTACGGGCCAGCCGCTGCCCACGATCGTCGATGCCGGCCATATCCGCACGCTCGATCTCGCGCTGGAGATTCCGTCGTCGCCGCTCGAGGCCGTGATGTCGGCCGAGGTCTGGGAAGAGGTCAACGCCCGGATCGCCGAGCTGATTGCGCAGCATCGCACGACGCTGGTGTTCGTGAACACGCGGCGCCTGTGCGAGCGGCTGACGATGCATCTCTCGGAGCGGCTCGGCGCCGATCACGTCACGAGCCACCACGGCAGCCTGTCACGCGAGAAGCGGCTCGAGGCGGAGGAGCGGCTCAAGCGCGGCGAGCTGCAGGCGCTCGTCGCCACCGCGTCGCTCGAGCTGGGCATCGACATCGGCAGCGTCGATCTCGTGATCCAAGTGGGCTCGACCCGCTCGATCGCCACGCTGCTGCAGCGCGTGGGCCGCGCCGGGCACCGGCTGGGGGCGATTCCCAAGGGCCGCCTGTTTCCGCTGTCGCGCGACGAGCTGATCGAATGCGCCGCGATGCTGCGCGCAACCCGCGAGGGAAGGCTCGACAAGCTGATCATTCCCAACAAGCCGCTCGACATCCTCGCCCAACAGATCGTGGCGGCCGCGGCGGGCGAAGAATGGGACGAGAACGACCTGTTCGAGCGGGTGCGGTCCGCCTACCCGTATCGGGATCTCTCGCGGGCGGAGTTCGACGACGTGGTGCAGATGCTGGCGGAGGGATTCACGACGCGCCGCGGGCGGCGCAGCGCGCACATCCACTACGACGGCATCTACAAGAAGCTCAAAGGGCGGCGCGGCGCGTGGATCGCCGCGATCACGTCAGGCGGGGCGATTCCCGATCTGGGCGACTATCGTGTCATCCTCGAGCCCACCGAGACGTTCATCGGCACGTTGAACGAAGATTTCGCAATTGAAACCATGCCGGGCGACATCTTCCAGCTGGGCAACACGTCCTATCAGGTCGTCAAAGTGGAATCGGGGCAGGTGCGCGTTGCCGACGCCAGGGGGCAACCGCCCACGCTGCCGTTCTGGGTCGGCGAGGCGCCGGGGCGGACCAACGAGCTGTCGGAGGAAGTCTCGCGGCTGCGCCAGGACGTGGCCGACCGGCTGGACGATCCGCCGGCCGCCATCAAGTGGCTCGTGGACACGATCGGCATGAACGACGCGGGCGCGCGCACCATCGTCGAGTATCTCGGCGCGACCCGCGTCATCCTCGGCACGATTCCGACGCAGCAGTGCCTCGTGCTGGAGCGGTTCTTCGACGAGGCCGGCGGGATGCAGCTCGTGCTGCACGCGCCGTTCGGCAGCCGGATCAATCGCGCCTGGGGGCTCGCGTTGCGCAAGCGGTTCTGCCGCAGCTTCAACTTCGAGCTGCAGGCGGCGGCAACCGAGGACGCGATCATCCTCTCGCTGGGACCACAGCACAGTTTCCCGCTCGAGGACGTCTTCCAGTATCTCAAGCCCGCGACCGCGGAGCACCTGTTGGTGCAAGCGATGCTCGACGCCCCGGTGTTCGGGACGCGCTGGCGCTGGAACGCGACGCGCGCGCTCGCCGTGCTGCGCTTCCGGGGCGGCCGCAAAGTCCCGACGCCGCTGCAACGTATGGAAGCGGAAGATCTGGTCGCGGCGGTCTTCCCGGATCAACTCGCCTGCCCGGAAAACCTGGTCGGCGACCGGGAGATTCCCGATCACCCACTCGTGAATCAGACGATCGCGGACTGCCTGCTCGAGGCGATGGACTATCCGGGGCTGAAGCGCGTGCTGGAAGGGATGGAGGCTGGTCAGTTCACGCTGATCGCGCGAGACACCACCGAGCCCTCGCCGCTGTGTCACGAAGTGCTCAACGCACGGCCGTACGCCTTCCTCGACGACGCGCCGCTCGAGGAGCGGCGCACACAGGCGGTGATCACGCGTCGCGGGCTCGACGTAAAGACGGCCGAGGAGTTCGGGAAGCTCGATCAGACGGCCATCGATCTCGTGAGGGAGCAGGCGTGGCCGGATCCTGAGAACGCCGATGAGCTGCACGACGCGTTGCTCGTCATGGGTGTGGTGCCGCAGCTCGAGGCCGGAAAACGGACTGAATGGGCTCCGCATTTTTCGCAGTTGCTCGCCGCCGGGCGCGCCACAGTGCTGGATGGCAAGCTCTGGGTCGCCAGCGAGCGTGTGCCGATGGTCCAGGCTGCGTTCCCCGACGCGGTCCTCGAGCCGGCGGTCACTGCTCCGGAGCGCGAGCGCGCGAAGTCATGGAGCAGAGAAGATGCCATCCGCGAGCTGGTGCGCGGGCGGCTCGAGGTCATCGGTCCCACGACTGCCGCTGATCTCGCCGATGCGCTTGGATTACCGCAGATCGACATTGACTTCGCGCTTGCCACTTTGGAGCACGAAGGGTTCGCGCTGCGTGGGCATTTCTCGGCAGGCGTCCAGACGCTCGAGTGGTGCGAGCGGAGGCTGCTGGCGCGGATCCATCGTTATACGCTTGACCGGCTGCGCAAAGAGATCGAGCCGGTCGCCGCCGCGGACTTCCTGCGCTTCCTCTTCAAGTGGCAGCGTCTCGCGACCGGAGCGCGCGCCGAAGGGCCCGAAGGCTTGGCGGCGGTCCTCGATCTGCTCGACGGTTACGAGCTGGCGGCCGGCGCCTGGGAGTCCGAAGTGCTGCCGGCGCGGCTTACCGACTACGATCCGCTGTGGCTCGACGGCCTG
>Ga0137382_10001453_pt1 | contig 10479 bp, 8 predicted proteins | sample SagtaG_15_FD_104816 | JGI IMG/M metagenome (GOLD analysis project Ga0137382, IMG submission 104816) | Vadose zone soil microbial communities from Sagehorn Ranch, Mendocino, California, USA - Sage2_R_20_16 metaG | ecosystem: Environmental > Terrestrial > Soil > Vadose zone | place: USA... | reverse complement strand
TGAAAGTTCCCCGGTCTCTGAAATCTTGACCGCGCTCCTCGTCAGAGCTGGCGCCCCTCGAAGCCTTCGCCGCGCTGCCTCTAGTAAATACAATTCAGACGTATTCGTTTCGCAGCTTGTCCTGAATGAAGATCCGACATCTCCAGCGCGCTCACACGCGTGCGTTGAGGATCAACTCTGCGGCGTTGCCCTCATCAGCGTGACGAATCTCAGCGCGGACCAGCCCGCGGAAGAGTCGTTCGAAATCACGGACCCTGGCGCGCACGGCGCGAGAGTGGCTCCGGCCACGATCTCGTTCGATGTCACGGTTCCTGCGCGCGAATCCCTCCTGCTTCCGGTCCACGCTCCGCTTTGTTCGACCTCCGTGGACGAGCATTGTACGGACGAAGTCATCTCCTCCGGAGCGGAATTGCTGGGGGTCGAACGCGACGGCAGGACGCTCGAATTGACTTTTTATGCGCCTGCGCGCGCGACGGTGCGCCTGCACTTGGAAAGTCAGCCCACAAAGGTGGAGCTCGAGCCTGACTTCCGGCTTGAAAGCCGGTGGAAGCAGGAAACCGGCGAGTTCGAATTTTCATTAATGCGGGGCGCGGCGCCGGATTATCTTCGCACTATTCTGGTCCATCTTCGTTACACGCCGCATGTTGTTGAAAAATTGGATCCCTGGAAAAATCATCGCCAGGATTCAGAATTTGAAGTGTTCGACGCGGTACGCGTTCCACTCGCCACCGACGCTTCAATTCCCTCCGGCCCGTCGCTGATTCTCACGACACCTGGCGGCGGAGGCCAAATGGTGATTGCATCGTGGAATCGCACTGACAACTTACGAACCCTGGACTTCAGTCTCGATGGCCCGTTCCATGGCACTGGCGGGGGCAGAGTATTTCCAGGGGAACAACTATTCAGCCGCCTCCGATTTCAGGCCACTCACAACTCCACCACCGCTGATGCAGCCGCAATCTCCGGAGGCGACGGCCTGCTTCAGGGTCTACTCACGCTTCGTTCCGGCCGTGAACGCGGCGCCATTCCGATCCTGTTCTTGACCGCCAAAGAGGGGGGAATCACCCACTACCAATATGATTTCGATCGGGACGGCGCACCCGAATGGGTGCTGGAGAGTGATCGCCTGCGCTTGATTGTCTCACCCGCAGATGGAGGCCGCGCTCTGGCATTCGTGGACAAATCAACAAACGACGACCTCATCGCGCCAGGCGGCGCCCTGCATGACTTTCTGGTTCCGGCGGAGACTGTTCCCACAGACATCTCCGCGTTGGGAGATTTCGCATCCAACGGCGCCTACCGTGCCGCGTGGGTCGAAGAAAAACAGGGAACGGGCCTGCAACTTTCGTATAGCGAACATGAGAATTCTCCCGCGGGCCTTCACGTCGAAAAAACATTGCGGCTCACCGCGCCTGAAGCAATCGAGGCCACGTACCGCGTCTCGCTGGGCACGGCGCCCCCCTCCGCTCCCGGGGATGATCTCGGACCGAAGCAGTCTTTCATCTCCATGCTTTCCATTCCTGCTAGCGCCTCGGAAGAGGGAAGTACGCACTTTTGCTGGCAGCGTGCGGTCTCGTCGACATCCGACAGGACCCCCGCCGCAAATGCCAAGTCCGGGTCCGGCACGCACTGCGAGGATTTTACGGCGTCTGGCGGCCCAATCGTTATTCCAGCGGAAATCACTCGTCTTCAAATCCGGTCTTCCGGCCGCAGCACGCTCACAGTGGAGTGGACCTCCGCGCACGCGGTCATCGTTCCCAAGATTTTTTCCGCTCAGATTAAATTCGCGCTTCCGGCGCCCGCGCCAGGCGCTGCACCTGTCGAGTTCACGCTGCGGTACACTGTCGGTGCGTCCGAGCCGTGAGCCCATGGTACAAAACGGCCATGGACTGCATCCAAGTGAATTGTGGTTTGATAAGCAAACTATGAATCGCCGCTCGACCATCTTGACCATCTCTTGCGGAGCCGCGCTGCTTTTCACTTCCGCAACGATCCGCGCGCCTGCGCAGGAGGCCGGCCCGATGAGGCCGGCTTCACCCGCGACACTGCCTGTTCCCATGCCGGTCAATAAGCCCGAACCACCGCCCGTCCCTCCCGAAGAAATCATCCGGCGCTTCGCGGCGAAAGAGGACGAGATGATTCGCGCGAGCCAGGGCTACGGCTTCCAGAAGAGCGTGCGCCTCGAAGAGATCGGCCCCGATAACAAGATTTCAGGACAAGTTGAAATCGTCACGCAGCAATTTGTTGGTCCGGACGGCAGGCGATATGAGAAGCCCGTCCGTAGGTCGGCATCCACGCTCCAGCATTTGCAAGTGGAGCGCGGAGATTCGGATCTCATCGCTTCGACACCGCTTTTCCCGCTGACCACTTCGCAGCTTCCGAAATATGAAATCACGTTTCAGGGAAAGCAGCCGCTCGACGAACTGAGCACCTACATTTTTGCCGTGAAGCCGCGCGCCCTGGACCGCGCGCACGCCTACTTCTCCGGCGTGGTGTGGGTAGACGAACAGGATATGGTCATCGTGAAGACCATGGGCAAATGGGTCACGGAAACGGGCGACGTCACCTCTCCCATGCTGCCGTTCGCGGTTTTTGAAACCTACCGGCAACAGGTGGGCAAGAACTTATGGTTCCCTGCCTATTCGCGGTCCGACGAAACCATACCGGCAGACAAGACCACGCTCCCGATCCGCGTCATTATTCGCTGGACCGAATACTCGCCCGCAGGCACGCAACCCGTGTCCCCGCCGGCTGGCGCGAAGCCCTCAGACAAATTTCTGGCGGGCCCAACGCTTCGCTAGCGCGGAAATCTCATGGGTGAGTGATGGATCTGGGTTGCGCTGTCAGCTTGCCGCGTGGAATCGCGGTGCGGTGGATGGTGATCTTGAGTAGCGCAGGCTTCAGCCTGTGTACTGTCGCCGGATGCAACTCAAACCAGACAGGCTGAAGCCTGTGCTACTGGATCGCGCCGGCCCCGTGCTGTCGCTGCTCGCGGGAAAAGCGGCCGGGACATTCCGAAGAGTTCTTGTGAGAAATGCCGACGGAAAGGTTTCCGGGTATGCGTTCAGCGCAAAAGTAGAGCCCGCAAACGTAAATGCACTCACTAGAAATTTCTGAGCAGAACGGGCAGTTCGCGGATGGTTTCGATCGTTGCGTCAGGCGAGGCGGCGCGCAGCCGCTCTGGCACCGGCGATCCGCCGAGCACACCGATGGCGCGCATTCCCGCGCGATGCGCCATCTGGACGTCCTCCGGCGCATCGCCGATATAAACGCACACTTCCGGGGATAGGCGGAGCCTGTCCAGCGCCAGGCGCAGCGGGGCGGGATGCGGCTTACGGCGCGGAGCATCCTCACTGCACACTTTTGTGCGAAACATCGCCGCCACTTCGTGCTCACGCAGTTGCCGCCGCACTCGCGCGCGGCTTCCGCTGGAGACCAGTGCCAATATGAATCGACGCTCGAGCGCGCTAAGAACGCGCCGCGCTCCCGGCTGTAGCTGAGGCTGATGCGTACGGTAAAACTTCATCCACAAGCGGTCGGCATCTTCCCATTTCTCGCGCGGCAGGCGCGCGGCGCGGTACACGTGGTGCCAGTTCGGCGAGTAATGCCGTTTCAACTCGGCAATGCTCCATTTCATCCCCAGCGCGGCGAACATGTGGGTGTAGGCCTGCGCGTCGGCTTCGAAGGAATCGAGCAGCGTTCCGTCCCAGTCGAAGAGTACGCATTTCAATACGCTCTTTCCGTTCATGGACACTGGCTTCATCCCGTCACCGGGAGCGGAGGAAAATGTTTTCGAGTTTTCATTTTCGCAAAAATTAAAAATAGCACACATCCGTGAGGCTGGCTAAACAGCCAAAAAGAGAGGGGCTATTTCTCACCCCTCTCTGGTTTTGAAGTATGGTTTGTCTGGAGCTAGAACTCGAACCGCGCTGACAGTTGGGCCTGCCGAGGATCGCCGACGCCCTCCCGTAGGAAGCCATCGAAGTTGATAAAGCCAGGCGTCGTCAGCGAATTCACGTTGTTCTTGTTGTTGAATAGGTTGAAGATCTCGAGCTTCGGGATGATCCGCAGACGCTCTCCAATGTGAAATGCCCGATCGAGCGCAAAGTCGAACGAAAAGTACGCGTTGTCCTTGCGCAGGTGGTTGCGCCCGCAGTCCACGCCGTTCACGAAGCGAAATTTTGAATTTGTGATGCTACAGGGCGGGCCACTGGGACCGCCGGCGGGATTTGCGACATCGGTTATCGGCTGTGCAGAGTGAGCCTGCATCCGTATGTCACCCGTAAAACCGGCTGGCAGTTTCGCATACGTATAGAAGTTGAACCGGTGTCGCTCATCACGGTCCGACGGTGAGTACTCGGCCGCCAGATTGTAGAAGTTGGCATAGCGGAAGCTGAAGGGGTCGCGCTCGTTGGAGTCATCGTCCCAGTCCTGCGAATAGGTGTAATTCGCCTCCATCTGGAACATTTGGGATAGATGTTCTTTCACTCCGAACGTCACTCCCCGATAGAGCGAGCGCGCATCGCTGGTAGTGTTCGTTATACCTCCAAGGTTGGGGAAAGGTGGAGTGTTCTTACCCGTATAGACAACCGTGTCACTATTCAAGGTCGCAGGAATGGTGAACCCAGTACCGGCACCATTGGGATTTTCGAATCGGGTCAAATGCACACCCAGACCCCAATCGAAGTCGGCATAGGCAGACATGTTTTGCATGAGCTGTTGTTCGTAGGCGACATTCACTGCGTAAATCCGCGGGTTCGCATAGTTCTTGCTGAATACCTGTACACCGACAAACGCGGGAAACGTCCCCGGCGCCAATATGGGGTTGGGTACCGTATTGGGATACGTCGGAAATGTAACGCCGTCGGCTAATATGCCTCCACCGATCGACTGTTGTTGTACTCCATTCGTTGTGATTGATCCTACCTGTGTCAGCATGTTCTGCCGCGCATTGAAAATGCCCCAGCTCGCCCGGAGGGCTGATTTTCCGTCGCCCCGAATGTCCCAAGCGAATCCCACACGTGGCTGGAACAATTTGTTCTGGTTTGGCAAAAAACCCGTCGATGGAAAAGCCGGATTACTCAGGTACTGGCCGTAGGCTGTTTTTGAAGGTGCGATGACGGGATCGGGAAACTGCTGCGCCTCCCACCGCAAGCCATAGTTCAGAGTAAGATTTCTAGTGACCTTCCACGTATCCTGAAGGAATAATGCGTACTCGTTGTTTGCAATCGAGGAGAAACCGGATTGATCGTTTGTCTCACCTGCCTGTGTCGGCCCGTGCTGGATATAAAGAAAGAGAGGGCTGTTTCCCGTTCCCCCCGGGCAAGATCCGGCAGAGTTGGTAAAGGTGGTGCCGTCCGAGCATTCAATGGTTGTCGGCCCGAAACCGGGCCCGAGCGATGCAGGGGACGCGTAATGCAGGAAACCCAACACGTCAGCGGGGCCCCCGAAGGCACCGAAGATGTACCGGCCATTGAAAAACCCGCGGAAAACCTGCGTGTTCACGCTGTGTAACCACTCCCCGCCCAATTTGATGGTGTGACTTCCATGCACAATTGAAAAGTTATCCCGGATATCCGTGTGCCAGAAGAGTTCGTCCGATTTGGGCTCTAGGAAGAAAGGCTGGCCAACCCGAAACGAGAGCGAGGAACCAAACGAACCGATCGAGGTGTCGGGCACACTCGACGGGTTAACCACGGAGCGCGGCCGGTTCTCCCGCGAATAGGTGAAATGCGCTTCGTTCAGTTTGGTTGATGAAATCGTACTAAACCAATTCGTATTGATCGCCTGGATTTTGGAGGGGCCCTCAATCCCATTCGCCGTTGTTCCGTAGGTTGGAACGTCAAACGTCTGGTTTGTGTTTTTCGACCAATCGAAATTGTATGAAGCAGAGATCTGGTTATTCGCATTCAGGTTGTAATCCCCGCGTCCGAACGCGGCCCCGTTACGGATCAAGTGGCTCACTGGCAGCCCGTCGTCCTCATTGAAAGGAGCGGCCTTCAGAAAGGACAGCAGCACCAGCCGCTGGCAATCCGAGTTCGCACTGATCTGCGGGCCCGTGATATTGCTGTTGAACACTGGGCTTGTTACTGGGCAGGCGGTCGTCCCGAGTTGCGGGCTCAGATTGGAGCGAGTCAGGTCTTCCCGCACACCTTCACCGCTTCCAAAGAAGAACAGCTTGTCCTTTTTGATCGGACCGCCCATTGTCCCGCCAAATTGCTCGCGCTTGAATCCGTCCAGCGGCTTTCCGTCCGAAGTGGAAGAGGCCAGCGCTTCCAGGCGTTGAAAGTAGAACACGCTGCCGTGGACGTTGTTCGTCCCTGACTTCGTGATGACGTTCACTACGCCGCCCGCGGTTCGTCCGAATTCAGCGTTCGCGCCGCTCGCCACCACCTGGAACTCTTTCACTGCATCCAGAGTGATGTCGATGGCCGCGCGTTGTCCGCCCATCTGCTCGCCGAAGAAACCGTTGTTGTAATCGCCGCCGTCCAGGCTGATGTTGTTGAAGATTCCGCGTTGCCCGTTAAAGTTGATCTCATCGCCGTCAGGTCCCTGCACGATGCTTACGCCGGGCGTGAGGGTCAACAGGTTCTCGAATTTTCGCCCGAGGATCGGTGTTTCACTCACCGCCGTCTCGTCCAGCGTGGAGCTGGATGAAGTGCTGATGGTGTCTACGGCTTCCGGCGTAGCGGATACCTCAATCCTCTCCTGCGTTGCGGACACTTTCATCGTCACCGGCAGTGACATTGCTTGACCGACCGTCAGCGTCGCGTCTGTCTGCGAGATCGTGGCAAATCCCGTCTTCGAGATGGTGATGGTGTAACGCCCCGGCGGAAGGGAAAGGAACGCGAATCGTCCATCCGAGTCGGTCATAACGGTTTTCAGTAAGTTCGTGTCGAGGTTTCGCGCCTCGACAACTGCATCCACTACGGCTCCACCCTTCTCATCCACCACCGTGCCCTGAATGCTTCCGGATGTGATTTGCACTTGCCCCAAAACATTTCCAGCCAGGCAAAAGCAGGAAAATGCAAACGCTAAAGCCACAAGGAATCTGCGCATTGAACACCCCCTAGTTTTTATTATTCGGTACTTTAACAACATGGTTAACGAAGACCTGGCAGCGAGACGGCTCAGTCTCAATTGGCAGCGCACCCCGCGCAACCAACAGCATTACACTACGGTTGGATTGGTCAAGAAGCAAATGCAAATTTGTGGAAATCCCGCGCCCGCGAAAGCCAAGATGGTTTCACGCCCGCGCAGATGGGGGGTTAGCACTTCTCGAAGCGCGGAGGTAAGCGCTCATCCCTGTGGAAAGTGATGTCGTCGAAAATTGCCGCCAGGAAATGCCAGCCGGGTTCGGAGGCCGATTCGGCTCGCACGATGTGCGCCTCGGTCATCATCCGAACGGTACCCCGGCCAAGCGGCCGGTCCACGAGGCAAACTTCGATTTCTACCGGAGTTCCCGGCTCAATCCGCTGCGGGCAAAGGAAAAGGACCCCGCTCGAACTGATATTGGTCGTGCGCAAGGTTTGTTGTTCGTTCTCACGTTTACCCGCGACGCGCATCAAGCGCAACGCCAGGCTAAGCTTGGCGCGCGCATAGGCGCGCCGCTCCTCGACCGGGCGTACGGCATGTGTGGGAACACGCGAAATGCCCTTCGGCTTGGCACGCGTCGTCCACGACGGCGTGTCCAACACGGTCGTAGCCGCATGCACTGACAGTTCCTTGATCGTCGCGGATTCGCCGCGGCTGGATTCGGATCGGCTCATGATATTTGGATTTTGAGCAGTGCGCATAAGAGTTCCTGGCTCCTCAACTTCTGGCACCGCTCGCAGACACTATCCTCTGGGCAAATTCTTCCGTCAATTAACATTCGATTCAGATTGCCCTAATGCATAACTCCCGGGTTAGCTTGCCGTCTCGCAATCGCCAATCTGTTATCGGCCCCCTATAATCAGGCGCTCCAAATTGGCTCTGGACCAACCGTCAGCAATTGCATATTTTTGAGCCTATTCCGTGTCGCCTGTTATGCCCGTATCCAAGATCATGCCGGAACCTGTAAAGGAAATCTCAGCTAGCGGATCGGCTCCGCCCGCGGCTTCACGCATGCAATTGGCCGCCGCCTTCGCCGCCGTGTACATCATTTGGGGATCGACATACCTTGCGATCCGCATCGGTATCACGGAGATACCGCCCTTTTTCCTGGCGGGTGCGCGTTATCTAATCACAAGCGCGATTCTCTATCCTCTGGCCCGCGCTCGTAGCGCCGAACGCCCCACACGGCAACATTGGGTGGCGGCGCTCTTACTGGGCGCGCTGTTACCAGCCGCAGGAAATGGCTTTCTTACCTGGGCGGAGCAAACTGTTCCCTCGGGCATTGCGGCCCTGTTGGTGACCACGGTTTCCCTGTGGATGGTCATTCTCGAATGGGTGCGGCCGGGTGGCACGGCGCCCACCTCTCGGACCTCCGTGGGTCTATTGCTTGGATTCGGCGGGATCTTGCTGCTGGTTGCGCCCTGGCAGTCCACGGGGCGTGTGAATCTGATTGGGGCGGGCGTATTGATGACTGGTTCGCTTTGTTGGGCAGCAGGCTCGATCACGTCGCGCCACGTCAAACAGCCTCGGCTTCCGCTGCTGAGATCGGCCATGCAATCCCTCTGTGGGGGGATAATCCTGTTTGCGTTTGGAAGCCTTACCGGAGAAGCTTCACACCTGCATTTCGGAGCAATCACGCATCGGGGGTGGCTCGCGCTGGCGTATTTGACGGTGTTCGGATCCATCATTGGTTATTCGGCGTACACGTGGCTGCTCCACGCGGCACCGCCCGCGCGGGTCGCTACCTACGCCTACGTGAATCCTGTTATCGCGATTTTGCTTGGCTGGATGTTTGCCGGCGAACGTCTGACGCCGCGGATACTGGTTGCGACGGCCGTGATCATCGCGGGAGTCGTCATGGTCATCGCCGCGCCAGCGCGCACGACGGTTCCGGCCGAACATCTTCCCGAGCCTGAGGAGGCCGGTCTATAGCCACCGCGGCAATTTGAGTTTGATCGCAAGATTCGGATAGCGCCACGGGAATCAGTCCGATATGTTAGTTGCGAAAGGAATCCTACGGCCCATGACGAACCCCGCGAACAAGTTTCCAGTCCTCCCAAATCTCTCTCGACGACGATGCCTCACGGCTGTCGCTTCGCGGGATGCACGTCTGGATAGCGCGTTCGTCTATGCCGTGCGCTCGACGGGAATCTATTGCCGGCCATCGTGCCCCTCCCGCCGCCCACGCCCGAAGCAGATGCAGTTCTTCGCCATACCCGAGGCCGCGGAGCGAGCGGGATTTCGTCCCTGCCTGCGCTGCCGCCCCCAACTGGCGCCGCGTAGCACGCAGGTTGAACTTGTCCGGCGTGTGTGCGGTGCGATCGATGCGGACGTGGAGCGTCCTGCGGACCTCCGGCGGCTCGCCGCAGGCTCCGGGATGAGCGCGCAACATTTGCAACGCACCTTCCGCAAGGCCATGGGAATTACACCTCGACAATATGCCGACGCGATTCGCGTCGCGCGGCTGAAATCTCACTTACGAAAGGGGACTGACGTGACAACCGCACTCTATGAAACTGGATATGGCTCTACGAGCCGCCTCTACGAGAAGTCTGACGCACAACTCGGCATGACGCCTGCCACGTACCGCCGTGGCGGGAGTGGCATGCAGATTTCCTACACGATTGCCGATTGCTCGCTGGGCCGCGTGCTGGTAGCCGCGACGAACCGGGGTGTCTCCGCCATCTATCTCGGGGACCAGGATGAACCGCTGGCCGCCGCGCTTCGCAAGGAGTATCCGCACGCCGAGATTTGCCGCAGCTCGGAAGGGAATTCCCAGTGGGTGCGCGCGATTGTCCGGCACCTCGCCGGCGCGCAGCCGCAGCTCGATTTGCCCACCGACGTGGCTGCTACCGCGTTCCAGCGCCGCGTCTGGGAGGCGCTACGCGCCATACCGTTCGGCACAACACGCACGTACAGCGAGGTGGCACGCTCGCTTGGACGGCCCTCCGCCACGCGCGCCGTAGCGCGGGCGTGTGCGACCAATCCCACTTCGATCGTTGTTCCCTGCCATCGCGTAATCCGCACGGACGGTTCGCTCGGTGGCTATCGGTGGGGGCTCCATCGCAAACAACTTCTACTGGAGCAGGAATTGCGCGTTGCCAAGGGCGGGGACGATTCTGCGAGACGAGACAAAGCAGTTGCGGCAATCCGATAGCCCGGAAATCTCACGAGTGAGTGATGAACCTGCTTTGCGATGTCAGCTTACCGAGTCGAATCGCGTTGCGGTGTATGGTGGCATTGAGTAGCACAGGCTTCACAGGTTGCGGAAATAGTGCTTTGGTTGTCATTCTGAGCGAAGCGAAGAATCCCTCCCGATTGAAAACAAAAGACCAAGAGGGATTCTTCGCGCAAACTCGGCGCTCAGAATGACAGTTTTCCGCT
>Ga0137382_10001452_pt1 | contig 10490 bp, 8 predicted proteins | sample SagtaG_15_FD_104816 | JGI IMG/M metagenome (GOLD analysis project Ga0137382, IMG submission 104816) | Vadose zone soil microbial communities from Sagehorn Ranch, Mendocino, California, USA - Sage2_R_20_16 metaG | ecosystem: Environmental > Terrestrial > Soil > Vadose zone | place: USA... | reverse complement strand
CTTCACTGGATCGCGGCGCTGCTGATCATTGCCTTGCTGGCGACCGGCTGGTACATGGTCGGCACGGCGAAAAACACCCCCGAACGCGCCTTCTTCTTCAACCTGCACAAGTCGCTCGGCATCACTACGGCGTTCGTAATCGTGACGCTGATCGTCTGGCGCATCATGCATGCGGCGCCGGCGCTGCCCACGACCATGCCGAGGTGGGAAAGAACGGCGGCCGTCCTCAGCCACCGCCTGTTCTACGTCTTCATGGTGCTCGTGACGCTCGCCGGCTATGTCACGTCCTCCTTCAGCAAATACGGCCCGAAGCTCTTCGGCATCCCGCTCCCGCAATGGGGATGGGAGGATGCGGCGCTGCGGGGAAACTTTGCGGCGGTACATCGGCTGGCCGCTCTTGTGTTCGCAGTGCTGATTGTGATTCACGTTGCCGCGGCGCTGAAGCACCTGCTGGTGGACAAGGACAGCGTGTTCCAGCGCATGTTGCCCGGGTGATGCGAGTGAGCAACCGCCGACACCGAAACCGCGAGGTCTGTCCGTTATATTCGCATGTCGGCGTCGACGCCAGCGAGCTGCGCCATTACTCATCTGAAGAGGATCAGGTTCATGGATGAAGAGAGAGCGGCAGATGCCGGGTCGGTCGGCGCATTCCTGGAGGAAAAGACGTTCCGGGCCCGAACGGTGCTGGTTTTCGGGCAGATCACGGATACGCTGGCCGGAGCTACGGTCGGGCGACTCATCGCGCTCTCGTCGGCATCGGACGCCCCGATCAATCTTCTCGTTTCGTCGCCCGGTGGGCACGTCGAATCCGGCGACGTGATCCACGACATCGTGCGCTTTATCCGCGCACCGGTGAATATGATCGGCACGGGCTGGGTCGGAAGCGCCGCGACGCACCTCTATCTAGCCGTCCCGCAGGAGCGCAGGTTTTGCCTGCCGAACACCCGATTCCTGATCCATCAACCCAGCGGCGGCGCCGGCGGCCAGGCCTCGGATATCGAAATCCAGGCGCGCGAGCTGGTGCGTGCGCGCCAGCGCATCGCGGGCGTGATTGCGCGGGAAACGGGGCGCTCGTTAGCGTCAGTGCTCGCGGATATCGACCGCGATCGATGGATGTCGGCCGAGGAGGCGATCGAGTACGGGCTAGTTTCGAAAATCATCACCCGGCAGAGCGAGTTGCCGGGGTCGATGACCTGATGATCGGGGCGGCCGTCTCGGTACGGTCAGAACGGTACGGACTGAGGCGCATCGCCCAGCGGTTGCCCTCCCGGCCCGTTTTCATAGGTCATCCATGGAACCGTCGCCTGCTGGTTTACGCCAGCCTGGGCGTAGTCGCACACTCCACTCGGAAACGCCTGCTGGAGCTGGCTCCACTGCGCATCGGTGAAAAGATTCGGGAAGTAGTCGGTACGGTTCATCGCCTTGAGCTGACATTTCGCGGTATCGTCGGTGAGTGGCTCGCCCGCGCCCAGACGCGGCGACCCGCTCTGAGGAATGACGCAGGGACCCGCGACACCCGTGCCCGGTACGGTGCATCGATCCACCGCATCGGGCGGCTTGTCATAAACAACCTTCTCGGCGAGTGTCCGGGCGCTCATGTCCGCCTCGATCGCCGACAGCCACCGATCCATTAGATCGAACGCCTGTGCTTCAAGAGCCGGATCGATCACAAATCCGGAGGCGGTAAACGAATCCCAGATGATCTGGTTGTCGTGGTTGCCGTTGGCGCGGTCGAGGCGCGCACGCATCGACCAGCTATGATAAGTGTCGTGGAGCTCGACGTTGCTGGTGCCGCGAATGTCGATGATGGGGACGTGCAGGTTATTAGCCTGGTTGAGATACCCCGATCGATACACCACAGTCAATGCGGCGGGATCCGCCGGGGTACGGTCGGGTTGGGCGTTGTAGTCGATGTCGTGCCCACCCACTTTGGCGTTGAGATCAACGAACTGCGCCGGCGTAATCAGCCCATTCATCAACGCCTTCAGCCCGTACTGGATCCCGACGGTGTCAAGCGGGCGATTCGCGAATCCGTGCCCAATAGTCTTTTCGATCGGACCCCACGCCCCCGGCGGCCGGCGGCCAAGCTGAGCAACGCTGTAGTCCCATAACGTCCCACGGACCCCATTTGGATTCGTTTGCGGATCGTAGACTTCGCTTGCCGGTACCTGACCCGTCTCGTCCGCGGGCGTGAACAACCCCTTGAAACCCGCGACCCATGCCACGCAACTGGACGGCGCATCGCCGTCTTCCACGAAGCTTTGATCGACCGGGCTCCAGAGTACCCCCGGAGCCCAACGCGTTGGATCCGTCCAGTAGTTGACCAGGGAGATGCAATCCTCCGTGTTCTCCATCAAGGTCCAGGCATCTGGAAAACTGGCTTCGACGACCAGCCCGTCATAGATGCCCGGATAAGCATTAGCGGTCCAATGCTGCACGACCGCTGCGCCGGATCCGCCGATGGAAAACGTGTAGCGGACTGGACCATACACTTCTATAAAGTGCTCTTTGGCCATCATCAGCGACTCAGCCTGCACGACCATGTTGCAGTTGTTTCCGGTCGCCTCCAAGTCGGTGGACATCGTCGCAAAGCCACGTCCCAGCACCTTGCCGTACAGCACGCCAGGCGCCGCTCCTTCCTGGTACGAGATACCGCATCCGGCACCTCCGACAAGAAACAGTTTTCGGTTCCAGCCGACTTGTGGATTTCCAAAGTCCCAGGGCTTGGACGGGTCATACAGGACCGCGATCTGGTACTGCCCCCGGTCCACCGAACCGGTCTCCACTCGAACGATGAACGTAACTGTTTGCCCCTGATCGGTCGTGGTCTGCGCAATCAACGCAGCGGGTGGAGGACTGGCCGGGTTGTAAGGCACAAAATACGTATCCTGGCCGCCAGGCCCACCGATGAGTCCCGGCGTCGCCTGCGGGTCAACGCCCGCCGGAACATAAAAGTACTGGTAACTCGGCGCCCGAGTACAGAGCGCATCGGTCCCTCCAGGATTGCACGACCAGGGCTGAACCTGCGGGCCGCTGAACACCGGCCCGCCGCTGGGATGGCTGGCAATGGTGATGCGCGCGGCGCCGCCGCCAGGGAGCTGCGCGGTGACGACGTTCTCGCCCAGCGCGAGCCCCTCGATCAGGCCGAGATAGCGCCCGTCGGCGCGCACCGCAAAGGCGGAAGTAACGTCACGCTTGCCGACCGCCACGCGCATCGCCGAGGGGTTGGCTCCTGCGGGAATGGTTACCTCCACCAGTGCGTCGCCGCCGGATATCAGGTCGGCGCGGTTGGAGAGGACGTAAATTTGCACATTGTCCGCTGCGCACGCGACGCCGGCGGCAAGGGTAAGCGACAGAAGGACGAACGGGTTCGTTTTCATGGTGGCCCCCGCGAGTGATTTCGTCTAACGGTCGTCAATAGCGCAATTCACCAGGAAGCGGTGGAAACGCCGAGCAGGCGATCGGCCGGCTGGCGCGATCCGACGGTGGCGTTCACTCGCTATCGCGCGGTGCCACGCAACTGAAGCTTCGCGCGTCGCTTGGCAGGCCCCCTACATACCTTGGAGTCTTCGGATACTCGCAGAGTGGTCTGGTTAAAAGGACACCGCCGGCGCTATTCAGCTTCGCGGCCACAAGCGAGTCGTCGGGTGCAATACCGTGCTCGACCCAATTGACCACGCCGCTCAGCAAGTCGGCGGTGGAGGCACCAACACCGCCCCCGCAATGCCCCATTCCCGGAAACATGTAAAGACGCGCGTTCGCCAGGTCTGGACCGACTCGCTTCTTCAGCGCCGCATATAGCCGCGTGCTCACATAGGGTTGCACGAGCATATCGTCTCAACCGTGATAGACGATCAGCTTCTTGCCTTGTTTCAGGTAATTACCAATACCTTCGATACTTCCGCTCATTCCGTAGACGCCATCAAGGACTTGCATCACGGTCGTGAAGTCACGATCGACGTTGAACGTCGTCGGATCGTAGGTCGTCGTACGAAATGCCATTGCCAGAAAGCCCGAGGAAAGCGCGCCGGTAAATGGCGCCGCTTGCGACGGATCGCCCAGACCGTAGGGTGCGCCGATAACACGTCCTGTTGCATCCTTCAGATCGCTCCGTATCGCATTGACGGCCTGGATCTCTGCCGCGGTAAGACAGCTGTCGTTGGAGCTGCCGGCACACAGTAAGACCTCGGGATTGAATTGACATGCTTCGGGATTAGAAACGATGCCGTCCGCAATGCCATCGAGCGCGTCGCAAGCCGCCAGCTCGGCGCGGTAGACCAACGCACCCTTTGCCGCGCTCAAAGGCACCTGTTGCTGCGCACGCGCCCAAGCTGCCGTCATACCTGACATGTCGCTGCCGCCGGTGTTTTCGTTCGAATGGCCGTAGACGCCGTCGCCAGCAACCACGCCATCATAGTTGTCACCGAGCACCGCCATCACAACTGAGGCGTTCTTGCCTCCGTTGGAACAGCCGTCAAAATATCTGTATTTGGGCGGCTGTCGGTAATAAGCGAGAACTGCCGCATTGCCCACCAGGTCCGCCTCCTGCAGTGCTCCGCTCGCATAGTCGAGCGTCAGCGTTTTGTCGGTGGAAAAGCTGGCGCCGGGATAGCTGATTGCTCGATGACCGCCGTTCGATCCGACCACAACGAAGTGGTTCGATAGCGGGTTCCCGGACGACATCGCGGCAGAGTTGAGGTTGGGGATCCGACCATCAAAACCGCCGCCGCCGAAATGCAAGTAACGACCGCTCCAATCATCCGGAAGACGCACCTCGACGTCGGTCTGGGGTGCGACCGTTGCGAGAAGATCGCAGTAACCCGGCAGACCGTTGGCCGCTGCCACATACTCGGCCGACGTAATCGTCGTGTCGGGAATCTGGAGCGCGGTGAGGTTTGAGCAATCGCCTTGGCCTGCGCTCGCACCGGACGCGAAGAGTACTGACGCGACGAATGGGACACACGACGACAAAGGAAACTTTTCCGCTACGCCGTATCCGACGCGGTCGGACTGCTTGATCTTCATGGCTCCTCCTTGTAGTTTTCGCGAGATGCTGCCCGAGCCAACCTTGATCAAGAAGGAAAGGCATCGCTTATCTCGTTGCCGACGATATCAGCCTTGCCCCAACAATACAATACAAAATTACTTACTCATTCTAACATTCCGTATCGCTTCAGCATCCGATGCGGGCATCGGCGGACCCCTAATAACCGCTTAAGCGTGAGCTAAATTGAAAGTCAACCGACCTCTTGTTCACAATTATCCGATACAGCTATGTTTGCATCATGTATCATGTAGCTTCAACTCAGTACACGTGACTCATGCCATCCATATCCGACTGGTTTCGAAGAACCTGGGAAGCGTCGCCCCCAAAGTCGAAGTCGCTGGTCATCACCCTATTCGGGGACGCAATCGAGCCGCGCGGCGGGGCGATCCGATTGAGCGACCTTATCAGCGTCTTGAACTGGTTCGGCGTCAATGAACGCCTGGTTCGCACGTGCGTATTTCGTCTAATGGGGGAGGGCTGGTTCGTCTCCCGGCGCCAAGGCCGTCATAGTGTTTATTCGCTCACAAAGCAGGGAGCGGTGCGGTTCCAGCGCGCGTACAAGCGCGTGTATTCCGAGCAGCAACGGGAGTGGGACGGGTCGTGGACCCTGCTATATGCGCCTCCTAATCAGCAGGATCCCGTACGCGAACGAAATCGTCTGGAGCGCGAGTTGGAGTGGGAGGGATTTGGCAAGCTCGCGCCAAATGTATTTGGCCATCCTTCGCCTGAACTGGGGTCATTGCGCGAACTCCTCGACGGGCTAGATATGTCCAATCGCGTCTTCATTCTGTCTGCACGACCACTCGACGTATTGGCGACATTGCCGCTGCGGAAACTCGTCGATCAATCCTGGAATCTCGATAGCCTCGCAAACGGCTATCGCGCCTTCACGCAACGATTCGGAATGTTCGCTGATATGCAAAGCCTCCCTCGACTTGCACCTTCCGAGTCTTTCGTGGTGAGAACCCTACTTATTCATTGGTTTCGTCGCGTGACGCTGCACGACCCGCAGATTCCAGGTGCCTTACTGTCGGACGATTGGCCAGGTCACGCAGCGCGCCAACTTTGTCATCAAATCTATCAAGCGATCTATCGAGATGCCGAGGACTTCCTTTCTCAAACAGTGATGTCATCCGGCGGTGCATTGGCGGAGTTGTCGCCGTGGTTCTATCACCGATTCGGAGGCCTCACATGAAACATCTCGCGCTTCAGTCTCGTGCCATTGACTTCAACGAACCTTCGTATCAGGCCCGCTTGACTACGAGCGTGAGAATGTCATAGCTCGCCACCAATTCATCTCGCTGATTGGTAACTTCGACATCCCACACAACGACGCCCTGCCCCACCCCCTTTTCATCCTTTTTGTTTCGGTCAATCTTGCGCTTGGCTGTCAGGCGTGCTCGAATGCTGTCACCTATGGCTACCGGTTTCACGAAACGCAGGGTGTCCAGACCATAATTTGCCAGCACGGGCCCCGGGCCTGGCGAGACGAAAAGTCCAGCTGCGGCGGAAAGAACAAAATACCCGTGAGCGATACGTTGACCAAACGCCGATTCCCGAGCCGCGATATCGTCGAAGTGCATGTAGAAATAATCGCCCGACACACCGCCAAAATTCACGATATCAGCCTCGGTAACGGTTCTGCGGTGCGTCAGCAGCGAATCACCGATCTGCAGGTCCTCAAAGTAGCGACGGAAGGGATGTATATCCGACTCTCTCACGGCAGCGCCGCGCACGTGCTCGCGAGTCACGGCTGCCAGCATCGTTGGTGATCCTTGAACCGCCGCGCGCTGCAGGTAATGGTTCACGGCGCGTTTTCCAGCAAGCTCCTCGCCGCCGCCAGCCCGTCCGGGGCCGCCGTGCTTGAGCTGAGGAAGCGGCGATCCGTGTCCAGTCGAATCGACCGCGGCTTCCCGATCCAAGACGAGTATGCGACCGTGCAAGACGGCAACCGCAGGAACAACGGTGGCCGCCAGCGCCGGGTCCCCGGTAACTAGCGTCGCGACGAGACTGCCGCGTCCACGTGCCGCCAGTGCCAGCGCCTCCTCGACCGTGTCGTAGCCAATCAGGGTACTGACAGGACCGAAGGCCTCGACGTCATGCACCGCGTCGGCCTTGAAGCCGTCGCGACAAAGCAGCAAGGTCGGTGCGAAGAATGCGCCGCCTTTCAAGTCCTCTCCATGAAGTTGGAAGCCGTCTTCGGCACCGAATACCAGATCGGTGACCTTGCGCAGCAGAGCGACGCGCTCTGCGACGTCCGCCTGCTGCGCCTTTGAGGCTAGCGGCCCCATTTGCACCGACTTGTCCGCTGGGTCGCCGACCACCGTGCTCTTCAGGCGGGCCCGCAACCTTTCTGCAACCGTTTCCACATGGCGGCGCGGAACGATTGCCCGGCGGATCGCCGTGCACTTCTGGCCCGCCTTGGATATCATCTCCCGGGCGACCTCGCGTACGAACAACTCGAACTCCTCATCGTCTGGACCCACATCCGGCGCGAGAATGGCGCAATTCAGCGAGTCTGCTTCGGCGTTAAAGGGGACCGCGTTCGCAATCAGATTTCGATTGACCCGCAACTTGGCCGCCGTGTCGGCTGATCCGGTAAAAGTGACGACGTCCTGGCATAGCAGCCGATCCAGGAGATCTCCGGTACTACCGATCACCAGTTGCAGGCTGCCCGCGGGCAAAATGCCGGAATCGTCGATTTGCCTTACCAGCGCTTCGGTCAGAAAGCTGGTGGCTGTTGCCGGCTTCGCGATACAAGGCATGCCTGCCAGAAACGCCGGAGCAAACTTTTCCAGCAAGCCCCAGACTGGAAAATTGAACGCGTTGATATGAACGGCAATCCCGCCGCGCGGAACCAGGATATGCGTGCCGGCAAATCCCCCCTTCTTTCCAAGCGGGAAGGCGGGCCCCTCGTGCACGACATTGCCTGATGGAAAGTCGTTGCTGCCGATGCTGGCATACGCCATCAGCGTCCCGATTCCCCCCTCAATATCGACCCAGCTGTCCGAGCGGGTCGCTCCTGTCAAATAAGAGAGGGAGTACAACGCATCCTTTCGTTCCTGAAGGAATTTCGCAAGCGCCCTGAGCATGGTCGCGCGCTGCTGGAAATCGAGTCCCAGAAGTCCGGATACGCCGGTTGTTCGGCCAAAATCGAGCATTTCGTCAAAATCGATCGACTCGCCGTGTGTAAAGAAAATGGGTGCACCCGTTACTGCACTGCTCAGCGTCTGCGCTCGTTCACGGCCGACCCAGCGCCCCGCCGAAAAGCTGCGAAGGGTGGTGGAAGTATCCGTACTCATGATTTCCCTTTCTTTCAGGCGCTTTCGATTTACGTGCGCCGCGTCGTCCGGCAGCCCCAACCCTCGCTGGATTATCGGGCCGAACCGTTACAAGAGCACCACCATAGCGACCTATAGGGTCCGAATACCATCAACGATCCAAGCCACACCGGCTGCTGCCGTCCTTGTCTCCTTCAGATTCGAGCGCAAGGGGAGCGGTCTCCACTACAGCCCCCAATCCACCGAAAAACAGATCCGCCACGATGGGTGCCATGGCTGCATGAGTAACCCGCCTACCGGACTTAAACCAGGTAAACATCCAATTGATCATTCCGAACAACAGCATGGTCAACGGCTTGACCAAACCGGCCGCATCAAGGTCCGGCCGCATTCGCGCCACGGCCGCAGCCAACGCACGCACGATGAATCGCTCTCCCTCCAGGACCCGGGTGCGGTCTTCGGAGGCCAGAAACTTAACGTCTTCCGTCAGGACGCGATGTTCATTTTGCGCATCGGCGTACTCCTCGACGAAACGACGAATCATGAGCCGGATCGCCGGCCCCGGATCGAGTCCCAGGGCCTCGACCTCCAGCACGACCGCCTTGAGTCGGGCCAGATGCTCTTCGCAAATGAACGCGAGTAGTTCGTTCTTGTCCTTGAAATAGTGGTAAAGAGCCGGCTTCGAGACGCCGCAGCGCTCGGCAACCTCGTTCATGGACGTCGAGGCATATCCACGCTGTGCAAAGAGCAACGCCGCCTCTGCAAGGATTTGCTCGCGCTGGATCTCGAAACCTGGCGCACGTCTGCGGGCCATGAACCATCACCCTAGACTAGATCGGACACATTCGCGCTGCGCGTCACGCGCTCGCGCGAAGCGGAGTGTCGCGAACCGGCGTTCAGCGTTCATCAAAAGAGACCACGACTCTCGGCGTGAGAGGGTGCGCCTGGCATGTCAGGATGAAACCGGACTCGAGTTCGCCCTTTTCCAGGGCAAAATTGCGCGTCATCCGCACCTCCCCCTCAAGTAGCTTCGCGCGGCATGTCGCACAAACACCGGCCTTGCAGGAAAACGGGACGTCCAATCCGGCATTGGCGGCTGAGTCAAGGACGCTCCTGTCTCCTTTTCGAAATTCGATCTCCCGGCTCAATCCGTCGCGAATGATGACCAGTCGGGAACCCGTCAATTCGTCGGCAACATCCGGCTCCCCCATATCACCCGCAGGGCGCGCGACGGGCACACCGAACCGTTCGATATGGATCTTGCACTCGTCGATCCCGGAAGCGCGCACGGCCCTTTCGGCCTCATCGTTCACATCATGGGGACCGCAGATGTAGACCTGGTCGATGTCAGCGGGATCGACGACAGAGCCCAGGAACTCGGCAATTTTCTCGCGATTCATTCGTCCTGAATTCAACGGTGCATCCATCTGTTCACGGGAGAACACATGGTGAAGCACCAAACGGGTCATGTAGCGATTCTTCAGGTCCTCGATTTCCTCCTTGAACATCGTGGACTTTTGCGAGCGATTACCGTAGATCAACGTGAAGCGGCTCTCGGGATCGCGCGCCAGTACCGATTTGAGTATCGAAAGGACCGGCGTGATGCCGCTGCCTCCTGCGATACCCAGGTAGTGGCGTCCGGCCGGGGCGGTGCGCTTGACGCAAAAGCGTCCCTGCGGCGGCATGACAGGAATGGACAGGCCCGGTTTGGCCTGCTCGTGCAGCCAGGTGGAGAAAACGCCGCCCGGCACCTTGCGCACGCCGATGAAGATGGGATCGTCGTTCTCCCCACTGCAGATGGAGTACGAGCGCCGAAGATCGCTTCCTTCCACCAGCGCGCGCAGCGTGAGATGTTGCCCCGGCTCGAAGCGATAGGTCTCGCGCAAGCTCGATGGAAGCTCAAACGAGACGATGACGGCATCCTCCGTATCCTGGCGGATGTCCGCAATTCTCAATTCATGAAAGTCCGTGCTCATCGGCCTGCCGCCATCGACAGCTCAAATCGGCTTAAAGTATTCAAACGGCTCGCGACAACGAACGCAGCGATAAAGCGCCTTGCACGCTGTTGAACCGAAGCTCGATAGCATCTCGGTGTCGGCGCTGCCGCATCGGGGGCAAGCGGGACTAAGGACCCTCGATTGCGTCCGCACGAAACGCACCGG